>Ga0210096_1000712_pt1 | contig 11169 bp, 7 predicted proteins | sample China_Galinas_PW_4_FD_184864 | JGI IMG/M metagenome (GOLD analysis project Ga0210096, IMG submission 184864) | Wetland microbial communities from San Francisco Bay, California, USA, that impact long-term carbon sequestration - China_Galinas_PWA_D2... | ecosystem: Environmental > Aquatic > Marine... | reverse complement strand
CGGCGGCGCCTTCGGGGGCATGCGCAGCCGCCAGTCGAGGCGACACGCCCAGGAACAGTATGAACAGCAGGTCCAGCAACAGCAGGCCCAGTTCGACAAGCTTCGGGACACCTACAACCGGGCCTTCAAAGCCTGCATGAGCGGACGCGGCTACACCATCAACTGATGCGGCACCCAGGAGACAAAGCGAAGATGATCAGGACGCCAATCGCGGCGCTGCTAGTGTCGACAGTGATGGGGAACATCGCGCTCGCGGGGGATTTCGATGGTGAGAAGCCGCTGATGTGCTCCTCGATCCAGGCCATCGAGTGTGCCATCGGGGACTGTTACCTGGGGCTCGCCGAGGACATCAACGCCCCACAGTTCTTTCGGATCGATTTCAATGCCGGGACCATCAAGACGATCGCACAGGGAGAGCACAAGCGAACCTCGAAGATAGAACACCGCGACACCTTCCAGGGCAAGATCGTGCTGCAGGGCGCCGAGGACGGGGACGACATGGACAACCCCGGTGTGGCCTGGAGTCTGGCCATCGACACGGAATCGGGAAACATGGTGCTTACCGCCTCCGGTGACGAGGTGGGATTCATCATGTTCGGGGCCTGCACTACCCTGTGACCGGTATCCGGGCCAAACGCAAACTCTGTGAATTTCAAGGAGATGGACTATAGTTGACTGATGGCTTATAAGGATTCGGGATCGTTACTGAATAGAGAGGCAACAGGTAGTTTGCCCCGGAAGACGTTGTAAACACGCCTTCGCAAGTTTACTACCGGCGCCTCTGCTGACAACACTTCTTCCTCAAACACCCCGTTGCCGAAACGCCAGTTCGTGATGATGGGCTGCCGAATACTTGCGAAACGCTTTCAGGGGAGGCGCAACGGGTGTGATGGGGATCCCAACCTGCGGTGGGCAAGGTGGTTCGGTTTGGCTCCGGTTGGACGAAATGTTCCGCCGGTCCGAATCGCGTAACGGGAGAACAGGGGTCGCGCCTGTTACGGGTTCGGCGTGACGTCTGTCGCCCTTGGTTGCCCGCACCTCCTCTTGCTATTCGCATTGTACCTCGCGTCTCAGTCTGCCTCCAGCGCATTTCTCACCGTTGACACGACGGCGGATGTATTCAACCGCGTGGATCAGAGTGGTGATTGCTCCCTGCGCGAGGCAATCAACCGAATCAATGTCGGCAGCAATGGTCGAGGTTGCGTAGATTCTTCGGCTGACGGATATGGCACCGACGACCAGATTGTTGTGCCAAGCGGGCAATACGACCTCACACGTTCCGGCACCTGGAACGATAATGGGGATCTGGACTTGTTGAAAGACGTCGCGTTTCACGGCTCGGGGGCATCGGCCACGCACGTTATCCAGTCTGTGGGAAACAACGAGCGTGTCTTCGAGCTTGCATCTGGGGTAACGGTTTACTTCAACGACATGACGGTGAGCGGTGGCACCGCGAACGTGGACTTTGCCGGAGCCGGGATTCAGGTTGGGAGCGGAGCAAGTGCGACGCTTATCCGGTGCCAGGTGACCGGGAACACCGGCTCCGGCAGTGCGGCCGGGGGTATCGGTAACAACGGCTCGTTGACGCTTAACGACAGCACGATCAGCGGGAACTCGAACAGCAGGGGTACCGTCGGTGCAGGCGTGGACAATAACGGTGGTTCGGTCTCCGTCACCAACAGCACCATCAGCGGCAACGGGGGCAGCGGGCCCGGGTTGTATGCGTATCAAGGCTCCCTTTCCGTTATCTCCGCCACCTTCGATGGAAACGGGACCGATTACGTTGGCGAGGGGAGCGGATCCAGAAGTTTCAGTAACACGATTCTGAACTCCGGCTGCGGTGGCGTCTCGTTCAGCGACCAGGGATTCAACCGGGATGCGGGGAGCAGTTGCAGTCTCTCCAGTGCAACCAGTCAGCCGAACACTTCAGTATCGCTGGGTTCCCTGACCAACAATGGCGGTGGTACACAGACTCAGTTACCAATCTTGACGGCCACACCGACACAGGCGGCCATCGACGTGATCCCGCCCGGCAGCAGCGGCTGTGGTGGTTCGCTCAATCTGGACCAGCGGCGTGCGCCGCGACCCGTCGACGGTGGCACCGGTGTGGTCAATTGCGACATCGGCGCGGTCGAGCTGAACTCGATTCCAACCGTGGCCGTGGTCAGCGGCGTGAAAGCCGAAGCCGGTGAAACAGGCGTCGTCCTGCGCTGGAAAACCGTATCCGAAGTCGACACCGTCGGATTTCATGTCGAGCGACAGAGCAGGGACGGAGAGAGCTACACACGGGTGACGGATTCGTTGTTGCTGTCACCGGGCGTGCCTCAGGGAAGTGCCTACCGCGTGACGGACACTACAGCGAGCACCTCGGGAACGCATCGGTATCGCCTGGTCGAGGTGGAGACGGATGGCGACAGACGGACGCACGGCCCGTTCGATGTGACCATCAACACGAGGGAAGCGGCCGAGGACCCGGGGCCCGAAGTCCGGGATCCTGCGCCGGAGAGGGGGAATCTCGCCGGTCTTCGGTACCGCGTGGATGCACCGGACTCCGCCATCCCCCGTCCCGTTTCCCGCGGGCAGCGGGTAAGGACACTGGCAAGGAAGAGCGCGCATCTTTCGCTGATCAATGCTGGAACTGCCGCCACGGGCAGCGCCATCCGCATCGCAGTGACCGGGGACGGCCTGTATTTCGTATCTGCCGGGGACATCGAGACGACACTGGGACTGGCCGCAGGCTCGGCTCGGAGCCTGATCGCCGACGGCGGTCTGAGACTTACTACCCGCGGAGAGGAATCAGCGTGGTTGCCCGCGGTGAACGGCGCCGGGCTCTATTTCTACGCGACGGCTATCGACTCCCCATACACTCGCGACAACATCTACTGGCTGACGCGCGGCGACGGACTGATCGTGGGGGTGGAGCCGGGCGTGGCGCCGCCCGCACCGGTAGCCCCCGGGTCCTTCACGGACGTGGTCCACATCGAGCAGGACGGATTCACAGCCCCCCCCGTCGCAAGTGATCCGGAGAGCGATTACTGGTACTGGGCCCTGCTGATCGAAGGGCACGAAACGGAGGGCGAAGTGACGCTTGACCTGCCGTTGGCCGGTGTGGCGCCGGGCGGCGGTGAGGGCCGCATCGTTCTGCATATGCAGGGCGTAACCTACAACGAGCACGCCGTGACCGTATCGCTCAACGGGACCCAAGTCGGCGAGGGGCGATGGTCCGGACAGGTCCCTGAATCGCTTGAACTGGCATTCGATCAGGTCTCGCTTGTCGAGGGCGTCAACCAACTGACACTCACCGGCCTGGGGACCTCCGATGCCGGATTGCACACTCTCTACGTGGACTCCGTGGATGTCGAGTACCGAAGGCGGTACGCGGCCGTGCAGGACGCCTTGGAATTTCACGGCGACGGCAATGCAACCGTCTCCGTCTCCGGCTTCGGCGATGCCAACGTCAGTGTCCTGAATATCAGCGACCCGCTGCGGCCTCGCCTGTGTTCCGGATCCAGAGTGGTCCCGACCGCGGGGGGATATGCCGTCAGTTTCGTTCCTAACCCCACCGACGCGAGCTGGTTTGCCGTATCTTCAGGTGGTGTCAGGGCGCCGACCGGGATGACGGCGGCCACGCCCGAATCGATCCCGGAAGTGACGGCTTCGTACGTCGTAATCGCACCCCAGCGTTTGTTCGATGGCGCACAGCGGCTCGCCGACTACCGGCAGGGCACCGGAGTGGATAGTGTCGCAATCAAACTGGAGTCGCTCTACGACGCCTACAATGCAGGTATTCCCCATCCGTCCGCGATCCGGGAGTTTCTGGCTGAGATGTACGATCGCAGCGGCGGTACCTATCCCCGCAATGTGGTGCTGCTTGGCGACGGCAGTCTGGACTACCGCAATCTCGAGGGACACGAAGACAGCCAGGTGCCGTCGCTGCTGGTCCCTACCGACGACGGTCTGTTCGCCTCGGACCTGCAATACGGTGATCGGAACGGTGATGGGATTCCCGAATTCATCGTCTCGCGCATCCCGGTCGAGACTGACGCGGGGATACAGTCCTATATCGAAAAACTGACGCGCCATGAGGCCTCTGCCCCGGGCACAAAGCAGCACATCGGTTTGCTCGCGGACGATCCTGATTCCGCGGGCCGCTTCCCGGAGGATTCCGACGAACTGGCCCGGTTGCTGCCTGCGGCAACCAGTCCCTGGCGAATATACATGTCGGACCACTCCCTACCCGAGGCCCGCTCGGCGCTCTTCAGGAGACTTACCGACGGTACGGGGATACTCAACTATCTCGGCCATGGCGGGCTCGACAGACTGCAAGAGGATGGCCTGCTCACCAGCGACGACGTGCCGGACCTGGCACCGCAGCCACGGCTCCCGGTGCTGCTGGCGCTGACCTGTGTTATCAACCGCTTTGAGGTCCCGGGTTTCGATTCCCTGGGCGAGGAACTGATACTCTCACCGCAGGGGGCGATCGCCGTGCTGGCGCCCTCGGGATTCTCGGTCAACGACAGGGCGAGACGCCTGAACGCCGCACTGTTCCGGTCGATTTACGATGCCGATGCGGGGACACTGGGAGAGGCCGTTCTCGAGGCCATGCGCGACTACGGGGCGACCGGTGACGGAATCGACATGCTTCTTGTCTACAATCTGCTTGGTGACGGTTCGGTATCCCTGAAATAACGGGGGAAGGAGCGCTGAGGTCGGGCGCTTGTCCGGAATCCCCGATTCAGGACGTGGTGGATTGGGCGCAGGGCCCACCCATCCCAAGCATCTGGGAGTTTGCCTTGTTGCATGCCGACGCCACGACCTCCAGCGTTTCGCGGTAAACGATTTGTGGCGGCGAATATGGCCTGCGGGGCGTGTCTCCGCTTGGGAACGGGTCTGCCTTCGGGAGGGGGTCGTGGTCGAATTGTCGATTCACATTGGAACTCCAGTCTCGTCCGTGGTCAACGGGTAGTGGGCGAGGCCGCCAGCTCCTCGATAAATTCCTTCTGATACTTCGCGGTCGTATAAAAGACCACCGGACTGCCGTGCGCCGTAGCGGCATGGCCTGGGCAGAACCCGGAATTGGCGGCAGCGGGACCTTCCCGTCCGAGCATGTTCCTCGCAGCGGCGGACCAGGTCCGAACGCGCTGGACTTCGCCCCCCCCCGCCCAGATCTGCGAGATGGAATTCTGGTGCAGATTTCCCAGCGGGTGCCTCCACTTCACGCAAGGGTAGACCGTCCCGAAGGGATCGATGGTCACGGAGGACGATGCCGCGCCGCAGGCTCTTGCGGGCGTGTCGGGTGGATCTACAGCGGTACGTTGTCCGTCGTTGCGTTCCGAGGTTCTGGCGGCCTGGAAGAAAAAGACGCGACGCAATCCTTCGGGGGTCGGGGAGATTGCCAGGGGTGAGGTGTCTCCGTTATCCCTGATGCTCACCTCCGTATTGAAGTTGAGCGTGACACCCAGTCCATCCGCGATTACCTGCATCGCTTCGATCTCATCCTCGTTCCAGCGTGTCAGGGTACAGTTCAGGACCACCCGAATCTCCAGGTTTCGCAGGATCTGGAGGTTCCGCATCAGGCGTTCGAAGGAGCCGGGGACACGAGTCTGCTGGTCGTGCGTCTCGGCGCAGGCGCCATGCAGGCTGATGTCTACGTTAAAAGGATCCAGCTCACGTTTGAGCCGTTTCGCGATCCGCTCGCCCAGTGCGTGTCCGTTGGATTTCACACGCACCACAAAACCGAGATCACGGGCATGACGCCCAAGGGTGAAGAATTCCGGGTGGGCCAGCGGCTCACCGCCGGAAAACACCAGGTTCATGGTGCCCATGCGGGCAAGGTCCTGGAACAGGGTCCTGTATTGCCCGGTTTCCAGCGGAACCCCTTTCAGTGCAGTGTCGTTATAGCAGAAACTGCAGTTGAGGTTGCAGCGGTAGGTGAGTTCGAGCAGCACGGTAAACAGGATGTTGTCTTCCCAGGTCCGACCCAGGGTGTCTGAGAAGCCCATCAACGCTCTCCCGGGGCGGCGGATTGTTGCGGAGTGGATTCCAGGACACCGGCTTCGATGAGTTCCCCGATGTAGCGATGGACGTCCCGGAACAGGGTCTGCGGTGGGGCGTCGAACTCCGATCCCAGGCGTTCGATGACGGCCGCGACGGAAAGGTCGGCATCGATCAATTCTATGACGCGGACACCGAGTTCGTTGACGCCGATGACCTCGGCCACCTCCTGACAAAGCAGCACACCCTCACCTCCGATATTCCGGTATCGGACGTCAGGCCTCAGTCGATAGGCTTCTCCCATGCCTCTCATCCTGTGGCGGATTTTCCGATCAGGTCCCAGCAGCGACCGTCAAGTGAGAACATCAAATACTCGACCGGCGTATCCTCGACCAGGCGAGACAGGTTCGTGAATAACCTTTCGCACCTCGAGGGATCGTTGTTGACGATGGGTGAAGAGATCACAAGCGTCCCGAGCGCTTCCGAGGGACGCGCCGTTGCCAACCGGTTATCTGGCGCCTGGATCAGATTCATGATGCCGCACAAATCGCGTCCCGGACGTGCACCGGCTGTCTGGCCCATTTCCCCGGAAAAGGGAAACTGATGAACATGAAACCCGCCATCACCCGGCACGAGTGCGTTCATGTCGTCGCTGAGGACACGATGGCCGCTTTTCGCTCCAAGTCGAGAAATAGTCGATTTGCCGGCGCCGGACTTGCCATAGAAGATCCAGGTCCGCGTGTCGTCGGTGACTCCCGCGCTGTGCAGCAATACACCGCCGAGATCGAGAAGGCGATAGGCGGCGGCGACGCGGAAGAAGTTCTCGATGGCTGTTTGCATGACCTCAATCTGGCCATCCGCGATCCAGAGCGTTCCCCCGAATTCAGGCTCCCATCCCATGCTTCCGGCAAAATCACAGGCGGCAACGCACACTCCGGATTCCTGGTAATCGATATCGATGTCATAGGCCCCGAGCCGTGGTCGCGTGTCGACGAAGTGGTGCGATTCCGCGCGGAATACGTTGATATGAATCTGTGCTTTCGTACCGCTGGGACAAGGCGTGCGCAGCAGTGCGTATCGGCGTTGGAGGGATTGTGCCAGCCCTGATTCAAGGCCGGAAAATCGGTAGGGGCCACCTGCGAAATCGATGATGATTTCATTGTCGCCGCGCGGTTCGCCCGTTCCGGTGGACATGAGTCGCCCCGCGGAAACCAGGTAGTCTGTTGCGAAGTCGGTCATGGGCCCGCTCCGAAACGACGCGCCAGCGCATCAAGAGATAATTGCACGAACCGCCACAACGCGTGAAGACGATGGGCCAGGGGAGGCCGACACGCCTCGGGGGAGCAGTCTCCTCCGACAACCCGGCCGAGTACCCGATCGCGGTTGACTGGTCTGTCGGGAGTCGTGGCCACGTCCGCCTGAGTCATGTATTGCAGACGTACGCCTCGCGGCCGATAACCAATCACGCGGTGTGAAATCCAGCGACCCTCAGGGTCGCGCAGGGCAAGGATGTCTCCGGGCCAGTACCAGCGACACGGCCGTACGCGTATACGCTGCCCATTGCGAAGCCACGGTGACATGCACTCACCGCTCACTACCAGCGTAATATCTATATCCGTTGCGATGTCTCGCAAGGCCTCGCAGCGTAAACCTCCTCGGTCGTGGTTACGGAATGTGACGCGCACGGGGCCTTCGGTCCTTGTCAGTGCCGTTTACAACCAAGATTGCGCCTCCCGAATGCAACGAATCAACGGTTTAACTGATATCGGGAAAACTATAGTACAAATAGCGGGATACGCAATTGTTCGATGGTGGACAGCTAGCTCGTCCTGGTTCGATAGGTCACGACTGCGGCAACGTTCAGGCGAACTGCAGAATGCGGCCTGAACCTCGAGGCAATTGTCCCTCAACACGGCCGCTCGTTTCACGGCAAGAAAGTTATCAACGAGTTCCTGGGGTAGATCGACGACCTCGAGTGCGGCATCGACCTGATGACCCAGGAAAACCACCACCTACCGAAACCCCACTGACCCGCCGTTCAGGCGAGATAGGTCCTGGCTCCCGGATCGACCCGCTCGACCAGTTCAACCGTCATCGGGATACGGTGTGTCGGGACGTCGAGTATCAGCAAGCAACCCCCTGTGCCGATCCGCATCAGAAACGGGACGAGGTTCCTGTTGGGCATGTTGCGCGTAATGACTCCCGTGACGATCGCGCCGAATGCCGCGCCTGCCGCGGCCACGTAGAGCCAGGCGCTGTTCGTTTCGGCCAGCGCGGACACGGACGCATGGGTCGCCGCGAAGTAGCCGCCGAGTGCGCCGGCGAGTCCGCCCACACCCGCGCCAAGGGTGACGCCGTGCCCCACGTCAGTAGTCTGTAGCAGGGTCGCCCTACGGATCCCCGCGAATTCCTTCCGTCCCCGGTTGACCATGCGTATGTGACGTCTGGACATGCCAGCCTCGAGCAACTGATCCATCAGCCGGGGGCATCGGCTCGAATCGGACATAAGGCAGTAGAGCGTCTTGCGCATAGGGTGGTTCCGATGTCATTGACACAGTCCGGTATATTGCTAGAAAGAAACTGAGCAAGACGCATGCCGATAGATGGGGTGCTCTGATGGGGTCGTTTGCGCCATTACAGGCACCTTTACGGTGCGGCGCCAACACAATCCGGGGCGGTCTAGGCAATCGGATCTGCGGCGTGCCATGACACCGCATGGCGCGATCGATGATATCGACTGATTCGCCGGGCGCTGATATACCCGTCGCGGACAGGTTTTGACGAGAAAGTGTGTGTCATATTCGTTTCGTGGCCAGGCGCGATGACGCGTAATAGCCGCTCTATTGCAAGGAATCGCAACACCGCCACGGGGCGAAGAGGCGTGCGTGCCGGGGAAACCTGTCCGTGACGGGTATAGGTTCTTCCTCGCCGGGCGTTGTATGAGAGCCTCGACTACGACCGATACGAGCATCGCCTGGAGGACATTGGCCAACCGGGAGAAGGGGAATGACGGAATCTGGCAGGCCGGACGGGACACAGGGCTCGCGAAAACGCTCGGTGGCCTTGTCCGGTCAGGTGGCTGGGAACACCGCGATCTGTACCGTCGGGCACTCGGGCGATGATCTGCATTATCGCGGATACGACATCCTCGACCTGGCGCGTGAGGCGACCTTCGAGGAGGTGGGGTGGCTGCTGCTTCGCGGCGAACTGCCGGACGAGTCGACCCTGGCGGCGTATCGCCGGAGACTGTCGGACTTGCGTGGCCTGTCCGGGCCCCTTTGTACCGTCCTCGAACAGCTGCCCGCCGCAACGCATCCCATGGACGTCCTGCGGACCGGTGTCTCGGCCCTTGGGGTGTTGGAACCGGAGCCGGAAGGCCACAATACCGATGACGCGATGGCGATCTCGGACCGCCTGCTCGCGGTCATGGGGCCGATACTGCTGTACTGGTTTCATGCCGCGAGCGGGCGCCACATCGAGACGTCCTGCGATGAGTCCTCGATTGCCGGCAGCTTTCTGCGACTGTTGCACGACAAGCCGGTCGATCCGCGCGATCGCCGCGCCCTGGACCGTTCACTGATCCTCTACGCCGAGCACGAGTTCAATGCCTCGACCTTCACCGCACGCGTGATCGCGGGGACGGGATCGGATATCTACTCCGCGATCACAGGCGCGATCGGTGCGCTGCGCGGTCCGCGACACGGCGGCGCCAACGAGGCCGCCCTGGCAGTGGTGCAGCGATATACAGACCCGGATCAGGCCGCCGAGGACATCGCTCGCAGACTGGAGAACAAGGAGATCGTCATGGGTTTCGGGCATCCCGTCTACACCCGTTCGGATCCGCGCAACCCGGTCATCAAGGAGATCGCGCGCGAACTCGGCGAACGGAACGGCAATACGCTGCCGTTCCGTGTCGCCGAAGCCATCGAGGGGGTGATGGAGGTGCGCAAGGGGATGTTCCCGAACCTGGACTGGTACTCGGCGCCGGCCTATCAGATGCTCGGCGTGCCGAGCGCGATGTTCACCCCGCTGTTTGCGATGGCCCGGGTAGCCGGCTGGTGTGCCCACGTGATGGAGCAGCGCAGCGACGGTCAGATCATTCGCCCCAGCGCGAACTACACCGGCCCGGACCCGCGTCCCTATCCGCCGATCGAGGGGAGATGACCATGCCACACAAGGACGACGAAAGGCAGGCGGATCTGCTGGACCGCATCGCGGACCACGTCTGTGACTACAAGCCGTCCGGAGAAACGGCGCGCGAGACCGCGCGCCTGTGTCTGCTCGACGCCATGGCCTGCGCATTGCAGGCGCTCGATCTTTCAGCCTGCACCCGGCTGCTCGGACCCGACGTTCCGGGAACGGTCGTCCCCGACGGCATACCGGTACCGGGGACGGGATTCCGCCTGGACCCGGTGACGGCGGCCTTCGACATCGGCATCCTCATCCGCTGGCTGGACTTCAACGACACCTGGCTGGCGGCCGAGTGGGGACACCCCTCAGACAATCTCGGTGGCATCCTTGCCGTAGCCGACTACCGTGCGCGACGCGTCGCGCAAGAGGGCCACCAGCCGCTTTCCGTCGGCGACGTATTGACGGCGATGATCAAGGCCTACGAGATACAAGGCGTGATCGCACTGGAGAACAGCTTCAACCGGGTTGGCCTGGACCACGTCGTGCTGGTCAAGGTGGCGACCGCCGCGGTTGCCACAGCCCTGCTGGGCGGGTCGAGGCGGGACGTCGCCGCGGCGCTCTCACAAGCCTGGATCGACGGTCAGAGTCTGCGCGTCTACCGCCACGCCCCCGATACGGGGCCACGGAAGTCCTGGGCTGCCGGGGACGCCACCAGCCGTGGCGTTCGCCTCGCGCAGTTGACGCTTCGAGGCGAGCCGGGATATCCGGGCGCCCTGACCACCCCGGTCTGGGGATTCCAGGACGTTGCCTTCGGCGGTAAACCCCTCGTCGTCGATCGCGCTTTTGGTTCGTACGTGATCGAGAACATCCTGTTCAAGGTTGCCTTTCCGGCAGAATTCCATGCCCAGACCGCCGTCGAATGCGCATTCGCGCTGCACGCCGAGGTCGCGGAGCGGCTGGATGAGGTCGAGCGGGTGGAGATCACCACCCAGGCCCCGGCGCTGCGGATCATCGACAAGCACGGGCCGCTGCGCAACCCGGCGG
>Ga0210096_1000711_pt1 | contig 11173 bp, 10 predicted proteins | sample China_Galinas_PW_4_FD_184864 | JGI IMG/M metagenome (GOLD analysis project Ga0210096, IMG submission 184864) | Wetland microbial communities from San Francisco Bay, California, USA, that impact long-term carbon sequestration - China_Galinas_PWA_D2... | ecosystem: Environmental > Aquatic > Marine... | reverse complement strand
CGGCGCAGGGCCTGCTTCAGGTCGTCGAGCAGCAAGACCTCGCGGTAACTCTCCCGTCCGGTGATGGTCGGGTCTTCGAGGCTGCCCGTGGTGTGCTCCCAGCCCATCAGCGCGAGCTGGTCGATGAAGGGCTGCTCGACCTCGGTGAATTCGGGGCCTTGGCTCAACCTAATCTCCTGCTCGCTCTCGTTTGGGAGCCCAGTCCCGGCCCTCCAGATCGTAGGCTGGGTTGAGCATCGCATCGTAGGCTGGGTTGAGCGCAGCGAACCCCAGATCGTAGGCTGGGTTGAGCATCGCATCGTAGGCTGGGATGAGCGCAGCGAACCCCAGCATCCAATGGCCCCCATACACCCCAATGCCGGGATTCGTTCCTCACCCCAGCGTCGTAGGCTGGGTTGAGCGCAGCGAACCCCAGCATCCAATAGCCCCCATGCACCCCCACGCTGGGATGAGTGCAGCGACTCCCGGCACCCAACGCCCCCGACACCCACACCCCCCAATGTCACTCATAATCCGCGTCCACCACCTCCGCCCCGGCACACCAATCCCTCGGGTATACCCCCGCCTCCACCAACCGCGGCAGCGACGAATACGGCCAATCGATTGCCCGTTCCACGTACCCATGCTTGACCGGATTGTAGTGAATGTAATCCATGTGCCGACGATAGTCCTCTTCGTCGCGGATGACATGCTCCCAATAGCGTCGTTGCCAAATCCCGCGCTCCCCCTTGCGGCTTCGACTGCCGGAGACCCGCTCCCCTCTGGGCAGGGCTCGGGAAAACCTCCCCTTGATTAGGCGCCACCGCATCGGAAAGTCGTCGTCACCGTCCGGGAGGCGCCAGAGACAGTGGAGATGGTCGGGAAGAATGCACACCGCATCCATGGCAAACGGATGATCCCGCTTGGTCCCGGTAAAGGCCTCACGCAGCACATCGATCTGCTGCACCAGCAAGTCATTGCCGCGGCGCTCGGCCAAATTCACGGTGAAGAAATAGACCGCGCCGGGTATGCGTGCCCTTCGGTAGCTTCGCATGGGCTATCTAACCGCTGTAGCGTCGTAGGCTTTGATGAGCATAGCGTCGTAGGCTGGGTTGAGCATAGCGAACCCCGGCATTCCACGGCCCCCATACACCCCAATGCTGGGATTCGTTCCTCATCCCAGCCTACGTGTCCTATATGCTGAAATCGAGTTGGGGGTACTGCTCCGGTCTCTCACCAGTCTCGCTGATCAGGCTCGGGTAATCGACACCGGGCTCCGCCTCGAACGGCTTGTTCCTGGTCCGGGAGATCTGGAAGATCCAGTTGTCCCCGTAATCGAACAGGTAGAACAGTTTTCGAGCCTTCGGTAGCGGGAACAGGCGTTCCAGGGTCGTTGTAAACAATGCATCGCTCTCCCAGCCATCCTCGTCGTCGTACCGGACGCGGTCCCGGCTCCAAGCGGTCCGGGCAACGAAGAATCCGTACAGGTGATCGTCATCGAAATCGACGGCCTGCTGGATAATGTAGTGCAAGTCCGCCAGTGTCGACGAGGCGTCCAGGGCGATGGTCGCTGCCCACGGCTCGCTCGCCCAGCGTCCTGACAAGAGCTTGATTTGCAGTGTCCAGATCATTTGGTCATCTCTCTCGTTCCCACGCTCCGGCGTGGGAATGCAGTCCAGCGACTGTAGGGTGGGTCAAGCGAAGCGGACCCACCGAGCTCGCCGGCGCCAGCGGCACGTCGAACCACGCGACGCTGGAGCGTCGACACCTGCTCCCACGCCGCAGCGTGGGAGCCAGAAGACGGTACGTGCGCGTCCTTCGATGGCCTTGGCGGGTTCGTTGGCGTAATGGCTCTTGCCCGGATCTGGTTAGAGCGCAGCGTCGTAGGCTGGGTTGAGCGCAGCGAACCCCAGCATTCCATGGCCCCCCATACACCCCAATGCCGGGATTCGTTCCTCATCCCAGCCTACGTGTCCTTCGGGAGTGCGCTGTCGAAGAGCGCTTCGGCTGCAATGGCGAGATGCGGCTCTGGCTGAGGCACGGAGGTAACCGCAAGCCCGATGAAATCACCGTGACGGTCCGGTCGGCTCAGGACCAGGACAGGCCGCTTCTTCGTCGTGCTCAGATCCGCGTACGGGAAAGGCAACCGCACGAGATCGCCGGGATCACAGGTCATTCCAGGCTTCATCGTCGGTGCGATTGTCCCAGATTCGGGCCATGGCCGGTCCTTGTACTGACTGTAAGTCCCTGTCCACTGGAGACTTCAGATGGTACTTGCTCTCGATGTAACCGATGAAGTCCAGTACCTCTCGGGCAAGCTCGACCGGGAGCGCCTGTGCCTCTCGGTAAATCTGATCGGCGATCGTCATGGGTGAGGTCTCCTAATGAGATCAGTAGGTCAGCGGTTGGTTAGCGTCGCTGCTCATGCCGCGGCGTCCTCGGGGACGGGGACGCGGACCCGGCCTGTAAGGAGGTCGTCCATGAGGCCGTGCTTTAGCTTTCGGAGCTTGGTAACGGTCTCCTCTTCCGCCGCAATTCGGCCATTCTGGCTTTCTAAACAGGAAACGATGCGGACTTGCTCGTCGAATGATGGAACCGGTACACGTATCTCACCCATCACGTTGTTCATAAGTTTATCGTTTCCGACTCGACTCACGTGTCGACTTGTAGCAGGCGCAAGGGCTAACGCGAGATACCGCATTTCCAGCGCCCAACCCACGGCCTTCAATGTGCCACAGACATTCGTGCAATTGAAACGCCCATCCCTGTAGAAAACCGTCCCCGCATACGCGCCGTCAGTCGTCCAGGTAACATGGGGACCCAGGGCAAACGCATGAAAATCAGCTTCCTCTCAATACCTTAGCCAGGTACTCTTCATCCCAGCCGGCCCGTAGGCGCTTGTTCTTGATCCCGACCTTCGAGGTCTTCTCGTTTTTCAGAAGGTTTAGTGCCACATGGCGCATTACAGAGAAATTCTCAGCCGAATGGCCTTTGCGCATGCGAGACTCATCTTCTCTAAAGCTCATATCGAGTTGCCAATGAAGTTTGTTTTCGATGCACCAATGATTACGCGCCGCACCAGCGAGAGTTTCTGCATTGGCCTCGATTGAGCTGATATAGTATCGATAGTCAACGGTGCTCTGTCCGTTTACGGTCCGTTGACTTTCGACCATTGCGATGGTGTTGAGACCTGCCCATTCAGCGGTGTCGATCTGCGCTTCGGCGATCGGGAGAATCCAATGGCGCCGTCCTTCATTTCGACCTCGATTGGATTCTCGTGTTTCAAAGTAGTCGATATCGTAGCCGTCGTACCCGAGCTTATCTGCTTGCTCAAAGGTCTCTTCGACTTTTCTCGAAAGTGTCTCCTGATTTCCCTTCAGCGCCAGCACGTAGTCTCCTCCTGCCTCAACGATTTGTTTTGCAATCGCTTTTTGGCATCCCATCGCATCGATCGTAACGATACAGCCTTGCAGCGACAAGACCTGGAGCAGCTGCGGGATCGCGGTGATCTCGTTGGACTTCTCGTCAGTCTTCACTTGTCCCAATACCACGTTGTTCTCCGTCGCCCACGCGCTGACCATATGAATCGCCTTTTTGCCAACGCCTCGATCATGGGACCGTCTCAGCGTCTTCCCGTCGATCGATACCACCCCGGAGACCAGATCAGAGACATCCTTTACCCATTCAACGAAGAAATTCTGGAATGACGCCGGAGAAAGCAGTGAGAAAACGCGTCGAAAGGTGTCGTGGGAGGGGATTCCGTTCGGCAGCTCCAGGAATGTTTCGAACCACTGGCACTTGGCCTTTCCGAACAGCGCGATTGCGTTCCAGTCATCAGCGCCGCACAAGATCGCGCAGATGGCTATCGCCATCACATCGAGCAGCTTGTGATCGCATTTCTTAACCATACGTGGATCCGGCACTGCCTTGAGATGCTCAAGGAGGTTTCGCCCAGGTTGACTCTGACTGCTCATCGCCGATCCTCATGTCGCAAGTACCCACGCGATCATGGACCAGGTTGGGCGAGATGTCCAGCGATTTCTAACAAAAGCTTCTTAAGCAATTGTTTTCATGAGACTTAATGGAGTTCGCTGCGTCGAATTTCGTGCGTTTTCCCTGCATGGGGACCCTCGAAGTCGTAGGTGTTGATGCGTCCGAATAAGCCACCGTCCTTCGACTGTGACGAATAAACGGCGTAGGGGCCAGGATTTGCGGACAGATAACCCTGGCTGATCACGCGCCCCCTCCCAAGGCGACAGATCTCTCTAATCCTGTTGGCCGCCCACTCCCTCGGTATCCGCCCCAGCGGCGAGTCCTTAAACTGCTCCGGGTGCCGCTCGGGGTCGCGCAGGTCGCCGTTCTCGTCGATGCCGCGGGTCAGCAGGTCGTGGAGCAGTCCCTGCTTCATCTGCTGGAGCTTGGCGGTGACCTGCTCGGTCTTGCGGATCGCCTCGTCGAGGGTGTCGAGGATCTCGGCGATGCGGCGCTGTTCGGGAAGTGGTGGGAGTGGCACTCCGACCGCGGCAAACTCCCGTCCTGAGATTTCCAGAAAGGTCGTCCCGGATGCGCGTCGTTTGAACTCGCCGATTAACCGGGACGACAGGTGATAAAAGAAATGGGGGTCCGCCTCCTCCTTGAATACCAGCGACCTGAAACCTTGGTTTGTGGCCACGGGTATCGCCGCCAGAGCCACCGATCCGAGCGTCGCCCTTGTCGTAACGAGTAGAGAATCCGTTGGCACAAGAGTCGCCGCGCAGCTCGCCAGTCCGGCCTTAGTGATGCATTCCTTCGTTTCGGTGAGGTACTTGGTTTTGCGGTTCGTCAGTTCCCCAGGGGTCACCCACGGGATATCCCCACCCCAATACGTGGACACATTCCGGCTCGGCGTACTTCCAGAATGAATTGAGGCGATATCCCCAAGAGTGGACTTAGGCCAGGCTCTTTGCGAGGACGAAAGAACCTTTTGACGGGCACTACACATAACCCAACTCCCTCAGGAACCCATCCAACCGCCCCTTCGCCGCGTCCCTCTCCCCTTCGATTGCCCGCAGCGTCACCCGGTATTTGCCCCACCAGCTCTCGACCACCGAGACGACGGCCTGCCGATGGGCAACGACCCGACGGTTCAGCTCCCGCCGCAGATCGCCCATTAGGACGCCGAGCACCAACTCCTGAGCCTGCCCGGCGTCCAATCCGGCCTGGGCGCCCTCCAAGCGGTCGACGAAGCCCTTTTGCAGGGCCTTGAGCTTTGACTTGGCCGCGGACAGCTTCCGCTTCAGCTCTTTGATCTCGGCCTCTGACAGGGCGTCCTGGTCGTCGCCTTCATCCGCTTCCTCGTCGTCCCCCTTGGCCGTGGCCGCCTTGAGGGTGCCGTCCAGCTCCGCCGCCTGGCCCTCGACCTCGGAGATCTCGTCGAGGAACTCAGGCAGCAGGGCCTTGACCAGCTTGTGGTCCAGCGGGTCCGCCTTGCCACCCTCCTCCAGCGCGGTGACGATGGTCGTCGCCCAGCCCTCGACCACGCCCTCGAAGCCACGGGCCATGAGGGTCTTGAGGTCGTAGACCGCATCGTTCCACCAGGTCGCCACCGCTCCGGCGATCTGGAAGCGGTCGAGCAGGCCGACGGGCACCAGCGCCTGCTCGAAGGAGGTCATCAGCTCGGCACGCAGGACCATCAGGGCCTGGGTCCCGGCCCCGGGGTCAGCAAGCCGGACGATGCGGCCCTCTTGGTCTGACCACCAGGCGTCAAAGGCGGCGGCGAGGGTCTGCTCCCGGTCCTGGAGTCCGGGGTCCGCCTCGATGCGTTGCTTCAGGTCCCCGTTACCGTTCAGCTCGGGGCGGAATGCGTAGTAGCGCTCGTCCCGCACCACCAGCAAGTGCAGGGGGTCGAACCCGTGGGCGGCGAGCAGCTCGGCCTTGGCCGCCACCTCCGCCTTGGGCACCCCGCCCAGCAGGTGCGCCCGCACGTCCTGGGGCTCGGGCGGCGGGGCGTTGTCGGCGTAGCGGCGGATGTTGAGGTTGTAGTCGTTCTCGGCCAGCGCGGCGTGGGTCACCACGACGGCGAAGCTCGGGATATCGGTGAACCGCTGGTAGGCGTTGACGATCTTCTCGATGTGCTCGGGCTCCAGATAGTTCTGCGCCCGGCCCGCCCGGTACTCGGCATCGGCGTTGATGAACAGCACCTTGCCCCGGCGCTCGGCGGGCTTCGCGCCTTTGGCCCGCAGCACCAGCACGCAGGCGGGGATGCCGGTGCCGTAGAACAGGTTCGGGGCCAGGCCGATGACGGCATCGAGCAGGTCGTCCTGGATGAAGCCCTTGCGGATCTCGCGCTCCGCCCCGCCGCGGAACAGCACCCCGTGGGGCATGACGGTGCAGACCATGCCGCCGCTGCTCCCGCCCCCACCGGCCCGCAGCACCGAGACCATGTGCTGCACGAACATCAGGTCCGCCTTCTTGCCCGATTCGGGGCAGAAGCCGTAGCGGAAGCGCTCGGGGAACGGGATGCCCTCGGCCGAGTAGTTCTGCGAGAAAGGCGGATTGGTGATGACCCGGTCGAAGCGCATCAGCTCGCCGCCGTCGACGTGCAGCGGCTCGGCCAGGGTGTCGCCGTTGCGCAGGTCCGCGTCCGGGATGCCGTGCAGGATCATGTTCATCTTGCTGATGGACCAGACCCCACCGTTGTCCTCCTGCCCGTAGAGGCCGAGGTCGCGCGGGTTGCCGCCGTGCTCGCGCACATGCTCGGCGGAGAGGATCAGCATGCCGCCGGAGCCCGAGCAGGGGTCGTAGACCCGCATGCCCTCCTTGGGGTCGGCCAGGCGGACCATCATGCGCACCACGGCCCGCGGGGTGTAGAACTCGCCGCCCTTCTTGCCCGCAGAGTCGGCAAACTCGCCGACCAGGTACTCGTAGGCGGCCCCGAGCAGGTCCGGGAACTCGAAGTCCTCGTTGCGCAGCCGGTACCGGTTGAAGTGCTGAATCAGCTCGCGCAGCTTCTTATCCGGCAGCTTGGACTTGCCGACGGTGCGGGTGAAGTCGATGTGGTGGAGCACGCCCTCCAGGCCGGAGTTCTCCTCCTCCAGCGCCCCCAGGGCCTTGTTCAGCCCGTCGCCGACGTTGTGGTGCAGCTCGTCGCGCAGGTGCTCCCAGCGGGCCCGCTCAGGGACGAAGAAGGTGTCCTGGTAGTAGCCCTTGGCGTCCGCCCGCTGCTCGGCCTCTTGGCGCGTGCGGCGCTTCCGGAGCTGCTCGGAGATGATCTCCTGGCGGCGGGCCTCGAACACGTCCGAGCACCGCTTCAGGAACAGCATCCCGAAGATGTACTCCTTGAACTCCGAGGCATCCATCTTGCCCCGCAGAACGTCCGCCGCGCCGAACAGGTGGCGTTCGAGCTGTGCCAGGGTAAGCTTGCGCATCGTGTCTGAATTCCTCCCCTTGCTCATCCGCGGCGCCGGGCCCGCCGTGTCGCAGCGCCCGGATAGCGCCGCCTGGCCGCCAACGATATCAGGGAATGAGCCTGAGGTTGTCGTTCCTCGTCAACGCCGAGCCTTGCTCGCGTTCCTCGTAAGCCAACGACTCCCAGGCCCTCGACGGAACACGCCCATCCCTTTCCCGACCCCGCCCGGTGATGCGCCCCCCGCCAGAGGGAAGAACAGGACAGGGATCTTTTGGACTTATGACAGGTGCCTGTCCTATTCTTTTTCGAGCGCCAGTTCCACCAGCGCAAGGCCCTAACCGCCCCGCCAGAGCCCCGCCCGCTCCCGAAGTAAGTCCGCCAGGCCATCAACCGCCGCGCCCACGCCCTGGGCCTGGACGACGGACAGCACGTCCTGGTCAGCACCCAGACCCTGTGGAGCCTGTGTGCGCCCTTCTCCACCCTGAAGGCGCCGGCCGACACCGTCCAGGACCGGATTGCCACACTGGAGAAGGAGACCGGGCGGGTGTGGTATGGGAGGAGTGAGGGGGCTTAGCGTTCGGCAGAGATCCTGAGTGTGCCGGCGGGATGAGGCACAAACCACCTCGCCGGCCGCGCCGAAGTCCCCGACTAAGTCCGGCGATTTTCTTCCAAGCATCGGCGGTTTGTAGTACGCTGCCGCGAGGAGTCGTCTATGCTCTAGTCAGCATTTCGCATCTTCGCACTTTTTGAAGCCTCATCGGCAGCCGGTTCGGGTGCCGGCCGTCTTTGCACGATAAATACCGTACCAACGTCAGTGCAGGAAAGCTTATCCGATGGATAACTCAGTCGTAGAGCGCATTTCCCCATGCGAGAAAGCTCATGCCATCAAGAGCGTGTCGTTCGCTGTTGAATTGAATAAGCCACTCGGCGCTGACGCGTTTCTTGAAATTTCTTCATTACATCCGAAATTAAAGGACCGCCTGCCGAGAAAGATCGAAAGCACGGCGATCACTGTTGATCTAGATGTAAGTCGAGGCATGCGTAGCCGGACCAGCTCTCCGGAATTGAACGGTCTCGTTTTTGATCGATTGAAACCGGACGGAACTCCAGAATGGAAACTTGACGTTGGCGCACCCCATGTCGCGGTTTTTTGTGCGAAATACACTCGCTGGGCTGACGTCTGGGCCTCTGCTCGCGAGATATTTGCTGTAGTGTTACCAATTATCTTGAAGTTCAGATATATCAAAGCAGTTGGTCTTCAGTACATCGACGAGTTTACTTGGGCTGGAGACAGAGCAGAATTTCGAAGTGGATATTTGTTTCGCGAAGGAACGGAGTATCTTCCGAACAATGTCTTCGCGCTAAATGGGCTATGGCACAACCACCATGGGTTTTTCTCGAACCCCACTGGGAGTCCGCAGCACCGGTTGTTAACGAATTTGAACGTTAGCGTATCCGATCGTGAAGATGCACGTGTAATCTCAATATCAGCCGTGCATAGAGCTTTGCTTGATGATCTGATGACAGACGTTGATCATCCTCTCGGAGAGGGTGGCAATGAAGGACCAATTGATGCTCTTTTAGATGAAATGCATCGGTTGAATAAGTCCGCACTGTGCGGTCTGTTAGTGTATCCGATTTTGCGGCGAATCAACTTGAAGTGCGGCGCAGCATAGGGGAGCAGATATGTTCATTCCACTTTCCTTACTAGCCGTACCGGCAACAATCCAGACACAAGACCCAAGCTGGTCTGCAGCGCAGGATCCAGAGCCGACTGTCGTTCACGAATTTGTATCTAACGACTGGGTAGACATTCAATCATTGTTGACCGTCTATTCAGAGCCCAACGAAGAGAGCTTGGGGTATGTTCAAAAGGTAAAGCCGACGGCCAGGGACAAAATTGCCGCCACGCTCACTTCGTACCTCGACCTAGACGAAGATTGGGATGGATACGGAGGCGTTCGGCCGACTGATAAGGCGGTGAGAGATACGCTGGAGTTTCTCAATGCGCTACCAGAAGGCAAGGTTCCGCCGAAACCTATGCTGGCCGGATCGGGTGAAGTCGGCCTTTTTTGGGATATTGAGGGCTTCTACTGCGACGTCGGCTTCGAGGGTGACGGGACGTATTCCTATTACGGCGAACTGAACGATGCCCACTCTATTGGTGACGAGGAGGTTCCAGTGGGTGTTTTCCCCGAAGAATTGCTCAATTCGGTGCCGAGATTATCGAAAAGCTAACTGGCTATGTCATGCAAGGACCTGACAAGCCGCTGCGATCCGGTGCATTTATGCGAGGACATGCGCATCGCGTTTCCTGAATGCCGGTGCGAGTCGGAAAGCGTAAGCGTCTTTTCTCCTAGCCCTGTCGCTGACAACGAAATCCTGGCCAGGCAGATTTTCTCTCCGATCCATATTGACCCAGAGACCGGCAAGGTTACGCCAGCCGCATTTTCGGACGTAGCGAACAAAGGACTCTCTGTTTCTCGGCTAACGTATTGCCCTGAAGAAGAAGTCGACAGAAAGGGTGACCAAAAAGCGCGTGTGGATACGGAGAGAGGTAGGAAAAAGTCCTATCACGGCTTCATACGCGGCAGATGCGGCGATTTGAGAGCCATCAAGAAAGACGATGGGCAGCGGTTGTTTTGCGTTTATGACACGGCGTTCGAGCACGATGCTGCTCACGCAGACGCTTGCCAAGCTGTAGACCAGGGGCCATCAGCCAACAAGAAAGCTCGGAAAATTCTTCGCGATCAATTCGAAAAGGTGCCGTGGAAAGGATAGTTGGAAAGAATATTGGTGGAAAGCAAGAACGGGGTCTTGTGTTTTGCCTGCCGCCTCACACACCCACGATGAAGGCAGACTTAGCCTCGGTTGGCGCAAATCCTGGCTTATCGCCCTTCTCGAGACCTGGCCACTCTTGACCTGACGAACTACCACAGGCCGAAGACGCCAACAAGCACCATCGGTTGGGGCTATGCCACCCCCGTCAACGATACGGCGAGCATCGAAGTCATTGAGGGAGTGGCGCGCCGCCTGGGAGGCGGTGCGCGACGCGAGGCGGCCCGGACAGAAATGCCCGCAAAGGGCAAAGAGGTGATAACCCCGACCGGCCCCCACGCCCACGGGCATCGGCCGATATGAACGATTGGTCTTGTTCCATCGCAGCAGCCCTTCCCCCCTCGGCTAAGTCCAGCGTTTGCCTGTTTTTTTCATCGATCCAGCGCAAAATCGCAATACCCTGGGCCGGATCAAGACAAGGGACCTCGCCTGCTGTCATCGTCAAGTGCGAGGAGACCCGCCCGTCGAACCCTTATCAAACCCCAAACCCTTACCCCCACCGTGACGGATGGACTAAGCTGTCGCTTAGAACAATTGGGGACAGACCACGATTTTCGGCTTCTATGATCTGGAAACTGAGCCGTGACTTCCTTGCGGAACTCTGGCCCCTTCCGCATCTCTGGCCTTCCCAGTCAGCTCGCTGTTCCGAAATCGTGGTCTGTCCCCTGTTGGGGTCGGCCAGGCGGACCATCGTGCGCACCACCGCCCGCGGGGTGTAGAACTCGCCGCCCTTCTTACCCGCCGAGTCGGCGAACTCGCCGACCAGGTACTCGTAGGCGGCCCCGAGCAGATCGGGGAACTCGAAGTCCTCGTTGCGCAGCCGGTACCGGTTGAAGTGCTGGATCAGCTCGCGCAGCTTCTTGTCCGGCAGCTTGGACTTGCCGACGGTGCGGGTGAAGTCGATGTGGTGGAGCACGCCCTCCAGGCCGGTGTTCTCCTCCTCCAGCGCCCCCAGGGCCTTGTTGAGCC
>Ga0210096_1000710_pt1 | contig 11181 bp, 9 predicted proteins | sample China_Galinas_PW_4_FD_184864 | JGI IMG/M metagenome (GOLD analysis project Ga0210096, IMG submission 184864) | Wetland microbial communities from San Francisco Bay, California, USA, that impact long-term carbon sequestration - China_Galinas_PWA_D2... | ecosystem: Environmental > Aquatic > Marine... | reverse complement strand
GGAATCTGGCTCAACGAGAGCGAGCTGCACGCCCTGCTCGCCATCGAGAGCCTTCTGGAGCAGATCCAGCCTGGCCTGCTCCGCCCCTACATCGGCCCCCTGCGCGCCCGAATACGAGCCCTGCTGGCCCAGAGCGGCCACAAGGCCGCCCGCGTCAGCGAGCACATCCTGCTCCAGCCCATGGCCGTACGCCCCACCCATCCCGAGCGCTTCGGCACTATCGCCGGGGCCGTGCTCGAAGGATGCAAGCTGGCCATCCACTACCACGGACGCGAGCGCGACCGCCACAGCGAGCGCACCGTCCATCCCCAGCGCCTGCTGCGCTACCGCGACAACTGGTATCTCCTCGCCCACTGCGAGCAAGCCGGCGCCCTGCGCATCTTCTCCCTCGACAGAATCCGCCACGCCAAAGCCCTCCCCGAGCCCGCGGATGCCGCCGACCCCGTCGAGCTGGACCGCTTTCTCGGTGCCAGCTTCGGCATCTTCTCCGGCAACGCCTCGGCCTGGGCCGTGCTGCGCTTCAGCGCCGAGGCATCCCGCTGGGTGGCCGACGAGGCCTGGCACCCGGACCAGATCGGCCAGTGGATCGGCGAGCGCTACGAGCTTCAGGTGCCCTACTCCGATTCCCGGGAGCTGCTGATGGACATCCTCAAATACGGGCCGGAGGTGGAGGTGATCGCACCGGCGGAGCTGAGGGAGATGGTGGCGAAGCGGCTGCGCGGCGCTTGCGCGCTCTATTCACCCGAAAAAAATGGGTAGCCAATCCGCCCAGGCTCACTCTGTGATCTACCGGCCGTGGTAAAAGGTCCGTACCTGTTGATAAAAGGAGGTGCAAGATGCACCGGAGAGGATTGTTCAAGTCACTACTTGGGTGCCTGCTGATCCCGACAGGCGTCAAGGCGGAAGTACCGACCCGACATCTGCTGCTCCAGCAGTCCCCGCTTGCAGGCTTCCATTACTACGACGCCATGCGGGTGTGGCCCGCACTTGCCGTGGCAACTGCCGTTTCTAGGATTATTCTATTCTTGAACAAGGGGGCCCGGAGGCAATGGCGCGAGTTCTTGAGTTGTATCAAGCGCGGCTACCCGATGGCCGACTTCGTCCATAGCGAACAAATGCGCGTGCTGCTGGTTAATTGCAGCGAGAGGCGTCCTTGGATTGATGGGTTGGCGGGCGGATTACGCCGTACAGGGCGGTCCAACGCGCGCCGAAGCCCTGACTTGCCGCGGGCACTGGGACCGTCTACCCTACGGCTTTGTAGTCGACATGGAGGTGCAGCAGTGCCCCGCCGCATTACCCTGGACATCGACCCCAAGCTCGGGGCTTCGCTCAGACACCTCCCTGGCGCGCAGATCGGTCAATCGATCGGGCCAGCCGTTATAGCCGTCCTCGACTCTCGACCGCCGCAGCCAGCGCCACGCAACCTTCCGAGCAAAAACGATGAGTGCCCGCGCACCAAACATGCCTTTCTCCACAAGCCCTGCTGTCGCGACTGTGCGAACAGCCACCGCGGAGAGGAGCCGCTATGTTTCAACGTCTTTACGAGCTGAGCCAATGCCTTCCGCCGCGCGAGCCTTGGGAACGACTCAACGAGGGCATGCCAGATGTCTACGACCGTGGCCTGGCGATCTGCTTCGACGCCCAAGGCCAATGGACTGGGGTCGCGTCCTACCAGGGCAACGCTCATGTGATCTACCGCTCTGGCCCGCCTAATGGAACCGACCTGACACCCTGCTGCAAGCTAGCCGCGGTGACGTCCAAGACAGTCAAGCGAGTACGCGAAGCGGCCAGCAGGCTGCTCGCACAGCCAGACTCACCGAGCGATCACCAAAGCTGGCTGACCAATAGCCTCGCCAGCTACGACGCCAACCAGCCGGCAATCTGTGAAGCTGTCGAGACGAAGTGCCGGGAAGCCGGCGTGGATGGCAAAACCCATCGCGGCTATGTCTACTGGGCGCGCAGCGTGGCCGAGCCTGTCCACGGCTGGGTGGAGACCAAGACGTTCCTCACTCGGCAGTTTCTGACACCGTTCGCGGCTGGCGGCGAAGGCTCTGGCGTGTGTGCAGTCTGTGGCGAGGCCAAGACAGTGTACGGCAACGTCTCGCTACTGGCGTGCTACAACCTGGACAAGCCCGGAAGCATCGCTGGCGGCTTTGACAAGAACCGGGCCCACCGCAACTTCCCGGTCTGCGGCGACTGCGCGATGGCCTTGGCCGAGGCGGTCGTGTTTGCCGACGCCCATCTTTCCAGCAGCATGGCGGGGCAAAGCTACATGATTCTGCCCTATGCCAACGACCCAACGGTGCGCGAAGAGCTGATGCACAGTCTTCGAGCACATCCGGACCGCTTTCACCTGGGCGGGGGGCACGATTTGCTCGCCGATGAGCTTAGCTTGCTGGAGGAACTCGGCGGCCAAGGCGATCAGTTAGCCTTTAAGCTCGTGTTCTTTGAGGCCAAGAACGCCGCCTGGCGTATCCAGGCCGAGGTTCAGGAGCTGCTGCCTAGCCGGCTGCATGCCCTGCAGGCTGCAGATCGGGAAATACGGCGCGCGCAAGATCTGATCGACCGGGCTAAGAACGAAGACAAGGAGGTGCGGATTGATGCCAACACATTCAAGCGGTTCTCAGGTAGCGCCAAGGCTAGCAGCGACACTTTGCGCAGCTGGCTGGCGGCCCTGTTCGAGGACCGAGCCATCGACTACCGCCACTTTCTGCGTCACCTGGTCGACAAGCTTGTTAGCACGGGCAAATCGAAGCCCAAACTCATACATTGGATGACGCGCCAGGCCTGGGGGCTGTATCGCTACGCTCAGCTGACGCGGCTGATTTCACACCCCACCGCAACGGAGGCAGACATGGTGCAAGACGCCATTCCCAGCAGCCCCTATGGGCGTTACGTTCGAGAGCACCTGGATTTCTTCCGTCGCCCCGAGTTAGTTGTGGCCTTCCTCACCGGCTGCTACGTTGCCCAGGTCGCCGGCGTGCAGCGTCAGGAGCGTGGCGCCGATCCGTTCACCAAAAAGTTCGTCGGTCGACTGCTCGGTCGTACACAGCTCCAGCGATTATATCGTGAGGGCCACGGCAAGCTGGCCCAATACGGCAAGCTCGGATATGTCATTACCGGCCTGGATCCGGACCTGGCGGCGGCCTGGGTGATCTGTGGTGAAGGCTGGGGTATCAGCGACGACGAGGCCACCTTCGCCTTCACGCTCGGCTACAGCTTGGCCTACCGCATTGGCCAGATGTATGGCCAGCCATCGCAAACCGAATCGACCGACCTTCAGGAGCAGGACGCATGAGCACGCTATCCAACCGCTACGAGGTTCTCTTTCTCTACGAGTGCACCGACTGCAACCCTAACGGCGATCCCCTGGACGAGAACCGGCCGCGCACCGACCCGGAGACCGGCGAAGCGACCGTTACCGATGTGCGCATCAAACGCACCGTTCGCGACCACTTGCTCGCGCTTGAGCCGGATTTGGAGAAGCGCATGGAAGCAGGGCTGGAGATCCTGATCCGCGACACTCTCAAGGCCGACGGATTTCTCGCGGAAGGCAAGGACCGCGCCGGGCAATTCCTGGGCGAGGCCGCCAAGGGCAAGAAGGGCGAGGCCAAGCGCCAGGCCCTGGAGGAGGCAGTACTGCGGCACTGCATTGACGCCCGGTTGTTTGGCGCGGCACTACCGCTCGGTAAGGGTGAGGCCTCGTTACAGTTGACCGGGCCGGTGCAGTTTTCCGCATTCAACCGCTCCTTGCACCGAGTGGCGCCCGTGCTAGTGCAGCAGACCGCGGCCTACGCCGGCAATTCGAGCGCCAACCAGAAGTCCTTCGCCGAGCGTTGGCTCCTGCCCTACGCCCTGATTGCTGTCCACGGTGTAGCGAACGAGGCAGCGGCACGCACTACGGGCATGACCGAGGCCGATCTTCGTCATCTGCTCAGCGCACTGTGGCACGGCACGGCGGGCCTCAACACCCATTCCAAAATGGGTCACGACCCACTGTTGCTGGCACTTTTTGAGTACCAACCCGGCTACCGGCTGGGGGCATTGCAGAAACGGTTGAGTCTCGACGACAAGCGCGTGGCTGACACGGCCCTGCGCTCCACCGAAGACTACACATTGAACTGCACCGATCTCGTGGAGGCCCTGCGCGGGTATTCCGCCCTGAAACAGGTGCGAGTGTCCCAGGACCCCCGGCTGCGCTGTAAGGCCGGCGACCGTTTCGGTACCCTGGCCACGCTTCTGGAACAGGCATCCCTTCCGGTGCATGCACTGGAGTTATAGTCGTGCGCACCCTGGTGCTGGATGTGTCAGGCGACTACGCCCAATTCAAGAAGCCGTACTCCCCGATGAGTCCAGTGAGCTACCCCTTTCCACCGCCAACGGCGGTCTTGGGGATGTTGGGAGCCATCGCCGGATACTCCAAGGCCGACTATGCGCGCCGTCTGGGCTGGGATACGGCGCGGATAGGCATACGTCTGCTAGCGCCTGTTCGCGTGTTCCACGCGGCCATCAATCTGCTGCAGACCAAAGACGGGACCGACGTCTTTTTTCGTCCCCGGGCCGGCCAGAACACGCACACCCAAGTTCCCTATGAGTTCCTGCGGGAGCCTGCCTACCGGTTGTATGTCGCGGGCTTGCCTGAGGTTGCTGCCGAGGATGTGCAGCGAGAGCTCAAGGCGGGCCGTAGCGGCTACACAGTCACCTTGGGGCTGGCCTCCTGTCTCGCCGACGTGACCTGGATCGGGACGGGGGACGCGGCGCCAATCACCGATGCGGAGTGGACCACCCGGGCGGTGGTTCCGCTGGTGCCGGGGCTGGAAGTCGACTACGAGAACGGCCGTCGCTATCAGCGGTTGCGGGTGCCGACGGCCATGGACGGCGAACGAGTAGTGCACCGCTATCAGGAAGTAGTTGTGGCCGAAGACGGCCTGTCCGTCCGGGGCCAGGGCGGCTCAGGCCAGCTTTTCGAGGTGCACGGTGAAACCCTTGCCTTTCTCTGACACCTTTGCTCACCCCGGCGACCTGCTGCCCGTGCATCTGGAGCGAGTGGCAGCACGCTCAGCGGCGAGCGTCGCGCCGTCCGCACGGCCCGAGGTGTCTCGCATCGCCTTTCTGGCAGGGCTGTTCCATGACATCGGCAAGGCGACGCCCTATTTCCAGGACTATCTGCTACGTACCCAGCGTCGGACAGCGCTCACGCCTCACGCCAAGAGCGGCGCCGTGCTGTCCTGGTGGTGTACGGGCACGCTGGGACTCGCACTGTGGCAGCGCCTGGCGGTGTTCCTGGCGGTCCTGCGCCACCACGGCGCCTTGAATTGCGAGAGCTGGTCCCAGGCCCTGGAGTCCGTGCGTTTCGACGTAGGCGAATCAGACAATCCGCTGGCAGCACAGTTGGCCGCTCTGGACCTGTCCGGCATCGGGCGCTGGATGGAAGCAGTGGCGAGCCGGCATCCCGCGGTGTTCGCGGAGGGCTTCGTCGCCATGCCACTGACTCTGGAGACCCTGTCTGCAAGCCTAGGCGACCGGCGCGCCGCTGGTCGCGCAGCTTTGCGTCAGGCCGTCAGCGGGGTCGACCAGGCCCTTATCTTCCTGGCCGGGTTTGGCGCGCTGCTCGCCACGGACAAGCTCGACGCTGCCTTGCAGGGTGAATCTTTGGCCCCCCGCCCTGCGTTGCCCGCCGGGGCGGTGGCCGCCTTTCTGGCGCAGCGGCGATCAGCGCCTTCGCCGCTGAATGCTCTACGCACCACCATAGCCGCCGAGGTGTGCCAAACGTGGGCAGATCATCTGGATGCGCCGCTGCTCTGCCTGACCGCACCCACGGGCTCCGGCAAGACGTTGGCCATCTTCAATGCCGCCCTGAGAGCGCGCGACGCCATCCGCCAGCGGGAGGGCGAAGCGCCGCGGCTGATCTACTGCCTACCGTTCACCTCGGTGATCGACCAAAACCACGCCGTTTTCCGCGCCGTGCTTGGCGCCGGCGGTATCCGTGAAAGAGAGGATGTGCTGCTCAAGCACCACCATCTAGTTGACGGAACCTTCCGCACCGAGGACGCTGAGCATGCGCCGGACGGTGCGGGCCAGCTGCTGACTGAAACGTGGCGTAGCGAAATCGTGGTGACCACCTTTCATCAACTGGTGCACAGCTTGTTATCACCGCGCAATGGCGACCTCAAGCGAGCCGGGCAGCTCACCGGCGCCCTGGTGCTGATGGACGAAGTGCAGGCCCTACCGCTGCGCTATTGGGAAGCGCTTCGGCACCTGTTCCAGGCCGCTGCCCGCGCGCTCGGTGCGCGTTTTGTACTGCTCACCGCCACCCGACCGCTGATCTTCCGCCCGGACGATGCCGTTGAGCTGCTGCCCAGCCATGTCCAGCACTTCCGAGCGCTGAACCGCGTAAAGCTTTTTTGCCATCACCGTGAGCCGATCGGCTTGAACGCCTTCACAGAATTACTGGTCCAACGCCTGGTCACAGATCCCCGGCCGACGCTCATCATCCTCAATCGCCGCCGTGCAGTCCGGGAGCTTTTCGAGCGTCTAGCCGAAGCGTTTCCGGGCCGCAAACTGATAGCCCTTTCCACTGATCTCACTCCCCGCGACCGACGTGCCCGCATTCGCCTGATCCAGCGTCTACTACGTAGGCGCGAGGACTGCATCGTGGTATCCACCCAGTTGGTGGAGGCCGGAGTGGACATAAGTTTTCCGGTCGTGCACAGGGATCTTGCCCCGCTCGATGCTGTGATTCAGTCTGCCGGGCGTTGCAACCGCCACGACCTAGGGGACTCACCAGGGGAGGCGCATCTGTGGGCGGTTCATCAAAACCGTGGCGATCGACTGGGCGGGCCACTTTGGCAGCGGGTCTACGACGCGCCGCTGATAGAGGTCACTGAGCGTGTCCTCGGTGAGCGCACCGAGTGGGCTGAAAGCGACTTTCTCGTGTTGAGCCAGCGGTATTTCGAGGGCTGTTGGCAGACCCAGGATCAAGACGCGGTGGACGAATGGCTGAGTGCTGGCGATTTCGTTCGGCTGGGGCGGGACTTCCAGCTCATTGAGGACGGCCCGCCCCGGTCGGCGGTGTTCATCGTCGCGCGGGAATCTGATGACCGGCTGTGGCAGCGCTATCAGGCGATCCACACCGATCTGGCGCTCTCCCCCCTGGAGAAAGATCAAAGGTTTCGCGTCATTCGCGCGGCAGTCTATGAGCGGATCGTGCAAATTTACGCTCAACCCGACCCCGAACAACCTATCTCCCGTCTGGACGCCGAGGCCGATCACTACTGCCGGGAAACCGGTTTCATTGCGACCATTGCCGAGGACAGCGCGGCATGTATACTCTGAAGGAGATTCCATATACGGAAATCGAGCTGCGCTGGGACCGTGAGCTCGCCGGGGAGGCCGAGCGTCGAGCGCGACAGTTGCGTGGCAGCCTAGCGACGTGTTTCTCCGACGATCCCTTGTTCCATCAACACGACGATGCGGGCCGACCACTTTACCGCTATCCCCGGATTCAGTACCGCTGGCGGGCGGGCCGGGGTGTGGTCACTGGCTGGGGTGAGGCAGCGCAACGCCTGCCGCAACTGCCGTGGCTGACACTCGATATCCGTCTGGGCGACGAGCCGATTCATATCGACGAAATCCGCCTCGCCACGTACCAGGCCGAGTTCGGAATCAGTCCTAGGCTGCTGCACTATCAGCTCGAAAGCCCAGTGCTTCTGTTCAACCAGAAGAACTACCAGCATTATAAGGAGCTGAACGCTACCGGCCGGCGCGACGAGAGTGACCGCTTGCTGATCGCACAATTGCTCACGGCCATGCGCGGGCTCGACGTGGACTTCGACAGCCAGTTGTACGCGGCCTTCACCCAGGTCCAGAAAGTGATTTGCCACTACAAACAGCAGCAACTCGTTGGCGTCTCCGGCCGGTTCATGAGCAACGCCGTGCTCCCGGCAGGCTTGGGCATCGGCCACGGCGTTAGTCACGGCTTCGGATGGGTTGTCCTCGCCTGACGATTGGTACCTGCAAAGCACGGAAGGATAGCACTGTGGACTTAGTTCTTACGACCTTTGGTACCTACCTCCATCGTCAGGGCGAGATGTTCGTTGTCAAGGTCAAGGACGAAAGCCGAGAGGTCTCGGCCCGCAAGGTCCGCTCGATCCTCATCACGACCGGGGCCAGCCTGTCCACGGATGCTATCGAGCTGGCCCTGGAGAAGAACATCGACGTCATCTTCCTCAACAAGTTCGGCGACCCACTGGGACGCATTTGGCACGGTCGGCCGGGCTCGACGACCGCCATCCGTCGCGCGCAATTTCGGCTTGCCGATACGGAAGCTGGCCTGAAGCTGGCGGTGCAATGGCTGCTGCGCAAACTCGACAATCAGATCGAGTTCCTCCGGGAGGCGCGCAAGCGGCGTACACGGCTGTCGGCTGCAATTACCGGCGACGTTGATGCTCTGTTTGCCCTTCAGCAGCGCCTGAATGCCGTCGAAGGCACGTTGGAGGACCTGCGCACCACCATCATGAATCTTGAGGCCCAGGCCGGGAAGGTGTACTGGACCAGCGTTAACCGTCTGCTTCCGGAAGACTTCCGTTTTGCCGCAAGGTCGAGGAACCCGGCCAAGGACGAGTTCAACTGCCTGCTCAACTACGCCTATGGAGTGCTGTACAGCATGGTCGACCGCGCCTGCGTGCTGGCAGGCCTGGACCCCTATGTAGGTTTCATCCATACCGACCACTACAACAAGACTTCACTGGTTTTCGATCTAATCGAGTGCTATCGGATCTGGGCTGATGAAACCGTCGTCGGGCTGTTCGCGGCCCGTCACGTCAAGCAGGACATGTTCGACCGGCTGCACAACGGGCTGACTCTCAATAAACAGGGCAAAGCGGTGCTAATGGAGCGCTTTGAGGCTCATCTGGACGAGGGCGTCCGCTACCGGAGCCGCAATATCAAGCGTCGAGACACCGTGCAACTGGATTGCCATCGGTTGGCCAATTCTTGGATCGCATCAGCATGAAACAGACCGACACTCTGGTGTGGATCATCTACGACATCAGCGCAGACAAAGCGCGCGGCCGGATTGCCAGGCATTGCAAGGAGGCAGGCCTGTATCGGGTGCAAAAGTCGGCATTTCTGGGCACTATCCATCGCAACCGGCTTGATGAGTTACGAATGCAGATCGAGGAATGGATGGATGAAGACACGGATTCAGTCTATATGTTCCCCATGTGCGAACCGGACTTTAGAAAGGTCGTGCTGATGGGGCAGGCCTTCGACAAGAAGCTGGTGACCGACGAAATCCGGGCGTTGTTCGTATGAGCGCATTGTCGTGGGACACCGAGCAGCACCCGATGCTCACGCCGTCGGAAGTGCTCGAACATGTGTTCTGCCCACGCTTTACATGGTTTATGAACGTGCAACACATCGAGCAACATGAAGATACGCGCTTCAAGGTCCTCAAGGGAAGAGAAGTACACCAGCGGCGTGAGACCGAGAACACCCACTATTTGCGACGCAAGATTGGAGTGATCAAGCGCGAAACAGCTGTATACTTGGCTTCGCCACGGCTGGGCCTGCGTGGCATTGTCGATGAGGTGGTATGGCTCAATGATGGCACCATGGCTCCACTCGATTACAAGTATACTCTACACCGGGACGCAGTGTTCAAGACCCACCGGATACAGGTGCTAATCTATGCGCTGCTTATCAGGGAAGTCTATCAAGCTCGAGTGGATCGTGGCTATGTCGCATACATCAGGGGTGGTAGCCAATTGCTGGAGGTGCCGGTGGACGCGGGGAGCATCAGCGAGATCACCGGCTTGGTAGATGAGATCTTTGGTGTCATCACAACCGGTCGTTTACCGCGACGGACCTCATCGCCGACCCGATGCGCCGACTGCTGCTACAGAAATATTTGCGTCTAATCCGTGCCGCTCATTAACAAGTTGATTTCCAAGCCAAAATATGGCAAAGTTTGCTGTGTTGTCGCTACGGTTTGCCTGCAATTGAGACCGAAAATGACCCGTTGTAGACCAGAATCGACGCTGTCTAGCCCTCAGCAAGTGTATGTTGCAGAACAGATTCTGGCACGCGACCGGCCTCAACGACCAATCCAGAAGAACAGGGATTGAAACTCCATTCAGGCCCTGACGGGTCTGAATCAATGGCGAAGCCTCAACGACCAATCCAGAAGAACAGGGATTGAAACATAGACGCACCAGTCCGGCCGCTGGCGCACGAGGTGGCCTCAACGACCAATCCAGAAGAACAGGGATTGAAACCCGTCCTGGCCATCGGAATCACGGCCGCAGTGGTCTGCCTCAACGACCAATCCAGAAGAACAGGGATTGAAACAAAATTGGCGGCGATGCGGTGCTCGTATTTTCCGAGCCTCAACGACCAATCCAGAAGAACAGGGATTGAAACCATTATTCGGACAATAGGGCAGGGTCATCTGCGTTGGAGCCTCAACGACCAATCCAGAAGAACAGGGATTGAAACGAAATTGTGCCGCTGGCCTCCAGCTCTGAGACCATGCCTCAACGACCAATCCAGAAGAACAGGGATTGAAACCCGCAGGTGTAGGTGGAGGTCGCCTCGGTGTAGGTCGGCCTCAACGACCAATCCAGAAGAACAGGGATTGAAACTTCGTCCGTTATCACGATGAGCCTGTCGCACTCCGGAGCCTCAACGACCAATCCAGAAGAACAGGGATTGAAACACCGGATCTTCCAGCGCCTTCCCCAGCTGGATGGCGGCCTCAACGACCAATCCAGAAGAACAGGGATTGAAACTGTACCAGTAGCTCTCTATGAGGCCCAGTATAAGGGGCCTCAACGACCAATCCAGAAGAACAGGGATTGAAACCCGAGCTGCGCGACGCCGTCCAGAGGGTCATCGAGCAGCCTCAACGACCAATCCAGAAGAACAGGGATTGAAACACTCGGCGCTGCCGGCCATCCATACGGGCCCCGTCGGCCTCAACGACCAATCCAGAAGAACAGGGATTGAAACCCAACCCGGGAGCTGAGATTGTCAGCATCGAGTTCACGCCTCAACGACCAATCCAGAAGAACAGGGATTGAAACCCGTTGAGGCGATCCAGGGTGTAGCCGTCGGTCAGTGGCCTCAACGACCAATCCAGAAGAACAGGGATTGAAACACATCTGCGACCTGCTCGCACTA
>Ga0210096_1000709_pt1 | contig 11182 bp, 6 predicted proteins | sample China_Galinas_PW_4_FD_184864 | JGI IMG/M metagenome (GOLD analysis project Ga0210096, IMG submission 184864) | Wetland microbial communities from San Francisco Bay, California, USA, that impact long-term carbon sequestration - China_Galinas_PWA_D2... | ecosystem: Environmental > Aquatic > Marine... | reverse complement strand
GCTCCCGCTCAGCAAACCACGGCCGCAACGCGAGCTTGGCGGGCGGCAGATGCCCGTACACCAAGACAGCGCTACCCGGCCGCCCACCCCGGACAACGGCGGCCGATGCCAGCTCCCGATACATGCTCCCCTCCGTTGACGACGCGCGGCCTTGCTCGCCCGCCGTTTCACTTCGCTGGCGAAACTCGCCGTCGCCGACAACCTGACTGATGTAGCGGAGCGTGTCCGGGTCGCCGATCCCGCTAGCGAAAACCTTGGCCCGGTGGTTGTTGATGATCGTTTGCGCCCGCTTGCCGTACCGCGCATCGACCTGTGCCAAGTCCTGAAAGACCGTGACGAGCTGAATGCCCTGGCCCGCCCCCGTCGAAGCTAGCCCGTCCAAGTCGGGCATCGGCGCGATGTTCGCCGCCTCGTCGAGAACGATCAACAGCGGCGGGTCGATGGGCTTACCCGTCTGCGCCGAGAACTCATAGACGACGCCAACCAGTTCGGAGAGCATCGCCGCGAACAACGTCCGCAATCGCTCCTGCTCGTGCGCCGGAGCGCAGAGATAGAGCGTGTTCGCTCGCCCGTCCAGCAGCTCGGCGGGCGTATATTCCGGCTGCGAGCTGGCGTCAAGAACGCGCGGATCAGCAAACGCTCCGATGATCGTCTCCGCAGTCGTGTAGATCGAGCTGCGCTGCCGTTCCTCGCGGTTCCAGTTCGCATTCCACGCGCTCAGCGCGTCGGGGGACTGACTCACCACAAGACGCTCCGTGACCTCCTGCTCTGCCTCCGGCCCGTCGTTCAGCCAGCGGATCACGTCCGCCATCTGACCCCCGCTCGTCGCCGCTGCGAACAACAGCGGCGCCAACAACTTCTCCGCCGCCGCGTACCAGAAGTCCGCATCCTCCAACCCCGCAGCGCCCCCAGACTTGGCCGAGCTGGAAAGCCAATGCGCCACCCGCATCGCCCCTCGCCAGCTTCCACACCCGGAGAGCGGCGTCGCCTTGATCGACTCGATGCCGGTAGCCCCGGTCGGATCAAAGACCATCGTTTTCCCCAACTCCTGACGCCGCGCCAGCGTCGTCAGCAGAAGGTCACTCTTGACCGACGTAGCAACTACCGGCCCGTCCCACTCCAACAGGGCGGGGATCGCGAACCCGGTCGTCTTGAGACTCACCGTGCTTGGACCGACCACAACAACCGACGCCCGATCCTCAGCGGCGACGAGGCGCCGACCCTGGCGACCCAGAATCAGACGCCCACGCCGCGCACCCTTCACATGGAGCGCCCGAAGATCGCGTTTGCTCGCCCAGCGCGCGCCCTGTACGCGCCGCTGGCGCGACCCGCCGCCGTCCCGCAGGTAGCGGTCCAGCAGATGAACACCGACCACGACGGCGCCCAGACCGAGAGCGACGATCATCGTCGCCCCGCTCACGCCGCCGCCCCCTCGATCAGCTCCCGATGGCCGACCATCCGGGCATCGGTGTCAACAAGGTCTTGCTCGAACGACGACAACCGATGCTGCACCAGGAAGGAGCGCCGCCCGACGATCCACAGCGCCTCGCCCCGGCGAAGCGTCGGCACCAACTCCGCCTCCGTCGCGGAGAGGCCCAGGAGGTTTCGCAACCCCTCGATCTGGTCGGGCGGCTGCGCGAGGACGACCTTCGTATCCGCGTCCGCGATCAGCCCCTCCGCGATCCGCGCCTCTCGCGAACCTGCCGCCCCCGACGCCCCCAGGTCCGACAGCCGGTGCAGAGCGAGGATGTTCTGCACACCGATGGAGCGCGACAGCTTGAAGGACCGTTGCAGCCATTCAGCAACGCCCAGGTCGGCGGTGATCCGCCATGCCTCGTCAACGGCGATGATGACCTTCGCGCCGTCGCCCTCGCCCGCCTCGGCGGCTCGCTTGCGCTCCATCACGACGCCCTGCAACCACGCTGCGGCGCAGGTCATAAGGATTCCCAGCGCAGCCGAGTCTTGAACCGCCGACAAGTCGAGAACGACGAACGGCGCATCCAGGTCGAGCCCGGCCGTGGTCGGCCCGTCGAACATGCCACGCAAGTCGCCGTGACATAGGCGCTGCAACGCCAACGCCACCTGCCGCGTCGCCGCCGCGAGGTCCGGCAGCTCCATGACCAGCTCCGCCGACATGGACTCCGCCGGATGGAGCAGCGCATCGACAACCTGCGGCAACGTCGGCTCCACGTCAGGCGCCGCCTCGCTGACGATCTTCAACGCGACCCGCAGGCCCGCGTCCTCTTCCGGCGTCAGCTCGCGTCGCAGCGCCGCCGCTGCGACGGAACGCAGGAGGCTCAGCTGACCCTCCCGACCGCCGCGCGGACTGAGCGGGTTCAACCGCACCGATCCGCCGGGCGCGAGCGCAATGGGCGTCCCGCCCAGCGCTCGCGCCAGCGGCGCGTACTCAGACTTCGGATCGAGCGCCCACGCCTGCCGCCCGAAGACATGCTGCCGAGCTATGTAGGTCTTGAGGAACGCAGACTTGCCGCGCCCGAGCTGGCCGACGACCAGCATGTTCGGGCCGGACAGGACGCCTTGCTCGTAGGCAGCCCACGGATCGAACACCCACGCCCCGCCGCAGGCATCCCGGCCGATATAGGCGCCCGGCGCTCCTAGACCGCCCTCAGCCAAGAACGGGTACGCCGCCTGGAAGTGCGCCGTCGTCGCAGCGTGACCCGGCCGCTCCGCCCGGTAGCTACCCCGGCGTAGCGGCCTCACAGCAACCCCCGCCCAAGCGGCAGCGTGAACGTGAACCCGGCATCCTGCTCGCCGTAGAGCCGTTGCAGCTCCAAGCGCGCCAGCGCCGCCGCATGTTCAACCTCCGTAGCCGTCCGCTCCAACTCGTCCGCCGACCGCGCCGAGACAGTCACGTAACCGGCGAAGCGCATTTCCGCGTGACCGTCCGCCAGCTCGTCCTCTCGCCGAGCCGCCGCTTGCTGGCGACGCCGGATGCGCGCCGTCGTCATAAACCCCTGTCGCTCACGCTGAATCTCGTCGGCAACCTCCGCCGTCCGCGCCGCCTCGGCTTTGCGGACGGCGATGGAGTGCGCCACCGGCTCGATGCAGACCGCCACCGTCCGCAGGGCCGTCGTCTGCATCAGCAGGGGCGTGAGGAACGCAGGCCCGACGTCGCTACGCGGCCAACTCGCGATCCAGAACGTCGCGTGCATCGCCGAGTCGGTCCTGTAACTCGCCCACGATGCCTCGTCGGCGACCGGACCCATCAGCGCCGGATCAACCCCCGCTCGATCCGGCTCGCCGAGCGCCGCGCGGGCGCGCGCTCGGCGTCCGAACGGATCGAAGGCGTCCCGTATTGCCTCCGCATACCGTCGCGGCCTGAGCAGACCAAACACGGTCACTTCCGCGATCGACAACCGCTCGGCTAGGTTCTCCGCTTCCCGCAGAACCAGCTCGCAGGCCGCCTGCTCGCCTCCGCCCATCCGGCGCAGCTCCCGAGCTGCACGGCGCTCGTCAACTTGGAGCGCCAACAAAATCTCATGCTCTTGAGTCGCCGGAGCCGCCGACTCGACAAGCTCGATGTAGGAGGCGACGAGCCCCGAATCGAGCGGCACCGCTCGATCCCGCTCAGCCTGCAAGTAACCGGCCAGCTCGTCAGCCTGCGCCGGAAGGGTTCGCTCGATCCACTGGACACGACGTACCGGGCTCCCGTCCCTCGCGAGACTCGCGAGGACCGAGCCCCACGCCGCTAGCTTTCGCTCCTGCTCGTCCGCGTCGAGCAGACCGAACGCCCCCGCCCGCACCGCGACGGCAACGGTGTACGTTCCCGCCACGCGATCATGGACGACGCCGACGCGATCATTCCCGTAGGGAGCTTCGAGCAGTCGAAGGCCCGCAAGATCGTCGGGCAACGACGCCTCCGCGACCGTCGCCCCATCCTCACCCACGCGAAAGCCACTCCCCGGACTACGGGAGCGGTAGCCACGCTTCTGCTCCCGCGACCGCAGCGCCCACCGAATTGCAATCGGCGCCCACGCCTCAAGCGTCCGACCCTCGAAAGGCAGGAGGACAACACCGAGCGCGCCCCCCACCAGGAGCAGCGCGACGGTTAGCCCGATCCAGTCTCGCAGCGCATAGAGCGCTGCGAGCCCGAGCGCGGCTGCGCCCGCAACGACGAGGACCTGACCGAACATCAGAGGTCCGACCAGCCCCCGCCGCTCCAACGGCCCGAACCGATAGCGACGGCCGCTCACGGTTTCGCCTTCCCCGGCGAAGCGCTGCCGCCGGAGTTACCCGCCGGACGAGCCGGTTTGCTTCCCGACCCCTGTGCCGAGCCCCCGGACGCCTCGGCCGGGCCGGGCGACGAGCTCGCCGCTGGCGAGGACGCCGCCCGGCCCGCTCCGCTCGCCTCACCGCTCGCGCCCTTGGACGCCTCGGCGCCCTGCGGGCGCGGCGCTGCCGCGTCGCCGCTTGCGCTGCCACCACCGGCCGCAGCGCCGGGCGAGTGGCCGGCTGTACCGGCCGCTCGCCCGGCGTCACCACTTGCCGCCGCCGTGCCGCTCCCGGCCAACCGCTCGCCGCCGGATTTCGCAGCTCGCGCTGCCCCAGCGCCCGCCGCAACCGGGAGCGCGACGGCGCCTGCCGCGCCGCCGCTCGCCCCGGCCGCACCGCCAGCGCCAGCCGTTCCGCTCGCCGCACCGGAACCACCGCCCGCACCGCCGGGCGAGCCGCCCCCCCGACCAGCCGCACCCGAGCTGCCGCCGCTGGCACCGCCGCCGCTTCCACCTTTCGCCTTCGAGCTGTTGACGGCCCAGTTCGCCAGCGCCGCCCGCCTCATCATCTGTACCGACGACGCGAACTCGACCGTTCGCACCGACGCGCCGCCCGCGCTCTGGCGGTTGTACGCCGAGCTGACCGCACCCTCGGCGAACGGCACCAGCTTGAACAAGACGAACGGCGCGAAGCAGGCGAGCAGTAGCAGCGCACCGGCCGCTAGAACATGCTCGACTTTCCCTCCGCTGTGTGCCAACAGCGAAGCGGCCAGCGCGATCACCGACACGATCACGAACTTCGAGAACACGACGACGATCAGCAGCTCACCCGTCCGCCGAAGCGCCGACATCCATCGCGGCCAGATCGACGCGGCTATTGCCATCGGCATGAAAAGCGCCACCGCGTAGATCGCGGCGTCACGCATCAGCAGCTCGATCCACACCAGGAACGCGGCGAACGCCGCCACCATCGCCGCGATGAAGCCGACGAACAGCGGTACACCCACCGCGCCCGCCGCCGTCCCAGCACCCGGACCACCCGCCGCCGTTCCGGCCGCCGCCCCGGCGCCACTCAGACCCTCGATGGCGTCCTTGAAGAAGGCCCGCGTATCGGCGGCCGTCGCGTGAGCGATGGCTTCCGAGAACCCGTCCGTCGTCGCGACTAGGAGCTGCACGACGACATATGCCGCGCTCGTCGCGATGGCCGCGACAGGCACGTTGACCAGGAATACTCGGACGAGCATTCCCCCGTCACCGCGGCCCAGGCTCTCCAGCACCGCGAAGATGAGCATCAACAGCGCCAGCACCGTCGCGATGGACGCCATCTCGCGGTACTGACGTAGAAACCCTTTGCTCAGCAGGTTCGGCGAGGTCGTCTTGTTCGTCAGCACGACGACCTGACCCAGCAGCCACGTCGCACCGTCCGCCGCCCAAGACGTGATCTGCTCAAAGATGCCCGAACCGATTGATTCCGCCGCATCCTTGATCGGATCGAGCGGATTAGGCAGCGCGCCGAGAACCGGATCGGTCACGGCGTTACACGCATCGCCTACCGGATTCCCGATGCCTATCGCGCCGGTAATCGGAGCAGCCGGAGCCACGCCAATGTCGCAGGCGACATTCGCCTGCGCCTCCGGCGGCGCGGGATCGCCTAGCGTGAGCGCCGCCGTCGCGACGACGGCCACCCCGATCAACAGCACACACCTACGGAGCCACGCCATAGGAACGCAGCTCCTTCGTCAGTTGGATCAGCCCGAGCCCTTCGCCTCCCGGTCGCGGCGACGCGAGCCGGGGCGTCGGCCCGAAGGACGCCCGAGTGTTTGCGATCTTCCAGTCACCGCCCGTCCAGACCAACACCGTCCGCGACAGGCCGAAAAAGGCAGTCGCTTCGACCGACGTAACGTTGCCGAGCAGCGTGAAGCCCCACGTCTGCACGACCGCTCGGCGCGAGCTGAACGACAGCACCCGATAGCCCACCGGCACGCCCAAGTAGGCGCTCGGAACCTTCCCCCTCACACCTTCCCCGAACGCTCCCGAGCGCAGCCGCGCCGCGCCGGGAGCGTTCGCTTCCAGCATCACCGGGGCGAAGGCGCGAGTCGCCACGACCTTGATCCGCCGCCGTAGCTCGCCCGGCCGAAGCACGGCGCTATCAGCGAACGCTCGCTGATAGCTCGCCGCCGCCAGCGCCGCCCCATCCGGCGTCCGCTGGAAGCCGACCCCGACACCCTCCACCTGACGCGCCGGTCCCGGCGTCACCGCCGGTCGAGTCGCCCCCGACTCGTCCGCCGTAGGCGCCGTGATCCGACCAAGCAGAAGGCCGACGACCACCGCTGCGATCAGCCCCACGACCGCCCGCATCAGTGGACCGCCGATCCGGCGTCGAAGAAGAAATTGATGATCGCCGCCGCAGCGCCGATGCCAAATGCCCCTCCGGCGCCCTTGAGCATCCGGGTCTTGCCGTCGTCCGCCTGGGCGTAGTTGTTGGAGCGGCTACCGAAACCCCATTGAGCCGCGCCCCAAATGACCACGCCCACGCAGGCCAGCAGGCCGAACGCCGCAGCCCCGTTGAGGATTTTCTGAGCGGCCGGACCACCCGGCAGCCCGTTCGAGTTCGGGTTGACGCTGACTTTCGCCGCAGCTTCAACCAGGACGAGGTACGCGAGCTGTAGAGCTGGCACTTTGAGCCTCCTGTTTCTGTCGCCTGTTGGTCACGCAGGCGGCAAACGTCAGAAGGCAGGGGTCCAACGCCCCCGGCAATTTCAAGATTCGCCTCGATCTCGCGCCAACAGGCGCGCACTCCGGCCGCTCACTTCGGGCGCTCAGAGAACCCCGAGCGCGCCATCAGACGGCCCGCGCTTCGCTAGCTCACGCCCCTCGGCACCCCAGCTCGCCCGAAGAACCTGTGCCGATCCTCCATCGACCCCCCCAAGAACCGGGTCGAAAGCTCCACAAATCTGCCTAAACAAATATCGGGGGCACTTAGGGGGGGACTTCTGACGTAAGCGGGTGTTCAATTACTCGAAGACCAGCCGTATCGCGGGAACGCCCACTTCCTCGGCCGGATCGCCTAGCTGCGACTCCCCCGGTGAAGGAGGGACGGCCAGCGCGCCGCCCCTGAGCCCGGTCGGCAAGGAAGGAGCAGAGACAATGCCCTCGCGATCCAGCAGGCCGGGTCGAAACCCGGCCGTAGTCGCAGTATGCCTATTCATGGTCGGCATGGCCGTGGCAGTCGTGTTCGCTGCCAGCGCCCACGCCAGCGGCTACTACCCGATGCTGTTGTGTGCCGGTAACAACGGCTCCAACAGCTATGGAACCAACACCAACACCATCAGCGGAAACAACCCAGGAGGGATTTTCAGTTTCGAGAACTACTGCGGTCCAGCGGGCGACCCCGCCGGAAACGGCGCGTTCCTCCGCATCGCCGAGAACCAGAGCGGCGGCAACGCAGGTATCGACGCCTACGGAAGTATCTCTTGGGGCGTCACTCCCTACGTTGCCATCGTCGCGGCTGGCGGTTACACGCGCGAGCCAAACGCATTCAACGACGGCTGGCGCGGACGCTTCTGGCTCGAAGGTTGGGACGGAAGCACCAACAACATTCTCATGCAGGGCTCAGGGGTTGCCAACGGCAGCCTCGGCGGCATCGGATGGGGAACGACCTCCACCTTCGCACCGCACCTTTGGCCGTTCGGCGGCTATGGCGACTATCGCCGGTTCGTTTTCGAGCTGACGTGCTTCCGCCAGGCAGGCTGCGACCGAAGCAACTTCAACGCGGTCGATGCCAACACCATGCACCTGACCTTGGCTGACCGCCAAGACCCCAGCCCGTCGTTCGTCACGTCCAACACCGTTAACGGCGTGTGGGTGCGAGGCGAACAGGCTATCTCCTGGTACGAATCTGACCAGGGCTCCGGGCTGCGCTTCTCCCGCCTCAAGGTGGACGGGAACACCTTGGGCGACGGCACCATCGACTACCAGGCCAACGGCGGCTGTGACACCGGCTGGTCCGGTGCAAGCGGAGAGTTCGCCCGTCGCTTCAATCCCTGTACCGGCGGTCCCTATCAGCGCTGGTACGGCCTCAAGACGCAGAACATTCCCGATGGTCAGCACACGTTCTCGATTTGCCTCCAAGACTACGGCCAGTACCGCAGCGGAGGGGAGACGTGCGACAACCGGACCATGCGAACCGACAACACTCCCCCGGACAAGCCCGCTGGGCTCGTCGTCACTAGCACCAACCCCGCGCGCTACCTAGACCATTTCGGCGCGCAATTCTCGCTACCGCAGAACGCCGGTAGCCCCATCGTGAAGGTTCACTACTACGTCATCGACGACGCCACCGGAAAAACCGTGACTGATCCAAAGACCGTTTCGGCCACCAATCCGACGACGATCTCCGGTATCGAAGGTCCGGCCGCACCCGGCGGCTACACGTTGCACCTATCCCTAGAGGATCAAGTTGGGTTCGTTGGCGCCTACTCCACCGCGCCTATCCCGCACGACACGACGCCACCGGCCGCGCCGCAGAACCTCCACGTTCTCGGCACGACCGCGCATCGCGTTCCCAAGTTCGACGTGAACTGGCAGAACGTCGTTGACGCGGGCTCGCCCATCGACGCAGCTCACTACAACGTCGTTGACGGCGCGGGCAACGTTGTCCAGGCCGCCCGGACCCTCAGCGGCGAAAAGATCGACACCATCCACGACATTGACACCCCGGCGCAGACGGGGGATTACAAGGTTCACGTTTGGCTGTCAGATTCAGAGGGCAATGTCGGCGTCCCGGCCACCGTCGCCGTACCACGCGACACGACGCCACCGGCGGCACCGCAGGACGTGTCAATCACGCCCCCATCGGCGCCACGCTCGGCGCAGGGCTTCGATGTTCAATGGCGGAACATCACGGACGACGGTTCGCCGATCAACGCCGCGCACTATCGAATCCTCGGCGACAACGGCAACGTTGTCGTACCGCCGGAAACGATCAGCGGAACCGACCCGCAGGCAATCTCGAATCTCGACACGCCCCGGAGCCGTGGCGCTTTCACTCTCGAACTATGGCTATCGGACGCGGAGGGGAACAACGGAGCCCCGATTAAGGCTCCGCTTTCCTTCAACTGTGTTCGCGGCGATGGAACGAGTGGAGCCGCCCTGACCGCAGGGCTAGGCCGGAAGCGACACCAGAAGGTGAAGGTTCCGCAGGGACGTGGAGTGCCGCTACGCGGAAACCTGACCGGACCAGGCGGCGCCGTCGTCGGCGCCTCCGTCTGTGTGTTCGGTCGGGTCGTCACCCAGGACACGCCGCAATTCCTCGGCGTCGCCCTTACGGGGGCCAAGGGCGCCTACAAGTTCGGCGTCCCGGCTGGACCGTCCCGCGAAGTCACGGCCGTCTACCGGCCCGACTCGCGCGAACTGACCGCGAGCACGATTCTCGCCTCGCGTGTCCGCCCGACTCTCCGCCTTCTGCGGAGGCCGGTCCACAACAAGGGGTACGCGATCTTCAAGGGTCGCATCCCCGGACCCGACAACACCGGAGTCGTTCTTGTCCTACAGGTCAAGAGCGGGAAGGGTTGGCGAGTGTTCCGGCGCTACCGAACCCGCAGAGGCGGGCGGTTCGTCATGCGCTATCGCTTTACGCAGACGTTCCGACCGACCACGTACATCATGCGCGTGCAGGTTCGCTGGCAGCGTGGCTATCCGCGCCTGCCCGGTGCATCGCGCCGCGTCGAAGTGCCGGTACGCCCCTAACCAAGTACGCGAGCTGGCGGCGGGGTACGACACCCCGCCGCCGTCTTGCTTCCTATGCCGCGTCAGACCTCCACCAAAAAGGCCGCGCCGACTCGCGGCCTAACCCCGGCGCAGTACCGCGAGGCCGAACGCGGCTTGAAGCTGATGCTCGCCAAAAAGTTCTCCGCTGTCTGGATTCAGGAGAACACCGCCGACCTACTCACCCAGGCCAACATCGAGTACGGCGAATGGCTTGACGACAACCCACCAGCCCGCAAGCCGGTCGGTTGGATTCTCACTTGCGCCTATCGTCGCGCCCTCAATCAGCTCGACACCGAAACGCGCAAGCCACCTACGGCGCCGCTTGACTCCATTTTCCACCTTGCCGACGACTCTACGCCCACCCCGGAACAGGTCGCGCTCGACCACGACCGTCAGCGTCGCCTCCGCGATGCTCTGAGTCACCTTCCCAGAAAAGAGGCGCAGTTGCTCGCCCTCATCTACTACGAGGACTATTCCATCCGAGAGGCCGGTCGTCAGCTCGGCTGGCGAAAGTCAGCGGCCGACCGCCACCACACCGCCGCGATGGAAAAAATGCTGGCCCTGGTCGGCGACCGCAAGCTGCTCAGCGGCGCCACCATCGGCCCGGCCGCCTCCGCCTACCTCCACGGCGACGCGCATCGTCACCTTGACGCTACTCTCGCCCAGGCTGCGATTCGGCCGCTCCTCCATGCTTACACCACCCTCTCGGAAGCGGCCGAGAGCGTCGCTCACAGAGGCGTCGATCTCGCCCGCCGCATCGCTCCATTCTCTGACCCCGCCAACGCTGCTGCCGCCGCCGGGGGCGCCGGTCGCGTTGCCGCTCAATGTGGCGCTGCCGCCGGGATCGCCGTATGCAGCCTTCTCGCCGCGCCCGCCGTCCAACAGGGACTAGACGCCCTTGGCCGGACGCAGGCCGCCCAGCCACCCGCTCGGCGGGCCGCGCACCCTCGCGCCTCCCAAGTCAGCCCGACCAACCCGACGCCGCAGCCCACGACGCCCACGCCAAAGCAGACGCCCCGCTTGGAACCCGCCACCGAACGCCAGCGCATTGAACGACGCGAACGACGCGCCCGCGCCACGAGCCCACCGGCCCGGGCGAGCGGCCGTCAGAGCGGCAGCGAGTTCGGAGACAACAACATTGAACCCACCGAAACCGAACCCGCCCCGTCCACCGAAACCGA
>Ga0210096_1000708_pt1 | contig 11211 bp, 7 predicted proteins | sample China_Galinas_PW_4_FD_184864 | JGI IMG/M metagenome (GOLD analysis project Ga0210096, IMG submission 184864) | Wetland microbial communities from San Francisco Bay, California, USA, that impact long-term carbon sequestration - China_Galinas_PWA_D2... | ecosystem: Environmental > Aquatic > Marine... | reverse complement strand
GGCGACGCTGCTGACCTGGCTCGCCGGCACGACGGTGACCAGCGAGGACGGCTTCGACGACAAGGGCGCCAACCTGTCGCGCAAGACCGCCCGCTTCGTCGAGGACGAGGCGCTGGCCGCCTGGCCGCAGGGCCCGGCCGCCGAGCGCATCCGCCTGTCGAAGCTCCACCGCCTGCGCGAGGAGGAGATCTCCCGCCCCGCCGTCGAGCGCGACTACGGCCGCGTGGTGCGCGCCTACCTGGCGCAGGAGGGCGAGGTGGCGGCGCTGACCCCCGAGACCCCCTTCCTCGACCTGCTGGCGAAGGAGAAGGCGTCGCTGCTGGGGCAGTCCGCCGACCTCTACCCGAAGGCGCGGGCGATCCTCGAGGAGGGCGTCTTCGAGACGCCGTTCCTCGAGCGTTTCCTGTCCAACTGGCCGGAAGCCGAGGAGGTGCCTCGGGTCGCCCTGCTGCTCGGCGACGCGCAGAGCCGGCTCGGACACCCGGCCGAGGCGGTGGGCTACTACCTGCAGGCGATGGAGGACGCGCCGGCGAGCGAGGAGGCGGAGCGCGCCGCCCGCGGCCTCAAGCTCCTCACCCCCCACCTCGACCGCCTGGCGGCTCTCCAGCGGCTGGCCGGCCAGCGCCAGGACGAGGAGCTCGCCGCCCTCGCCGCCGCCCGCCTGGCCGCGCGAGCGCCGGCCTTCACCGACGTCGACAACGGCGCCGAGTACATGGACCGCTTCCCAGACGGCCAGTACGCCGCGGCGGTCGGCGAGCGGATGAACGTGCTCGCCGACAAGCTCTACGCCGAGGTGCTGCTCTACCAGGCGGTCGGCGACCACGTGAAGGCCATCGAGCGCATCAACACCATCCTCACCTACGCCCCGCTGTCGCCGGCCGCCGACCTGCTGCGCGACCGCGCGGTGCTCGAAGCCTGACCCGGGCGGGCCGCGAACCCGCCCTCCAGCCCGCGAAATCGACTGTGCGGCAGGTGTTTACCCTTTTATCTGAGTGGAACAACATCAGATCTCGCACATGACCTCTTGACAAATGCTGAGTGCTGACCTATCATGATTCTGCCGCCGGCCCGTGGGCCGGCCTCGAAACGACCTGAATCGAACGAACCGAACAACCCGAACCCCACACCCCAAGGAGGGCAACCATGGCAAACACCGGCATGACCACCCGCAAGACCCCCTACCGTTCCTCGTGGCTCACCGGCCGCGATCCCTTCGTCCAGCTGATGGACACCTTCTTCAACGGCGAGACCACCCAGGAGGCGTCGAACCGCACCTGGTCGCCGGCCGTCGACATCCGCGAGACCGACGAGAGCTACATGGTCTACGCCGAGCTGCCCGGCCTGTCCAAGGACGACATCTCGATCACCCTCGAGGACAACATCCTCAAGCTGTCGGGCGAGCGCCGCTTCGAGAAGGACGTCGAGGAGGAGCAGTACCACCGCATCGAGCGCACCTACGGCACCTTCACCCGCGCCTTCAGCCTGCCCAGCCGGGTCGACGCGAGCAAGGTGAAGGCGGCGTTCAAGGACGGCGTGCTGACCCTCACCGTGCCGAAGATGGAAGAGGCGAAGCCGCGCAAGATCGCCATCTCCTGAGCGCCCGGCCGGCCGTCGGCGCGAGCTCAGAGCTTGTGAATCAATCGCCGGCGGCCGGCGCTTCGGGTAGCAGCACGCGGAAGGTGGAGCCCTCGCCGGGGGTGGAGTCGATCTCGAGCTCGCCGTCGTGGTTGCGCACGATGCGGTCGACGATGGCGAGGCCGAGCCCGGTGCCCCCCTTGCGCGTCGAGTAGAAGACGTCGAAGATCCGCCGCCGCTCCTCCTCCGCGATGCCGGTGCCGTTGTCCGCCACCTCCAGCACCACCCGGTCGTCGTCGGCGCGGCGCGCCGCCAGCAGCACCCGCGGCGGCCGGTCCGCCTCCTCCGCCGCCGCCACCGCGTTGCCGACCAGGTTGAGCAGGAGCTGGGTGAGCTGCGCCGGGTCGGCGCGGAGCAGGGCGCCGCTGGAGTCCTCGATCTCGAGGCAGCCGCCGCGCCGCGCCACCGAGCCGCCGACCAGCTCGCGAACCCGCACGAAGAGGTCGCGCGGCCGGATCTCCTCGCGCTCCGGCGAGCGCGGGCGGGCGTAGCTCAAAAAGTCGGTCACCAGCCGTTCCAGGCGGCTGATCTCGGAACGGGTGATCGACAGCAGGCGCCCGACCGTCACCCCCTGCGCCCGGCCGGTGTCGATCTCCTCCTTCATCATCTGCATGTTGAGGTTGAGGGAGTTCAGCGGATTGCGGATCTCGTGCGCGAGCCCGGACGCCAGGGTGCCGACGTAGGCCAGCCGCTCGGCCTCGGCCGCCGCCACCTCGAGCTGGCGTGAGCGGCGCCACAACCACCAGCCCATGAAGTACGCGGCGAGGAGCAGGGCGACGGTGAGCGCCGCCACCGCCGAGGTCATGCGGATCAGGTCGCCGCGCAGCTCGCCGATGCGCTGTTCGAGCTCCGCCGGTGAGATGCCGATGCGCAGGGTGCCGAGATCGCCGATCGCCACCTCGATGTCCGGCACCTCGAGCTCCTGGCGGCGTTCCTGGACCTGGTGGGTCACCGCGCCGCCGCCGATCCCCTCCGGGGAGTCGACCAGCGGCGGCGAATCCATCAGCGTGCCCTCGCCGACCGGCTCGGCGAGCGACGAGCGGGTCTGCGACTGGAACACCAGGCCGCCGTCGCGGTCGCGGATCTCCACCGAGCGCACGATGTCGCGCTGCCGCGGGATCGAGTCGATGTAGGTCTGCGTCTCCTGCTCGCGGGCGATGGCGGTGTAGAGATCGCCCTCCTCCTGGGCGCGGCTGGCGATGCGGCCGGCCAGCGACTCGGCCTCGCGCCGCGTTTCGAGCAGCACCTTCTCGATCTCCCGCTGCGACATGGAGCGGAAGAGCAGCCAGCCGAAGAGGCCGATGTCGAACAGGACGAAGAGCCCGAAGGCGACGGCGACGACGAGCAGGAGCCGGGAGAACCCCGGTCCCCGCCGCACTGGGGCGGAGCGGGCCATCGGGCGCAGAATACCACCGCGGCGGCAGTCGACCGCGCGCCGGGGCAGCATATAATCCCGCCACGCTCATCCCATCTTCACCGGTCGGCCGGCTCGCGACACGATCCCGTCCCGACTCGCAGCCCGGAGATCCCATGCCCTCGTCGCTGCCCCAGCCGCGTCCCGCTGCAGCCCGTCGCCGCGCCAGCCGCGGTCTCGCCACGCTCCTGCTCCTCGCCCTGCCGCTGGCCGCCTGCCGCGGCGGCGAGCCGGAGCCGCCGGCGGCCGGCACCCAGGCCGCGGCGCCGCAGCAGGGCGGCCAGGCGGTCATCGCCGTCTCGACGGACATCGCCGGCGTCAACGAGGTGGTCGCCCCGGCGACGGTGATCAACAACGAGGTGATCCGCCGCCTGTTCCTGCCGCTGGTCGAGGAGCAGCCCGATTTCAAGACCGTCGAGCCCCGGCTCGCCGCGTCGTGGGAGTTCTCCGACGACCGGCGCACCCTCACCTTCCATCTGCGCGACGACGTCACCTGGAGCGACGGCACGCCGGTCACCGCCGACGACGTCGAGTTCAGCTACCAGGCGTGGACCAGCCCGGAGATCGCCTGGGAGGGCGCCTTCTCGCTGGAGGCGGTGGATGGCGTCGAGGTGGTCGACCCGCACACCGTGCGCTTCCTCTTCTCCCACCCCTACTCGACCCAGCTCCTCGACGTCGCCGCCGGCGCCGTGATCCTGCCGAAGCACGCGTGGAGCGCGCGGCCCTTCGCCGAATGGCGCACCAGCGCCGACTGGTTCCGCCAGCACCTGGTGGTCGACGGCCCCTTCGACCTCGAGTCGTGGACGCCGCAGCAGCAGGTGGTGCTGAAGCGCAACCCGAGCTACTACGAGCGCGGCCTGCCCCACCTCGACCGCCTGGTGCTGCGCGTGGTGCCCAACCAGGCGAGCCAGCTCACCCAGTTCCTCGGCGGCCAGGTCGACCTGGTGATCCAGCTCAACCCGGACGACGTCGCCCGCGTCGAGCAGGCCGGCGGCGTCCGCGTCGTCGCCTTCTGGACCCGCGGCTACATCGCCATCGGCTGGAACAACGCCCGCCCGCCCTTCGCCGACGCGCGGCTGCGCCGCGCCATGACCTACGGCATCGACCGCCAGACGCTGGTCGACTCGATCTGGGGCGACCACGCCCGGGTGGTCTCCTCGCCGGTGTCGCCGGACAGCTGGGCGTACAACCCGCAGACGCCGCCGCTGCCGTACGATCCGGACCGCGCACGCGCGCTGCTCGACGAGGCCGGCTGGAAGGACGGCGACGGCGACGGCATCCGCGACAAGGGTGGCAAACCGCTCGCCTTCACGCTGATCACCAACTCCGGCAACCAGCAGCGCGAAGACGCCCTGGTGCTGATCCAGGAGCAGCTCCGCCGGATCGGCGTCGACGCGACGCCGCAGTCGCTCGAGTTCAACACCCTGATCGAGAAGGCGTTCGGCGGCGACTTCGACGCCATCGTCTCGGGCTGGGTGGGCCCCACCACCTTCGATTTCCGCTACGCCTTCGCCACCGAGGAGATCGGCGAGGGCTCGAACATCGTCGGCTACTCCAACCCCGAGGTCGACCGCCTGCTCACCGCGATCCGCGACGCCGCCACCCTGGAGGCGGCCAAGCCCCTCCTCGACCAGCTCCAGGTCGCCGTGCAGCGCGACCAGCCCTATACCTTCCTGTGGGAGTCGCAGCGCCTGGTGGGGGTGAGCAGCCGGCTCCACGACGTCGAGCCCAACCACCTCTTCACCCTGTTCAACGCCCGGCGGTGGTGGACCGACCAGCCCGCCGGATGATCCGGGGGACGGCCGTCCGGTGACCCGCTACCTGTTGCGCCGCACCGCCGCGTCGCTGCTGCTGCTGTGGCTGGTCGTCACCCTCACCTTCATCCTCCTCCACGCCGCCCCGGGCAGCCCGGTCACCCAGCTCATCGGCGGCGCCGCCAACGGCGCCCGCTCCGTCGAGCAACGGCAGCGCCTCGAGCATCTCTACGGCCTCGACCGGCCGCTGCCGGAGCAGTACCTGCGCTGGCTCGGCAACGCGGTGCGCGGCGAGTGGGGCACCTCGTTCGGCAGCGGCCGGCCGGTGGCCGAGGTGGTCGGCGAAGCGCTGCCGGCGACCCTGCTGCTGGCCCTCGCCGCGACCGCGGTCGAGTACGCCGTGGCCCTGCCGCTGGGCATCTGGTCGGCGCGCCGGCGCGGCTCGCTGCCGGACCACGCGGTGCGCGCCGGCTCGCTGGTGCTCTTCTCGCTGCCGACCTTCTGGTTCGCGCTGATGGCGATCCTCGTCTTCGCCTACCTGTGGCCGGTGCTGCCGGCCAGCCACATGACCTCCCCCCACGCCGGGTCGCTGCCGCCGGCCGCCCGCCTCCTCGACCTCGGCCGCCACCTGCTGCTGCCGGCGCTGGTGCTCGGCCTGACCACCGCCGGCGGCACCCTGCGCTTCGTGCGCAACAGCCTGCTCGACGTCCTCGGCCAGGACTACATCCGCACGGCGCGCGCCAAGGGCGTGTCGGAGGCGCGGGTGGTGTGGGTGCACGCGCTGCGCAACGCCGTCGCGCCGCTGCTCCAGCTCCTCGGCATCTCCCTGCCGGCGCTGCTCAGCGGCGCGCTGGTCACCGAGGTGGTGTTCTCCTGGCCCGGCCTGGGGCAGATCACCCTGCAGGCGATCTTCAGCCGCGACTTCCCCGTCATCCTCGCCACCACAACCCTGGCCGCCGCCCTGGTGATCGCCGGCAACCTCGCCGCCGACCTCGGCCAGACCCTGGCCGACCCGCGGCTGCGCCGCGCCTGAGAGCCGATGAAGAGATCGCGGCGCTGGCTCGGGACGCACCGGCTCGGGACGGACGGGCCCGGGACGCACGGGCTCGGGACCCGCGGGTTCGGGACGCGCCGGCTCAGCCGCCGGCTGCGGGCCAACCCGCTGCTCCTCCTCGGCTCGCTGCTCATCGGCCTCCTGTCGCTGGTCGCGCTCGCCGCGCCGTGGGTCGCCGGCGCCGACCCCTCCGCTCAGTTCGACCCGGTGGCGGGCCGCTACCTGCCGCCGGGCAGCGAGCGCATCCCGCTGGTCTTCCGGAACGGCCGGCGGCTGCTCGCCGAGCGGGTCGAGCGCCACGGCGACCGGCTGGTCGCGCTGCGCCTCGGCGGCCGCGAGACCTACGACGCGGCCGAGCTCGCCGGTCTGCCGGCCGAGGGCGTCCCGGCGGCGCGCCGCTTCCCGCTCGGCACCGACCGCTTCGGCCGCGACGTCTGGGCGCGGCTGGTCTACGGCGCCCGGGTGTCGCTGGCGGTGGCGCTGCTGGCCGTGCTCATCGCCATCCTCCTCGGCACCGCCGTCGGAGCCGCCGCGGCGATGTCCGGCGAGCTGGTGGAGAACGTCCTGATGCGTCTGGTCGACGCCCTGATGGCGGTGCCGCGCCTCTTCCTCCTCCTCGCCCTGGTCGCCTTCTTCGGCCCCGGAACGGCCTCGCTGGTGGCGATCATCGGCCTGACCATCTGGATGATCGTCGCCCGCCTGGTGCGCGCCGAGATCCTCTCGCTGCAGCAGCGCGACTTCGTGGTCGCCGCCCGCTCGCTCGGCGCCCACCCGCTGCGCATCCTCTTCTTCCACCTGCTGCCCAACGCGCTGACCACCCTGCTGGTGCTCGCCGGACTGATGGTGGGCGCGGTGATCCTGCTCGAGTCGTCCCTCTCCTTCCTCGGCCTCGGCATCCAGCCGCCGACGCCGTCGTGGGGCAACATGATCGGCGAAGCTTCCGACCGCCTCCTCGCCGCCTGGTGGGTCTCCACCTTCCCCGGCCTCGCCATCGTCCTCACCGTGGTCGGCTTCAACCTCCTCGCCGACGGCCTGCGCGACGCCCTCGACCCGCGGCGGTGAGGCCGCGGACCGCGATCCGCGAGGGAACATCCCGCGACCCGGCGCGTATCTGCGAAGGGTAGAATCGATTCCCGCACCGGGCGAACCACCATCCGCCGCACGTCCCGAAACCAAGGAGATCCACGATGAAACTGTCCCTGCGCACCGCGCTGTCCGCCACCGCGGCCCTGCTGCTCGCCGCGCTCCTCGTCGTTCCCGCCGCCACCGGCCAGGAGGCCGCCGCCCAGCCGGCCGGCGACACGGCGCCGGACCTCGCCACGCTGATCGCCAAGAACCTCGACGCCAAGGGCGGCGAGGCGGCGCTGCGTGCGGTCAAGTCGGTGCGCATCAACGGCACCATGAGCATGGGCGGCGGCCAGATGACCGCGCCGTTCGTGTGGGAGTGGAAGGCGCCGAACAAGCTGCGCATGGAGTTCACGCTGCAGGGGATGACCGGGGTGCAGGCCTTCGACGGCGACAGCGGCTGGATGATCATGCCCTTCGCCGGCAAGACCGACCCGGAGAAGATGCCCGAGGAGCTGGCCAGCGAGCTCAAGGACCAGGCCGACTTCTACGGCCCCTTCGTCGACACCGAAGAGAAGGGCTACACCCTCGAGCTGGTCGGCGAGGAGGAGGTCGAGGGGACGCCCGCCTACAAGGTGAAGGTGACCAACGACCGCGGCGACGTGACCTGGGTGTACCTCGACCAGGACTACGGCCTGGAGATCGAGAGCGTCAGCAAGCGCAAGATCCAGGGGCAGGAGATCGAGGCCACCACCTCGATCGGCGACTACAAGCCGGTGGGAGACCTGGTCGTCGCCCACTCGTTCGACGTCACGGCCAAGGGCGCCCCGACGGGCGGCCAGACGTTGACCTTCGACTCGGTGGAGCTCAACCCCGACCTCCCCGACGCGCGCTTCGAGATGCCGGCGGCGGCCGCGGCGCCGGCGAGCGAGGGCAACGACGGAGGCGGCGGCCGATGAGCGGCGGGCGGCGGACCTTCGCCGCCCGCGCCACGCTGCGCCGCGCCGCGCTGGGGGTGCTGCTCGCCGGCACCCTCGCCGTGGCACCGGCCGGCGGCGCGCAAACGGGCGGCGCCCAGCCCGGCGACACGCAGCCGAGCGGACTCGACCTCGAGCCCAGCGACCTCTCCGGCCTCACCGCCCGCGCCCTCGGGCCGGCGGTGACCAGCGGCCGCATCGCCGCCATCGACGGGGTGCGGGAGGGCGAGGCCACCGGCACTCTCACCCTGTGGATCGGCACCGCCTCCGGCGGCGTCTGGAAGTCGACCGACGGCGGCGTCACCTTCGAACCGGTCTTCGACGACCACCCGCAGTCGATCGGCGCCGTCGCCATCGACCCGTCCGACCCCGACACCGTGTGGGTGGGCACCGGCGAGAGCTGGGTGCGCAACTCGGTGTCGGTGGGCGCCGGCGTCTTCAAGACCACCGACGGCGGCGACACCTGGCAGCTTCGCGGCCTCGCCGACAGCGAGCACGTCGCCGCCATCCGGGTGCATCCGCAGCAGCCCGACACGGTGTGGGTGTGCGCCACCGGCCACCTGTGGGACGGCAACGAGCAGCGCGGCGTGTTCAAGACCACCGACGGCGGCGAGAGCTGGCAGAAGGTGCTCTACGTCGACGCCGACACCGGTTGCGCCGACCTCGCCCTCGATCCCCAGGACCCGGACGTCCTCTATGCCGCCCTGTGGCAGTTCCGCCGGCAACCGGACTTCTTCACCTCCGGCGGCCCCGGCTCCGGCCTCTACCGCTCGCGCGACGGCGGCGCCACCTGGCACCCGCTCACCCACGGCCTGCCGCAGGGCGAAAAGGGGCGGATCGCGGTGGCGGTGGCGCCGTCGCGGCCGGGCCGCGTCTACGCCACGGTGGAGAGCGAGCACACCGCCCTCTACCGCTCCGACACCCTGGGCGAGACCTGGGAGCAGGTCAACGACTCGTTCACCGTCAGCGGCCGGCCGTTCTACTTCTCGCGCCTGGTGGTCGACCCCGAGGACCCCGACACGGTGTACAAGCCGGGCTTCTCCCTCGGCATCTCCAGCGACGGCGGCGAGTCGTTCACCTCGCCGTTCACCGGCGGCGACAGCGGCGTCCACGGCGACCATCACGCGCTGTGGATCGACCCGCACGACCACAACCTGTTGGTCCTCGGCACCGACGGCGGCGTCTACGTCTCCTACGACCGCGGGCACGCCTTCCGCCAGGTCCGTTCGCTGCCGGTGGCGCAGGTCTACCGGGTCAGCGTCGACGACCAGATCCCCTACCACGTCTACGTCGGGCTGCAGGACAACGGCTCGTGGATGGCGCCGTCGCGCGCCCCCGGCGGCGTCGGCAACGACGACTGGGTGAACATCGGCTACGGCGACGGCTTCTACGCCTTCCGCGACCCGGCCGACCCGAGCTACGTCTACTCCGAGTACCAGGGCGCCGAGATCAAGCGCCTCCACCTGCCGACCCACGAGTTCCGCGACGTCAAGCCCTACCCGCCGGCCGGCGACGAGGACTACCGCTTCAACTGGAACGCCGCCGTCGCCTTCTCGCCGCACGACGCGGCAACGATGTACCTCGGCGCCCAGAAGCTGCTGCGCTCGCGCGACCACGGCGAGAGCTGGCAGGAGATCTCCCCGGACCTCACCACCGACGACCCGTCCCTGCAGCGCCAGGCCGAGTCCGGCGGCCTGTCGATCGACAACTCCACGGCGGAGAACCACACCACCATCTACGCCATCTCCGAGTCGCCGGTGGAAGCCGGCGTGCTGTGGGTGGGCACCGACGACGGCAACCTGCAGGTCTCCCGCGACGGCGGCGAGCGGTGGACCAACGTCGTCGCCAACGTCCCCGGCCTGCCGCCGGGCACCTGGGTGTCCAGCGTCGAGGCGTCGCACCACGCCGCCGGCACCGCCTACGCCGCCTTCGACGGCCACCGCCGCGGCGACATGGCGCTCTACGTCTACCGCACCACCGACTACGGTGCCAGCTGGCAGTCGCTCGGCGACGACGAGGTCGAGGGCTTCGCGCGTTGCCTGCGCGAGGACCCGATCAACCCCGACCTGCTCTACCTCGGCAGCGAGCGCGGGCTGTGGCTGAGCCTCGACGGCGGCCGCGACTGGACGCGCTTCGCCGGCGGCCTGCCGCAGCAGGTGGCGGTCCACGACGTGGTGGTCGCGCCGCGCACCGGCGACCTGGTGATCGCCACCCACGGCCGCGGCGTGTGGATCGTCGACGACCCGACGCCGCTGCGCGCGCTGACCGCCGACACGCTGGCGACGAAGACCGTGGCGCTGCTGCCGACGCGGCCGGCCGAGGTCTTCGCCGGCGGCGACCTGCAGACCTTCCCGGGCGACGGCGAGTTCACCGGCCGCAACCCCCGGGACGCCGCCTGGATCGCCTACTACCAGCCGAAGCGCCACCTGTTCGGCGACCTCAAGGTGGAGATCTACGACGCCGCCGGCACGCTGATCACCACCGTCCCCGGCTCGAAGCGCAAGGGGCTGACCCGGGTCGCCTGGCCGATGCGCCTGCCGCCGCCCAAGGTGCCGCCGGCGAGCTCCCTGGTGCCGGCCTTCCAGGGGCCGCAGGTGCCGGAAGGCGTCTACACGGTGAAGCTGATCAAGGGCCAGGAGACGGTGACCGGCACGGTGGAGGTCGAGGCCGACCCGCGCTCGGTGCACCCGCCCGCGGATCGCGCCCTGCAGCAGGAGACCGCGCTCGACCTCTACCGCCAGCTCGAGCGCCTGACCTACCTGGTCGACGCCACGCTCGACGCCCGCGACGCGGCGCGCCAGCGGGTGGCGGAGCTGGCTGAGAAGCACCGCGCCCGCCGCGCCGCCGAAGCCTGGGCGACCGAGCTCGACGACTTCCGGGTCGGCCTCGTCGCCGCCGGCGACGGTGGGCTGCTCTCCGGCGAGGAGAAGCTACGCGAGAAGCTCGGCAGCCTCTACGGCGCGGTGGTCGGCTACACCGGCCGCCCCACCGCCAGCCAGCTGCGCCAGGCCGACACCCTGCGCGGCCAGCTCGAGGCGGCCGAAACCCGCTTCAGCGAGCTGGCGGCCGGCGCCGAGGCGGTCAACCGCGCCCTGGCCCGCGCCGACCTCGAGCCGGTGACGGTGATGAGCCGCGAGGCGTGGAAGGAGAAGGCGGAGAGCGGTGGCGGCGGCGGTGCGCTGGACGCCGAGGGGCTCGCCGAGCTCGGCGGCCCGCTCGGCCGCTGGCTCGCGGCCGTGGCCACCGGCACGCCCGCCCTGCGGCTGCGCTGACCGCAACCGCGAGCCCGACCGGCCGGCTCCGCTCCACCGG
>Ga0210096_1000707_pt1 | contig 11213 bp, 12 predicted proteins | sample China_Galinas_PW_4_FD_184864 | JGI IMG/M metagenome (GOLD analysis project Ga0210096, IMG submission 184864) | Wetland microbial communities from San Francisco Bay, California, USA, that impact long-term carbon sequestration - China_Galinas_PWA_D2... | ecosystem: Environmental > Aquatic > Marine... | reverse complement strand
CGAGATTCCGGTGACGCTGATCAAGTCCTACCCGGTGTACGCCGGCGTTCAGGACGCCATGGTGCAGTGGTGGTACGGCCATAACGCCGTGGGCTTTTTCCTCACCGCGGGTTTTCTGGGGATGATGTACTACTTCATCCCGAAGCAGGCGAATCAACCCATCTATTCGTATCGCCTGTCCATTGTCCATTTCTGGGCGCTCACCTTTACCTATATCTGGGCGGGACCCCACCACCTGCTCTACACTTCGCTGCCCGACTGGACTCAGTCGCTGGGCATGGTGTTTTCCCTGATCCTGCTGGCACCTTCCTGGGGTGGAATGATCAACGGTATCATGACGCTGTCCGGCGCATGGGACAAGTTGAGGACCGATCCGGTGATCCGTTTCCTCGTGGTATCCGTGGCCTTCTACGGCATGGCGACGTTCGAGGGCCCGATGATGTCCATCAAGACCGTCAACGCGCTGTCGCACTACACCGACTGGACGATTGGGCACGTCCATTCCGGCGCCCTTGGGTGGAACGCACTGATCAGTTTCGGTGCGATGTACTTTCTGATTCCGCGTCTGTTCGATCGTGAGCTCTACAGTCTCAAGCTGGTCGAGGTGCATTTCTGGACCGCGACCATCGGCATCGTGCTATATGCGGCCTCCATGTGGGTCTCGGGAATCATGCAGGGCCTGATGTGGCGCGCGGTCAATATCGACGGCACCCTGACCTACAGCTTCGTCGAATCCGTTCAAGCAATGCACCCCTTCTACATCGTCCGGTTCCTGGGGGGCTCGATCTTCCTGTTCGGCCTGTTCGTGATGGTCTACAACCTCTGGAAATCCGTGGCCGGCGCGAAGAGCGTCGAGGTCGCGATCCCCGAGCCGGCGCACTGAGCACAGGAGAACCAAGATGGCAAAAGGCCACGAGAAAGTCGAAACGAACACGGCGTTGCTGATCATTCTGATCCTCCTGGTCGCCGCCATAGGCGGTCTGGTGCAGATCGTGCCGCTGTACTTCATGCCCTCGACCACGCAGGCGGTGGAAGGGATCGAGCCCTACGATGCGCTCAGGCTGGCGGGCCGTGACATCTACGTCCGTGAGGGGTGCTATCTGTGCCATTCACAGATGATCCGGCCATTCAGGGCGGAGACCGAGCGTTACGGTCACTACTCGGTCGCCGGGGAGTTCGTCTACGACCGACCGTTCCAGTGGGGCTCGAAGCGCACCGGACCGGATCTTGCCAGGGTCGGGGGGCGTTACAGCGACGACTGGCATCGGGTCCATCTCATCAACCCGCGTGACGTGGTGCCCGAATCCATCATGCCGGGCTACCCGTGGCTGGATGAAACACCGGCGGACGCCTCCGACATCAAGCGCAAGATGGAGGTGTTGAATCTGATGGGTGACCCGTATACGCCGGAACAGATCGAGAATGCGCCGGCGATGCTCGAGGGCAAGACCGAGCTGGACGCGATCATCGCGTACATGCAGGGACTCGGCACCGACATCACCTCCACCCGCTGATGCCCGAGGGTTACGCGATCCTGCAATCCCTGTGGACCCTTCTGTTGCTGGTGGTATTCGTCGGCATCGTGATCTGGGCATGGAGCAGCAAACGAAAGAAGTCTTTTGACGAGGTCTCGCATCTTCCCCTGGAGGACGACGAGCCGAAAATCGGGAGAAAAACCGATGAGTGAAGCAGAAAAGCTGTGGGCGTCCAATGAGTTCTTCAGCCCGTTCTGGAGCTGGTGGATCATCGGATTTACGGTGGCGGGTATCATCGGATGCTTCATTCTGATCCGGTGGTTGACCACCGAAAAGCTTATTCCCGGGAAGAAGTACGAGACCGTCGGGCATGTGTGGGACGGAGACCTCTACGAGCTCAATACGCCGTTACCGAGCTGGTGGTTGAACATGTTCTACATCACACTCGTGTTCGGGATCATCTATCTCATCCTCTATCCCGGGCTAGGCAGCTTCAAGGGGGTGCTCGGCTGGACCGACACCGAGCAGTACGAGCGGGAGATGGCGAAGGCGGATGCCGAATACGGGCCTCTGTTCGCCGAGTACGCCGGGCAAGACATCGTTGCGCTCGGCAAGAACCCCGAGGCGGTCGCGATCGGACGCCGGCTCTACCTCAACTACTGTTCGGTCTGTCACGGCTCGGACGCCGGAGGCGGTCCGGGTTTCCCGAACCTGGCCGACAAGGACTGGCTGTACGGGGGAACGCCCGAGGTGATCAAGACCTCGATCCTGCAGGGGCGCAACGGCGCCATGCCGCCGATGGCAGCGGCGATCGGGGGAGACGAAGGTGTCGAGCAGGTGACCGCCTACGTCCTGAGCCTCAGCGGCCGTGACGCGGATCCCGCGCTGGTCGAGGCGGGCAAGGCGAAGTTCGCGGTCTGCGCGGGTTGCCACGGGCCGGACGGTAAGGGTAACCAGATGCTGGGAGCCCCGAACCTGACCGATAACGTCTGGCTGTACGGAGGTTCTCCCGGCGCAATCAGGCAGGCGATAACCCAGGGGCGCAGCGGCAAGATGCCGGCCCACAAGGAGTTCCTGGGGAACGACAAGTCGCACTTGATCGCGGCGTATATCTACAGCCTCTCTGCCGAAGACTGAACTTTCTGGTAGGATGCGGGCCGCGTGCGCCGCGAGGCGCGCCCGGTATCGTTTTGGGTTGCAGCATGCCAGGGGAGGCCGTGTTATGGAAAATGGAGATCCTACGATTCCTCTGATCCAGAGGGTCGTCGCGGTACTTTGGCCGTCATTCCTGACGGCCGGCCTGGCCACGATCATCGTATTTACGATCTATGACCCGCAGATCGTGTTTAGCTGTGTCGGGGGGCCTGAAATCAATCGCCTCGGTGCTTACACGATCGGCTTTTTCTTCTTCTGGGCCATCAATGCGCTCGCCTGCGCAATGTCAATGTACTTTTGCAAGCCCTGCAGTAGAGTGAGTGGATCGGTTTCCTAGGTGACTTTGGCATTGCAATGAACGACCAGCCTGCCAATCAGGCGAACGAGGGGCAGGACGATGCCGTAGAACGTTCGCTGTACGCCAAACGCGAAAAGATCTACGCACGGGAAGTCCACGGAATCTACGCAAGACTTCGCGTCCTCGCGGTGTTGGTTCTGCTCGGCGCCTACTACGGTGTCCCCTGGCTGACGTGGGACGGAAGGCAGGCGGTACTCCTGGACCTGCCCAACAGGCAGTTTCAACTGTTCGGCATCACCTTCTGGCCACAAGACTTTTTCTATCTGGCCGCCCTGTTGATCATCGCGGCCCTGTCCCTGTTTTTCTTCACCGCACTGGCGGGTCGCCTGTGGTGCGGTTACGCCTGCCCGCAGACCGTGTGGACCGAAGTCTTCATGTGGATCGAGCGCAAGATAGAGGGTGATCGTCCGAAGCAGATGAAGCTGGACAAGATGCCCCTGTCGGCCAGGAAGTTCGCCATCAAGGGCGGGAAACATGCGGCATGGATCCTGTTCTCCCTGTATACGGGGTTTACCTTCGTCGGCTATTTCACCCCGATCCATGACCTGGCGGCCAGGGTCGTCACCCTGGAACTCGGTCCGTGGGAAACCTTTTGGATCCTCTTCTACAGTTTCGCGACCTATGGAAACGCGGGTTGGATGCGGGAGCAGGTCTGCATCTACATGTGCCCCTACGCGCGTTTTCAGAGTGCGATGTTCGACAAGGATACGTTGATTATCTCGTACGACGATGATCGCGGAGAGCCGCGGGGCGGGCGCAAGCGCAGCGTCAATCCTGCGGAGGTTGGCCTCGGAGACTGCATCGACTGTTCACTCTGTGTTCAGGTATGCCCGACCGGAATCGACATCCGCGACGGTCTGCAGTTCGAATGTATCGGCTGCGCGGCCTGTGTCGACGTGTGCGACGAGGTGATGGACAAGATGGGCTACCCGAAGGGGTTGGTTCGCTATACCACCGAGCATTCGGTACACGCTGAGAAGACGCATGTCCTGAGGCCGCGGGTGTTCGTCTACGCGACCCTGCTGTCGGTGCTCGTCGGTGCGCTGGTGGTCTCTATCGCGGGCCGGGTACCGCTGGAGGTCGACGTGATTCGGGATCGTCTCGCGCTGTACAAGGAGACCAATGAGGGCCTGATAGAGAACACCTATAATGTCAAAGTGGTCAACAAGGACCAGATACCGCACCGGTACCGATTGTCCGCCTCCGGGCTCGAAGGACTCGAGTTGATCAATACGATGGGTGAGTTTGCGGTGGAATCCGGAAGGGTCCTGGAGGTGCCAGTGAGACTCAGAATCGATCCGGTCAACATCGATCGCGCGAGCAGCAAGGTGGCGTTCGAGGTGGTTGCGCTCGACAATCCGGACATTGTTCACGTAGAACCCGCGCGATTTCTCGGGCCAGTGTTGAGATAACCGACATGGACGCCGCAGATTCACCGCATTTCTCCCGTCCCCGGACCGATACGCTGCCTTGGTATCGGCAATTCTGGCCCTGGTTCCTGATCGCTGTCCCAGCCGCCGCCGTGGTCATGGGTATCGTGACGATAACCCTGGCCGTGAGCACCGCCGATGGGCTGGTGGTCGACGACTACTACCAGCAGGGACTCGCCATCAACCAGACCCTGGAGCGTGACGAGCGGGCGAGGACGCTCGGTATGGCTGCGCTTGTACGTTTCGATCACGATGCCGGCCGGATCGATGTCCAGTTATCACGCTCCGACGTGGCGGCCGATGAACCGGAGTTGACCCTGCAACTCCTGCACCCGACGCTTGACGACCGGGACTACACGACCCGACTGATCACGAATGGGCCGGGCTCCTATTCCGGGGAAATCCCGACCCTGATCGCCGGGAAATGGTATGTCATGATCGAGTCTGAGGCGCACGGGTGGCGGCTGCTCGGCCGTGCATCACTGCCGGCGCAATCCTCGTTGAAACTCGTCGCGCGGTGATTCTCTGGCGGGAGGTAGAGGGGGGGCGAGTTTCATGCTAACGCGGTATATACGGGCGTGATTGGACAGACGGGTCTCGTCGCCGCGTTCCTCGTTGGCTTGCTCGGTTCCGCGCATTGTATCGGCATGTGCGGCGGAATCGTGGGGGCACTGTCTTTCGGTGTCAGTCGGGAAGGGGGGCAGTCGTCCGGGTTGCGAACCGCGGGGTACCTGCTGGGGTACAACGCCGGTCGGATTGCGAGCTACGGGGCCGCCGGTCTGATCGCGGGATTCGTGGGAACCCAATTCTACTCCCTGGTCAGCCTTGAGCACGCGCGAGAGATCAGCCACTGGATTGCCGGCGGTTTCATGATCGCGCTCGGGCTCTACCTGGTCGGGCTGACGCGGATCCTTGCACCGCTGGAACGGGCGGGTGGTGTGTTGTGGCGGCGCATCGAACCGCTGGGACGCGGGTTTATCCCCGTCAGGCATCCCTGGCAGGCGCTCGTTCTGGGTCTGATCTGGGGATGGCTACCCTGCGGCCTGGTCTACTCCGCGCTGGTACTGGCGCTCACCTCGGGGGGCAGCGTTTCGGGGGCGTTGCTGATGACGGCCTTCGGAATCGGGACCCTTCCCATGTTGCTGGCCATGGGGGCTGCGTCCCGGTGGCTCGGCGGACTGGTGAGGAGCAGTTGGGTGCGGCGCGGTGCCGGTGTGACCCTGCTGACATTCGGTCTCCTTACCGCCCTGGCGCCCTCCCTGGCGCACAAGCACCATCACGGCTCAGACGATGCCGATGACGGAGCAAGCTACCCGCATCATCTTCATCCCCCTGGTCACACCGTCGACGACCCGAATCGGGGCGGCGCCTGATACCACCATCGTCGCGGCAGGGTGAAATCGGTCCTGTCCCGGCGCCTTTCGCCACGGTTCGTGGCCCTGAACCGTATCAGACGGACCCACCAGCCTCTCCGGGTTGCGACGAGCAGCGCGCAGGATGGGCCTCCGTGCGTACGGACCTTGCCGGCTGCGCCGGGGTTTATGACCCACGGGGTTTCGGACTGGTCCAGTACCGCCCGGTGCGTATGTCCGTAGACCACCGCTCGTGCCTCGCGATGGAGACGTCGCAGCGAGGTATGGCAAGGACGATCGAAGCCATGCACATCGCCATGCTCGACCGCAAGCGTCCCTCCCGGCAGTCTTAGGTGGACTTCGCGGGGCAGGCGGCGGGCGAGAAAGGCCTGACGTGCGGGCAGACGCTCCGCGCTATCGTTGTTGCCGGCGACGGCGAAGGAGATGCGGGTCTTCGGTCGTAATGCGTCGAGAACCTCGGCGCTGCAGACATCGCCCGCGTGCACGGCGAGATCGCAACCCCGGATCAGGTCGGCGACACGGGGATCGAGGAAGGCGTGCGTGTCGGATACGATCCCCACGGTGACGTGGCGTCGAGCGGCGATGGCGCGGTCAAGCCTAGTCCGCCGTCGCATCATCGTCGTTGGAATCCATGCGCACGGTGAATTGCTTCGTATCGGCGTATTTTAGCGCTTCCTGCTTCTCCCTGAAGCGGGATGACTCGGCTTCCTTCCTGCGCTGCCATACCGACTTCCGCTCCTCGATACGCTGCTCGCGCGCCTTGTCCTTGCGCGGGATCGTGAACTCGCCGAAGAGCACCTGCTTCAGGAAACGGAAGCTGAACTGCGCCAGCCTGTCCTCGTCGCCGACGAGCGTGCGGGTCTCGTCATCCGGCAGATCGAAGATCGACTGAAACCCTGGGGACTGGATGAACTTGCGGAAACTGTCCATGTCGTAGCTGCACATATCGAACAACTGCATGCTGCGTTCGGAGGGCGCCCCGACGGTCGGCCCGCTCGAGCGCTTCTTGATGATGATGTCCCGCCAATCGCGGTTTATCTCGTCGTAGGTGTCGACTCCCTGAGCCTCCCGGTAGTCGCGGACCGTCTGGGTTACCGGCTCATCGTGTCCCTTGCAATGCGGCTCCTTGACGACGAAGAAGACCTCTTCGACCGAGGAGGCGCCCTTGCTCCGCACGCCCATGTTGCCCAGGGCGTAATAGCGGCAGGCCGCGGGCCGGTCCTCGTAGACCGAGCATCCCTGTTTCGTCAGGAAGACGCAGGCACTCGATCTCGGCTGGGTCGCGAGCTTCAGACCCGGAAGTCCATGGAAGTCCATCTCGAAGGGTGTGGTGTAGCGCGCGACGAACTCGCCGGCTTCCAGGCCCATCCGGCGCTTGAGGCGCACGATGTCATAAGGCGTCAGTACGATGTCGATGCTCCTGCAGCAGGCATTGAAACAGCTGATCCCCGGGTGACAGTTGAACTGGAACTCGCTGTCCAGGGTGAGCTGCGCGGGCTTGACGGGACTCTCGAAGGGGATCTGCTCGCGGATGTCGTCGAATTCGTCCATGCAAAGGTGTCTTCAGATGATGCGGGAAAAAAGGCCGAACATCCCGCGGGATGCCCGGCCTCTTGAGGTGTCTCCAGCGCAGTTGGATTACACCGGGGCGCCGGGGTTCCCCATGCCTTCGGGTTCGTCACCGGACTGGGCGATCAGGCCGACCCAGGGCACCTTCTTCATCTTCCACTCGCCGGTGTGGCGGTCGAAGGTGGAGTTGACGAAGCACTTCCAGTTCTCGTCGTCCACCTGCATGAAGTCCGCACGGTAGTAGTAACCGGGGTAGCGGGACTCCTCGCGGAACTGGATATGTTTCATGTGGGCGAACGCCGCGATCAGACGGTGGTAATTCTCCCAGGCACGAAGCAGCTCGTGCAGATCCTTGGCGCGCATCTTCTCGGAGTCCTCGCGCAGCATCTCCAGCTTGCGCTCAGCCACCTTCAGCATGGGGGCGTTGGTCTGATACATGGTGGAGATGCCGGCAACATATTCGTCCATGATCTTCTGCAGACGGAACTGGAACATCTTCGGCGTGATGTAGTGCGGGTTCACGTCGATGGCCGTGGTGTAGTCCTTGTGCTCCAGGAAGGTCTTGACCGGCTTGTAGATCTCCTCGACGATCTCCTCCACGCTGCGGGACAGTTGCGGCTTGATGTCCGGGTTGTCCAGTACGTACTTGACCATGGCCTTGGCGACCATGCGGCCCTCTGAATGGGAACCGGAAGAGAACTTGTGCCCGGAGGCGCCGACACCGTCACCGGCGGTGAACAGACCGCGGACCGTGGTCATGCGGTTGTAACCCCAGTGATAGTGGTCGGGGGTGCCGGGCAGGTCCGAAGGACCGGAGACCCAGAGGCCGGCGCAACCGGCATGCGAACCCAGCAGGTAGGGTTCGGTCGGCATCAGCTCGGACATCTCCTTGTCGGGCTCGATGTTCTCGCCGGCCCACACGCCGCACTGACCGATGGTCATGTCGAGGAAATCTTCCCAGGCCTCGGCCTCGAGGTGCTTGATCTCCTTGGGCGTCATGTTCTCCGCCAGCTTGGCCATGGCGGTCGGGGTGTCCATGAAGATCGGGCCGCGGCCGTCCTTTATTTCCTTCATCATCAGGTGGTTACGAAGGCAGGTGCCCATCTTGAAGCCGACGGTGTACTTGTCGTAACCGTAGACCTTCAGGTCCTCGTAGTTCTTCTCCTGGTAGTCCTCTCCGAAGGCGTTCATGGCCTTGGCCTTGAACAGCAGGAACCAGGCACCGACCGGGCCGTAGCCATCCTTGAACCGGGCGGGTACGAAGCGGTTCTCCATCAGGGTCAGCTCGGCGCCGCACTCGGCGGCCATGGCATAGGTGGAACCGGAGTTCCAGACCGGGTACCAGGCGCGCCCGGTGCCCTCACCGACCGAACGGGGCCGGAAGACGTTGACCGCGCCACCGGCCGCGAGCAGGCAGGCCTTGAACTTGTAGACGTAGATCTTGTCCTCGCGGACCGAGAAACCGGCAGCACCCGCAACGCGAGCCGGGTCGTTCTTGTCCGTCTCCAGACGCACGATGAAGATGCGTTCCTGGATGTTCTCGGTGCCCAGGGCCTTCTTTGCGGCTTCGGCGACGATCCACTTGTAGGACTCGCCGTTGATCATGATCTGCCAACGGCCGGAACGTACGGGTTTACCACCCTCGACCAGGCTCTTGCCCTCGTCGCCGGGCTGCTTCCAGATGGGCAGGCCCCACTTCTCAAAGTTGTGGACGGAATCGTCGACGTGACGGCCGACGTCGTAGACCAGGTCCTCTCGGGTGATGCCCATGAGATCGCCGCGGACGTATCGCACGTAGTCGGCGGGGTCGTTCTCCCCCATGTAGGTGTTGATGGCGGAGAGGCCCTGGGCGACGGCACCGGAGCGGTCGATTGCGGCCTTGTCGACCAGTTTGACCTTGATGTCGGTGCCCTGTGCCTTGGCGGCGTCGATCCATTTCATGATCTCGAACGCGGCGCCGCAGCATGCCATGCCACCACCAATCAGAAGGATGTCGACCGCTTCCTCGACCACCTCGGGGTTGCCAAAACTGTACTCACTCATCAATCAGATACCTCTATGAAGCGCGTCGCGAACCCTGTGGGGCCTGTGCGCATTTTGTTTTGCGGAAGCCCGGAAATCTCGAGTCCCCGTCTGCAGCCGTACCCCAAAACGAGGCAGGGGCCGGACTTGAGCCCGCCCCTGTCACGAACAGCGTGCCGGGAAGTCTGGCGGGATCAGCTGGCGACAAACTGGCTCATGTCGCAGCTATGGGTACACTTGGTGAACAGGATGCTGTTGTCGCCGATCTCGTCTATGACGGCATCGTTCTGGCCGCCGTAAGGATCCGCGGAACCCTCAGGCGTGGTCCGGATCGGGAACTTGAAGCGCTTCACGTTGCCGTTACGGAACTTGATGGTCCACATGATGGAATCCGTGCCGCGCAGCGGCTGTACGGAGGCACCCATGGGTACGACATCCGCGTAATGACGACACTCGATGGCCTGCTGGGGGCAGATTTTGACGCAGGCGTAGCACTCCCAGCACTGCTCCGGTTCCTGGTTCCAGGCCTTCATCGCATGGCCGGTCTCGGAACCGTCCTTGTCCAGCTTCATCAGATCGTGCGGGCAGATATACATGCAAGCGATCTTGTCCTGACCCTTACAGCCGTCGCACTTGTCTGTACGTACATAGGTTGGCATCGCTGACGCTCCTTTCGTTGGTCTTTCAGTCAATTCGCTGACTGTCGATTCGCTGGCAAAGCCAGCGGATTGAATCCTGTGGCGCTGTGAATCGCAGTGCGCCGTACCCGAAATGGCCGCCGGGGAATTTCCGAGCGGCGGAAGCCTGGTCACCGGCTCCGGACTGGGCACGCGGCGCCCTGCCGCAGGCAAGGGGAAGGAACAGTAAGCGGAAACCCTAAAAAAACCAAATAGGTATTGCTTTATTTTATATAAACGAACCTTATGCAGGGGGTGCCTGGGGGTGATTCTCCGGGAGGGATTTTCGTCAATCGCGCATTGCGGGACCGCTATGGGTTAGCGGAACCCCTTGAATCCGACGCAGCATGCCCCAATATTGCCGACGTGGTCAGTATCGTGGATACATGAGATTCAAGGGCATGAAAACGACCCTAACACTGCTTGCCCTGTTCGTCATTCTCCCGCTTGTGGAGATTCTCATCCTGATTCAGGTGGGCGGCCTGATCGGGGCCCTCCCCACCGTGGGTCTGGTCGTTGCGACGGCCGCGGTGGGTGCCTGGCTGCTGCGCCGGCAGGGTCTTGCAACGATTGCCCGCCTAAAAGAGGAGATGGACCGCGGGGTGCTGCCGGCGCAAACCCTGCTCGAGGGTGCGGTGTTGCTCGTCGGTGGTGCCATGTTGCTGACCCCCGGGTTCGTCACCGATGCGCTCGGTCTGATGTGTCTCCTGCCCCCGACGCGCAGGCTCATGCTCCCCCGGCTGGTGGTGCGCATCCGGGCGATGTCTTCCCGCAGCGCCGGGCAGGCTGGCGAGAGGGCGGGCGGCCGCGTGATCGAGGGCGAATACGATGTACTGCGCGAAAAACATTGAGCCGCAGCCTTGACTTTCGAAGTTTCGCCACTATATTTGCTGGCACTCGCTCCCGTGGAGTGCTAACAAACACCCCTCGCGCGGTAACAAAACCATCGTTACTTCCAAGACTAGAGAAGGAGGTCATTCCTGATGAAGATTCGTCCATTGCACGATCGTGTCGTACTCAAGCGAATGGAAGAAGAGAAAACCAGCCCCGGCGGCATCGTAATCCCCGACAGCGCCGCAGAGAAACCGGTCAAGGGCGAGGTGATCGCCGTCGGCAACGGTAAGGTCACCGACAACGGATCGGTGCGCGCCCTG
>Ga0210096_1000701_pt1 | contig 11303 bp, 10 predicted proteins | sample China_Galinas_PW_4_FD_184864 | JGI IMG/M metagenome (GOLD analysis project Ga0210096, IMG submission 184864) | Wetland microbial communities from San Francisco Bay, California, USA, that impact long-term carbon sequestration - China_Galinas_PWA_D2... | ecosystem: Environmental > Aquatic > Marine... | reverse complement strand
GTCCACCGTGAAGGGTTACCAGGTGTCGTTGCGATGGCTCGCCTCTGACGACGCCTGACATCCCCCCAACAGGCGCCGGGCCGTTCCACCGACGGGCGTCGAGGCCGACAACATGTCACCGGTGAGGCCCGGCAGCCGCCGCACCTGCGTTGTCGGTGAACAGGCGACGCGGCGGCAGGCGATGCGGCGGACAGGCGGGTCGCGAAAACGCCGGGCGCCTTCCGCCATCATTCGCGCAACGCGCGGACCGGGTCGGTTCCCAGGGCCCGTCGCGCGGGCAGCCAGCTTGCCAGGGCGGCCACGGCCACCAGCGTGAGCGCGACGGCCACGAACGTGGTCGGGTCCGTGGGCGTGATCCGGAAGAGGAGGCTGGTCAGGACGCGTACGGCGAGCAATGCGCCCGGGATACCGACGGCCAGACCGAATGCGGTCAGTGCCATGGCCTGGCCGATCGTGAGTCGCAGCACGTCGCGGCGGCCGGCGCCGAGGGCCAGGCGGACGCCGATCTCGTGTCTGCGCTGCTCGGTCGCGTTGGCGATCACAGCGTAGAATCCGAGGGCCGCCAGCAGCAACGCGGCCGCCGCGAAGCCGCCGAGCAGCTCGGCCTGGAACCGGGGTCTGGCGAAGGATCGGGCGAGGAGGTCGGACAGCGTCGCGACCTGCTGGATCGGCTGTTCGGGATCGATGTCACGGACGGCTGCACGCACGGCTTCGATCAAGCCGGCCGAGCCCCCTGTGCTGCGCACGACCACCCAGGCGAACCCCCATTCGCTCTGAGCCATGGGCGTGTAGAAGTAGGGCGGCGCATCCGCGGTGAGGGATCGGTGCCGGGTCGAGGCGACCACACCCACGATCTCCTTCATTACGGGGTCGCCGAACGAGGTTCGAGCCCGCTTGCCGACGGCTCTGCCATCGGGGAAGAAGCGGTACGCGAACTCGGAGTCGACGACGGCGACGAGGGCCGAGCCGTTCCGGTCGGCGCCACTGAAGGTGCGACCCTCGAGCAGCCGGATCCCCATGGCCTTGAAGTAGTCGGGCGAAACCGATGAGACCTGCACGGAGAGACTTGCGAGCGCACCTTCGAGCTCACGGCCCTCGATCTTCGCCGGCGTCGTCATGGTCGAACCGCCCATCTGCATGTTCGAGCTCAGTGCGGCGGAAGTCACGCCTGGCATCCTGCGAACCCGCTCCAGCAGCTGGTTGAAGAAGGCAGTCTGACTGGTGGGCTCCGGATACCGCCAGGCGGGCAACGAGATGCGGAACGCCGTGGCCTGCGCGGCCTCGAAGCCCGGATCGATCGCGGTGATGGTCAGGAAGCTGCGCACCATCAGCCCGGCTCCCGCCAGCAGCACGACACTGAGCGCCACCTCGGCCACGATCAGTGCGCTGCGTACGCGGTTGGACCTCATGGCACCGGAAGCGGGCCCGTGCTCTTTGAGCGCGCCGGTGAAATCGAGGCGGGTGCCGCTCAGTGCGGATGCCAGACCCACCAGAACTCCCGTGAGCAGAGTGACGCCAGCGGCGAACAGGAGCATCGGCCCGCTCACGCCGATCTCCGCCCGTCTCGGCAGTTCGGTCGGGCTCAGCGCCGCGATCAGCCGGACGCCCCAAACCGACAGCGCCGTCCCGACCGCGCCGCCCAAGGCGCCGAGCGTCATGCTCTCGACCAGGAACTGCCGCACCAGGCGAGCCCGGCTCGCACCCAGCGCCGACCGAAGCGCCACCTCTCGCGTCCGGCCCGTCGCGCGAACGAGGAACAGGTTGCCGACGTTCGCACAGGCCATCAGCAGCACGAACCCGACCGCGCCGAGCAACACCAGCAACGCGGTCTTCACATCGCCGGAAACCCAGGAATGGAGTGACTGCAACTCCGCACTCTCGCCGTCGTACTCGCTGATGCCCGCCGAGATTCGGGCCAGATCCGCCGTCGCCTGCTCGAGCGTCACGCCCGGCCGCAAACGGCCCACCGCGATGAGGATGTGCGCCGCCCTGGCCCTCATGCCCCCGCCACCGATGGACGACGTCAGCGGCCGCCATACGTCGGCGTGGGCCGGGTAAGAAGCTTCCGAGGGTACCACGCCCACCACCCGCACCGGCGAGCCGTCCAGCCGGACCGTCCGGTCGAGGGCCGCCGCCACACTGCCGAACCGGCTCATGGCGAACCCACTGGAGACCAGAGCGACCGGCTCCGCACCCACCACATCATCCGACTCCTCGAAATCGCGCCCAGCGATCATTCGTACGTCAAGCACACGGAAGAAATCCGGGGTCACTCCCGCACCGGACAGAACCTGCGGCTCCGCGTCGCCGGTCACCACCCACTTCTCTTCCGTCAGCCCAGCGATCCCCGAAAGCGTGCGCTGTCCCTCCTGCCAGTCGATCAGCGTGGGCGGTGACACCCGCTTGCGCCCGCGATCCGGGTCCGTCTCCCACAACACCGCAAGGCGATCCGGGGACCCGAAAGGCAGCGGCCGCAGAAGCACCGCATCAACCACGCTGAACACCGCGGTGTTCGCCCCCACACCCAGTGCGATCGTCGCCACCGCCACCACCGTGAACCCCGGCGCCAGGCGCAGCCCGCGCAAGGCATATCGCAGATCCAGCCCGATCGTCCGCATGAAACCGCCTCCTCCGCCGATGGACGGCCGCAACCGCCCTCCATGATTCGTCAGTCGCTCGTCATCGAACGACAACAACAGAGAGAAACACACGGACACCGCCTGCCATCCGTACCACGCGGCTCCCGCCAGACCTCCCGCCGGATAGCGAGACCGCCACACCTCCTCGAGGTCCCCCAGCACGCCTTCCCGCTCCGCCGCCGGCACAATCCGCGACAGCAGCCCCACCGCCCACGCAGGTGGCCGTCCGCCCGCCATCATGCCTCCACACCATCCAGATGCGGCTGCAACTCGATCCGGTGCGTGCCGCGATCATCGACCCGCTGCATCACACCTCCATACCGTCCAGAAGCGGCTGCAGCCCGTCCCACATCCGCAGCAGCGCCCGCCGGGATTCCGCCAGCGCCGCCAGCCCCGCCGGCGTCACCGTGAAGTACCTCCTCGCACGCCCCCCCCGCTCCGGCGTTGGATCACCCATCCGCGCCACCACCAGCTTCTTTGCCAGCAGACGTCGCAGCACCACATAGACCGCACCGCGCTTCACCGATCGCTCCGTCCGCCGCCGGATCTCCTCCACGATCGGCACTCCGTAGGCGCGATCCGCCAGCCGCAGGATTGCCAGCAGCACGAGCTGCTCGAACTCCCCTGGCGCGCTTCGGCTCATCCGTCGCTCCTCCTCGAGGCCGGGCCAGCCGGCAGACAAGGAAACAATGTTCACAAAATAACGCCGGGTCCGCTGGAAACAAGGCTCTTCTTCAGCGGAGCCCGAGTTGCGGCGACCTCGGGCTCCGGCCCGGTGTGACGCAACGGCCGGGGAACCGGGACGGGGCGATCCTGTAGCGCGCTGATGTGTAAGACACCCGCGGCGTGAGTCGGGGGTGCCGAGGACCCGGCGCACGTGTCCGGGGCGGGACCCGAAGCCACCCGATCGCGGACCGGGTCGGCCGTTCACCGATGCGCCGACCCGGCTGGTTTTTCCATTTGCGACCAGACTTCGAGCCAGGTCATGACATACGTCACGAGAGGGCCGGACGGACCGCGAAGACTCCAACGCGCCGCGGGTGCGGCGGAGATCGGGGCCGCGCGTAATGGTGCGGCCGCGGTGTCGCCGGACAGGGGCCGTTTCCGGCGGACGGCGTGGCGCGGGGTGTTGCTGCTGATGCTGAACGGCATGGTGGCCACTTGCGGCCGCGGCCGGCCCGAACCGTTGCGCGGGACGGCAATGGACGTTCCACGTCCCGCGTTCGAGTTGACGGACACGGACGGCGCGACGTTCGATTTCTCGGCGCGGACGGCTGGTCGAGCGGGCATCCTCGTGTTCGGATACACGAACTGTCCCGATGTCTGTCCACTGAACATGGCGGCGGTGCAGCGAGCGCTGGCGGGATTCGACATGGCGGAACGGGAGCGGGTGCGTGTCGTGTTCATCACGGTCGATCCCGACCGCGACTCGCCGCAGGTGCTGCGCACGTGGCTGGATCATTTCGGCAGTGATTTCATCGGCCTGCGTGGTGAGCCGGGCGAAGTCGATGCGATTCTTTCGTCGCTGCATCTGTCGCCGGTCATGCATGACGCGACGGCGGGCGACGAAGCGCAGATCAGCCATGCCGCGCGCGTTCTGGTGTTTCCTCCATCCGGTCATCGGACGCTGCTCTACGCAGGCGACACTCTGGCGGAGGATCTGCGTCACGATCTACCGATCCTGCTGACCGACAGACCATGATCATGGGTGGCTGGTGAACGGACCGGCCGATTCAAACGGTCTCGCACGACACGCGCACAGAGCGCGCGCAGGGGGCTTGAGAGAAGGAGGTCACCCGAATGTCAACAGTCGTCGAAGCCGGCTGACTGCCCGGCTTTTCCATTCCGCAAACGACCCACCGCGACCTCTGGCTGGTCGGACCCGGCTACGATCCGGGGCTCATCATCTTCTCGGCCGTGTTCATTCTGCTGCCGCACGTCGGTCATTCGCTCGTTCGCCGCAACATCTTCGTCGACCTGTTCGTCACCATGGTGATCGGCGGGCCACACCTGTTCGCGACGTACACCATGACCGCGATGAAGCCGGCGTTCCGTGAGCGGTACCCGCTATTCCGCGGGCGCGCTGCTGCTGCCCGTCATGATTGTGACACTCGCGGCGTGGAACCTGACGCTGTTCGTGACAGCCTTCTTCTGGGCCTCGATCGACGTCATTCATCAGGCGGCGTTCATTGCGGATTCCTGCCGGTTCAAGGACCCGCGGCTGGCGTTGGGACTCGCGCGTGATCGACTATGGTCTGCTGTTCACGTGCATGTATCCGATTGCGACATCGAAGCTGATTCACAGTGAGTTCGTAACCGGTGGCCGCGTACTGCTGTTTCCGTCGTTCCTCCGGCTCGACTGGCTGCCCGCCCTGGAACGCGACGTCGGGCATTCGTTCCAGTACCTCGCCGTGGTCCTGTTTCTGAACCGGCTGCGCGAATCGCGCGGCTACATCCGTTCGACGCTCGTGAGGCGCGCGTCCACCCGCGGCTGGAAGCTCTATGGTCTGTGCCTCGGTTTCACGCTCGGCGCCTGCCTGGTCTTTCTCGCGCTGCTCGCGCTGGTCGTGCACGAGGGCTGGTTCGCAAGCGGTCGACTCGTGAACAGTGCGGTGTTCGGTACGGTCTTCGAGGGCCAGCACTACTTCGCGTTTTACAGCGTGGCACTCTCGTTCCTGCCCATCCACTACTACTTCGACCACTTCATCTTCCTGGGCCGGGACCGGCAGATCGTGCCGCTGTTCGAGCGATGGCGGCCTGCCGCTGCGCGTGCGTCTTCGAGCGAAGAGGGAGGTCCGGCCGAACCGATTGCATCGGGCGACAGGATCGGAACGTCCGCTCTACGCCGATCGCCCAGAGGAACCCGGAGGTCAGGGTCGGGGTCGAGCGTGACCGTGTGTCGAATCCTGGGCGAATAGTGACCGGCGCACCATTGCGATCCGGGAGGTTGGAGCCACATTTCACACAACGAATAGACGTCAGACCCTGACACGGAGTTCCAGGGATGAGCATGGCTGAGACGCTGCTGCCGGAGTTCGACCAGGAGATGGCGACGACACGTCGCCTGCTCGAGCGTGTGCCGGACGAGAAAGGCGAATGGAAGCCGCACCCGAAGTCCTTCGCGCTGGGTCATCTGGCGCAACTGGTCTCGTGGATGCCCGGCTGGATCACGAGTGCGCTGAAGGAGACGCAGCTGGATCTGGCCACGGCGGCGCCGTACAGCTTCGAGAAGACGGCAACGCTGCTCGCCGGGTTCGACCGGAACGTGCGGGAAGCCCGGGCCGCGATCGCGGAATCGAAGGACGAGGACTATGGCGAGACCTGGTCGCTGACCAATGGGGGACAGGTCCTTTTCTCGGCGCGGCGCGCCGTCATTGTGCGCCAGGACATCAATCACCTCGTGCACCACCGCGGCCAGCTCACGGTGTACCTGCGACTTCTCGACGTACCTATCCCCTCGATCTACGGGCCGACGGCGGACGAAGGCTGGAGCGGCTGATCAGCGATGGTCGGGGCCGGCGGTGTATGCCCGGTCCTGCATCAGCCCGCGATTCGCGTCGAGCGGGCCGATCGCGTTGCGGTAGTTGAACGGTATCGAGTTCTCGTGCGTGAAGGCGGTCGAGTCCCGGTACAGACCCACGTGCAGGTGCGGTCCCGACGAACAACCGCTGGTGCCGCTCAGACCGATGGGCTGCCCGGGCTCGACCCGGCTTCCGCGTTCTACGAATACGCTGTTGGTGGTGAGATGCGCGTAGTGCATGACGGTGCCGTCGTCGTGCAGCACGATGATCATGTTCTCCTTGCCGCCCGAGCAGTCACCGCCGATGTCGGGCCGGTTCTCACGAACGAACCACACGCGGCCCGCCCTGCTGGCGACAATCGTGTCACCGATCGGAAAGTCGAAGTCGTAGGCGAACCATCCGTAATGGCCCCAGGTCGGATCGGCGGGACAGTAACCCTGGATGATCCGGTAGGTACGCCCCTCGCGGAACGGCAGCACGAAGTCGGACGCGGCCGGATCGCTGAAGTCCTGGTCGCAGTCGACTTCCGTGGGGCGAGGACCGACGGACCCGGATGCCGGGGGACCGGCCAGAGATCCCGCACAAGCGGAAACGAGTACGGCCAGGATGACCGCGGAACAGCGATGGAACGGACGGACGCGGACCATGCAGCACGCTCCCAACGATTGACGTTGGCGATTACGGCACCGGCCTGACATCGCATACTGTGGGTTCATGATGGTGTTGTACAACAATTCATGTCCGGCCACCTTCACGATTCGAGGGCACCCGTGGCAGGCGGCCGATCTCGATCCGGCGACGCGGCTGGACACGGACGATGCGGCGGCGCGATGGCGCCGGTCGTATCGACTCCCGGCACAACGACCGGGTCGCGAGGGAGAAGCGGTATCACGCACAGCGTCGCGACAGCACGTCGGTTGCGGTTCTTCAGCGGGCAGGTGGCAGCACGCGGAGTCATCCGGGTCGGCAGCGGCCTGATCTTCCTTCTGGTTTCACGGCATGAGAAGGGACGCAGGATGAAACGACCTCGTTCGATGTCGGGAACGATGGGGCCGGCCAGGTTCCGATCTGATCGACCGTGTACATGCTGGCCCACGAATCCGGCGGTTTCTCACTGTCGGGCACGTCGTTGTGGCCGGAGTCCGTGGCGGACGTATGCAATGATCGCACGGAGATCATCATCCGACATGTGTCGCCACGCGGTCCATGGCGTGGGCGGCGCCATGTACGCGGCCTCGGACGGGAAGTTGCCCTCGCCGGGAACGTCTGACGTGATCTCGACATCAGGTGTCTCCGCCGGGCGCAGGCCGAAGCGGAGCGCATTGAAGATCTGGCGGTCGGTGTAGCACCCGATCCCGGTCTCCGCATCGGGTGTCAGGTTCCGGGCCCTGGTGCGGAACGGACCGATCTGGAAGTCCTGGATGCACGGCGGCGAGGAGTTCCGCCAGCCTGAAAGCCAGCCGTCGGACGATTCCATGTTGCCGCCGTGGCAGCCGAAGCATGCGTGCTCGAAAACCAGTCTGTCTGGCCGCGCATGATCTGCTGACTCTGCGCCGCGCCCGCTGCACCGTCCAGCGCCTGCTGGTTCCTGGCCGCGACTGCTGCATGATCCAGCACCTGCTGGTTCCCGGCCCCGACTGCTGCATGATCCAGCGCGTGCTGACGCAGGGCCACGCCAGCTACGTCACCGTCCCTGGTGCGGAAGCGCCCACCCAACCGGATACGGTGATCGCGATGACGACGGATGCGAGCGGGATGCGAGAGATCGAGATGCGATGTACGGCTCGTGTCCTGTTCGGGAGGGTTTCCGATTTCGCATTTCCGGCGCTCGGGCTGCCGGCGGGGGTGGGGGTGCCGTTACAGCGGCTGGCGATCGACTGTATGACGGTCCGGCCGCAACCGTCAAGTTCGGGCTACGCGTTCACGGAAGCTTGAGCGCTTGCCACCGTCCGCTCTCCGATGCGGTCACATGAAGGATGACACGGTGCTCCCGGTACGCCGGTCTCAGGTGCTTCCCCACATCCACTACACCGTCGGGCACCGGCTCACCGGTCTCGTGCACGCATACTTCATCGACGCCGCGGGCGATGATGCTGCGGACGGAGCGGGTTCCGGCGAATGGGTCGGGCCAGGTCCATCCGCGCATGTGCACGACGCGCCCGTCATTGCCGCTCGACAGCAGACCGACCGCCGCGAGTGCACCGATTACACCGTCCTCCGGACCGCCGAGTCCCTCGAGATGGATGTCGTGCTCGCGAGCCAGCGCCCGAGCTTCGTCCTGCCGCACGATCGCCCGCTGGCAGCGCTGGCCGAATGCGGCGACGTCGTCGCCCACTTCCGCGGCGACACACAGGCCGGGATCACTGCCGGGGATGTACGCGTCCAGCATCCCGGCGCGCAGGTGCGGGATCAGGTCGGCGGTCGAGCCGTGCTCGTTGTCGCATTGCACCAGGAGCGATGCACTGCCGTTGTGGGAGGTGAACGGAACGCGCGGATCGAGCAGCAGCTGGTGTCGGAGAACGAGCAGGACTTCGTAGCCGGTCGGCACGGCGGCGGCGAGCCGGCGCGCCAGCTGATTGGTACCTGCGCTGTCCGGTGTGTCGGTGTCGTCGATTCCGATGTGAAGGTGGCGCCGGGCCATCACCGGTGGTCCGGTTGCATCCGCCGCGCGCTCACGCTCGGGGGTCCGCATCGCGCGGCCTCAGCTGGAACCATGCGCCGGCACTGATCAGACCTGCGATCACTCCGGCCAACGCGTAGGTCCAGAGCGCCTGTGGCAGCCACGAGTTGAAGCCGCGTCCACCACCCAACCCGCGGATACCCATGAGCCTGGCCGTCGCTCGCACCACGAAGGCCAGTGCGTTCGCCGCCACGCCACCCGCAATGAACGACGCGTAGAGTCGCCAGCCGGTTCGGCCGCGGCGCAGAACGAGGTCGAGGATGGGGCCGCTGACGAGCAGGCTCGTGAGTGCGCCGGTGCCCGGAATGTCTGCGCCGCTCGCCCGCAGCAATGTGATGGTGAGTAATGCCGACGCGCCCATCAGCGTGCCGGCGGAGCGGCGAGGCACGACGGCGAAGCCGAGCGCCATCGGGAAGATGGCGAAGATGATCTGGTGCCCCGGCACGCCGCGGATGACGTGCACGAACGTGGCCGCGACGGCGGCGGCCGCGCCCGACAGCACGAGGGTGGCGATTTCGAGACCGCCGACCTTCGCCCGGCCGCCCGCCATCGTGGGCAACCGTGACGCCCGGCGCAGCTGCTCGTCGAGAGAGAGGATCACGCGACGGTCACCAGTTCACTCGCAGACTCGCGTACAATGTGCGTGTCCGCTGGGGATTGCCATACTGCTCTTCGTACGCGACATCGAACACGTTGTCCACTCCGAGGCTCGCCTCGATCCGGTCTCGCAGCAACCGCCGCGTGATGCGTGCATCCGCCAGCGTCCACGCCGGCAGCTCGGCGCGTGTGACGGGCTCCTTGCGCGAATAATAGGCCTGCCGGCCGACGTGGCGCACGGCGGCGTAGAGCAGCAACCGCGAGGGTAACCGGTAGCGCGCTTCCGCGGAGAAACGGTGTCGAGGCCGGTACTGGAGCTCCGCGCCGTCGGCGCCCGGCGACCGGTCTTCGGTGTCCAGAAACGTGTATGCACTGCGAACGTGCAGTCGTGGCGCGAACTCGCTCTCGAGCGTCAGCTCGGCGCCCGTGAAGCGGTACGCCTGGTAATTCTGGAACGGGCCGCCCTGCCCCGCGCGTTCGATGTAGTCATCGACATCATTGCGGAAGACGGTCACGCTGGCGCGCGTGCCGGCGGGCAGTGTCTGCTCGAGGCCGGCCTCGTAGATGTTCGCGCGCTCCGTGCGTAGGTCCGGGTTCCCGCTATCCGTGTCATACAGCTGGCGAAGCGTGGGAAAGTGGATTCGCCGAGCGGTCGCCGCGCGTACCCGCGTACGCTTCGAGATCTCGTAGAACGCACCCGCCACCGCCGCATTCGATGCATCGGTGTCACCGGCATCCTTCATCATCCAGTGCCGGCTCATACCGGCCGTGAGCCCGGCGTTCGGCATTGGCCGCACATCGTACTCGAGTGCGACGCCTTCGCGATTCACTGTGCGGTCATCCCGCACGCGGCGGGTGTCGAAGGTCGCCGCATTGCCGCTCTGGCTGCCGCTGCCGGTGGACACATCACGGACGAGCAGGTCGAGGTTCCACGCGTCGTGCACAGCCGAAAGCTCGAGTGTCAGTCGTCCGATGCCGCGCGGCTCGAACATCAGCTGCGCGCTTCCGCCGGTCGTGGTGATGCGGTCATGTTCGTCGTACGTCCCCTTCACCGCCGGGTCATCCATGCCGCTGTAGGTCGCGTCGTCGTACCGCCGCGGGTTCTGCGTGAGATGGTTCACGTACCCCCACGAACGCGTACTGAACGGACCTCGCGGATTCCATGACAGCGCCAGCTGCGCCGCGCCACCCTCGTTGGCTTCCATGCGATCGTACGTGACCCGATTGGCGAACGCGTCCTTCGGATCATCGATCACCTGGGGCGGGATCCCGTACGACGCGTTTACGTACATTGCCGCGAATCCGAACTCGATGCCCGGGCTCAGCATCCCCGTCAGATTGCCGAACAGGTTGGCACGCCGGTGATCGCTGTTGCCGCGCAGCCCGCGTTCCGACGTGCGGGTGAGCGCAGGCGACAACGGTGTCGACAGGAATCCTTCCATGTCCTGTGCGCTGCCGCTCCCGAAGAAGCTGATGCGCTCGGAGCCACCGCCGCCGGTCGCGCGGACCAGCCCGCTGTGACCCTCACGCGCCTCGACGTCGGCGGAGCCGTTGATGCCGCCGGCACCGCGCTTCGTGATCACGTTGATCACGCCCGCAAGCCCGCCCTCGCCGTACAGCACCGAGCCGGTGCCCGGCAGCACCTTGATCATCGCGATGTGCTCGGCCGGAATCAGCGACGGGTCCGCCTGCCCATCGTACGCCGCGTTGAACGGAATCCCGTCCAGCAGCAGAAGCATGTGTCGCGGCCGGAAGCCGCGGTAGTCGATGCGCGGTACTCCCTGACCACCGGTACGCACGTCCACGCCGGGCAACAGATCAAGAGCTTCGTCGAGAGTGCGAGCACCGGACGCCTCGATGTCCTCG
>Ga0210096_1000698_pt1 | contig 11367 bp, 10 predicted proteins | sample China_Galinas_PW_4_FD_184864 | JGI IMG/M metagenome (GOLD analysis project Ga0210096, IMG submission 184864) | Wetland microbial communities from San Francisco Bay, California, USA, that impact long-term carbon sequestration - China_Galinas_PWA_D2... | ecosystem: Environmental > Aquatic > Marine... | reverse complement strand
CGCTGCCGCTGAACTCGCCCCGCCGGGCGACCTTGTCGAGCTCGTCGAGGAATACGATGCCGTTCTGTTCCACCGCGTCGACGGCCCGGGACTTGATGTCGTCCTCGTTGATCATCTTGTAGGCCTCCTCGTCGGTCAGCAGCTTGAAGGCGTCACACACCCGGAGCTTGCGTCGCTTGGTGCGGCCGCTGCCCAGGTTTTGGAAGATCCCCTGAAGCTGGCCTGCCATCTCCTCCATGCCGGGGGGGGTCATGATCTCGACCCCGACCGGGGACGCCGAGACCTCGATCTCGATCTCGGTATCGTCGAGCTCGCCTTCGCGCAGCTTCTTGCGAAATTTCTGGCGGGTCGCGTTGTTCTCCTCGGGCTCCGGCTCGGAGGTAAAGCCCACCGAATGCGGGCGCGGCAGCAGGACTTCGAGGATGCGGTCCTCGGCCGCGTCCTCGGCACGATGACGCACCTTCTCGACCTCCGCCTCTCGGGTCATCTTCGTGGCCGCATCGACAAGATCGCGGACGATCGACTCGACATCGCGCCCGACATAGCCCACTTCGGTGAATTTGGTCGCCTCGACCTTGATGAACGGGGCTCGGGCGAGCCGCGCGAGGCGCCGCGCGATCTCGGTCTTTCCCACCCCCGTCGGACCGATCATCAGGATGTTCTTCGGCGTGACCTCTGCACGCAGCGTTTCGGACAGCTGCTGCCGTCGCCAGCGGTTGCGCAGGGCGATCGCCACGGCCCGCTTGGCCATGTCCTGGCCGATGATGTGCTTGTCCAGTTCCTGGACGATCTCTCTGGGGGTCATGCTCGACATGTTGTTGATAGCTCTCGAATGGATCGACGTTTCGGGCGGGTGGTCGGCGGCGAGGCGTGACCTAAAGCGACTCGATGGTCAGGTTTCTGTTGGTATAGATGCAGATGTCAGCAGCAATGTTCAAGGCCTTTTCCACAATTTCGTGCGCATCGAGCTCTGAGTTCTCCAGCATGGCGCGCGCGGCCGCCTGGGCATAGGGGCCGCCCGAGCCGATGGCGACCAGTCCGCCCTCCGGCTCGATCACGTCGCCATTGCCGGAGATGATCAGCGAGGTGTCCCGGTCGGCGACCGCGAGCAGGGCCTCGAGACGCCGCAGCATGCGGTCGGTACGCCAGTCCTTGGCCAGCTCGACGGCGGCCCGGGTCAACTGGCCACCGTGTTTCTCGAGCTTACCCTCGAAGCGCTCGAACAGTGTGAAGGCGTCCGCCGTTCCACCGGCGAACCCGGCAAGGATCCGGTCCTGGTAAAGCCGCCTGACCTTGCGGGCGTTGCCTTTCATGACGGTGTCACCCAGGGTGACCTGGCCATCCCCGCCCAGCGCCACCGAACTGCCACGGCGAACGGCGCAGATCGTGGTGCCTCTGAATAGCTCCATTGTGAGTCCTGCCGGCTGACGCACCTTCGTGCGGGATATCCCGCGGGAGTGCGGAAAAGACGACCATTTTACACGCAATGTAGCGATCTGATAGTTGCGGGGTGGCGCGCGCTGACGACACGGAATCAGGATTTTCTGGCGCGCGGGTGGGCCCGGTCGTAGATTTGGGCGAGGTGTTGAAAATCGAGATGCGTATAGACCTGCGTCGTGGAGATGTCGGCGTGGCCCAGCAGTTCTTGAACCGCCCGCAGGTCTCCGCAGGACTCGAGCAGGTGGCTTGCGAACGAGTGGCGCAGCATGTGTGGATGGACGTGCCGGTCGAGGCCCTGCAGCGAGGCCCAGCGTCGCATGCGCTTCTGGATTGCGCGGGCCGACAGCCGCCCTCCCCCGCGGCCGACGAACAGCGCGGTCTCCCGCGGGCGCGCGATACCCTCCCGCACCCGGATCCAGTGGGTTAGTGCCTGGCGTGCGTAACGCCCCAGCGGCAGATCGCGGGTCTTGTTCCCTTTGCCCACCACGCGGATCAAGCCCTGGTGAAGGTCGAGCGTGTGGACATCGGCGCCGACGAGTTCGCCGAGTCGCAGACCCGAGGAGTAGGTCAGCTCCATGATCGCGAGGTCCCGAACAGCGAGTGGATCGGGGGGATCGAAGTCCAGCAGTCTCTGCACTTGGTCGGTGTCCAGCGGGGACGGCAGTCCGGGGGCCGAACGCGGTGCCCGTACGCCGAGTGCCGGATTCAGCGGAATACGGTTCTCCCGCATCAGGTAGGAGAAGAAGGTGCGTAACGCAGACAGGGCCCTGCGCAGACTGCGTCCCGACACGCCCTCATGGTGCCGTAACGCGACGAAGCCGCGTACGTCCTGGCTGTTGATGTCGTCCCAGTCCTTGACGCTACTCTGCCTGATATATCGGGCAAAGGCATAGAGGTCGCGCCGGTATCCGTCCAGCGTGCGCGGGGAGAGGCGGCGTTCCTCCCGCAGGTGCGCGAGAAATACGTCGATCGGGCGGATCGCTTCGATCTCGCGCGTCACGCCCGGGCAGCGCCGGTATCCAGAAGTACGCGTACGGCCCGACTCACCATCTCGCCCAAGTGGCACAGAAACAACGTCCCCAGCCCGCTTCTGAAACGCTGTGCATCATGGCTACCCAGCGCGAGCAGGCCGACCGGTCTGCCATCCGATAGGGGTATGATCGCCGTGGAGTTGACACCGGAATCGGTACCGAACAGCGACAGCGTCAGGGCATCCGTCGCCTCCCCGAACATGGGGCGCACCGCGCACGCGCACTCCAGCAGGGCTTCCTTGCTCAACGCGTGTGTGGCGTCGTCTCCTTGTGTCCCTGCAAGGGCGTGGTCCAGCAAGCGAAACGTGACCTCGGTGCCGGTAAACTCGCTGCGCAGCAGATCGACCGTGGCAGCGAGGACGTCGTTGACCTCCTCGGCCTCGATCAGTTCCAGCGCCAACCGGTGAAGCCGGTGACCCAGACCCTCGTTCTCCCTGGCGGTGGCCACCATCTCCTCGAGCCGGCGCTGCAGAATCTGGTTCCGGCTGTTCAGGCGCGAGACCTGATGTTCGATCAGGGAGATTGCACCGTGGGTGGGGTGGGGGATCTTCAGCGTGTCCAGAGCGGATACGTGGCGCTCGAAGAAATCCGGGTTCTCGTTGAGGTGGAGAAGTATGCTGGCCTCGGATAGATTCGCCTGCCGGCCATTGGACTTGTGCGCTTTGCTCATGGGTTTTTCACAGGGCGATGACTCCCTCGAAGACGGTGGTAGCCGGACCCGTCATCATGACCGGGGATCGTTCGTCTTCCCAGACGATACTCAGACTGCCGCCGGGCAGCGAAACCTCGACATGCGCGTCCAGCAGGCCGCGAATCCTACCGGCGACGACCGCCGCGCAGGCGCCGCTGCCGCAGGCCAGGGTCTCACCGGCGCCGCGCTCGTAGACCCGCAATCGCACCAGGTCACGAGACAGGATCTGCAGGAATCCTGCGTTGACCCGCGCAGGGAAGCGCGTGTGGTGCTCGATCATGGGTCCCCACCGCGCGACCGGCGCCCGGTCGACATCCTCGACGACGACCACGGCATGCGGGTTTCCCATCGACACCGCCGATATCTCCAGCGCCTCATCACCGATTGACAGAGAATAGACCTTCGCCTGCTTCGGGGCGATAAATGGTATCTCCGCCGGGTCCAGACGCGGACGTCCCATGTCCACGGTGACCCGACCGTCGTCCTCGACCCGCAGCTGAATGTCACCGGCCGCGGTCTCCACGTTGAGGATCTGCGACTGCGTCAGACCCTGATCGATGATGTAGCGCGCGAAACAACGCGCGCCATTGCCGCATTGCTCGACCTCGCCTCCGTCGGCGTTGAAGATCCGGTAGCGGAAGTCGAGCCCCGGTTGGCGGGCGGTTTCGACCATCAGGATCTGGTCACAACCCACCCCGAAGCGGCGGTCGGCGATGTGTCGTAGCTTGTCCGGGTCAATGGGTACGGACTGGCGGATCGCGTCGATCACGACGAAGTCGTTTCCGATTCCGTGCATCTTGGTGAAACGCAGCCTTTCCTGTCGCGGTGGCATAGACGGGATCTAGGGTTTGCTTGTGGAACCCGCCGGATTCTGCGGGGCGCAGGTCCCGCGGCTCGCGCGAGCGTATGGGTGCATGGTCCCTGAGCGTAGCAATGCCATTCGATATTGTCTAACCCGCCCCATCGCAACGGAACCCCCACGTGCGCGAATGCGCTAGAATACGCGCAACCTGCGGCAACCGCGACCAGTATCGGCGCCGCCCGGGCAGGCACCCGGATCCGCTACTCCCGAGGAGAGTCAGATGGCAAAGATTGCCCCTACAGAGATTCAACTGCATACGAAATCGAGGCTGCTCGAGATCCGGTTCGAGGACGGTGCGCATTTCGAACTGCCCTGCGAATACCTGCGAGTATATTCTCCATCCGCCGAGGTCCTGGGACACGGTCCGGGTCAGGAAGTGCTGCAGATCGGGAAGGAGGACGTCACGATCACTGCCGTTGAACCGGTCGGCAACTACGCCGTCAAGCTGGTTTTCGACGACGGGCACGACACCGGGCTGTACTCCTGGGACACCCTCTATTCCCTGGGGGCGAACCAGGAGGAAAACTGGCGTCACTACCTGAACCGACTCCGCGAGGCAGGGCACGAACGACAGACGCAGGCCCACTGAAACCATCGAGGGGTCGTGGATAGTGCCCGATCGCGAACCAGGTGGCTACGAGCGAGATGAGCGATAAGAACGACAAGCAACCGGGGACGACGCATTTCGGGTACCAGCGCGTGCCGGCCGCGGAAAAGGCCGGCAGGGTGGCGGAGGTGTTTCACTCGGTCGCCCAGCGTTATGACCTGATGAACGACATGATGTCGTTCGGTATTCACCGTATTTGGAAACGCTACACCCTGGAGATTGCCGCGCCACGGCCCGGCGAGCACATCCTCGACCTGGCCGGCGGTACGGGTGATCTCGCCGCCGCTTTCGCCAGACGCGTCGGCGCCGAAGGCCGTGTCGTTCTATGTGATATCAACGCGTCGATGCTTGAGGTCGGCCGTACCAGGCTGACCGACCGGGGTATCGCGGGCAACCTCGGTTATGTCCAGGCCGACGCCGAGCGACTGCCCTTCGCCGAGGGCAGTTTCGACTGCGTCACCATCGCCTTCGGGTTGCGCAACGTGACTCACAAGGATATCGCGCTACGTTCCATGCTGCGCGTGCTCAGGCCCGGCGGGCGAGCGCTGGTACTGGAGTTCTCCAGACCGGCTCGCTGGCTCGCCCCCTTTTACGATTGGTATTCGTTCAACGTCCTACCGCGCCTGGGCAGCGCCGTAGCCGGGGATGCCGCAAGCTACCGGTATCTGGCCGAGTCGATTCGCAAACACCCTGATCAGGACTCGTTGCTGGTGCAGATGCGCGAGGCTGGATTCACCAACAGCGATTACTTCAACCTCAGCGCCGGGATCGTCGCCCTGCACCGGGGATATCGGCCGTGATGGAACGCCGGCCACCGGTGTTGCCGTGATTCTGCCCGGTTCCGTCTGTGATGTCCTGACGGGTGCGATCGACGCGTGGCTCGCGCTGGACCCGGATGCACGCGGACGGCTGGCGCCGCTGGCCGGGCGGCAGGTGGAAATCGAGATCACCGGGCTTGATCTGACGTTCTGCATCGCCCCCCTGGAAAGCGGGCTGCGTATCCTTCCCCGTTGCATCGGGGAACCCGACGCCAGGATCTCCGGCCCCCCGGTGGCGCTGTTCCGCGCGGGTGCGGCGGGTGAGGACAGTGCGGCCGCCGTCGGCCAGGGCGAACTCGCGATCAGCGGTAATGTCGAGGTGGCGCGAGGGCTGGAGGCGTTGCTGCGTGCGATCGACATCGACTGGGAAGAACTGCTCGCCAGGCGCGTCGGAGACATTCCGGCACATCAGGTGGGGAACGCGGTGCGGGGCCTGACGGGCTGGGGCAGGCGGGTTGGCAGCTCCCTGCGTACCGATGTCTCGGACTATCTCAGGGAGGAGTCCGGGTTGTTGCCGACGCGAATCGAGATCGACGCCTTCATGGACGAGGTGGACGCACTGCGCAGTGACGTCGATCGTCTGGAGGCCCGGGTCGAGCGGATCGTGTCGGGCCGCAGGGACCGCACGGAAGATCGCGGGCACTGAGCGGGTATGCTGCGACCCGCACAGGTCTTGCGTCTGGCGCATATCAACATCGTATTGCTGAGGCATGGGCTGGACGAGGTGGTGTTCGCCATCCACCTGTTTCGCCCGGTGCGGTTTCTGATGTACCTGGCGCCTTGGCACTGGTTCCGTCGTAACCGGCAGCCACGCGCGGTGCGAATCCGTTTGGCACTGGAAGACCTGGGACCGATCTACGTCAAGTTCGGACAGATGCTGTCCACACGCCGCGACCTCCTGCCGGACGACATCGCCGACGAACTGGCCCGCCTGCAGGACCGGGTACCCCCCTTCCCCGGAGTACAGGCCCGAGAGTTCATCGAGAGGGCCTATGGGAAGCCGGTCGGCGAGGTGTTCGCGCAATTCGACGAGCGCCCGCTGGCCTCGGCCTCCATCGCCCAGGTCCATCCCGCGGTGCTGAACGACGGGACGCAGGTCGTCATCAAGGTTCTGCGCCCCAATGTCGAACCGGTCATCCGACGGGACATCGGTTTGATGTATGTGATCGCTGGGCTCGCCGAGCGTTACTGGCGCGATGGCAAGCGACTCAGACCCCGGGAGGTCGTCGCCGAGTACGAAAAGACCATCATCGATGAGCTCGATCTGATGCGCGAGGCCGGCAACGCCAGTCAGCTGCGCCGCAACTTCGCAGGGTCCCCGGACCTATATATCCCCGATGTCTACTGGCCATACGTCCGCAAGGAGGTCATGGTGATGGAACGTATCGAAGGCGTGCCCATCGCCGATATGGCGCAGCTGCGCGAGCGCGGGGTCGACTTCAAGAAGCTCTCGGCGCGGGGGGTCGAGATCTTCTTCACCCAGGTCTTCCGGCACAATTTCTTTCACGCCGACATGCACCCGGGGAACATCTTCATCTCCTACGATCACCCCGAGGACCCCCAGTACATGGCGGTGGACTTCGGCATCGTCGGGACGCTTTCCCAGGCCGACCGGCGCTATCTGGCCGAGAACCTGATGGCGTTCTTCAATCGGGACTATGCGCGCGTCGCCGAGCTGCACCTGGAGTCCGGGTGGGTGCCGCGCGAGACCCGGATCGACGAGTTCGAATCCGCCATCCGCACGGTGTGCGAGCCGATCTTCCAGCGACCGATCAGTGAGATCTCGCTGGGCCACTTCCTGCTGAAGCTCTTTCAGACCGCACGGCGCTTCAACATGGAGGTCCAGCCCCAGCTCGTCCTGTTGCAGAAGACGCTGCTGGCCATCGAGGGCCTGGGACGCCAACTCGATCCCGAACTCGATCTGTGGCAGACAGCGAAGCCCTTCCTCGAGCGCTGGATGAGCGAGCAGATCGGAGCGCGGGCCCTGATCCAGGGGCTGCGCACGCAGTTGCCTCGCGTCGCCGAACGCCTGCCCGAGATGCCTGAACTGATCTACTCGCTGGTGCGAAGGGCCGAGGCCGGTGAGGTGCGCTCGGAGTGGTTCGGCGCCGAACTGAGGGCCCTGCGCGAGGAACTCGCGCGCGCCAACCGCCGCACACTCATGGTCGTTGGCGGGGCACTGGCGCTGGTGGTTGCCCTGCTCCTGCTCAAGTAGCACCCGATCCATCTGATAGAATTTTGCCCATGGACGTTTCCTCGATCCTAGACCCCCTGAACGACGCACAGCGAGACGCCGTGACCTCGCCGCCCGCGCCCGTCCTGGTGCTCGCCGGGGCGGGTAGCGGCAAGACCCGGGTGCTGGTACACCGCATCGCCTGGCTCTGCCGGGTGGAGGGGGTCTCTCCCTACGGGGTCCTGGCAGTCACCTTTACCAACAAGGCCGCAGCGGAGATGCGCAACCGCGTCGAGGCGCTGATGCAGACACCTCCCGGCGGCATGTGGGTGGGCACCTTCCACGGCATAGCACACCGCCTGCTGCGCGCGCACTGGGTGGAGGCCGGGCTCCCGCAGTCGTTCCAGATCATCGATTCCGAGGATCAGTTCCGCATGCTCCGCCGGGTCCTGAAGGGACTGGAGCTCGACGAGGCGCGCTGGCCTCCGAGGCAGGCCCAGTGGTTCATCAACGCGCGCAAGGACGAAGGGATACGGCCCGGTGCAATTACCGATAGCGGCGACTATGCCGCCCAACAGTGGGTCCGGGTCTACAGCGCTTATCAGGCCGCCTGCGACCGGGCCGGTCTGGTGGATTTTGCCGAGCTGCTGCTCCGGGCGTACGAGTTGCTTCGGGATCGGCCAGAACTTCTGGCGCATTACCGCAGGCGCTTCCGCCACATCCTCGTCGACGAGTTCCAGGACACCAACACCATCCAGTACGCCTGGTTGAGGCTGCTGTCCGGGGGTGAGATTCCGGTCTTCGCGGTCGGCGACGACGACCAGTCGATCTATGGCTGGCGCGGCGCCCGGATCGAGAACATCCAGTCGTTTACGCGCGACTTTTCCGGTTGTCTGACCGTCCGCCTGGAGGAGAACTACCGTTCCACCCGAACGATTCTGGACGCCGCCAACGGTCTGATCCGAAACAACGCCGAGCGGCTGGGCAAGACGCTCCGGACCCACGGGGATGCCGGTGATCCCATCCTGCTTTACGTGGCCTACAATGAGCGCGACGAGGCGCGATACGTCGCCGAAAAGCTGCTCGAAATGACCGGCGAGGGCAACCACCTCGCCCGCAGCGAGTTCGCGGTGCTGTACCGGTCCAACGCCCAGTCCCGGGTATTCGAGGAGGCGTTTGTCGAACGGGGGATTCCCTACCGGGTCTACGGTGGGCTGCGCTTCTTCGAACGCGCGGAAATCAAGGACGCCCTGGCCTATCTCAGGCTGATCGTGAACCACGACGACGACGCTTCATTCGAACGGGTGGTCAACCGCCCCACCCGGGGGATCGGCGAGCGGACACTGGCGATTCTCAGGGACCGGGCCCGCGAACGGGAACTGAGCCTGTGGCAGGCCGCCGGCGAGGCGCTTGTTGAACACCTTCTGGCGGCGCGGGCAGCCGGCGCGGTGCGCGGGTTTCTTTCCCTGATCGAGGACGCCGCCGTGCGTATCGCCGCCCTGCCGCTCGCCGAACAGATCGATCACGCGATGACGGTCAGCGCGCTGAAGGAGCACTACGAAAAGGAAGGGGCCGAGCGCGGGCAGGCACGCATCGAGAACCTCCAGGAACTGGTCTCGGCGGGCAGCAATTTCAATTTCGACCCCGAGCTGCATGGCGACCTGCCGCGCCTGGAGGCGTTCCTCGCGCACGCCGCACTGGAGGCTGGCGAGGGACAGGGCAGTGAGGGTGAGGACTGCGTGCAGCTCATGACCCTGCACTCCGCCAAGGGCCTCGAGTTCCCCGTGATCGTGATGTCGGGCATGGAACAGGGCGTGTTTCCCCACCGGATGTCCGCCGACGAGCCGGGCCGTCTCGAGGAGGAACGCCGGTTGTGCTATGTCGGCATCACCCGCGCGCAGCGGCAACTGATCCTGACCTGCGCCGAGACGAGGCGACATTACGGGACCGATCAGTACAACCCCCCGTCGAGCTTCTTGAGGGAGATCCCGTCGGAGCTGATTCGAGACGTTCGATACGGCACGATGCGTCCCGCCGGGTTTGCCGGTGGCGGCGTACGCGAGATGGGAGATGGAGAACTCAGGGTGGGACAGCGCGTGTTGCACAATCATTTCGGCGAGGGGATCGTGCTCGGTGCCGAGGGGGCGGGTCGCAGCGCTCGGGTCCAGGTGAATTTCGAGAATGTGGGGGCCAAGTGGCTGGTCTTGGAGTACGCCGGGCTTCAGCAGATTTGAGCTCCGCAACTGCGTGTGACAACCAGCCTTGCGACAGGGAGGACCCATGCGAAGACGTGCTTTCCTACAATCCGCTGCCTTCGGCACGATGGCGGCAGGCGGTGTGCTGACGGGGTGCTCGCCGCAGACCTCCCAGGTGCCGCAACAGGGCGGCGGCAAGTTCGAACCCCTCGACTGGAAGATGGTGACAACCTGGGAAAAGGGCTTCCCGGGGCTGGGGACGGGGGCGGAGTTCCTGGCGCAGTTGATCGAGGAGATGTCCGGCGGGCGGATCCGGGTCAAGGTCTATGGGGCGAACGAGCTGGTCCCGCCGTTCGAGATCTTCGACGCCGTCTCCCGCGGCGTGGCCGAACTGGGTCACGGCTCGGCTTATTACTGGAAGGGCAAGAATGAAGCCCTGCAGTTCTTCTCCACGGTGCCCTTTGGTCTGACCGGCATGGAGATGAACGCTTGGCTGTACCATGGCGGCGGAATGGAACTGTGGCGGGAGGCGTATGCCCCGTTTGGTCTCATTCCGACGGCGGCGGGCAATACGGGCGTTCAGATGGGGGGCTGGTTCAATCGGGAGATCAACTCCCTGGAGGATCTCAAGGGCCTGAAGATGAGGATTCCCGGCATGGGCGGCGAGGTGCTGAAGCGCGCCGGCGGGATACCCGTCAACCTGCCGGGCGGAGAGCTGTTCACCTCCCTGCAGACTGGCGCTATCGACGCCACCGAGTGGGTCGGACCCTACAATGACCTCGCCTACGGGTTCTACAAGGCCGCCAGGTACTATTACTATCCCGGCTGGCACGAACCCGGGACCACCCTGGAGTGTTTCATCAATGCGAAGGCCTTCGAGGCGCTGCCCGCGGACCTGCGCAGTATCGTGATGAACGCGGCGCGGGTGGCGAATCAGGACATGCTCGCCGAGTACACCGCGCGTAACAATGATGCCCTGGACACCCTGTTGAACGAGCACAAGGTGGACATACGGCGGTTTCCCGACGACGTGATCGAGCAATTGCGCAAGCTCTCTCAGGAGGTCGTCGAGGAAGAGGCACACAAATCGCCGCAGGCCGCCCGCATCGCCGAGTCCTATCTGACCTTCTGGGAAAAGGTCATGCGCTGGCACGACATCTCCGAGCGCGCTTTTCTCAACGCCCGGGCCGCCGGTGGCTGATTGCCGCGGCGATTCGTGTCGCCTCCGTTGGCCGGCACGAATCGCCGCGGCACTTCCTTGTAGGGTTTACACTCAGGTAGGTTCGGGCAACGACGTATTTTCGGATACGCTTCTGCATTCCCTGATCAGCCGAAATGCACCTTGCGGCAGCTCCCGGAAGATTTAGGTGACGACCGCCAACCGAGACCCGGCTGGCCTGCTAGCGCACGACCCCGAGTGTGTTCTGGCCGACGGAGGTGTCGCAGTTGCTGAGAGAGATAGCGGGCGGATCGACCGAAACCATGAAAGGCGCGACCCGTTTCAGCGCGGTCAATCCGAGGATGCATCGGGCGTTGCCGGGCAGCACGGC
>Ga0210096_1000697_pt1 | contig 11374 bp, 11 predicted proteins | sample China_Galinas_PW_4_FD_184864 | JGI IMG/M metagenome (GOLD analysis project Ga0210096, IMG submission 184864) | Wetland microbial communities from San Francisco Bay, California, USA, that impact long-term carbon sequestration - China_Galinas_PWA_D2... | ecosystem: Environmental > Aquatic > Marine... | reverse complement strand
TATGGAAGGGCCATCGCTCAACGGATAAAAGGTACTCCGGGGATAACAGGCTGATACTGCCCAAGAGTCCATATCGACGGCAGTGTTTGGCACCTCGATGTCGGCTCATCACATCCTGGGGCTGAAGTCGGTCCCAAGGGTATGGCTGTTCGCCATTTAAAGTGGTACGCGAGCTGGGTTTAGAACGTCGTGAGACAGTTCGGTCCCTATCTGCCGTGGGCGTTCGAGACTTGAGGGAAGCTGCTCCTAGTACGAGAGGACCGGAGTGGACGTATCTCTGGTGTTCCGGTTGTCACGCCAGTGGCACTGCCGGGTAGCTACATACGGACGGGATAACCGCTGAAAGCATCTAAGCGGGAAGCCCCTCCCAAGATTAGGTCTCGCTGGATCCTCGAGATCCCTGAAGGGCCCTTGAAGACTACAAGGTTGATAGGCTGGGTGTGGAAGCGCAGCAATGTGTGAAGCTAACCAGTACTAATTGCCCGTGAGGCTTGACCATATAACACCCAAGAATTTTGGGTGTGGTCGACGCGAAATGAACGACCCACGCCTTCTGCAATGAACCCCTTTGGGCCAGCGGCATACGCCGCTGGCCAACCCGTTTGCCTGGCGGCCATAGAGCACTGGTACCACCTGATCCCATCTCGAACTCAGAAGTGAAACGGTGTATCGCCGATGATAGTGTGGGGCCTCCCCATGTGAAAGTAGGTCACTGCCAGACTTTTAATCCGAACCCCCGGTCTGTACGCAGGCTGGGGGTTTTTCTTTGGCTTTTCGCGGGAGTCCGGCAAACCTTCAAGCCCCCGGGGTAGTAGGGGGTGTCGAAATGTGGCGGTGCGGGTGAGAGAATGGGGAAGATCAGCGTGTCGGGCTGCCCCACGAGAGGCGAGAGCTGCGCAACCTCCGGAGGCTGTCAGGGTCGAATCCTTGGACAGCGGGCGAGATGCTCCAGATAATGTTCGAACGTATCGCGAAACTTCTATCGGCAGGCTTTGCGCCCTCATTGGAGGAGCAGGGGCCTGGGGAGGGCGTTCGCCTGGCCGCCGCGGTACTCATGGTAGAGGTGATGGGGGCGGATTTCGAGGTCTCGGAGGTGGAGCGCGGCAGCATCAGAGATCTGCTGAGGGAGCATTTCAGCCTGGATGGCGCCGAGGTGAGTGAGCTGGTAGGACGAGCCGAGGGGAGGGCTCGCGAAGTGACCTCGTTGCGTGAGTTCACACGCCGCCTGGTGGACAGGCTGGACGAGAAAGAGCGGGAGCGGCTGCTGGAGCTGCTGTGGAGTCTCGCCTATGCCGACGGGCGTATCGATAAGTACGAAGAGCACTTGCTGCGCCGAATCGCGGATCTTCTCTATCTCCCTCATCCGGCCTTTATCCGAGCGAAGCTGCGTGCTGCGGGGAGCGCCTGAGTCCGCAGCGCCATGTTATTCGACCTTCTAGCCGCGGTCTTCCTTGCACTGGGTATAGCCGGCCTCTGGTCCGGAGGGACGCGGCTACTCACGGGTAGGCTGATCGGGGCGGCCGCGAGGGGTGTGTGGGGGATAGGTGCGGTTGCGGCGGGCGCGGTTTCGCTGAGTGTCTCGCTCAATCTTTGGACCTATCGGAGCCTTACCTGGGAAGAGCCGGTCGCGAGCGTATCGGTTCACCAGATCGGGGCAGGCGTCTATCAGATCGGGCTGCGTGAGCCGGATCGGGACGCACGGGAGCTCCGAGTCGCGGGCGATGAATGGCAGCTGGATGCGCGCGTGATCAAATGGGAGCCTGTGTTGGCGTTGCTCGGTCAAACCCCACTCTACCGTCTGGAGAGACTCAGTGGGCGCTACCGCGACATAGACGACGAGCGAGAGCGCGAGCGAACCGTTCATGAGCTTGCGGATCAGCGCGGGCTGGATCTCTGGGCTATCGCCAAGAGCGACTGGCTTCCCTGGGTCGACGCCTATTACGGGTCCGCGGTGTTCGTGCCCCTGGCCGACGGGGCCGAGTATCAGGTCAGCCTAGCGAACTCCGGGCTGGTGGTAAGACCGGCAAACGACCTGGCGAGCCGTACGGTCTCGGCCTGGCGCTGATAGCCTATCCCGATGCACGAGTATTGGATTCGACCCGTCTCGCCCGAGGCTCACCTTTTCGAGGTGCGGCTCCAGGTGCGAACGCCGGATCCGACCGGACAGCAGCTCGCCCTGCCCGCGTGGATACCGGGTAGCTACATGATCCGGGATTTTGCTCGAAACCTGGTTACGCTGACAGCCACCAGCGGCGGCAGTCCCGTGGTGGTCGAGAAGCTCGACAAGCAGACCTGGCGGTGTGCACCCTGCTCCGTTCCGCTGCTGCTGGTCTACCAGGTCTACGCCTGGGAGCTGTCGGTGCGCGCCGCACATCTGGATACTACCCACGGCTATTTCAACGGTACGAGCGTCTTCCTCCAGGTGTGCGGTCAGGAAGCCATGCCCTGCAGGGTGCACATAGCTTCCCCCAAGGGACAGGGCTATCGCGATTGGCGACTCGCCACCAGCCTTCGCCCGGTTGACGCTCCTTTCATGGGATTCGGGACCTACGAGGCCGAGTCCTACGAGGCACTGGTCGACTACCCGGTGGAGATGGGCAAGCTAACCCTGCTGGAGACCGAGGTGAAGGGAATTCCTCATCGCATGGCGATCAGCGGCAAGCATCGTGCGGACACCGATCGCATCGCGCGTGATCTGAGCGCCATTTGCACGGAGCATGTCGAGATGTTCGGCGGCACTCTGCCCATCGACCAATACCTGTTTCTGGTGCTCGCCGTCGGGGATGGCTATGGCGGGCTGGAGCATCGTGACTCCACCAGCCTGATCTGCAAGCGCGACGACCTGCCCCGGCATGACGAAGGTGAGCCCGGCCAAGGCTATAGGCGCTTCCTCGGGCTGTGCAGCCATGAGTACTTCCATCTTTGGAACGTCAAGCGCATCACCCCCGAGGCCTTCCGCCCCTATGACCTGTCCAGGGAGGTTCATACGCGCCTGCTCTGGGCCTTCGAGGGCATCACGTCTTACTACGACGAGCTCGCCCTGGTGCGCAGCCGCTGTATTGGTGTGGACTCGTACCTGGAGCTGCTTGGCCAGACCGTCACCCGGGTGATTCGGGGAAGCGGGCGACGCAAACAAACGCTGACCGAGTCGAGCTTCGATGCTTGGACCAAGTACTACAAGCAGGACGAGAACGCCCCAAATGCCATCGTCAGCTATTACGCCAAGGGGGCTCTGGTGGCGCTGGCGCTCGATCTGACCATACGCATCGGCACCGACGGCGCAAGGTCGCTCGATGATGTCATGCGCGCCCTTTGGCAAGACTACGGCAGGACCGGCCTGGGTGTGCCGGAAGACGGGGTCGAGCGTCTGGCGGAGGAGGCTTCGGGGCTGGACCTGGGCGACTTCTTCCAGGCCTACGTGCACGGCACCGAAGATCCCCCGCTGGAGCGTCTGCTTGCCGAGGTCGGGATAGGCCTGGGATTGCGTCCCGCCCGCAGCCTTGAGGATTTCGGCGGGCGCCGCAAGCTCGGCGACGTCGAGCCTCCGCTGCGCCCCGGTCTGGGCGCGCAGATCAAGGTCGGGAGCCATCCGCCCGAGATTACCGTGGTTCCCGACGCCAGCCCCGCTCAGGCGGGTGGTCTGGCGCCGGGCGATCAGCTCGTCGCGGTCGACGGCTTCAGGGCCACCGCCGACAATCTGGCCGGGCTTGTCGGACGGCTGCGCCCTGGTGAGCAAGTGCCGATCCATGTCTTCCGTCGCGATCAGCTGCACAGGCTCAGTCTCACTGCTCGGTTGCCGAGTGCCGACACCTGCGAGCTTTGGCTGGCGGGCAAACCGGGCGAAGAGCGGCTGGCGCGACGCAGGGCCTGGCTGAAATTGGCCGATTGACGGTCGGAGGGACGCGCCTAGATGGATACCCGCTACCGGATCATCCGGGCCATCTCGGACGGGCGCTTTTATTCCGGGCAGAGCCTCGCCGCTGAGTTCGGCATGAGCCGAGCGGCCATCTGGAAGCGTCTCCAAGCGGTGCAGGCGGAGCTGGGCCTGCGGATCCAGGCGGTCCCGGGCCGAGGCTATCGACTCGAGCATCCGATCGAGCTCATGGATGCCGACGCGCTGCCGCGCGCGATCCCGGCCGAGCCGCGGGAGCGCATGGCCAGCCTGCACCTGTTCGATCGTCTCGATTCCACCAATGCCCACCTACTGTCACTGGCCGCCCAGGGGGCGCCGGCCGGTAGCGTCTGCCTGGCCGAGCAGCAGACGGCGGGGCGGGGCCGAAGAGGGCGCCGCTGGGTCTCGCCCTTCGGCTCCAACATCTATCTATCGGTGCTCTGGCGTTTCGCCCTGGCCCCGGTGGAGCTCAGCGGGCTCAGCCTCGCCTGCGGTTTGGCGGTCCGCGACGTCCTGGAGCAGCAAGGCGTCTCCGGAGTTGGCCTCAAATGGCCGAACGACCTTTTCTACCGTGGCCGCAAGCTTGCGGGGCTGCTTTTGGAGGTGAGCGGGGAGGCGGGTGGGCCGACCCAGGTGGTGGTCGGGCTGGGTCTCAACACCCGGTTATCCACGGCCCAGGCCGAATCTATCGATCAGCCCTGGATCGATCTCTCGCAGATCCCCGGAGGAGGGGCGCTCGGGCGCAACCGCCTGACGGGGGCCCTGGTCGGTGCCCTCCTGGACACCCTTGAGGCCTATGGGCACGAGGGGCTCGGGCCGCTGATCGAATCCTGGTATCGCCACGACATCTTCTACGGCCGCCCAGTGGTGCTTCGCGATGGGGAGCGGGAGCTGCGCGGGGTGCACACAGGCATAGATCCCTCGGGTGCCCTGCTGCTGTCGGTGGACGGCTCCATCCGCACCTGCCATGCGGGGGACCTGAGCCTGCGCGGTGTGCCCTCCGGCGAGGAGCAGGCATGAGGGCCCACTCGGTGCTGCTGGTAGATGTCGGCAACACCAACCTCAAGTGGGCGCGCTGGGAGTCGGGCGAGGTCGGTCCCGTGTTGGCAGCACCCCACCAGGAAGGCCCCCTCGATGACTTGCTGGGTGCCTGCTGGGGCTCGGATCCTGCCCCGCAACGGCTTCTGGTCTCCAATGTGGCTGGCGCCCGGGTGGCCGACGGCCTGATCCGTTGGAGTGCCGCGCACTGGGGCGTGGCACCCGCATTCGTGCGCTCTGTGCTCAGCCTGTTGGGGGTGACCAACGGCTACCGAGACCCGAGCCGACTCGGCGTGGATCGGCTGCTGGCCATGGGGGCGGTGCGTCAGCACTGGAAGCGCTCAGCCTGTATCGTGGATGTCGGGACTGCCATCACCCTCGATGCCCTGGATGGCAAAGGTCTTCACCTCGGTGGCCTGATCCTGCCCGGTTTCGATATGATGCGGTGGGCACTCGAGCGACGTACCGCCATCCCCGAAATGGGCGAGCCCCGCGGGCTGGAGCTGCTGGCCCGGGACACCGCCAGCGCTGTGGGATCCGGGGCCGTGCACGCCGTGGCCGCCTTGATCGATCGAATCATGGATCGCCTGGACAGCGACTCTGGGATCCCCTTGCTGGTGCTCAGCGGCAGTGCGGCCGCCAGCCTGGTCCCCGCTCTGGACCGGCCGTTCGAGCCCACGGAAAACCTTGTTATGGCAGGATTGGCCCTGGTGGCCGCGGATCGGGAAGACTGGTGAAGCGCCTCTTTATCCTATTGCTGATCGGCAACCTCGCCTTGGCGGGCTGGGGCTACAACCATTCCCAGCACCGCTCGGTTGCGCGGCTGCCTGCCAGTGGTGGCAATCTGCAGCTGCTCTCCGAGCGCGAAGCGGCCCTGGCTGCTGCGAAGCGGTCCGAGCAGGAGAGCGCGGCAACCGATCCGGACCAGTCATCGGAAGCGACGTCGTCCGACAGGGGACCGGCCGCGGCAAGCGTTTCTCCGGCGGTGCCCTCGCTGGCCGAGCGTCCGCCCCTTCCCCAGCCCCCCGCCGAGCACGCGCCAGGCTCGCAGGAGGCGAAGTCCCAGCTCCCCAGCCTCGCCCAGGAATCCACGCCGTCCGTCGAGCCCGAGCCGGATGCCCAGCCGGTCTCCGAGCCCCCACCTGCGCAGCGCACTCAATCCCGGGTATTGCCGTGCCACTCCCTCGGCGCCTTCGACTCGTCGGAGGCGGCCGAGGCCGTTGCCGGCCAGCTCGCTAGCGTCGGTGTCGCCGCTAGTCTCCGCAAGCAGCCGGTCCGTCGAGCCAGTGGGTTCTGGGTCCTCATCCCGCCGATGGAGAATCGCGACGCGGCGTTGGCCATGGAGCGGCGCCTGCGTGAGGCGGGGGTCGAGGACATCTGGCGGGTGGTCCAGGGCGATCTCGCCCACGCCATTTCCCTGGGCCTCTTCTCCCGGCAGCCGACTGCCGAGCGTCGCCGCAAGCAGATTGTCGCCCTGGGCTTTCCGGCCGAGGTCCGGCCCCGCTACACGGACAGCGAAGAATACTGGCTGGACTTCCCGGTGGGGGGGCGCGCCAATGTCCAGAAGCTCAAGCGGAGTCTAGCCCGGGAGTACCGAGACATCCAGCTGATCCAGCGCGAGTGTGTGCGGGTGGATACCCCTTGAGGTGCGAGTTGGTAGAATAGGCCGAACCTGGGCCGAATGAGGGTCCAGGCCTGGCCTCAGCATCAAAGCCGGCGTAGCTCAGTTGGGTGAGCCGCGACCGTTGGTCCAGTGGACCAACGCAGCGAGGCGAACGCCCACACAGGACGTGTGGGCCGGGGCTCGTAGGAACCGAAGCGGCCTCGCCATGGATGGCTACTATGAAATGGTAGGTCATGCTGGCGTAGCTCAGTTGGGTGAGCCGCGACCGTTGGTCCAGTGGACCAACGCAGCGCGGCGAACGCCCACACACGACGTGTGGGCCGGGGCTCGTCCGAACCGAAGCGGCCTCGCCATGGATGGCTACTATGAAATGGTAGGTCATGCTGGCGTAGCTCAGTTGGTAGAGCGGCTGATTTGTAATCAGCGGGTCGGGGGTTCGAGTCCTCTCGCCAGCTCCATATTCTAAGCGGCTTAGAGCGAAAGTGGCCGCTCACATTCCCCCCAAGAAGCACGGCCATGGCGCACTTTTGGCGCACTGACTGGCAACAAACCGCAACAATTCCCCCGCTGGCCTCCCCGATCCCCTGGCGTTGCACCCTGTCTCTACAGCGTAATCCGGCCGATTTCACACCCGAAGTGCGCCATAAATGCGCCATAGCGTCGAGGCGCACTTAGAAACAACCGATGACTCAGTGAGTTACGAATCCACAACACCGGATTAGTTATCCTATGTTGCCTTTTCTTGCCCCTTGTTGTAGGCTTTTATCAGGGCACAAATAGACAGGCCGCCGAGGTGGTGAGACACCCGGGCGGCCCTGACCACCACCAACCCCTACGGAGGGTTCGGCAATGGCTTCGATCCAGAAGCGTACCAAGAAAGACGGCTCCACGTCCTACCGGGTAGAGGTCCGCCTGAGGGGGTTCCCGGCCCAGCGGGCAACCTTCGAGCGCAAGACCGACGCCAGCAAGTGGATTCAGGACACCGAGTCCGCAATCCGGCAAGGCCGGTACTTCAAGACAGCCGAGGCCCGCAAGCACACCCTCGGCGATCTGATCGAGCGCTACATCCGCGACGTGCTGCCCCGCAAGCCCAAGGCCGGCGTCCAGGCGCAGCAACTCAACTGGTTCAAGTCCGAGATCGGCGCCCACGCCCTGGCGGACGTGACCCCAGCGCTTATCACCGAATGCCGTGACAAGCTGCTGACCCAGCCCGGGAGGCACGGCAAGCCGAGGGGACCGGCAACCGTCGTTCGCTATCTGGCGGCCCTGTCCCACGCCTTCACCGTGGCCGTGAACGAATGGGGCTGGTTGGACAACTCACCCATGCGCAAGGTCACCAAGCCCAAGGAGCCCCGGGGCCGAGTGCGGTTCCTGTCCGACGACGACACGGCACCCGACGGGCAGACCATCAAGGGCGAGCGCACCCGCCTACTCGAAGCCTGCGAGGCGTCCGCCAACCCCTACCTCTACACCGTCGTGGTGCTGGCCCTGTCCACTGGCATGCGCCAAGGCGAGATCATGGGCTTGCGCTGGCCAGCGGTTGACCTGACCGCCGGGCGTATCACCTTGCACGAGACCAAGAACGACGAGCGGCGCGTGGTGCCCCTGGCGAGTAAGGCTCTGGAATTGCTCAAGAGCCATGCGAAAGTCCGCCGGCTGGACACCGACCTACTGTTCCCGGGCAAGGTCAAGCACAGCGTGCCGATGGACCTGCGCACACCCTGGGAAACAGCGCTGAAGAAAGCCGGGATTGAAGACTTCCATTTTCACGATCTGCGGCATTCCTGCGCGTCATATCTCGCCATGAACGGCGCCAGCTTGGCCGAGATCGCCGAGGTCCTGGGGCACAAGACCCTTGCCATGGTGAAACGCTATGCCCACCTGTCCGAAGCGCACACGGCCGGCGTGGTCTCGCGCATGAACGCCAAGATATTCGGGGGCTGAAGGAATGACCGCGGAGCGCGTCATATTCCCCGAGGGGCCCTCGGAGCGGATCACCAAGGAGGAAGCCAAAGAGAGGGAAGACCCCTATCGTTGCCAACAAGAGCTATATGCCCTGTTGGATGGCTGGAAAGCCCAAGCGGAAAGTGTTCTTCGTGCCAAAGGCTATCACGACGAGCAAGGCTCAGGGCGGCGGTGGTGGAACTATCGACTGGAGGAAATATCCGATCCTGACGCGCGGGCCGCTCGTTGGGTGGCGGACTTATCCAAGAGAGTTCGGAGCGCGATATCCCGGGGAAAGGACAATCCGTACCTGTTAGCCCTGGAAGCTGTTCAGCTCGGACTGTATGCGGCGAGTGCGCATGCGCTAGAGTTTGAAATACCTGCAAGCCTCGGAAAGGGATATCGCGAACAGCAGCGCAACAAGGGCCGCCAGGAAAAGCCCGATCCGCTGGCCGAGCAGATTCACCAAATCGTCAAGCGACACCACAACATAACCGAGCCCGAACTGCGGGAGAAGCTGCGCAAGCGAGCAGGCAACGGGACGGTTATAAGCATGTCCGAAACACACATCCGGGTAAGCAAGGACGGCAGTGAGAAGGCAGCGAAGGACTACCCACTATCGGGATTGGCGTCCCGATTGAGACGCGCGAAGGATAAACCGCAAATAGCGAAGAAAACCTAGAAGGCTCGGCAACTTATCGTTGTCTTTCTTGCGCTAGCCGGGCTAGCGCAAATCTTCGTCGTAACGTGACCTCGAACGGCAGCACAGGGCCGCCGACTAGTGCAGAGGTCGACCAATGAGCACCCCCAACTTTTTTACTGTTCGCCAATTCGCCGAACGCCACCCAGCGTTTCCCGAGGGTGGGCTGCGCCATCGAATCTTTCATGCAGACAGCAATGGACTCGCGAAGTCCCGTGCAATCGTCCGCAATGGTAGGCGCATCCTGATCGATGAGGAGCGGTTCTTCGACTGGGTGCGGGCGAGTGCGAAATGAAAAAGCCCCGGGCCGGCGGGCCGCAGGGCGCAGAGGGATGTATACGCGACCCCATCGTATCACGACCTGAGGCCGACCTCGCTCCCGAGGGTCTGGCCGCCATGAGCGCGCCACGCACCCGACCGCCGGTCGGCAGCTACCAGTGGAGACGCCAGCGCGGGCTGCTGGTACTCAGCGATCACATCGCGCTATATCGGGCTCGGCGCCACCCACGTGGCCGATCTCGGACGCCGCTGCCCGGCGACATCATCGTCCAGGAGGGTCGGCCATGACCCCGGAGGAGCAGTTTCGCGATGCGATCGCATCCGCCGGTCTGACCCCGCCCGACGTGATCGAGCCGGGGAAGCTGTGCCGGTTCTCTACCAATAGCAAGCGCACCGACGATGCGGGCTGGTGCAAGCTCTTTACCGACCTGGCCGGGGGAGTATTCGGCGATCACCGGACGGGCTTTCAGGAAACCTGGCAGGCCGAGCGGGAGCTGCCCTATACCGCGGAAGAGCGCCACGCATTCAGGAAACGCTGCGAGGCCGAGCGCCGAGCGCGGCAGGCCGAGGAAAAGAAGCGCCATGACGAAGCGGCGACCCGTTCGAGAGTACTTCTCGACGGAGCAAGGGGAGACCCGAAGACGCACTCTTATACCGTTGGAAAGCGCGGCCAGATCGGCAAATTGGCGAAGCGTGGCCCGTGGCCGCAAAGGGGCTGGGATGATGCTTTGTTGTTCCCGCTTTATGGCCCGGATGGGCAAATCTCGACGCTGGAAGCGATCAACTGCGAGGGTGACAAGGACTTCCTCGCCGGCGGCAAAAAGTCGGGATGCTTCCACCCCTTCGGGAGGGTGCGAGGCGCGGCCGAGGTGCTCATCGGCGAGGGCGCGGCGAACGTGGCCGCTGCTGTCAACTCAACCGGATCGGCCGGCGCCGCGGCGATGGATGCGGGCAATCTGCTGGCCGTCGCCCTGACGGTGCGTGCGCTGGCCCCCGAGGCGGCGATTACCATGCTCGCCGATGATGACCAGCGCGAGGACGGGCGCAACACGGGCATCGAAAGCGCGACCGCGGCAGCCGAGGCTGTCGGCGGACGGGTGGCGGTCCCGGGGCTCGGTCGCAAGGCCGACTTCTGGGACCTGTGGGCCGAGCAGGGCCCCGAGGCCGTCCGACGCGCCATCGCAGGCGCAACCGTACCGGCTCACTTCGAAACAGGGGTAACACGGGTAACAGGGGTACAGCCCAGCAACTACGGGCCTTCGGCTGTTACCCCGAGCAACTCAGTTGAGGTAACTGGGGTAACAGGCCAGGGAACGCCCAGGATTCCAGGCGCCAAAGAACGGCCGGCATTTCGTGTTTTCGATGGTCGGTTGGAACACGGAGGGCAGAAGTTCCGGCCGGGAGTCTGGCACTTCGGAACCGACAAGGACGGCAACCCGACACAGGTATTAGTGTGTTCGCCCTTGCATGTCGAGGCCGTGACGTACGATGCCCAGGACAACAACTTTGGGCGACTACTGCGCTTCAAGAACACCCTGGGGCGTTGGCGGGAATGGGCGATGCCGATGGATCTCCTACGCGGTGGCGGTGACGATCTGCGGGGCGAGCTGCTGGCCATGGGGGTGGAGATCGCCACCGGCACCCAGGCCCGAAACCTGCTGGCGACTTTCCTTCAGGCCAAGCCGCCCGAGCGCCGGATGCGTTGCGCCCTGCAAGTAGGCTGGTGCGACGGGTCTTTTGTGCTGCCGGATACGGTCATCGGCCCCAGGTCATCGGGCGTAATTTTTCAGTCTGGCGAGCGAGGCCACGACGAATACACCCGGAGCGGCACACTGGAAGGTTGGCAGACCGAGATCTCGGCACGAGCCGTGGATAATCCCCTGCTGGTACTGGCCCT
>Ga0210096_1000696_pt1 | contig 11401 bp, 9 predicted proteins | sample China_Galinas_PW_4_FD_184864 | JGI IMG/M metagenome (GOLD analysis project Ga0210096, IMG submission 184864) | Wetland microbial communities from San Francisco Bay, California, USA, that impact long-term carbon sequestration - China_Galinas_PWA_D2... | ecosystem: Environmental > Aquatic > Marine... | reverse complement strand
CATCGGCGGTCTCGCCAAGGGCCACCTGGTGCGGGAGATCGACGCCCTCGGCGGTGAGATGGGGCGCAACATCGACGCCACCGGGATTCAATTCCGGATGCTCAATATGTCGAAGGGGCCGGCGGTCCGGGCGGTCCGGGCCCAGGCGGACAAGTACGCCTACAAGCAGCGCATGCGCGGGGTAGTGGAGTCCCAGACCGGGCTCGATCTGCGCCAGGATCAGGTGGCTGAACTGGTGGTCGAGGACGGGCGCGTGGCGGGCGTCCGTACGGAACTCGGCTGGGAGTACCGCGCGGGCGCCGTGGTCGTCACCACCGGCACCTTTCTCAACGGGTTGTTGCACACCGGGGAGGTGCAGCGGCCCGGCGGCCGTGCCGGCGAGGGGGCGGTGGCGGGGCTGGCGCTCGCCCTGGGGGCACTCGGTTTTCCCCTCGCGCGGCTCAAGACCGGGACCTGCCCGCGGGTGGACGGCCGCACCATCGACTGGGAGCGACTGCAGGTACAGCCCGGGGACGCGGTCCCGACGCCGTTTTCCCACGCCACGGGGCACCTCACCCAGCCGCAGGTGCCGTGTCACATCACCCACACAAATCCCGCCACCCACACCCTCATTCACGCCAACGCCGCGCGCAGCCCGATGTTCAACGGGCAGATTCAGGGGGTGGGGCCGCGCTACTGTCCGTCCATCGAGGACAAGGTCTTCCGCTTCCCCGATCGATCGAGCCACCAGCTCTTCCTGGAGCCGGAGGGGCGCGAGACCTGCGAGGTGTACGTGAATGGGCTCTCTACCAGCCTGCCGGTCGATGTCCAGGTGGCGATGGTGCGCACCATCCGCGGGCTCGAGACGGCGGAGATCATGCGTCCCGGCTACGCCGTGGAGTATGACTTCGTCCCGCCGACGGAGTTGCACCGCTCCCTGGAGACTAAACGGGTGCGCGGCCTGTTTTTCGCCGGCCAGATCAACGGCACCTCCGGATACGAGGAGGCGGCGGCCCAGGGGATCCTCGCGGGAATCAACGCGGCGCGGCACACGGCCGGGGATTTGCCGGTAATCGTGGGCCGCGAGCAGGGCTACATCGGCGTGTTGATCGACGATCTGGTAACCAAGGGGACGGCGGAGCCATATCGCATGTTCACCTCGCGCGCCGAATACCGGCTCCTGTTGCGGCACGACAATGCGGACGAGCGCTTCACCCCCCTCGGTCACGCCCTGGGATTGGTGAACGACGACGGCTTTGCCGCCTACCAGGAGCGACAGGGGCGGCTGGCGGCGGAGGTGGCGCGACTCCACCGCACGCGTCTCGTTCCCGGCGACGAGGGGGCGGTGCGGTTGGCGGCGGTCGGGGTCGCGCCCCTGTCCCGCCCCGTGACCCTGGCGGAGCTGCTCCGGCGACCAGAGGCGGACTATCAATCGCTTGCGCCAGTCGATCCCGAGCGGCCGGCGGGGCTCGGGGAGCTCGGTGAGCGGGCGGCAATCGCCATCAAGTACCAGGGCTACATCGAGCGCCAGGCCAAGGCGGTCGAACGGCTGCATCGCCTCGAGGGGGTGGCGATCCCCCCCGAGGTGGATTTCCACGCCATCGTCGGTCTCTCGGCGGAGGTCCGACAGAAGCTCGCCACCGTGCGTCCCGTGACGATTGGCCAGGCTGGACGCATCTCCGGGGTCACGCCGGCGGCACTGTCCCTGCTTCTGGTCTACCTCCGCGCCCAGGGGGCGGCCGCCACGACTTCCTGAGACGTGGCCGCGTCGTGCGCCTTCCTCCCGGTGGGATGAGATGAGCCCCGCGCGGCCGCCGGAATGGCGCGCCCGGCTGGCCTCTGCGCTGGCGGACAGCGGCCTCGCCGCCCCGCCCGGCGCCGTCGGCCGGCTCGCCGCATACGTCGAGGAGCTGGCCCGGTGGAGCCGGCGCATGAGCCTGACCTCCCTCGACCCGGCGGGGATCGCCGAGCGGCTCGTGATCCCCTCCCTGGCCATCGCCAACCTCGCGCCCTATCGGTCGGCGGCGGCGGTCGCCGATCTCGGCAGCGGCAGCGGCATCCCTGGGATTCCCCTGCAGATCGCGTCGCCGCGCCGCCGTTTCGTGCTGATCGAGGCGCGCCAGAGACGCGCCGTATTCCTGCGCCACGCGGTTCGCTCCCTGGAGATCGCGGGCGTGGAGGTGGTCGCGGGGAGGGCCGAGGACCTCTCGTGGCGCGGCGAGGAGCAGGTCGATCTGGTGGTGTGCCGGGCCGTGGCGCCGATCGCCAACCTGCTGCCGTGGTGTGCCGGGTTGTTGCGGCCCGGCGGTGCGGTGGTGGTGGCGGTCGGGGAGGCGGCCGCCACTGGGGGGACGCCGTTGGGGTGGCAGGAAGGGGAGAGGGTGGCCACACCGGGCGGCGTGATCCGCTCCTTCATTGATTGTTCCACGTGAAACAAACCCCCTGGCATCGCACTGCCGATCCACGCTACCCTCGCCTCGCCAGCGCCCGGAAAGCCGCGTCTCAACTCTCTATTTTTGGTCATAACAAATTGTTTTACAGCGATTGAGTTGGGTGCCTATGGGTCGCTGCATCGCCGTCGCGAATCAGAAGGGGGGGGTGGGAAAGACCACCACCACCGTCAATCTGGCGGCCGCCCTGGCGGCGACGGAGCGGCGCGTGTTGGTGATCGATGCCGATCCCCAGGCCAACACGACCGGCGGGCTCGGCCAGCGCGCCAGCGAGGCCCGTCCGAGCCTCTATGACGCCCTGGTGGAGGGGCTCCCCCTGGGCGACGTGGTGGTGGCGACCTCCTTCCCGCGCCTCGACCTGGTGCCGTCGGACGTGGTGCTGAGCGGTGCGGAGATCGAGCTGGTCGGCCGGCCGGAGCGGGAATTCGTCCTGCGGCGTGCCCTGGAGCCGGTGCGTGGCGCCTACGACTTCATCCTCATCGATTGCCCGCCCTCCCTCGGTCTGATCACGGTCAACGCCTTGACCGCCGCGGACACGGTGCTGATCCCCTTGCAATGTGAGTACTACGCCCTGGAGGGGCTGAGTCTGATCACCAACACCGTCCAGCTCATCCAGCGCAGTCTCAACCCGAAGCTCACCATCGAGGGGTTGTTGCTGACCATGTTCGACGGTCGAAATAATCTTTCAAATCAGGTTGTTACAGACGTAAAAGACCATTTCCCAGGGGCCGTCTTCGAGACCGTCGTGCCGCGCAATGTGCGCCTCTCCGAGGCACCGAGCCACGGCCTGCCGATCCTCCAGTACGACATCCGTTCCAAGGGGGCACAGGCGTATATGAGCCTCGCCTGCGAGGTTCTGGCCGAAGACGGCGGTCGCCCCGCACGCCCCCACCAGGAGGTCACCCCATGACGACGCGCAAGGCCCTCGGTCGCGGTCTCGGTGCGCTCATCCCCACGACCCCTGTGCTGGAATCCGAGCCGCCGCCGTCGACGAACGGCGGCGGGGTGGCCGATCGTGTCCTCCGGGTCGCGATCGACGACCTGATCCCCAACCGCCAGCAGCCGCGTAGCGATTTCCGGGAGGAGGCCCTGGGGGAGCTGGTGGCGAGCATCCGCAACCACGGCATCCTCCTGCCCCTGGTGGCACGCCGGGCCGGCGGCCAGTTCGAGATCATCGCCGGCGAGCGGCGCTGGCGCGCGGCCCAACGGGCCGGCCTGACCGAGGTGCCGGTGGTGGTGCGGGAGGCGGACGATCCCACCAGCCTGGAGCTTGCCCTGGTGGAGAACCTCCAGCGCCAGGATCTCAATCCCATCGAGGTGGCGCACGCCTACGAGCAGCTCCAGGTGGAGCGGGGCTGGACCCAGGAGGAGCTGGCGGAGCACGTGGGCACGGCGCGGTCGTCGGTGGCCAATCTCATGCGCCTGCTCAAACTCCCGCGCCAGGTCCAGCAGCAGGTACGGGACGGCGCGCTGGGTATGGGCCACGCCCGCGCCCTCCTCGGCCTGCCGACCGCGGCGTTGATGAGCCGGGTCGGTGCCGAGGTGGAGGCCAAGGGGCTATCGGTGCGTCAGGCGGAGGAGCGGGTGCGCCGCGCCCGGCGCGAAGGAAGCGCGGCCCGCGTTGGGGCCGGCCGGCGCACGGGGGACGACGGCTTCGGGCCCCAGCGCCGCCACCTGGAGGAGCAGCTCCGCACCCGGGTCGGTACCCGGGTGCGGATTCAAGGCTCCACCGAGCGCGGCCACATCGAGCTGCACTACTTCTCCGCGGACGAGCTCGACGCGCTGATCGATCGCCTCGGCGGCCGTTGAGCTGCCCTTAGGCGCGCGCTGGTCCGAGGGCGGCGAGGACGGCTGCGAGATCGCCGGGGAGCGGGGCGCGAAATTCGCGCTGCCGGCCGTTCGCCGGGTGGCGCAGGCGCAGCGCCGCGGCGTGCAGGAAGAGGCGCTCCAGGCCGTAGCGGCGGCGCATCAGCTTGTTGAAGGTGGGGTTTCCGTAGCGCGGATCGCCGGCGATCGGGTGGCCGGCGGCACGGCAGTGGACGCGCAGTTGATGGGTGCGGCCGGTGTGGGGGGTGAGCTCCACCAGGGTCACCTGGGGCCAGGCGGTGCGGGTGCGGTAATCGGTGGTCGCGGCATCGCCCGCCGGGTCCACCTGCACCTTGCGGCGCCCCGCGTCCCCGGCGTCGGGATCGGCGCGCCGCAAGGCTGCGTCGAACCGCCCTGCGGCAGGGTCCAGCACCCCCTGCACCAGGGCGAGGTAGGTCTTGGCGACCGCGCCCGCGAGGAATTGCCCGTGGAGGTTGGCGAGGTGGTCCTCGCGGGCGAGGACCAGCACGCCGCTGGTCGCCGCATCGAGGCGATGGGCCGGGTGCCAGCCCGTGTGGCCGGCGGCGCGCAGCCGCGCGAGGAGGGTGGTGTCCGGGTCGATGCGGCTGCCGCCGTGGACCGGCACGCCGGCCGGCTTGTCCACGACCAACAACGTCGCGTCGTGGAAGAGGATGGGGACCATGGGGGAGTCTGCGGCAGGCGATGGGCTGTGGGAAGCCGCACGCACCGGCATTCCCCACCGGGCTTGCCTGGGAATGGTGGGGAGCGACAGCGGTTCGCGGGCACTCTCCTCCGACCGGTGACTGTCTCTGGCCTCTCAGAGCACCCTATACTCGAGCCGGTACCCTCGGAGGAACGCCCATCAACCAGACCATCCACGGAAATTGCCACGGACTGAAGGCCAGCGAGCTACGCCAGCTCGAGCGCCTCTACCGGCGGCGCATGGGGCGGGGCGAATGGGTCAGCGCGGAAGCGGCGCGCCAGCTCAGCGAGGCGTCGCACCGCCTGGGCCGACAGGTCGGTCTGTTGATCGGCCGCGACGGCAAGGTGAGCCACGTGATCCTCGGCGATCAACGCCAGATCACCATCCCGAAGCTGGACCGATACCGCGCCGGTCCCCAGGGCCTCAAGGGGTTGCGCCTGGTCCACACCCACCTGCGCGGCGAACCCCTGTCTCGGGACGACCTCGCCGATCTGGCCCTGCTGCGCCTCGACCTGATCGCGGCGCTCACCGTCACCGGCGACGGCCTCCCGGGGGAGGCGAGCCTTGCCCATCTGCGTCCGGCGGGTGAGGGGGATACGCCGTACACGGTCCTGCCGACCGCCGCCTTCCACCGCGTCGACCTGGACTTCGCGAGCTTCATCGATGAGCTGGAGGGATCTCTGCGCGCCGCCTTCGCCGCGGTGGCGGTGGCGCAGCAGGAAGGGGCGGTCCTCCTCGGACTCTTCCCGCCGGCCACGGACACCGACGACACCATGGACGAGCTGGCGGCCCTGTGTCGCGCCTGCGGCCTCACCCCGGTGGAGCGGGTGGTCCAGCACCGTGCCAAGGCCGACCCGAAGACGGTGTTCGGCAGCGGCAAGATGGCGGAGGTCATCACCACCGCCCTGCACCGCGGCGCCACCACCCTGGTCTTCCACCAGGATCTCACCCCGGTGCAGGCGAAGGAGATCACCGCCATGAGCGAGCTCAAGGTGCTCGACCGCACCCAGGTGATCCTCGACATCTTCGCCCGCCAGGCCGGCACCCGCGAGGCCAAGCTGCGCGTCGAGCTGGCCCAGCTCACCTACCTGAAGCCGCGCCTGGTGGGGCTGTCGCCGCAGCTCTCGCGGCTCGGCGGCGGCATCGGCACCCGTGGCCCCGGCGAGACCAAGCTGGAGGTCGATCGGCGGCGCATCGAGACCCGTATCACCCACCTGACCCGCCAGCTCGCCTCCCTGGCCGCCAGTCAGCAACTACGCCGCAGCAAGCGGCTGCGCGCCGGGGTGCCGATCCTGTCGATCGTCGGCTACACCAACGCGGGCAAGACCACCCTGCTCAACGCCCTCACCCAGTCGGGCTGCCTGGCCGCCGATCGACCGTTTGCCACCCTCGACACGGCCAGCCGCCGCCTGCGCTTCCCGCGCGAGCGGGAGGTGCTGATCACCGACACGGTGGGGTTCATCCGCGACCTGCCGCCGGCCCTGCTCGGCTCCTTCAAGGCGACCCTCGACGAGCTGGCGGACGCCGACCTCCTGCTGCACGTGGTCGACTGCGCGGCCCCGGACTTCCGCGCCCAGATCGAGGCGGTGGACGGGGTGCTGGAGGAGCTGGGCTACGTCGACATCCCACGGCTGTTGGTGTTCAACAAGATCGACCTGCTGGATGCGGCGTGGGCCGAGCACCTGTGTCGCGAGTGGGGGGCGATCGGCGTCGCCGCAGTGCAACGCTCGACCTTGCGCGCCCTGACCATGGCCCTGGAGACGCGACTGTTCGCCGCGGCGTAGGGCGGAACGCCGCCGGCGGTTCCGCCGGCAACGTCATTGCTCGGTGGCGGATCGCCCTTCGGGCATCCGCCCTACGGGACGCCGCCGGCGGGCGAGCACCCAGGCAGCTGGTTGGCTCGGCGCTCTTGCCCCCGTACCCGGTCACGCGCCAGAGTCCGGCGATGGAGTCGATCCGCCGAGCGATCCGCCGCGGCCTCGTCGCGGCCCTGGTGATAACGACCCTTGCGTGCGGCAAGAAGGGGCCACCCCTGCCGCCGGGGATAACCGCCCCGCCGCCGGTGGCCGGGTTTCGCGCGGCGGTGCGTGGCTACGAGGTGCGCCTCTCCTGGGAGGCGGCGCCGGTGGCGCAGGGGGACGAGCGGCCGACGGATGTCACGACCTATGTCTTGTACCGCGAGGACGTGCTGGCGCGCGAGGCGGCCGACTGCGACTGTCGGCAATGGGAGGTGCTCGACACGGTCGATGTGGAGTACCCGGGGAACGCCTTCATCGACGGGGGTAGGGTAGTTTACATCCTGCCTCTGGCCGGCTATGAGCGCGCTCGGGTCTACGCCTTCACCGCCGCGGCCCGGAACCGTTACGGCGTGGTCTCGACCGTGGCTCGCGAGCGGGTCCTCAACGTCGGTCAGCCACCGCGGCCGGTGAAGGCGGTCGCGGCGACGGCCAGCGAGTCCCAGGTCGAGCTGGCATGGCCTGCGGTTACACGGGCCGCCGGGTACCACGTCTACCGCTTCGCGCCGGGGGAGGAGGTCCCCGACGACCCCTACGCCACCGTCGACGGTCCGGCCTTCGCGGACCAGCAGGTCGAGCTGGGACACACCTACGCGTATGTGGTCACGGCCCTCGGCAAGGGTCGTTATCCTGCGGAGTCGCGGCCGTCGGCACCCGTCACGGCGACGCCGCGGGACCGCACCCCGCCCGCCCCGCCCGCCGGGCTGATCGCCGTGCCGGTCGGGGGCGAGGTGCGCCTGTCGTGGGAGCTCGGGGGGGAGGCGGACCTGGTGGCCTACCGGGTGTGGCGTAGCGCCGGTTCCACCACCCCGGCGGCGATCGCCCGCTTGACCGCCGAGCGCACGACGTTCGATGACGCGCCGCCCGCGGCGGGCGCCTACCGCTACCACCTGACCGCGGTCGACCAGCACGGCAACGAGTCGCCACCCTCGCCCGAGGTGGCGGTGGTCGTGACCGGAGCACCGTAGCGAGCCCCCCGTGCCCGCGGATCGCGAGCGCGCGGTCGGGGGCGCCGGACGCCGCCGTTACTTCTCGTCCCGCTCCTTGGCGAGGGTCGCCAGGAGTCGATCCTTGAGGTAGGCGGGCAGCTCCTCGTAGCGCTCGATGTGCATGGAGAACAGGCCGCGGCCGCTGGTGAGCTGGCGCAGGGTGGAGCCGTACTCCAGCACCTCCGCCATCGGCACCTCGGCCTGGATGATCTGCGACCCCGCCTTCGGCTCTACGCCGAGCACCCGGCCGCGCCGCGAGTTGAGGTCGCTGATCACGTCGCCGGTCGCCTCGTCGGGAACGGTGATCTCCAAGGCCACGTGCGGCTCCAGGAGGATCGGGCCGGCCTGTTCCATGGCCTTCTTCCACGCCATGGAGCCGGCGACCTTGAAGGCCATCTCCGAGGAGTCGACCGAGTGGTGGGAGCCGTCCACCAGGTCGGCCTTGCAGTCGACCACCGGGTAGCCTGCCACGCAGCCGCTCCCCAGGGCCTCGCCGATCCCCTTCTCCACGGCGGGGATGTATTGCCGTGGCACGACGCCGCCGACCACGTGTTCCTCGAACACGAAGCCGGAGCCGCGCGGCATGGGCGACACCTCCAACCAGACGTCGCCGTACTGGCCGCGTCCGCCGGTCTGCTTCTTGTATTTGCCCTGGACCCGCACCGACTTGGTGATGGTCTCCAGGTACGGCACCTTCGGCGACTTCAGCTCCACCGACGCGCCGAAGCGGTTCTTGAGCCGCGCGACCACCACCTCCAGGTGGACCTGACCCATCCCCTCCAGCAGGGTCTCATGGGTCTGTGGGTCGATGCGCACCTTGAGCACCGGATCTTCCTCCATCAGCTTGGCGAGGGCGTCGCTCAGCTTGTCCTCGGAGGAACGGTCGGCCGGCTCGATGGCGTAGGTGATCTGCGGCGCCGGATAGGTGATGCGTGCGAACCGAATCGGCGCGGTGCGCACGCACAGGGTATCGCCGGTGTGGGTGTCCTTGAGCTTGGTGGCGACGCCGATCTCCCCGGCCTGGAGCTCCTGGACCGGGATCAGATCCTTGCCTTGCAGGCGGTTGAGGGAGTGCAGCCGTTCGTCCTGGCCGGTGTTGGCGTTGAGCAGATGGTCGTCGGCCTTGATGGTGCCGGAGTAGACCCGCAGGTAGGAGAGCTTGCCGGCATACGGGTCGATCAAGGTCTTGAAGACCTGCGCGCTTACCGGGCCCGCGGGATCGGGCTCGCGCTCGGCCACCTCGTCGCTGTCGGGCACCGCGCCCGCGATGCGCGTGATGTGTGCCTTGTCCAGCGGTGACGGCAGGTAGTCGATGATCGCGTCGAGGAGCTCGGGCACGCCGATGCCCGTGGTGGCGGACCCGCACACCACCGGTACGACGCGGCCGGTAAGCGTGGCCTCGCGGAGCTGGACGCGGATCGTCTCTTCGTCCGGCTCCTCCCCTTCCAGGTAGCGCTCCAACAGGTCGTCGTCCATCTCGCACACCGCTTCGAGGAGCTTCTCCCGCGCGGCCGCCGCCTCGACCTTCACCTCCTCGGGGATGTCGCCGTCCGGGATCGCCTCACTCTTGCCGTCAACCCCGCGGGTGCCCTTCTGGGTGATCAGGTTAAAGACGCCGGCCAGGCCCTGCTCGCGGCCGATCGGGATGAACAGCGGCAGGGGGGTGGCGCCGAATATCTCCTCGACGTCGTGCAGGGCTCGGCCCAGGTCCGCGCGCTCCCGGTCCAGCTTGTTGACGAACACCAGCCGCGGTAGCTCGTACTCGTCTGCGAAGCCCCACACGCGCTCGGTTTCCGCCTTCACGCCGGAGATACCGCTGACCAGGACCACCGCGCCGCCGGCGATGCGCAGGGAGGCGTGGGTATCGGAGAGGAAGTTCCGGTACCCCGGAGTATCCAGAAGGTTGACCAGGTGGCCGCGGTGCTCCAGGTGGCCGACGCCGGTGGAGATCGACACCTTGCGGTGGATCTCCTCGGCGTCGAAGTCCATCACCGTGTTGCCCTCGTCGACCTTTCCGAGTCGCGGGATCGTCCCGACGGTGAACAGCAACGCCTCGGTCAGGGAGGTCTTGCCCGCACCGCCATGAGAGATGATCCCGACGTTACGGATGGTGGAGAGATCGCGCGGGCTCATAAGCTTCTCCCAAGAATCGGTGTACGGCGGATGTTCCCACCAATGTACGGTCTCCGGCGGCGCGACGCGAGGGCTGACGCGCTCGCTCGCGGTCTAGACGTTGTGGGTCGATGCGACCTCCTGTACCATACTGACGGGGTAAGTTTTCCCATGGAAACCAACGAACCGATCGATCGACTGGAGCCTGAGGAGCGGGCCCTCCTGGACCGTTTCCAGAACGGTGAGGAGGGTGCCTTCGAGGAGCTGATCCTCCCATTCGAGACCCCCATCTTCAACTTCGGGCTGCGCATGTGCGGCAACCGGGAGGACGCGCAAGACGTCCTTCAGGAGACGTTTATCAATGCCATGCGCTATCTCCAGGGGTTCCGCGGCGAGGCGAAGCTGCGTAACTGGCTGTTCCGCATCGCCAGCAGCGTCTGCCAGAAGAAACACCGGCGCAGCAAGTTCGCCCCGGAGCGCGAGCTCTCCCTCACCCAGTTCTACGACGACGGTGATGGCGCCGAGGAGTTCGACGTGCCGGACGAGCGCCGTCTGCCGGACGCCGAGGTGTTGGGATTCGAGCTCTCCGACCGCCTGAACGTGGCGGTTCAGGGGCTGCCGAAAAAATATCGAATAGTTTTGCTCCTTCGCGACGTGGAGGGGCTCTCAGCCAAAGAGGTGGCGGAGATTCTGGCCATGAGTGTACCGGCAGTAAAATCACGTCTGCATCGGGCCCGTCTCTTCGTCCGTCAAGAACTGAAGCCGTATCTCACAGGAAGGGCTGCCTCATGAGCCAGCAGTGTCGCGAGCTGCTGAAGCGGTGCTCCGCCTACCTGGAGGGGGATCTGGACGGGGCGTGCTGCGAAGAGATGCAAAAACACATGCAGACTTGCAGCAGATGCCGCGAGATGCTCGCCGAGATGAAGTGGACCATTGAGCTGTGCAAGAGCACGCCGGTGGCGCAGGTCCCCCACGAGGTCCACGACGCATTGCGAGCGCGGCTCGCGGCCGCGCGATCGGGTCACTAGCACGGGCCGGAGCCCCCGGATGGGGCATCGACCCGACGCCGATCCTGGATCTTTCGGCGTGCGCCCCGCGTGTGCCGGCTCTGGCGTGGGTGGTTCAGGTGTGGCCATGGTCCGTACGACTCCCAGGCGGTTTCGGGCGGCAAGCCTTGTTGCGGCCGCGGCCCTCGGGCTGGCCGCCTGCGGCGGGTCGTCGGGCGGGGCGGGCGCGCCGCCTTCCGGTGAAATCCTGTACGACGCCTTTGCCACCCAGTTGTCGGCGACGGGTCCCGACGGCGAGACGGTCGATCTGCTCCCGGTG
>Ga0210096_1000695_pt1 | contig 11410 bp, 9 predicted proteins | sample China_Galinas_PW_4_FD_184864 | JGI IMG/M metagenome (GOLD analysis project Ga0210096, IMG submission 184864) | Wetland microbial communities from San Francisco Bay, California, USA, that impact long-term carbon sequestration - China_Galinas_PWA_D2... | ecosystem: Environmental > Aquatic > Marine... | reverse complement strand
CATCACGAACAGCATGATGTAGGAGCGGTTCCAGTAGCCCGCCGGAGTCGCATCGGCAGGATCCGCGGCCACCGGCATGGCGCCGCGCCGACTCACGTACGGAACACTGTCACGCATCCCACACCTGCCAGTTGCGGCGCAGCCCGTTGAAGCCGGCGACAATGGCGGCCGCCTGCATCAGGATTCCCTCAGCGAAGATGGTGCGCAGCCGGGATCGCGGGCTGAGCGCGATCATGAGCACAAGGGCGGCGACGAACGCCGCACCGATCACCGGCACGACCGGCGGCGCGACGGATATCACGATCACGACCGCCCACAGACCGGCGAATAGCGCGAAATACGGCGTCAGCAGACGAAGCAGCTTGTGGCACATGAACTGGATCCAGATCGGGTTCCGGCCGGGGATCAGGAGATCGGGAAGCCACATGCAGGTCTGAATGACGCCGGTGAGCGTGCGCACCTTGCGGGTATACTCCTGGCGCGGCGTCGGAGTTCGGGTCTCTCGAGCGCGTGCATCATCGACGAACGCTACGCGTCCGCCATCCAGGATGATGCGCATGGGGCCGTAGACGTCGTCGAGGATGAGACCGGCCGGCAGCGGTGTCCATGCGGATCGCCGGATCGCGTAGACGGCGCCGGTCGCGCCGGTTGGCGAGTGAACGCGCGCCTCGGTCCGGCGTAGCCACTTCTCGAATCTCCAGTACAATGCGACGGCGCCGTTCGAGCCGGGCGCGAGTTCATAGCTTCCCGTAGCCGCGACGATGCCCGGCCGGGCGAGCGCGGCGACGAGCCGCGGAATCGTGTCGCGATCGAAGAGCTGGTACGTGTCAGCGAAGACGATGCAGTCGCCAGTGGCGGCGCGGACGCCCGCATTGAGCGACGAGGCCTTGCCGCCGGGTTCGTCCGCTTCGACGAACGTGATGGCCGGCGAGGACTCCGGCAGGTCGGACAGGTCGGGCCGTTCCGTCGCGCGGTCATGCGCGATGATCAGCTCGAGGCGGGCCGCGGGATGGCGAGTCTCGAGCAGATTCAGAACGCGGGCGCGGATGTCGGCGCGCGGTGCACGCGTGGCCATGACGATCGAGACCATCGGCTGCGCGTCCGGGTCGGCGGGAGCCGGTGTCCGTCTTGCGCGGCCGATCAGCGCCATTGCGGCCGGGTACACGAGCCATGCCACGGCCAGGCCCGCCAGCGACAGAATGGCGGGCACCGCGAGGACGTCAGCGACTGTGCCGAGCATGGTCATGTGAACCCCGGAACCGGGCAACGGGTTTCGTCACCGGAGGCGGGATCGTGCAAATCCGGGGCCGCAGTGATAATGGCGTCGTGTCGCGACGTGGCCCCCGTTCAACGCCGGCGTCGCAACGCCTGGAACACGGTTTTCAGCCGCATCACGCGTTGCCGGTGTAGCGTCAACAGGACAGTTCCGTAACCGAGCGCGCCAGCCGCGACTTCGAGCCCGAATCGCAGCGGCTGCGCCGCCGCGGGACTGACGATCTCGTGTACGGCGAACACGGCGGCCGCCATGCCGATCAGGCCGCTCAGGGCGGGCCACAGACTTCCGAGATAGGCGCGCGCCGTAAGCTCGATGCGATTGAAGGTGCGGCGGTAGAGGAAGATGAGCGTGAACGGGTGGACCAGCAGCCATGCGGCGGCGACTCCGCCAACGCCCCAGCGTGTGCCGATCGCGAACGAGACGGGCAGCAGGATCAGAGCCAGCAGGTTGTTCCACATGACGAAGCGCGTGTCACCGACTGCGGTGAGCACCGGTGCGAGGATCGGGCTGATCGTCCTGACGGCGGCATAGATGGCGAGCAGTCTGAGCGGAACGATCGAAGCCTGCCACTTGGGCGAAAGCACGACGGGCACGAACAGCTCACTCACCATGGCCAGCCCCGCGGCGGCCGGGAACGTGAGCAGGGAAACGCCTTCAGTGAGCGTCAGAACGTACCTGCGCAGCTCGGCCAGATCCTTCTGTACGGCGGAGAGGAACGCCGGCGTCACGGTCATCACGAGCGACGTGACCTTCTCGACGGGAATGCCGGCCATGCTCCATGCCATGCTGTACGCGCCCAGCGCTCCCTCTCCGAGCAGCCGGCCGGCAACGAGGAAATCCGAGTTCGAGTAGAGGTACCACGCGATTCGTGAGAGCATGACATCGCTGCTGAACGAGACCGCATGGCGGATCGAGTCGAGTCGAGGCTTCAGAATGGCGTGGCGACGGACGAGCAGCAGGATCGTCGTGGCGGTGATCTCGGCCGCGAGTGCACCGAGCGCGAGAGTCCAGTAGCCGAACCCGAGCAGCGCGAACGTGACCAGCGCGACTGCCTGTGCCACGGATTTCGTTGCATCGACGAGGGCGAGCAGCTTGAACCGAAGTTCCTTCTGGAGCAACGCCTGCGGCACGATGCGCAGTGAAGTGACGACGAAGACGCCGCTCAGCGCGATAATGATGGGCGGCAGCGGATCCGAATCCAGCAGCCATCCGAGCGGCCATGCGGCGGCACACGAGAGCACGACGGCGGCCAGGCCCATGAGGATGGCGAAGCCGTTGATCTGTGCGATCTGCTCATCGACGAGGTCCCGGATCATGACGACGGATGAACCGAGGCCGAACTCACTGACCAGGGTGACGATGCCCAGGTAGACGGTGGCGAGGGCCCAGACGCCGAAGTCGGCCGGACTCAGGAGCCTCGCCAGCGCGAGCGTTGCGGTCCACATCGCGATCTGTGCCGTCCAGCGGGCGCCACCGGTCCAGGCGAGACCGTGGACGAAGGCCCGATCGAGGTGCTCGCGTGCGGGGGCGTCCGCCGGAGCAGTCGTGACCGGCAGGTCCGGCATGCCCGTCACATCCGGCGGATTCGTCATTGAGCGGTCGCGGTGTGGACCAGCTGATGATAGAGCCCGATATGGAGGTCCACGCGGTGATCGACGGAGAACGCGGCGACCGTATTCGCGCGCGCCGCTATGGCGGCCGGGTCTCGCGTGAGCGAGAGGGCGGCGGGGACGGCCCTTGCAATGGACGCGGCATTGATTCGATCGACGATGATGCCGCCGGCCGGTTCGCGGAGGACCTCGGGTACGGCGCCCACACGCGTGCTCACGACCGGCAGATCGGCGCGCAACGCCTCGAGCAGCACGTTCGGCAGGCCCTCACTGCGGGACGGAATGACCAGCGCATCGAGGGTGTCGTAGAGGGCGGCGACGTTCGACACGGCGCCGAGGAACCGGACCGCGTCATCCAGCCCGAGTTCGCGGGTTCTGCGTTCGAGTGCCGGGCGGTCCGGGCCATCGCCCGCGATCAGGGCGGAGAAGACCATGCCGGACTGACGGAGCAGCCGGCAGACGTCAATGAAGATGTCGACACCTTTCTCCGGGCTCAGCCGCCCGACGACGCCGAGCACGGGTCGTTGCAGGGTCCGGGCGAGTTCCGCGAGACGGCCGGCATCATCGGTGCCGACGACGGGTGGCGCCGGCAGTACCGCGTTGTGAATGACGCGGACATCCGAGCCGGCGAACCGCGCCTTCTGAACCTGGGACATGACGACGACGCGATCCGCGCGAGCCAGCATCCGGTGGTCGAGCCAGTGGTAGAAGCGGGCCTTCAGGTCTTCGCTCGTCTCACCATGGAAGAAGCCGATCCACGGCCGGTGAGGCTTCCGTGTCCGCAGCGCCCAACCGACGGCGGTAGCCTTGTAGCCGTGGGTCTGGAGGATGTCCGCATCCGCGCGGTCCAGCAGCCGCGCGACGCGCTTCAGGATGCCAGTGTCGAGCGGACCGCCGTCCTCGATGATCTCGTATTCCACTCCCATGCTCTCGAGGTAGCCTGCATAAGGTGGCGGCGGGTTGCCCGACCGGTGCAGGATGGCGACGAGCATGTGCAGGTCGCGGCCCCGCAGGGCGGTGGGGAGGGCCGCAAGCTGGCGGCCCGGTCCCGAGATGCTCTCGTTGGCTATGAGTGCGACGACTCTGATCCGCGCATGATGCTCGCGCGACGCGGGCGCGGCCGCCGGCGCCACAGCGCGCTCAGTCCTCGAGTTCACGGATGACACGAGCCGGGTTCCCGGCGGCCAGCGTTGCGGGCGGCACGTCGCGGTTGACGAGCGACATGGCGCCAATGATGGCGCCGTCGCCAATGGTGACACCGGGGAGGATGAGCGCGCCCGTGCCGACCCAGACGTTGCTGCCGATCATGACGGGAGCGGCGTCTTCCAGGGCAAACGGCTCCTTGCGGAGGCGGGCGGCCGGCGAGAGCGGGTGGTTCGGGTTGTCGTAGATCTGGACGTCGGGCGCGAACATCGTGTCGGGGCCGATGTGCAGGCGGGTCGCGACACTGAACGTGTAGTGGTAGCCGATGTTCACACGATCGCCGATCACGAGCTCCGCGTCCTCGGAGACCTTGTACCCGACCGTCCACGTGTTGCGGCTGCCGATCCTGACATCGTCTCCAATGACGACACGGCCGTTGCCGTCGATCAGAGGTAGCTGACCCTCGATGAACAGGCGACGGCCGACGCGATCGCAGCGGTACCGCATGAGCGGCTCGCGATACAGGATCTTGGCCAGCATCGGCCAGACAATGTGCCTGAGATCACGTTCCGCCCAGAGCAGCGCGGCGAGCGGCCTGAAGACCGGCATGCGGATGCCGAGCGCGGCCTTGAGCACGGTGCGCGCATGACGCAGCGGGCCCTTGCCGAGCCTGGCCTGAACCACGAGATCGGACCAGCTCATCGGCCATTCATCCGGAGATTGCGGTGAAGAGATTCGAGCTGTCGCTCGGTGGTCCACTCGCGCAGTGTCGCCTCGGGACCCACGGGTACGCCGTCCAGCGGCTCGGAAATCGAGGCGTGGACCACGCGTTCGACAAGCGCCGCGTCATCGCCATCCACGACGTAGTGTCCGCCGACCGTTTCGAGCATTCGGGCGGTCTCGCCGCCGGCATCGGCGAATGCCAGGATGCGGCGGCGCGCGCCGAGATACTCGTAGAGCTTGTTCGGCACCTGGAGCGGCTGATCCTGGGCGAGCAGCAACAGCAGGTCGGCGTCACTGACGCGCTCGATACACGCCTCGTGAGGCAGTCGGCCGGCGAACCGCACGACCCCGCCGAGTCCGTGCTCGTTCACCCATTCCTCGATCGACCGGCCGTGGAACCAGCGGCAGTCGCCAATGAAGTCGACATGGAATCCGGGCGGCAGCGCACCATCGGCGTTCATGCGCGCCACGACGGCGAGGAACGGAATCGGGTCCCTCTTCTGGTAGAGGCTGCCGACGTACACGACGTTGCGCACGACCGACTGAGTCGACGGCTCTGTCTCGAGTGCATCGATGCCGTTCCGCACGACGATGACCCGTTCGCGTTCACGATCGGGCAGGCGAGCGCGGAAGTGCGCGGCGGTCGCGTCGGTCACCGCGACCACACGATCGGCGGCGCGCAGACAGGCCCGTTCGAGCCGGCGTTCGAGTGCGTCGCTCCAGACGGTGCGGACGAAGGCGGGTTTCCACGGGTTTCCGGTCCACGGATCGCGGAACTCGGCGACCCAGCGGACGCCGGTGCGCCGGTGCGCCAGCAGAGCGGCGAGATGGGCGGAGAACGGCGGTGCCGTCGAGTAGATGAGGTCGACGCCATTGCGGGCGAGCCGGATGGCGGTCCGTGCGGCGGGGCGGATCCAGCCCTGGCGGTCGTCCGGCAGCCACATGGCGGCCGAGACGTGCCGGCGGAGGAAGGACACGTGATCGGGTGGCGTCCATGCGGCGCCATCCGCCGCATCCGCACCGGCAGGTTGCGTCTCATCCGCGGACGCCCCCCCGGGCGACCTTCGCAGTCGATGGTAGAGCCCTCTGAGTCCGGCTCCGGGCCGCACGCGGATGACGCGGATGCCCTCATCGCCGGCGTCCGGTGGCTGGTCCGGGCCCGCCGCGGCAATGACGACGACCGAGTCCCCGCGTTCGCGGAACGACTCCGCGACCTTGCGCGCCCGGAGACCTCCGACTTCGGCGTCCGGCGGATAGTGGTACGTCAGCAGCACGACCCTCACGCCGTCACCCCTCAGCATTGGAGCGGCGCTCGAGCAGCCGTTCGCGCACCCGGTCGTAGGTTCGGTTGCCGAGGACGGCGCGGGCCGCGCTGAGCGCCGCGGCGCGCAGGCGCAGCGAACCGAGCGTGCCATCGAGGGCAATGCGTGCAATGTCGTCGGGCGACGTCGCCTTCGTGACCGCGAACCGACCCAGCCGGAACCGGTCGGCACCGGCGGCGTTGCCGACCGGGCGGCTGTCACAGACGGCGGTGTATCCTGCGTCCCGCGCCACATCCTCGACAGTGCGGCTCCAGCGGCCGCCGGGGCAGGAGAAGTGGCGGACGGGCCGGCCCGTGCAGTCTTCGATGGCGGCCTTCGAGTCGACGAGCTCGGCGCGGATCGCGGCGGTCTCGAGGTCGGGCAGGTAGGCGTGCGTCATTCCGTGCGAGCCGATGTCGAAGCCGGCTTCCGCGAGCTGGCGCAGCTGGCCGAGCGTCATGAAGCCGGGCGTCCCGAGGAAGCGGACCGTCACGAAGAACGTCGCGTTCCAGCCGGCCTCGTTCAGGATCGGTGCCGCCAGCAGCAGGTCCGATGCGCAGCCGTCATCGAAGGTGAGCACGACGGACCGGCCGGGAGTCCCGCCGCGGGCATTGGCCGCCGCGCCGTCGCCTTCACCCAGTCCAATGTCGATCGAAACGCCGACGGCGCCCGCATCACGGATGCGCCGGATGTGGTCCCTGAACACGTGCGTGTCGAGGACGTAGCGGGCATAGCCTTCGCCGGGCCGCGCGGGCGAACCGCCCACCGGCAGCAGCTCGTGGTACAGCAGGAACGGTAGCGGCCGGGCCATCAGAACAGTCTCCGCAACTGCGCCTTGAGTGCGGCCGGCGGCCGGATCCCGAGCGAATCCGTGATGCGCTTCGCGCGGCCGAACGCCGCCTTCAGACGGCGGCCTCGGCGATTGGCTGCACCGAACCGGCGCAACTGCGCCCCGGACACCGCCGCATCGGATGGCAGGCGCACACTTCCGACCACTCCAGTGAATCGGCCGGCGCGCAGGCTCTCGATCACGACATCCCGTGATATCGCATCGATGTCCGCGTCGATCAGTGTGTGCAGCTCGCGGAACTGCTTCCGCCAGTGCAGGTCAATGCCGTAAAAGGCGCGGAGCCGCGGTTCGCGCTCACGCAGGCCGGCAATGAACTCGAACGTGTGCGGCCGTGGCGCTCGCCTGCCATCGTACTTGCTGTTCCAGGCTTCGATGCCGTCCGGCAGCGTGTCGAATCCGGCGATCCAGTCGAAGAACGCGTCTCTCGGATGTGCGATCACGGAGACGCCGCCGTGGCCGGCGATGTGCCGGATCACGGTCCCGGGGTCACACGAATCGACCGGCTCGGTGACGCCGTAGCCGAGGATGTGCATCCGCTCGTGACACTCGTACTCGAAGCCCGGCAGCAGCAGGATCCGTTCATCCGACAGTGCGGCGCATTCATCGACGTACCTGCGAGTCGCGCCGGCGTCGAGCGATTCCGCGTGATCCGTCACGCCAATGACGCGACATCCGGCACGCAGGAAGATGTCACGCAGCTCGGAGAGCGTGAACTCGCCGTCCGAGTACGTGCTGTGCATGTGCAGTGCCGCCCGTATCACGATTGCCCCCGGAACAGCGCAGCCGGGACCTTGCGCCCGAAGAAATGCAGCCAGTCGCCGATGCCCGGCACGGGATCGTTGAGCTGGAAGTTGTCATGTCGCATCCCCGGAGTCGGCCGGAGAAACTCGAACAGCGTGTGCAGCCGTCGCGGGAATCGGCCTGGATAACCGTCCGGCGGTCCCCCGAAAACGGCGGCCAGGTGCCGTGCATCGCCGAGCAGCCAGCGGCAGCGCACGCCGGACCGGTACGACGGCGGCCCGGGCACTTCTCCGTGCTCGACGAGCGTGGCGAGAAGGGCGGGGAAGTCGACGCCCGAGTGGATGGCGAGCGCGAGTGAGTTCCAGAACCGCCCGTTCACCTCGAGGAACACCAGCGAACCATCCGCCCTGCGCTTGAACTCGACCATCGCGACGCCGTGCCAGTGGAGCTCGCGGAGGATGCCCAGCGATGCTTCACGCATTGCCGGCTCGACCGGGATGCCCATGCGAACGGCGCTGCCGGAACCTGTCGGTCGGACATCACGCAGCCGCAGGTGTGCGAATTCCGCACACGGTTCGCCCCGGTCCATCAGAACGAAGTACCCGGTGCCGCCACCTTCGATGAACTCCTGCACCAGGATGTTCGACGCCCGCTCACTCAGCAGGTTGAACGCGTGATTGAGCTGGGTGGGTGAGCTGGCGTATCGCGGCGCACCTGCGGCGCGCGTGCCGCCTGCCGCGTCGGCCTGCTCCGACGTGCTCGCCTTCAGCACGACCGGCATGCCGATCGACTCGGCCGCTCGCCTTGCCTCGTCGAGTGTGTGCGCTACGCAGGTGCGCGGCGAGGCGACACCGAGCGACTCGGCGATCCGGCGAGTCTCGTTCTTGTCGAACGCGCGCAACAGCGTTTTGTGATCAGGCAGCGCGAGTCGGGCACCCGCATCGAGAAGGCGATGTCGTTCACACGAGATCGGCAACGTCGAGGCCTCCGTCATCGGCAGCACCCACGTGCCCGGCTGCCTCGAGACCAGCTCGACGAGCGCGGCCACGAACGCACCCGGTTCGGCCCGCGGCGACGGGTAGCGGAACGTCCCGCGAGCGTGCCGCGACAGGCCGGCCTTCGACCAGCGGTCCGACGAACCCACGTACACTTCATGACCGGCGTGATCGAGAGACCGGACGGCAGCGACCGCCTGGTTCTCGTTGCCATCCAGAAGCAGGATCCTCACTCCCCTCCCGGTCCGGCCAGCTCACCCAGGCTGCCACCCAGGATGCCACCAATGTGCGACCAGTCGTAGTGCCGGCTGACCAGGCTCCTGCCGGACTCTCCGATGGCGGCCGCCTTCGCCGGGTCATCCAGAAGGTCGGCGACCGCCGCGCCGAATGCGCGCGCGTCGTCCGCAATCACGAGATCCTCGCCCGATCTCGCCGCAATGCCTTCCGCTCCGATCGCGGTACTGACCACCGGTCGGGCCATCGACATCGCCTCGAGTACCTTCAGCCGAGTACCGCCGCCGACGCGCAGCGGAACCACCACTACAGCCGCTCCGCGCAGCACGGTCCGCAGGTCCGGGACCCGGCCCACAAGCCGGACCGCCGGATCCATCGACGCCAGCGCCTCGACCTCACGGGCCGCGCCCGCGCCGACCACGTCGAATCGGATGCCCGGCCGGCGCCGCTTCAACTCCGGCAGGATCTCCCGGATGAAGTAGCCCAGCCCGTCCACGTTCGGGTAGTAATCGAGCCGTCCGAAGAACAGGACCCGGTCCGGATCCGATGCCGAGCCGGCAGGTGAGAAATGGCGAGTGTCGACTCCGTTCGGAACCGTCCACACCGGCGTGGACGGAGCCATGCCCCGCACAATCTCACGCTCGACGTCCGAACAGACCCACACCGCGTTCGCCCGCCGATATGTCGCCCTCTCGAACGATGCCAGCTTGCGCGCCGTGATCGTGGCGTACACCCGCCGCGGACCCGGCCGCATCGCCGTCGCATACCGACCGAACGTCACCGAGTCCACGTTGTGCGTGTCGATCACTCGCGGCACTCCCGCCGGAATCCCGTCCATGTAGCGCGCCACGAAAGTCGATTCCGCAACGAAGACGTCCGGCGGGTCCGCCGACACCAGCGCCGCCAGCGTTCCCCGGAGCGCGCTCGACTCCTGGTTCCAGATGTGGACCGGATACCGCGTCACAAGACCCCGGACAAGCGCACCCGCCGTGTACGGCCGGGGCGGTTCCACCGTGATCAGTCGCACCTCCGGACCGAAGGCCGCCGCCGCTTCGTCACCGTCCGCCGAGCCATTGAAGACGACCAGCGTGACGCGCGCATGCCTCGCAATCCCGCGCACGACATGGAACGTGCGTACCTTCCAGCCGTCATCCAACGGCCACGGAAGACGGTTCGCGAGAACGATCGCGTGCCGCCGGTTCCGACCATCGTCGGACCCCGCCGGCCGCAGTTCACTCACCCTCGTGTCCACCGCCACCTGTCCGACCGGTCCGTTCGATCCTCGCCGCAGTACGGATGTGGACGGCCTGATCCCGACCGCCCGTTCCACGACTCGTGATCCTGTGTCATTCGATGTCCCAGGCACGGGGTGCCCGCGTGCAAGAGACGCGCCGCGCAGCCGATCCCGGCCGATCGGCCGCACTCCATTGAACCACCATGATTTAGGCGACCGTCGCGGTGTCGCTCCGCCCGACCGGTGCAGGAAGTCCCGAACCCCTGCATAATGCGCGACCCTCACCGCCCCGCCCGCAGTTGGCATGGCGGGCGGCTCCCGGGGTATTCCGTCGGGTCGCCCGGTCGCGCCGGGGTACGTGATGCGTATTCGCCTCGATCGAAGGGTATTCGCAACACGCCAGGGTGGTCGAGCGGCCGGAGCGGGTGGTTCCGCCCGCAGTCACGGGAAAAGCGGGAAGGTATCGGGGTGGGCCCGTGGCATCAACTGTCGGCTTGACACGACAGGCGGTGCAGGGCGGAGCGGTGCGATGCTGAGGGCGGATGCGTGGAGGGCAATGGGTGGCGCGGACCGAAGGGAATGGCGGCACAGGCCGTGCTCAACCGGGTGCGGCGCGAGTGAGGCGGCGCGTGCCGGAGCCGAGGGTTGGCGCGAGGGACACGGGAAATGAGCGACATGAACGAGCAGTGGCTGAAGCGGATCGAGGACCGGACCGCGGTAGTCGGCGTGATCGGGCTGGGCTACGTGGGCCTGCCGCTGGCGGTGGAGTTCGCGCGGAGCGGGTATCGGACGATCGGTTTCGATGTCCGGCAGGACGTGGTGGACGGGATATCGGGTGGTGTGAGCCACATCGGTGACGTGCCATCGGAGCGGGTACGGGTACTCGTGGGGCAGGGGCTGCTGGCGGCGACGACGGACATGAGCCGACTGGGGGAGTGTGGAGCGGTGGCGATCTGTGTGCCGACGCCGTTGTCGAAGACGAAGGATCCGGATCTCTCGTACGTGGCGTCGGCGACGCAGGCGGTGCTGGCATCGTTGGAGCCGGGTCAGCTGATCATACTGGAGAGCACGACGTATCCGGGCACGACGCGGGACGTGCTGCTTCCGGTGCTGGAGGAGACGGGGCTGGAGGCGGGCGTCGATTTTCATCTGTGTTTCAGTCCGGAGCGAGTGGATCCGGGCAACGGCGTATGGCACACGAAGAACACGCCGAAGGTGATCGGCGGGGTAACACCGGCGTGTACGCTGGCCGGCGAGGCGCTGTACTCGCGCGTATTCGATACGGTGGTACCGGTCGAGTCCG
>Ga0210096_1000694_pt1 | contig 11427 bp, 12 predicted proteins | sample China_Galinas_PW_4_FD_184864 | JGI IMG/M metagenome (GOLD analysis project Ga0210096, IMG submission 184864) | Wetland microbial communities from San Francisco Bay, California, USA, that impact long-term carbon sequestration - China_Galinas_PWA_D2... | ecosystem: Environmental > Aquatic > Marine... | reverse complement strand
GACTCGGAAAACCCAATATCCTTGTGCAGTGCTGTAGGTAAAAAATAGGACAGTTTGTAATATATGTACAAAAATCAAAAAAGGTCTTCCATGACTGAGACAAAAGAAAAAGAGCACGAGCAGATTCAATTCGATCTTAATAGGCAAGACCATCTTCCTGCAAAAATCGATGAGCAAAAGCAAGCGGAAATAGGGAAGAAGATAAAAGAAAACGAAGAGAAGATAAAGCAAAACACGAAAAAGGCTCTACCAGGTAAATGCCCGATAAGATTAACGCACAAGCTTTATTATCATGAAGACGGCAACTTGGATAAAGAGACAACAATAAATAAAGACATAGTCAACTTAGATAGCCCTTTATTTAGAGAACCATTTAAATCTAGCACGGATGTGATCAAGCATCTAACAGCAACCACGGATTCAGATCTTGCGAATGAGATTTTGATTCGAGGGATTAGCGCGATGCCTAATCCTAATTCAGGTAATAATGTCACAAACGCGAATATGATAGTCCAAGGACTCGCGGACAGCGAGCCAAACGATGCCACGGAAGCTAAGTTGACAGTTCAAGCAACGGCTCTTTATGCACAAGGTATGCAGTATTTGAAACGGGCAGAAGGAGCGCTTGACGATGACTGCTTTGACAAACAGGGATGGAATCAAATTTTCATGAAGAATGCTCTAAAACTTCTACGCCTTCATAACGAAACAATCGAGGCGCTGAGCAAATATCGCAGAGGGGGGGAGCAGAAAGTTGTTGTGCAACATGTCAACATTGACAACAGATCTCAAGCCATTGTCAACAACGGAAATGTTGCCGTGGGGGGAGGGGGTGAACAAAAAATCGCCGAGGTTACCCCATGTTAAGGATATGTGGTGCAAAAGCGCGAACGCGTGGGAATATGGAATGTCGTCAACCAGCTATGGAAAATGGTCGATGTCGACTTCACGGCGGCAAGACTCCAAAGCATGGAACAGGGCCGAAAACCGAAGAGGGAAAGCTCCGACAGAAGATGGCCTCATGGAAACATGGATTGCGTTCTAAAGAACGCCAGAAGGAAGCAAAGGAAACTAGAGAATTTATTCGGTCTTGCAAAGACCTGCTCAGGGTGAGATGATGCGTAAAAGAGGAAGGCCAAGAAAAGAAGTCGATCCCGGCGTGATATTGCACATGCTAACAAACAATGCTCCCATTTCAAGAATTGCCAAGCATATCGGCATCCACAGAGACACAATTTACACAAATTACCGGCAAGTTATCGAGGCTGCTCGTGTGTGTAATCGCGAAGCATGGAAGAAAATATCGGACGCAATGTTTGAGGAATTCCTCGAAAAGAAAAGGCTGAAGGATGAGGCAAGCAATAGTCGGAGGCGCTACCGACGCAGATTCTGAAATTGTATAGATTATTATTCCGACATTTTCGGCTTTATCGGCTTAATTTAGACCAAAAAGGGAAAAGATATTTTTCCGACAAACCTTACACCTAATACACTTTTATTCAAATCTTAGGGGCTTAATGTAAAAGAAAAAGTACTAGTCTTGAGTCTTTGGGAAGACGATTCCGCATGTGCATTTTATCCCTACTAGCACATGCTTATATTCATTTTTTTATTGGTTTCAGTCAAACGAGGACAATCATGCGAAAGATTATCACATATATCTGTGTACTTGGATTTTTGACAGTATGCCTCTCAAGCTGCTATAAGATGCCCGATGAGGATGACTTTGTTTGTGGGCAAGATATGAATAATTCTGGTAAGGCTGTAAGCCCTTCTATTCGCCTAGAGGGTGGTTACGACTATACTCCTCCACACTTAAGAAATCCTGGCAGGTATTAGAGCTATATCCACCCCAAGGGCGGTTTTTTGCGGTTTTCATCTTAAAGCGAACTCAAACAAGAATGATTGCCGTACTATGGATGCTCCCCAAACCAAATTTCAACAGACGCATTTCCTGGTTTCTGATCGAGCCCCCAAAGTTTTTCTGCAATCTTGAGATGTCTAAAAGCCTCATCTATGCAGTAAAACACCTTGTCTCTTGTGGTTTCATCGACAATTTCTGCCAATGATTCATAGATATTTTCACTCAGGTGATGATCGGAAAGCTTTTTTGTAATCTGTCCTTCGGATTTCAAAAATGTCTTCGTCCAGTAATCTCTTAGCTCTTTCAGATCCTGAGAGATTGCATGCAGCCCCTCTTCATCGTCATCTTTAATTTCGTATTCAACAGAATACACCATTTTGTAAGCCAAGTTGATGTAGTCTAACGCTGTGCAGAAGGCCTGGTCGGCAGAGGCGCTAACTCGATTGGTTAATTTATTAGAAATAGTGTTGTAAAATTTCATCATGTTGAGATGATGTTCAGTCTTTACAAGTAAGTTTCGATACTCGCAATACTTGTCGTAAACATCGGTTGCCAAGCTGCCAATTAAAGCAATGCCAACATATAAAATTTTTGTCTGTAAATTTCCTCCGGCCATTGACCCAATAGCACCCACAATAAGGCTGTGCATATGCTTTTGATCATCAAGATTAGGAATCAATATTCGCATGTCATTCGCAGCTAGGAGCGATTCAATGGCTTCTCTGCGATGTTTCTCGGACTGTTCAATTATAAAAATTTTCTGTTCGGGAACAGGATCTTTATCAGCAAAAGACTGCATGGGGATGATCAGTAGAAAAAAACCAAACAAATAGTGGTTCATATATTACCCATAATGTATTCATAAAGATAAATAGCTATGACACTTAATACAAAAAACACTAGGGATTTGAGTAAATATCTTTTATCAAAAACGATTTTTTTTTCTGAAAACTGGTTGGAAATAATGATCCCTACATTTCCCAGTAAGGTGAAAAATAAAGCCTCGAATAAAATCACTGTCATCTATTTTCCTTTCGGTTTTGTGAAGAGAATGCCTGCTGCCTTCTCTACTCTCTGAACTGTTGTGCGGAATTTCTCCAGTGGAGTGTTATCCGGTATTTTCTTATTTGGCAAAATGTAAGCTGTCGTTGTCTTTCCACCCAGCAAATTCTCTGTTGTGATCACCTTGAAAAAATGGGTTGGTACTGCAACATCGTTATCCCCGATCACCTTGTATTTGACATACCGTTCGCCATTGTCAAAGTCAGTATATGGCAAATAGAGGGGACCTGTAAAGACGTAGACATTTTTATTGTCGCTGGTAAGATTTCTGACATGCTTTTCAAACTCAGCCCAATACCCTCGATTTAGTTCGGGGCATTGAGGGCACATGTTAGTTAGATAAAAGGTATCGTTCATTGACTTGATGGTCGCTTTGTGATCAGCAGCAGGCGCCATGTGTCCACGATCGAAGCCAGAGCCTTTGTAATCTGCAAGAGAAGCTCGAAGATGTGTTGGAATGATCTCATCTTCCTTGAATTGCGAATGCGCCCTGTTTGCGGATCCTTTCAACCCCTCGGCCGTTAAATGCTCATAAACCCAAGCAGGATTGCGATTGCGGGCATCGTAGGCAAGAGAATAGCCCGGCCGGTCAATGTGGAAGGAAGAAACGGGGAGGGTGCTCACGCTGCTTTCTTGCTTGAATCGATACTCGGTTTTAGGAACAACGTTTTCGGTGTAATTTCGCAACTCAGGGATGCGCTGACTTGCGATACCAAGTGCAATGCCGATGAATAGAGGGGCGAGCCAAGGCAATCGGAAGCGAGAATATTTCTTTTTCTTTGGCATAATTTTATTTTCGATAGAAAGGTTTTATCAAGCGTATACTTTAATCAACTTTTTGATTGATTTGAAACGTTTAAGTCCGACCTTTACACCTTTAAGAATGTCATTTACACACTAATCCGGTGTCATTATGGTGTTGACATTAACTTGTTAAGATGCTTTAATTTCACACTTTCAAAAAGCGCAACCCCTAGATAGTCAAAGATTAAGGTTAAATTAAATGTTTAAATTGCTTTGATGAATATTTCTAGATTTTCAGAAAGACTCCTAGGATTTGTGACGTCGTTAAGATACCAAAAAGACACTGTTATGGAGATCATATTATGAGATTATTTAAGTTAATGTCTGTTGCCTTTGCTATTTTATCTCTATTACCAATTGTCTCATTTGCAAGTGAAAATAATAAATACACAATCATTCATGCTGATGGTAGAACATTTCTTTTAGACATGGTAGAAGGAAATTGCTATAGATATTATTTTAATAATGTTAACGAACAAGGGTGGCAAAGAACAACCATCAACCTTGGAATTTCAGATGGAAAACAATATTACCAATTTATCCCTGGTGGTCAATTACTTGATCATCCAATAAATAATTAATTAAACCGTTCGGCAACGGCCTCCAAGATCCACTGATTTCTTGAGATATTCCCGATACGATTTTTCCTGTCCTTGTCTATTTTTTTGATAAGATTTTGGGGGATGCGTAGGGTGAACCGAATCTCGCTTTCACTTTCCTCATTCGATTGGTATTTTGAATCAGCAGAGACTTTACCGCCGCGGTTAATGATTTCGTCTACATCATACTTTGCTGAATTGGTCTTAGTCGCTTTTCTCTTCACTGCCATCTTAATGTCTCTTTAATGTTATTTTGATGTCAAATTAGTATCTTTAAATAAAGCTTCACACAGCTGTGTGATTTCATTTAGTGCTTTCTTATCCTGAGATTTAAGTTCTATAACCCCTAATCCTTCGCTAGCGGCATTGGAAAAGGCCTTTCTTGATCCAATTGTCTGCGGAATGAATGTTATTCCCTCATATTCTTTTAGGATCTCGGCAGTATCGTTATTATCAACACCAAGAGGATCAGCTCTATTGATCACCGCATACGCTGTTAAATCTGGATTTACCGACCTAATTTCGGCAAGAAGAGCTGATACTTTTCCGATTGTCCAAACGTCTAATGAACGCGGCTGAAAAGGTGCGAGAAAAACATCGGCCACAGTTAGAGCAGCTCTTTGTGATGTTGTGTCTCTTCCTCCCGTGTCAACAAGCACATCGTCATAATCTTTGGCCATCTTCATGATTTGTGTTCTAACAGCCGATCCAGTTAATTGGATCGTAGTCCAAGGACTGCTTATACCAAGACTTTCTCGATGCTCTGCCCAATCCGAAGCGGATCTTTGTTCATCAGCATCAACTAAAAGTATTCGCTTTCCTTGAAAAGCTCGGATTACAGCCAAGTTTGTGCAAAGGGTGGTCTTTCCAGATCCTCCCTTGATTCCCCCAACGACTATTATCATTACAACTCCATTTCAGGTTCATTTTCAAAAAGGTGTTAAAAAGACACCTCAAAGACACCAAGCTTTTAGCCTATATAGGGCTTTTTTTGAAATGAAAAACAACGAATCAAAATGCTTGTCAACATCCATTATGTTTGATAACATTCACTTATCAAACACAAAAAGGACTTGAAAATGTTGCAAAAACTCACAGATTACGAGCTTGCGGATCAAACAGCTAAAAGATGGCCCAAAGGGAAGACGCCGATATACGGTGTTCTAACTGACTGCAGCGGGGAGCCTGGTGGGGTTGATTTTGTGAATGGTCCTTACTGTGTTATCGATGAAACTGAAGAAGATTATGGATTAAAAGCAGACACATTCATCAACGCCTCAATACCAGAAAATACCCGAAGAGCTTATTTAGGAGATATTCAGTATATTACACAATGGTTAAGATATACTGTAGGCCCTATGGGTATTTGGCCTGTTACTGAAGAAACTGTTTTAAAATTTATTTTCCATCATTTAGAGGAAATGCCTTTCGAGATTGAGAATGCTTTAATTTCTACTGGATGGAAAAGAACAAGAGGGGTGCATAGTCTTGCTACAGTGAAACGCCGTCTAACAAGCCTAACAATCATTCATCAATTCAACAAAGAGACGGATCCTTGCGATACGCCAAAGGTAAAAGCTTTGCTATCAGCTATGGCAAAAACAGCCAAACAGCAAAAGAAAAGCAAGGCGATCACTAAAAATGTTATAGAAAACATGCTGCTTACCTGCTCAGACAGCCTTATTGATATCCGAGATAAGGCAATGCTTCTTTTCGGATGGGCTAGCGGAGGACGCCGAAGATCTGAAATAGCAGATGCCATAATTGAGAATCTTGAAGAAATGGCGGATGGAGACTTCATTTACCACATAGAGAAAAGTAAGACAGATCAAACAGGTAAAGGACACGACGTTCCTGTCAAAGGGAAGGCTGCAACAGCTTTGAGAGAGTGGCTTAATGTATCTGGTATCACTGAAGGAAAGATTTTTAGGTCGGTTAGTAAGGGCGGAAAAATCGGGGAAAAAATCACCGACGTTGACATCAATCGAGTTGTCAAGAAGCGTTGTGAGAAAGCTGGATATGACCCTAAGCAGTATTCAGCACATGGTCTCAGACGCGGTTTTGTTACTGAATCGGGGAAACAGGGATGTTCTTTGGCTGACACGATGGCATTGACAGGCCATAAAAGCGTTCCTGTGGCAATGAAATATTTCGAGTCGGGATCCGTCTTAAACAACAAGGCATCTAACTTGGTGGAATAATGACATCATCATGACACCTAAGTTTAACCACTAAAGCACTATTCAAACACAAAAAAGACACCGTTTTTGTGTTCGTTTTTAAAATCTTCAAAAATACGCTCAAAAAATATTGAGAAGGCTCTTTTTTTATTGACAGCCATCAATAAATTTGGTGAAATCTAGCCTTTAAATAAGAATGGCTCCGATTAAGGAGCCCAAGAAAAATCATACATGACGCCAATCATGTATCTAAGATGTGTGTGTGTCTAAAATCTTATCTAAAATTGAATTTTCTTGGGAATCTTTTCTTCGGTGCTTCTATATCAAGGAAGTAGCGTGAATAATTTGTTACATTCAGTCGAATCATTCATCAGTGATTTGGAAAAGTTTCCCCCTTTTCTGCGTCCAAAAGATTTGGTTGAAACAGGTCTCTTCAAAAGCACAACCGATGTTTGTTGGGCGATGAAGCGAAATCAGGCTCCTCCTTCGATTAAGCTTTCATCCCACAAAGTGGTTTTTTCTAAAGCAGCCCTATGTGAATGGCTAAAGAAAAAAGCATCTACGGTTGATTTTGAAGGAGACCACATAGATGTCGATCAATCTTAGGACATATCAGCAAGATTGTTTGCAAAACATTCTAGATTACAAAAGTCAGGGGATAAATAGGCAGTTAGTCCAATTGCCCACAGGAGCGGGAAAAACCGTTGTCTTTGCTCATCTAATTCAAGAGATGAAATGCCGCACGCTTGTTCTTGCCCACACACTTGAGCTAATCGACCAGGCCAAAGACAAAATCAAGATGATCTGCCCGGATCTTGATGTTGGCATCGTTCAATGCGGAATCAAAGAAATAGATCGACCCGTCGTTGTTAGCTCAATCCAAAGTGCGAGGCAACCAGAAACATTGGAGATCCTGCGAGCGCAAAACTTTTCACTGCTCATCTATGATGAATGCCACCATGCGGCGAGCGATTCTGCCAGGATGGTAATCAAGGAACTTGGATTCGGATCCGGTACACAAAAGCTATTCGTTGGTTTCTCAGCCACCCCCGCAAGATCAGACACAAGGGGACTGGGCAACGACTTCGATCAAATTGTTTTCACCAAGCCGATTCGGGATCTCATTGCAGAAGAATATCTATGCCAGCCCAAAGGGGTGAAAATTGCCACCGATTTAGATCTGGATCGTGTTTCAACTCTGGACGGGGACTTTGTCGCGAAGTCGCTTGCCAAGGTGATGGATACCGATCAAATGAATGATCTAGTGGTAAAGACTTTCCTAGAGCAGGCATCGGATCGAAAGACAATTTGCTTTGCCGTTTCCATTGATCACGCGCAGCACCTGAATGAGAAATTTCTTTCCGCAGGGTTCTCCTCTAAAATGGTTTGCGGAGCCACTCCGAAAGATGAAAGAGATGGGATCCTCACTCAATTTAAACAAGGACAAGTCTCTGTCCTCACGAATTGCCAAGTTCTTACTGAAGGGTTCGACTGCCCGGATGTCAGCTGCATTATCCTTGCCAGACCCACCAAATCAGCCTCTCTTTACCAACAAATGGCCGGCCGTGGACTGAGGCGTCATCCAAATAAAAATGATTGCTTGATACTTGATTTCGGAGATGTAAGTCATTCTCTATGCGGTGTTTTTGATTTAACAAGCGACGCTGAACTGGTGTCTAAAAGACATCACGATGATATCATATTGAAATCATTTGCTAAGAGCCTGCCGCCGACAATCAATCAAAAGCTCAAGAAAGCAATCATTGAGTTCGACCTGTTCGGAGAAAACTTCACTTGGATCAAAGACGGTCCGTCGTATTCGTTAAAAGGTGCCAGCGATTACATACTGAAAATATTCCCAACTGCGGAGGGTCTTTTTAGCGTGATCTTATTTTCCGGAAACGGTTCTAAGGCGATTGCAAGTGATCTGACATTCGAATACGCGTTTGCATCCGCTGAGGAGTTCGCGAAACAGAATCGATCCTTATTCTCAGTGAGTGATCTGGAAGCCCCTTGGAGGACATTGCCGATCTCAGACAAGCAGAAAGATATTTTCCGATCTAGCGGGTATCGAGCCGGTATTGATGAGCTATCCAGAGGGCAAGCATCTTTGATAATTGGAAGTGGAGTATTAAAGCGAAAAGCCGCCAGAGGGTAATCTGAACGGCTTTACAGCACATAAAAATATTGAGTTATACCGATGATTACACAGAATGAATTTGGAATACAAGATCAAATTGAAACTGAAGTTCCTAATATTGAAGAAGAAAAGAAATCATACAATGCTTTCATCTTAAAAAGGAAAGGAAGACTTTCTAAAGCTGACAAGGAAGTTATTAAAAATCGATTTCATCCCAAATGGGACGAAGAAAATTTCGCTTATTCTTTTCATATGGATCAAAAAGTTCTTGTTGAAGCTTATCTAAAAGCCAATAAAATCGAATACACTTCATTAGATGATATTTACGATCCTTATCATAACCTAAGCGATAAGGAACAAAAAATTTACCGCTTAGATCAAGCCAAAACAATTAAGACAAAAGAAGCGCTTGAAAACATTATGGTATTAAATCTCTGTTTAGAAGACTACAACGCCCTCTACGGCACTTCCCTGAAAAAAAAAGATCTAATGGAGAATTCTCTAGAGTCATTGCTAGTGGGAGTCGACGAAGGAAAACAATCAGCACATTTAGAAATTTTATATTCCCTAGCAGAAAAAGCAAAGACGAAGAAAGAGGATGTAACACAAATAAATCAAAAAATTGCAGATACAAAAGAGTCTGAACTTGATCTTCCCTTCGAAGTAATAGGGCATAATTCTAAGCGTCAGGTTCTCATCTGGTCGAATAAAAGAATCATCTCTTTGCCAGTAAATCAGTTAACCGAAAACGAACTTCGGCTTCTCGTAGGTGGATCTTCAGCGTGGATAATTCAAAATGATTGGAACAAAAAATTAAAGAATCGAATTATCGATGAAGCCCACGACAAAGGATTTGTCAACGATGAAATGACCTTGAAGTCTGGTATATGGAAGATGAAAGATAAATGGGTAATTATTTCTGGGAAGAGGTTGGCTACATTCAAGAATGGTGTCTTCACTGAACTCGACACGCCTTTAATCGATGGACGTTTGATCGAATTAGACGGGCCTGCTTGGCTAGACTGGGATCTTTTAAAATCTCTTTTTGAAGATCAAGACAAGGGATTTAGGATTTTTAAAGAGACATTCAATGAGATCCGAAAAAAAGTTAAATTTTGGAATTGGTCACATGATTCAATGGCTGATTTTATAACCGCTTTCATTATGTTATCTCCCTTGCAACATGCCATGTCATGGAGACCTTGGGTTTATCTATCTGGATCAAAAAGCACAGGAAAAACGACTTTCTTTGAATTAATGCTTCAATCAAATTTTGGGCCTCTATGTGAGCGTCTGGATAAATCTACAGCTCACGCCACAGCACAGACAATAGGAAATTCTGGTCGTATTCCAATCTTCGATGAATTCGAAAAGCACAAACATATACCCGATATTCTTGAGACTGCAAAGTTATTCAATAGAGGAGGGGTAAAAACTAGTGGAACGACAGGCGACAAAGCAAATAAATTTGAGCTGCATCATATGGGTTGGTTTGGAAGTATCTATCTTCCAAGGCGACTAATTCAAGACGCTGCTCAAGAATCTAGAATGATTAAATTTGAGCTTAATAAGATCAAGGAAGGTGCTCCAGTTCCTGAAACGATCGGCCATAAGGAAGCGATTAAACTAGCATCAAAAATTGCAGCAGGGATGATTTTATCTTGGGAAATGATCCAGTCTTCGGCTGATGAGATTAGTACAAATCGAAGTGAGCTGATTAAAGGCCAAGAAGGCATAGAAATTAGAACTGTAGAAAATTTTATGTATGCTTCATCGGTGATTCAGTTAGCAGATCCAGATCCAAGTTTTCCAATTATTCCCGGATGGGCGTCAAGACAACTAGAAGATGATTGTGACAAAATACTGGATACAATTCTATCTAGCCTGATTAAAATAGATTATGATTCATTCTCTATCCTAGAGATGTTACACAAAGCGTATAAATCTTTAGATGATAGATTTCAAAAAGAATTAGAGAGAAAAGGGATTAAGATTACTAGCACATCTGGTGCTAAATATTTGGCTATTCGATGTGAGGATGTCACAAGATTCATTCTTCAAGATACGGAGTATAAGGATCTAAACATCCAACATCCATTGGCAAGGATAGATGGATCAATCGCTTCTTACGGTGTGAAGATGGCTGGTCGAACAAAGCGATGCGTTCTGATACCCATTGATAGGATAGACTTGGAGTTGTGACAAATGTAACCCAATTGTAACCGTTGTGTAACCTCTTAACTTATTAACATTAAGATATTTATATATATAGGTTACGATGGTTACATAAAATTCTGAGTTGATTGGACGGAATAAGTATGAATCAAATCAAAAAGATAAAAAATGGCTGCTTTCGGCATGTAACCAAATTTGGTGTAACCACCGTAACTTTTTGTATAAGTTACTTATAATCAAAGTAAAGTTGGTTACAAAATAGTGTAACCAGGAGAGTAACTGGTAACATAATTCAACGGAGAATCAAAAAATGAATATTGAATTTGTAGAATTTTACCCAATAGCGATCGACGAGGAAAACGAGACCCTGTCCGGATCCCTTCGCATTAAGCTTCCCGAGATTGGCGGGATCCAGCTGCTAGGCGTCTTCGTCGCCCGGCGCAAGGATTCCTGGTTCGTCTCGCTGCCAGGCAAGAAAAGCATAGATCACAGGACTGGAAAAGAGGTCAGGTTTCCGTTTGTCTCTTTTGGGGACAAAGAGAAGATGCGGGATCTCATGAATTCCATCCGGGAGGGGGCACCTGACTTCATTGAGAAAAGGCT
>Ga0210096_1000693_pt1 | contig 11432 bp, 8 predicted proteins | sample China_Galinas_PW_4_FD_184864 | JGI IMG/M metagenome (GOLD analysis project Ga0210096, IMG submission 184864) | Wetland microbial communities from San Francisco Bay, California, USA, that impact long-term carbon sequestration - China_Galinas_PWA_D2... | ecosystem: Environmental > Aquatic > Marine... | reverse complement strand
GGATGAAACAGATATCATGAAACGGCCAAATAAAATAAAACACAAACAAAGAGCAAAAGAAGAAAGATAGAAGAATAAAAATTTGATTGTATTGTTTAATTAGGGAATCTTGTTCATTCGTTTTTTTTTGTAAAAATCATATGTGTTCACTATTGGGTAGGCCATTCATTCCTGAGAACATTTTTCTTTGACTTGTATGACCGGTACATACTTATCCCTCCCTCTACCAGTAGCTTCCCTAAGATTACTGTCACAACTATCAAAATAAGACTTCCCACGCCAATCAGAATCCACATGCTTTTTTTCCTCGTCACTCTGAAAGAGAATCGTTGCTTCTGATTCTATTTGATTTTGCTGTCGTTGTTTTGAAAAAATTGGCAGGAATTCCCGCTTCTTTGGTAAAACGTTCGAGTGTAGGAAGCTTTGTCTTTGATTCTCCAGAAGAATGGGGAAATGTTTTTCTCTTTCTCTTAGACATTCGTGGTACAGCATGGAGTTGTGCTTCCTTTATCATGTCCAGAGAGAAGACGGTTGAAACTTTTGTTTCATCACAAACAGAAGTAAAAGAAAAATCGTTCACTCGATCTCCAAGCATTTCAACAACAGGATTGATGTCTTCAGAGTAAGTAAATGCAACCAGATCTTCCCATATTAAGGTAACCCTGTAACATTCTCCAATATCTTTAAACAACACTTTAGGAATGTCATACATTTCCTTTTTTATACTTATTAACTTTCCTACCATGGATCGTATGACAGTATTGTCTCTTATTCCTATGATGTGTGACATGTCATCTAATGGGATATTCTCCATTGGTCCTCTCTTCCTTTTTTAAAGAAAAAAAAAGAGTGTTGGAAATGATTTTGAAGGAGGGAAAAAAATGATTTTCGAGTATTGTTGATGTTGCCTCCCCCCCCCTTTTTTTTTATTTCTGTTTGAGGATTTCATTGTGGTTATGCTGACATTAATCGTAACAACGCTCCAAACATTGAGCTGTCTCCTTTTGTGTGTAACATAAAAAATATGATACAATAAATCAAACATCCAATGTGGCCTATTAGCATGTGGGTAGTTGGCTTCAAATCCAAAAAGTAAATTTCATACAAAAGCCTCAAGGTTTGAACCGACGTGATCACTTTCAACACTCCATAAACCACCATCGCAGAGAGTGTGTTTCTTATGATCAAGGTAGACCAATCTGCACCTTGAAATAATCCGGCCATCCCTCCTATGTAAATTATCAGGGGAGTCACATACAAACCTGCCACATACAACGTCCAGAGGAGTGCAATTGTGGCCATTGGTTTTGATTCTTTGTATTCTATAAAGGTGTACATTCGTTTCCCAAAACCTCCAGACTTGTCTACCACAGGTAAGGTTAGCGTGTCAACCCTGAGAGCAAAATCTTTACCAAGATATGTAGGAACTTCCAAATACATCTCTGGAGTGACTTTTCCGATGTCTGAGAGAACATAAATACATTTGGTATTCAGAGTCTTTTCATAAAAGATACGCGCTCCTTGTTTGCCAATCGCCGTATCTTGGTTATTCAACAAATTCGCTATCTCCTCTTTTATATTCTCCTGTACTTCCTTGGACAACAGAGGAGATTGTTTGTCAGTATTGTGTAATACTCTTTGTATTGTGGTCATTCTTTTGTCGAATAAGATGATGTACTGCTCTATGGCGACTTGTGGTTTTTGACAAAGAATAAACAAAAACAATATATTTCAGTAAAAAAAATAGTATTGAAATTCAAGACCAAAGTAGACATCATGACACGATCAAAATATTGGCCTTTGGCCATTTTACTGTCATACTTTCTCGTTGTATTCCTCCATGACACAACAAGGTTTTTGGAACTTCTTTGTATGTCGGTTGAAAACACATGGAGGGAAGCGTTGAAACCCATATTTATGCCTTGGGAATCGTTTGGGTATAGTAATCCCATAAGTTGGACTCTGGATATTTGGTACAATATGGTGATATATCAAATAATGCCCTTGATTGTAATATCCCCGATCCTGTTCCTTTGTACCATACACACCCCTCCAGATATACACTCAGAGAAAGAAAAAAAACCGAAATAAAAAATTATTGTTTCTTTTAATGACAAACAGGATTTTTTTTTGCAAGGCATTATTCATACACCCAAGAAAGACATCACTGACGTCTTTTCCAAACTATCCATTGGAGTAGACCTCTTCGTGGCGTATACAAAAGCCCTGATGTAAGAAGGGGCTTCATGGCTCCATCGTTCTTCTTCAAAAAAGTCCATAGACTTTAGAATTGCATGCGCGAGACTGTGATCCTCTTCCATCTCGTCTTGGTCGTATTCTTCATCAAAGAAAAGGCTTCCTATAACTACGTTGCCTTGGGCATCGTTGCCTTCGGCCCAAACACTCATGTCCTTCAAAGCTTTGTGTAAACTGGGTACGATGACTCCTCTGGAGGTGTTTTTACATATGACTGCAAACAGTGAATAATTGCCGCTGGAATACCATGATGCAGCAGTGTCAATTGATATTTCAGTTTCGCCCAAATCAGAGAGGCAATAAATCTCATGTTTTGCTGAAGGGAGAGAATCTGTGCTCAAAAATCTTCCTGATGGCGAATGCGTATCCAACAACCTGCTGGCTACATCTGGAGATATTGGGATACCGATTGTCTCCCAGAATTCCTTTAGTGGTCCTACAATGTTCTCCACTTTTACAGCATATCCAGACTTATCAGAACCTTTTTCAGAATTCTCTGGTCTACGGGCTGTCCCCTTTGCGTCCAGTTTACAAGAGAAAGCAAACGGAAAGTATGGATAATACACAGACATCATCATTCTGTAGCTCTCCAGTTCGTCTGGAAATCCAATTTGTCTGCAAACATCCTCAAACATAGTGAATTTGACAGTGTGTTGCATACTTTCTTCGATGTCGTCTTCTCCAATCTCTTCTTCTTTTTTGTCTATGGAATCTGACTTAAGCTTTGCTTGGAATACATGGGCAATGAATCTCCATGCAGCAATTGGGGTACTGTCCAATTGGCTCGTTCTTGTATGAAATTCCATCACGTCATCCTCATGCAATGTACTTCCTTCTCCAAGGGGAGTAAGGATAAATTGTCTTCCCTCTTTGTCACAACCAGATTCTTTCTGTTCGAAATACTTTGCGAGGAAATAAGAAGGACTTCCCAATTGGAATATCATAATGTCAGGATGTTCCGGCATCCACCTGTTCTGCCAAGACTTCATTTTCCAGAGTTTAGTCATGATTTTTGCTCCAGCTGAATTGTTTCCGGCGCTGAATGTTTCTGCAGCTTCCACTCTTGTCTCAACTTGGTTTCTTATCTTGTCGTAATGAGGGAGGCTACGAATCACAGAATTGCACGAATACAACATTTGGAGAAGAGGTACTCCTTTGGGTTTTGCCGTCTCCCGGATGGAAGATACCTTGACAAAAAAGGATTTTTCGAGTGTGACGTCTGCTGACGACCCTCCAGAGGACCCTGATCCGACATCGTGTTCGTTCACACTCGAACCCCAAGGTTCTGAGACGTCGCATGTAATAGAAAAGTTGATCAGTTCCACCAAGGTGAAATCATCTGGAGGAACTCGTGCAATTTTGCAATAAAATTTGTAAATTCTTCCAGAGACAAGATTAAACATATCGTCCTTGGTGATTGGAAAGTTACTTTTTAGGTAAGATTCTCTGCCTTTATAAGCTTGTGAAGTGTTGTACGAATACTCTGGAAGTATTGTCAACATGGTTTTCCCGTCATCCCTTTCGATGTATTTGCATCTTTCTAATCCTTTGGCTCCGATACAACCGGGATGAACAGCACCTAATACGACAGTGACTTCTTGTCTTACTCCTTCTGTATGTTTACGGGAGAGAATGAGCGCAGGAACATTGATTCTGTCGGTAGGAATGTATTCGCGGTCTAACGATTTTGTTTCTTTTACATATTCTGTTCTTTTCCTGCTCACAAAACCGCTCCATCCTCCTCTTCTCTTTTTGCTTGCCATTTTTTTTTCTTTCAATATGAGTTTGTCTGTTTTTTGTTGTTGTCACTTCTGTTGTGTGGTAAATGAGACTTTGCAAATCGTGTTTTGTCGAGGTTTCCAAAAAAAATAAAAAAAAAACTGAAATAAACGAAAAAATATTATTTCTTGGAAATGAATTTGAACTTTTTTTTATTTATATATAATTTCAATCTTTTCGATCATCACAAGACTGGCTATATTACAATCGGCCAATTCGTGATCTCCCATGAGTTTTTGGTAATGATGGTTTGCACACATCTTTTTCCCGTCACTTGTGATACAAAGACAAGTCACTTCAGGACACATGTCTTTCTTGCTCACACAATAACACTCATGCAAATTTTTCTTCTTCTCCTGTTTGTACTTTTCAGCGGCTTTCTTGTTATCGAAGTATTTATCGTAAGAGTCGAACCCGAAAACTTTGTAAGGCATATCTGCTTTTTTTTTGATCTTTCCTCCTCCCCTTTTACGTGGGTATGAATCGAGATTTCCAAAAAAAAATGAGGCAAGAAAAAAAATGTGCAAAAGTTAGCTGAAAAGTGGAACAAAATAGCTCAGGGAAAAAAATTGAGAGTTAATTTCTCCACTTGCTCAGTCAAAACTAAAAACACTCCGAGAAAAAAAAATTTTTTTTGTCGTTATGAAAGCTCCACATTTGACTTCAATCCTTGTTGGGTTCTTTTACATTACCATCACCGGTGTTGTCCTCACTGAGGCGTGTTCCATTTCGGATGAACAGTTGTTTGAGGACAGAAAAGCAAAATCCATTGCTATCGCAGAAGGCACCAATCTTGCATGTGGAGATTATTTTGATTTGTCGAACGAGACCTTTGACCAACTTAGTGTATGGTCGAACGTTGGTGTCGGAAAGTTTGCCACTAAGAAATCTATTGACGAATACTTCTCCATTGTCCTTGCTCCGGGAGGAGGTTGCCAAAACGCGTTTGGATATCAACTCACCAAGTTGGTTGATGAAGCATATCCAGAGAGCTTCGAACAAGTCGACACCGACAAGTACACGATGCATTATAAAGTAGACGCATACTTTACCCAACTTTTTCCTTTCGATGGTTCTAACTGGGCGGCAATCACAAGAGGACACCACTTTATTGGAACGTACACGTATAAGCCATGCAGTACAATTATCGATTACCTTGTAACAGAGGATTTGGGAGGAGAAGTTGTTCAAGTCGGAAACGATTACAACCCAAGCCAAACCCCATCAGAAGTTTGTGGATTGATGGCATATACTCAAAGTGTATTCTACCAGAGAGAGGGGTTTTATCCTTCCAACATTACTGGATACAATTTCCTTGATCCGCTCGGGTTTGTTGAATGTATTGCCTACGTTAATGCGACCATGCATACTACGGGATGTGGAACTCCTCTTGTTGACCACAAATTCAACTGTTGGGTAAGACACATGATAACATATTTGACAGAAGGAGCTTCACCGGTTCATGCGCATCATTGGGCAAGACTGGATTATAACCCTACTAAATGTTTGGACTCGTGTCTCCCAGTCACTGCAACATGTCAACCCAACGCAGATCCCGTTCCCGGAAACAGAGTCAAGGAAGACGGAACGTTCGAATATTTCTGCAAATGTAAGGAGGGATACAAAGGAGACGGGGTCACTTCACCTTGCGTGCCTGTGAATTGTACCAAAGATTCCAATTGTAAACCACACAATGCAGCTTATTGTGACATCGAAACTGGCCTCTGTATGGCAAAAGACACTTTCGAATGGGACTCTCTGCAAGGCAAAGGATTGTGCCCTGAAGGGTTCAAAACATGGTACAACACCACCACTAACAGACATGATTGTATCAGAAACGACAAATGTTGGTCAAACAGAGAGTGTCTTCAACCACCACCGAGGGTGAGGTGTACTTATCCCGGAAACCTTGCATCTCCGTTTGGAATTTGTACCTGCAATCCTGGTTTCCTTGGAGATTTTGATTTGGATTGTGCGTGTCCTACAGAAAAGAACATGACTGATGCTGCTCCACAATTCAAAGTATGTCTCGCACAGGGAGAGTGTAGCTTGGATTCTCATTGCAAAGAAGGAGAAACTTGTTCATCTTCTCAGTATGACGTAATTGGAACATGCCAATAAAAAAAAAGAGTCACCAGAAGAATTATATATTTATTATTCAATCAGTGGTTCCAATCCAATAAGGTACAACACCTCTTCAAAAGTTAATTCCGGAAGGGGTACGCTTGTCAATACTTCTTCCTCTTCCCCTTCTTTTCCATAAGTTTTATCATCAAACAATTGTGATGCGCGTTTCTGTGCAGAAGTCAGAGATCCAAGTTGAGTAAAGGTGCACTTTTTCTTTTTGATTTCGTCAACTGCCCAATATTTATTTACGCGCTGGCGCTCCTTCTTTGATATATCCCCACTTAGACTTGTGTACACATCACATGAGAAATCAAAACCATTGTGGAATTCAATGGTGTCTTCCAACCATTTTGCAAAAGTATCCATCTCATCGCCGTTTCCATTTCTATAAATTGTAATGCAAAAACGTTCCCTATATGGCGTTTTGCCTATGATCATCATGTACCTGTGTCTTTTGTCATATTCATTTTTGGCTTCTTTAAACACTCTTGTGACTTCAACATTTGTATACTCTGGAAGCTTTCTTTTCAAGAAGTTGGTGATTACATCGGGAGTCAAATCATTATCAATTATTTTTTCTTCAGACATGTTTCGGAAATGTTTTGGGGAAGCTGAATTGTGTAACAAAATAAAAAAAGGGAGAAAAATATCGAGATTTCCAAAAAAAATGGAAAAAAAAGATGGTTCCACATTTTAAAGACCATCAAAAATTTTCCAACAATGAGCAAGGATGACATAAAAAACAGATTGGACAATTCTGATATTCCTCATGTTGTTGCAGTTGAAGAGGCACAAATTGGATGGGAGAAATCAAGTTTCGTTGAGCTTTGTACCCGATTTGGATTTTTGATGGGAAGTTTTCTGGTCATTGGGTTTTTTGTTGTTATCTTGCTCATAGCAATAATCGGCATTTGGGCGGGTCTTAACGCTGAAAATTTCAGACAAATAAAATGATGACACTTTTTTTGTGATTGGAGATTACTAAGAGGAAAAAAAAACCTTTTATTCAAAGTGCAAATGTTAGACCATTTTTTTTCAGAAAGGAACAAGGGTACTTGTCAGAGGAAAAACAGTACTGAACGTCAAAAGAACAAAAGGAAACAAAGCCATGTTATATACTGGATCCACTTCTCCAATATATGAAGCCTTTCCTTTCTGAGCAAATGCCTTAAACCCAAGTTCTTCTCCCAATGTTTGTCGCTTTTCCTTTTTAGCCTTTTTCCTTTCGTCAAGGACAAATTTCTCTATTGCTTCTCTGATCGGAGAATTCATATTTGGTGTCCTTTTAGTTAACACGATCATTCTTTCTGAAGTAGTAGAATAATCAATGGAACCACAAAGAGGTATTATTTTGTTGTTTGCATTGAAGATTTCGACAGATTTCTCGTCCGATGGCAAAACTGAATTGAAATTATCAAAGGTAGGTTGTTTATCCTTTTCTTTTTTCTTTTCAGAGAGCATAGCGTCCCAGAATCCAATGATGTAGTTGACGACAAGTTTCTTTGTTTTGTATTCATCCTCTTCATTTTCTCCGGTGAATGCAAGCCTTTTTTCAATACAATCAAAGATTACATCAAGTCCTCTGGAATATCCTGCAGAAAACCCTTCAATTACTTCCTTTACTTGTTTCTTTGTGAAACCAAGTGGTAATCCAGTCTCTCCGTTCAAATTGAGGACAACATGCCTGATTAGTCTAAGTGCATCGTTGGTGACTTCCATGTTTCCTTTGTAGAAAGAGTATTCCCCAACAGGAGTAGACAATCCAATTTCCAAACAAAATTTGTCTTGGTCATTTTTCTGAAGAATTTCGTAAAGTTCTGTCATGTCCTTGGCTTGGACTTGGTTCTCCAAATCGATAGTCGTCAGAGTTTTTGGGGTGGCGTCTTCTAATTCTTCTCTTGGTTGGGTATTGTGGTAAGTAGGAGCATTCGTGTCGCTTGAAACTTCTACTCTTGCTATCACAACCTCTGGTTCATCTTCTGCTTGGATCAAAGTAACACCAGAGCGTACTGGTGATGTTTCTGGAGGAGCTGAATCAACGGGAGAAGGAGTTGGAGTGGGAGCAGTTGTTTTCTTTTTTTTTGGAGGATATTCGTTTTTCACAATTTCTCCACATGGAAAAGGTTGTTCAATCAGAGTGCATTTGAGCAAGGCTTTCCTAATTTTCTCTGTAGAGTCAAAAAGACAATTGGATGGATTACCTATGTGAGGAGCTTTTGTAGCGAATGTGTCTGCTTCCAAAGATTCGATCGTAATTGGACGATAAACCATGTCTCCGGTAGGAACAATGGGCATCACTTCTGTAAAGTGTTCCAATGTTTTTTTGGTGGCTTTGTTGTAGGCTGTTTCCTCCATTTTTGCAACTCTATCGGCAATCCTGTCTTCATCAAATTCTATTTCATCAGGGTCAATTGTCTTACCAACCCTTTTTGAGTTGGCGACAACCTTTTCGATTATAGTATTGATGATTCCCTCCTTTTCTTTTTTTGCATCAAATGGATTAAGAGGATCTCCTTGGTAGCCGCTATCCAAATCAATTTGATAAAATTTTTCCAACTCGTCAAACGAATAATTGACGGTATGATCGGGGACAACACCAAACATGACCAATATCTCGTAAGGTAGGATTTTGCAATACGACAAGTGATAAATCATGATGTTTTGAACCACAGGTTCAAGGAGTAAACAAGAGAGGAGATGTTTCGCGTTAAATCTCTCTTGAGTACATATTGTCTGTATCATTTGTCTTGCATTTCTCAGAGAAATATCTATCGTCTTTTCGTCAGGTACTTCCTTGGAGAAGATAATTTCGAGGTCCTGCTTTATTGGTTTTCTCATGTCTTTTAGAGAATGGAGAAGACACAAGAGATGTGTGACACATTCGTAACCTGTCTTCGAAATGAGGAGTCCTGCTTCGGGATTTTGAACGCTGTTGAGATGATTGACAGGCTTACGGTCGGCGCTACGGTATGGTTTACAACCTTTTCTCAGCAAATAATAACAAGGTTCGTTGTTTTGGATTGGTTGACCAGAGACAACACAGTACCATTTAGGATCATTGGAAAACTTTTCTTGATCCTCTTGAATCAAAAAGTCATCGCAAATAACCAATTCGTCATACTCTGGCTCCACAATAAAGTCAAAGAGATGTACGGCAGGATTTTTTACATATCTCCTTTTTACTACCCTTTCGCTAATATGTCCTGTGGTAGATATGGGAGATTTGCTGTCTACTCTGGTAGAGCACGACATTGCAATGAGGGATCTTGTTCTTTCTTTTATGGCAGAAAAGTATTGGTCGCCAGAGACTGAACTCTTGCCAATTAGTTTCGTAGCAAGAGTTTGGAAATTTGAAAGTTTGTCCCAGCCTGCCTTTTCGATCTCATTTTGAATCATTTGAACATAAATTCCGAAAAAATCTACAAATGCTTTCATCTCTTCAGCCACAGGTGGTTTGTCCATATCACCCTGTCTTGTCTTCTTGCTCACCTTTCCTTTCGGTACTTCAACAAAGAAATTCCTGTGACCGTTGATTTGTGTAAATTCGTGGAGAGCTTCTGCGACAATATCTGATACAAGCAGTCGTCTTCCTCGTTTTCCTTCTCCCATAATCGTATTCAAATTGGAGAGGTGGTTTTCAATGTCATTTTCTAACATATCTTCGTCATTTTCTGAGATTTCGTCGTCTGAATCCATAGAGTATTCCCCCCTTTCTCTTCTTTGACATCCTTTTTCCTTTTGTTGATGTAGTGTATCTTTGAGGCATTCCGTGTCTATTTCTATAGGTTCGTTAACCACAAATTCCTCTTCTTCTTCTTCTTCCTCCTCATCCCCAATTTCGGGGCTGTACTCCTTGTCTTCTTCTAAAAAACCAAAAGAATTCACAGGAGAGAAATCGTCGTCAGTGTTGTTTTCAAATATTTCATTTGGCCCTTCTTTTTCTTCTTCTTTGTCTGAATCTTTTTTGGAGATGTCAACTATCATAGTTTCATAATCTTCCGAACCTTCAATTTCTTGAGTTGCTGGAGGCGTGGTTACGAATGATTCGGGTTCTCCAAGTAAATCAATTTCTACTTCTTCTTCTTCTTCTTCTTCAGATTCAAATTCGGCTACGTCCACTACGACAAGTTCTTTCTTTTCCTTGGAGGAAGGTTTTTCTTTAACAGAGAGTCCAGAAACTGGTTTAAAAATGTCGTCACTGAAATCTTCTTCTTCTTCTTCATCTTCACTGTCGTCTTGAATATCTGCAATGGAACGAGGAGCAGAATCGTTGTTGAAAGGAACTTCTTTTTCTTCAATCTTTTTTTCCTTTTCAGGTATGGTTAATGAAGAGACGCCGTTGTCCTCCCAAAAGTCGTCGTCATTTCCCAAATCGTCGTTGTTGTCATTTACTTTATTGTACTTCTCCATTATTTCATCGACTTTGGTTGGAGGTGAAGCCTTTGGTTTAGAGAGCGTTTGATCAAATCTACTCATGATCGAATCCAGTGGGTCGTTCATAGATTTTGATATGACTGTTTCCTCTTCTTCTTCACTAACGTGTGTGTTCTCTGAACCCTCTTTGTCGTTTTTTGTAACGACACACTGTAAAACGTGGTTTTTATTTTTGTCAGAGAGAGCAGCGACTTGGGGAACAAATAATTCTTCTTCCTCTTTGTGGTCTCTGCCGATAATATAAAGCTGACAATGTTTTTTGTCGATATTAGGAGCTTGCTTTAATGCGGTGTCTCGGTAGGTTTTTAGTTGTTCTTCTTGGAGCTGGCTCATTCTTTGTAAAAAAGGAGGTAAGAAATGAAGAGAAAAACTTAATGTTTTTTTCTGTTTACCAATGCTTAAAATCACTTTTTTTGACAATAAGGTCTTTTTTTTCTGTGGAGGACGCGTTTCAACTATCTGAATCGAGATTCCCAAAAAAACCTATTTCATTAAATCTTTGGTTTTTAATGAAAGATCTTTTGTTTTCGTTTATTATATTCTGTGGAAAAGATTGGACAAGTTGACCCAAAATCGTCCAAAAAATCATGAGGCCACGGCCACCATTGGTCCTCGTAACTAAGCGATTGAGCCAATAAAAATTTTTGAGTCGTCCGATATGGGTGTTTTTTTGGGTGTTTCGGCAACTCAAATTTTTCATTTTGAATGGGGAACTACCTTTACGCAAAACGTCATAACGACCACAGAGAGATAGGGGGAATTTTCGAAAAATATCCTATGATTTTTTGCGTTCATTTTTCGAAAATTCCCCTATCTCTCTGTATTCCGTTATGACG
>Ga0210096_1000691_pt1 | contig 11437 bp, 11 predicted proteins | sample China_Galinas_PW_4_FD_184864 | JGI IMG/M metagenome (GOLD analysis project Ga0210096, IMG submission 184864) | Wetland microbial communities from San Francisco Bay, California, USA, that impact long-term carbon sequestration - China_Galinas_PWA_D2... | ecosystem: Environmental > Aquatic > Marine... | reverse complement strand
AACGCGGACGTCAAGGGCGCAGCGGCAGACGCCGACTACGTGCTGGAGGCGACGACACGACGCGTCGCGGAACTGGTGGCCGGGCGCCGGTGACTCAGAGCTTGTTGAGCGCCAGCGCCAGAGCAGACTTGCGGTTAGCCGCCTGGTTCTTGTGGATGACGCCCTTGCTCGCCGCCTTGTCCAGCTTGCGGTTGGCCGCCTTCGCCAACTCGGCGGCCTTGTCCTTGTCGCCACTGTCGGCGGCCTCACGGAACGCCCGGATCGCCGTGTGAAGCGACGACTTCACCGACTTGTTGCGCAGTCTGCGGCGCTCGTTGGTGCGATTGCGCTTCTCCTGCGACTTGATGTTGGCCACGCGTGAGTTCCTTCGTTTTCTGCTCTGGAATAGGTCGAGGGCTGCCCGGCAGCGACTGTCCAGGCTACCAGCCGGCCTGCTGGCCTGCCAAAACGAGTAATTTCGTGCAGCATGTTTGAGGTGAGCGTTCGCACTCTGACGACCGATGGACACTCGACCCGAGACAGCTCACGGCGGCTGCGGAAGTTCGACGGGATTTTCGAGGGCTACCACAAACGCGGCCCGTACGCGTCGGCGTTCGACGAGATGTTCGGCGCCGGGGCAACGGTACGAGCCCCCTACAAGGGCATCTATGCCGAGTTGGCGCCATCCGACGCGTCCGAGCTCGCCGCCCGCGCCGACGCGCTCGGCCGCGCGTTCATCGACCAGGGCATCACGTTCTCGCTGTCCGGTCAGGAGCGGCCGTTTCCCCTGGACCTCGTGCCACGGGTGATCTCCGCCGCCGAATGGTCACGGCTGGAACGCGGCATCACCCAACGGGTCAAGGCGCTGGAGTGCTACCTCGACGACATCTACGGCGAGCAGAACATCCTCCGTGACGCGCTGATCCCGCGCCGGCTGGTCACCTCCTGCAAGCACTTCCACCGCGAGGCCGCCGGCATCAACCCACCGAACGGGGTGCGCATCCACGTGGCCGGCATCGACCTGGTCCGCGACGAGGCCGGCACCTTCCGCGTCCTCGAAGACAACCTGCGGTCACCGTCGGGGGTGTCCTATGTCATGGAGAACCGCCGCACGATGGCGCGGGTCTTCCCGAACCTGTTCGCCTCCAACAAGGTTCGCTCGGTCGGCGACTACGCCTCGCACTTGTTGCGCGCGCTGCGCAACTCGGCCGCCACCAACGAGGCCGACCCGACGATCGTCGTGCTCACCCCGGGCGTCTACAACTCCGCGTATTTCGAGCATTCGCTGCTAGCTCGACAGATGGGTGTCGAACTGGTCGAGGGCCGCGACCTGTTCTGCCGCGACAACCAGGTCTACATGCGCACCACAGAAGGCGAACGCCAGGTGGATGTCATCTACCGGCGCATCGACGACGACTTCCTGGATCCGATGCAGTTCCAGCCGGACTCGGTGCTGGGCGTGGCGGGGCTGCTGAACGCTGCCCGAGCCGGCAACGTAGTGATCTCCAGCGCCGTCGGCAACGGGGTCGGCGACGACAAGCTCATCTACACCTACGTCCCGACGATCATCGAGTACTACCTGGGCGAAAAGCCGATCCTGGCCAACGTCGACACGTTCCGCTGTTGGCTCGACGAGGAACGCGAGGAGGTGCTCGACCGCATCGACGAGCTGGTGATCAAACCGGTAGAGGGGTCGGGGGGCTACGGGATCGTGTTCGGGCCGGACGCCACTGACAAAGAGCTCACCGCCACAGCGAAGAAGATCCGCAATGACCCGCGCGGTTGGGTCGCGCAGCCCGTCGTGCAGCTGTCCACGGTGCCGACCCAGATCGGCGACCGGCTGGCCCCGCGGCACGTCGACCTGCGCCCGTTCGCGGTCAACGACGGCGACGACGTGTGGGTGCTGCCCGGCGGACTGACGCGTGTCGCGCTCCCCGAGGGATCGCTGGTGGTGAACTCCAGCCAGGGCGGCGGCTCCAAGGACACCTGGGTGCTGGCCTCGCGCGCGTCGGCGCCCGACCGCGAGTTGGCGGCCGCGGAAGTGGTGCGCAAGCTACCGCGCGATGCCCAGGTGCAGTCGCCGACCGAGATGGGTCCGGGGCTCACGTCGTCGCAGCAACAGCAGCAACAGCAGCAGTAGCGGGAGGGGGAACGACAGGTGCTGGCCCGCAACGCCGAATCCCTGTACTGGATCGGCCGGTACGTCGAACGTGCCGACGACACGGCGCGCATCCTGGACGTGACCGTGCATCAGCTGCTGGAGGACTCCAGCGTCGATCCCGACCACACGTCCCGGGTGCTGTTGCGGGTGCTGGGAGTGTCCCCGCCCAGCTCGCCGCTGAACGTGTGGTCGCTGACCGATCTCGTCGCGTTCACCCGCGGGTTGGAGGACGGCTGTTCGATCGTCGACGCGGTCTCGGCCGCGCGCGAAAACGCGCGATCCGCTCGCGAGGTCACGTCGACGGAGCTGTGGGAGTGCCTGAACACCACCTACAATGCACTGCCGGAGCGCGAGCGCGCCGCGAAACGCCTTGGCCCGCATGAATTTTTCTCCTACATCGAAGGCCGTGCAGCGATGTTCGCCGGGCTGGCCGATTCCACCTTGTCGCGTGACGACGGCTACCGGTTCATGGTGCTGGGCCGCGCGATCGAACGAGTGGACATGACCGTGCGGCTGCTTTTGTCTCGAGTCGGGGACAGCGCCGACTCGCCTGCGTGGGTGACACTGCTGCGCTCGGCCGGCGCGCATGACACCTACCTGCGGACCTATCGCGGGGCGCTCGACGCCAGCCGGGTCGTCGAATTCATGTTGCTGGACCGGCTTTTCCCGCGCTCGGTGTTCTACTCGCTGCGGCTGGCCGAGCACAGCCTCGAAGAACTCGACCAACGACCGCACAGTCGGGTCGGTGCAACTGCCGAGACTCAACGACTGCTGGGACGCGCCCGAAGCGAGTTGGAGTTCCTGCGTCCGGGAATTCTGTTGGAAAGCCTCGAAGAACGGTTGGCCGGTCTGCAGCGCACATGCCGGGAGCTCGGAGAGGCATTGGCGCTGCAGTACTTCCACTCCGCTCCGTGGGTGGCCTGGAGCGATGCCGGCCGCAACGGGTCGCTGGTGATCGAGGACGGGGAACTGTAGCCGATGAGCGCTTGCGTGAAGAGAGACAACTGATGTGGCGGCTTCGGGTGGTGCACTCGACGGGGTATGCGTACAAGTCGCCGGCCACCGCGTCGTTCAACGAGGCGCGGCTGACACCGCGTTCGGACACGCGGCAAAACGTGATCCTGAGCCGGGTCGAGACCGTGCCGGCCACCCGGTCCTATCGCTACATCGACTATTGGGGCACCGCAGTCACCGCGTTCGACCTGCATGCGCCGCACACGGAATTGGAGGTCACTGCGGCGTCCATCGTGGAAACCGACAAACTCGAACTCCCGTCGGAGAAGGTCACCTGGGACGAGTTGAAGACCGACGCCGTGGTCGACAGGTTCGACGAGGTGCTCGGCCCAACGCATTACACGCCGAGAAGCAGGCGGCTTCGCCGGGTCGCTGAGCGGATCATGAAGTATCACGACCCGCCCGGCGCGGTGACTGCGGCGGCGGAGTGGGTGCAAAGCGAACTCCGATACGTCGCGGGAACCACCGGCGTGCACTCGTCGGCCCTCGACGCGCTGCGTGAAGGCAAGGGGGTCTGTCAGGACTTCGCACACCTGACTCTGGTGTTGTTGCGCAGCATGGGAATTCCGTCCCGTTACGTTTCCGGCTACCTGCATCCGCACCGCCGGGCGGCGACGGGCGAGACGGTCGACGGGCAGAGCCACGCCTGGATTCAGGCCTGGACCGGCGGCTGGTGGGACTTCGATCCGACGAACGACAAAGAGATCAACGAGCAGTACGTCAGCGTCGGTGTCGGTCGCGACTATGCCGACGTCTCTCCACTCAAGGGCGTCTATTCCGGCGGCGGGTCGACGGATCTCGACGTGGTCGTGGAGATCACCAGGTTGGCCTAAGCCGACGCATTCACCTCGACGCGGTGCAGATCGGGGCCGACTTCCACGCGACCGTCGAACACCGGTGCCGCCCTCGCGCGCCAGTCGTCTTCCTGACCGGGAGCGACCGCGGGCACACAGTGGGTGAGCACCAGGGTGTCGACGCCGGCCCGCGCCGCCGTGCCCGCGGCCTCTTCCACCGACGAGTGGTAGTCGCAGATGTCGCGGGCGCGCTGCTGTGGCATCGACTCCACCAGGTCCTTCCTAATCACCGTGTGTACCAACGCATTTGCGCCCGCCGTCAGCTCGTCGAGGGTTTCGCACGGCACCGTGTCACCGGCCAGCACCACCGCGGCGCCGTCGAACTCGATCCGGAAGGCGATGGTCGGCGCCACCGGCCGATGGTCGGTGGGTGCCACCACGATTCGCACTCCGTCCTGCGCCCACACCACGCCCTCGGTCACTTCCTGGATCTCGACGGTGGGCGGCGCGTTCAGGTCGGCGTGGTGCGCGATGCGGTAGCCGATGTCCGGACCGAACGCGTCGAGCATCGCGTCGACGACTCTCGCGGTGCCCGGCGGCCCGATGACCGGCAGCGGTGGCGGGTCGGGCGTGAAGGTGGTGACCCAGCGGGTGATCAGCAGATCGCCGAGATCGGCGATGTGGTCGCTGTGCAGATGAGTGAGCAGCAGTGCGCTGAGCGTGTTCGCTCCGACTCCGACGGCCGCCGCCCGTTGCAGCACCCCGCGGCCACAGTCCACCAGCACCGTCTGGCTGCCCGCGCGCACGAGCGTCGAGGGTCCTGCTCGCTGCGGGTCGGGAATGGGACTGCCGGTGCCCAGCAGGGTGACCTCGATCATGACCTCAGGTATTCCATATCGGTGTTATGAAGTCGAGCCTTTCGCACCGCCGCAGTTGGCCCTAGCCTGGGTGAACAGGTCACTTTGGGTGGAGGCGTCGATGCGGATCGCGGATGTGCTGCGGAACAAGGGCTCGGCGGTGGCCACCGTCGGCCCGGACACGACGGTCACCGAACTGCTGGCCGGCCTGGCGAAACTCAACATCGGCGCGATGATCGTCGTCGACTCCGACGCGGTGCTCGGCATCGTCTCGGAGCGCGACGTCGTGCGCCAGCTCCATGAGCAGGGCGCCGACCTTCTCGCGCAGCCGGTCTCGGTGATCATGACCACCGTCTCGGTGACGTGCACGCCGGGGGACGCCGTCGACAGCCTCAGCGGGCTGATGACCGAGAACCGGGTGCGGCACGTGCCGGTCATCGACAACGGCCGGCTGACCGGGATCGTCAGCATCGGCGACGTGGTCAAGACGCGCATGGACGAACTGAACGCTGAACGGGAGCAGCTGCAGACCTACATCACCCGCGGATGACCGTCGGCGTTCGGCCCGCACGAAAGGCCGACGTCCGCCGACTGTCAGCCGTTCTCGCCCGGGCGTTCCACGACGATCCGGTGATGACATGGATGCTGCCTGACGCTGCCGACCGCGCCAGGGCGCTGCCGAGGATGTTCGCGACGATGACACGCTGGCACTTCCTGGCCCGGGCCGGCGCCGAAGTGGCGAGTCGAGACGACGTGATCGGTGGTGCCACGCTGTGGGACCCGCCGGGCCGATGGCAGTCGACGCCGCTCGAAGAATGGCTGATGACGCCCAGTTTCATCTGGGCGTTTCGCTCCCGCCTGGCGGCCTCGCAGAAGGTCGTCGACGCGGCGAAGGAGACCCACCCCGAGGAGCCGCACTGGTATCTGATGGTCATCGGCACCGACCCGCCGGTGCGCGGCGCGGGCCTGGGCCAGGCGCTGATGCGGTCGCGGCTGGACCGCTGCGACGCCGAGGCCGCGCCCGCCTACCTCGAGGCAACCAAGCCCGACCTCGTCCCGTACTACAGCCGCTTCGGTTTCGACGTCACCGGTGAGATCAATCTGCCCGATGGCGGTCCGCCCATGTGGCTGATGTGGCGGGCGCCGCGGTAGCCGGCCTTATCTGCTGGGCGACGAAATCAGGTTACCTGCCCGGAATTCGTGAAAATTAACCAAAAAGCGTGCAGGCAATCAGGACCACGCGTATTCGGCGCGCAGCCGGGTGGCCACGATCTCGAATTTCTCGCGCCCGAGGATCGCGCCTTCTCGCCGGATGCCCTCCTCCGGCACGTCGAGCACGCGGTCCAGGCGCACCCAACTCGCCCGGCCGTCGTAGTCCCAGCTGCCGGTGCCGATGGCGACCCAGTTCGGATCGTCGGCGTGGTGGATTTGGCTGGACAGCATCAGCCCCAGCAGGGTGCTGCGGTCGCGGCCGACGACCAGCACCGGCCGGTCTTTGCCCTTGGACGGGTCGTCCTCGTAGACCACCCACGTCCAGACGATCTCGCCCGGGTCGGCGCGGCCGTCGAGGTCGGGCGAGTAGAGGATCTTGCGGGCCCGGTAGGCGGTCGGCACGCTGCTCTGGGTCACCGGCCGCCCGGCAGCGATCTCACGAACCGGCTCCGGCCCTCGGGTCAGCACGTCCAGCCCGATCCGAAGGCCCTGGGCGATGAACCTCGGTCCCTCGTTGAACACCAGGTTCTCGGCGGCCTTGCCCAGCCGCCGCTGCACCGTCTGCTGCAACGTCTTCCACGGCGAGGCCATGAACCCGAGCATAGGTCGATACCCTGGAGCGAGCCCGTTCACGCGTTCACCAGGAGATTCCCATCAGCAGCTTCGCCGACCAGACGTTCACCGCGCCGGCGCAGATTCGGAACTTCTGCATCATCGCCCACATCGACCACGGCAAGTCCACGCTGGCCGACCGGATGCTGCAGCTGACCGGTGTGGTCGACGAACGCTCTATGCGTGCGCAGTACCTGGACCGGATGGACATCGAGCGGGAACGCGGCATCACGATCAAAGCGCAGAACGTGCGGCTGCCTTGGAAGGTGAAGGGGCCCGTGGACGACGAGAACTACGTCCTGCACCTGATCGACACCCCCGGCCACGTCGACTTCACCTACGAGGTGTCCCGGGCGCTGGAGGCCTGCGAGGGCGCGGTGCTGCTGGTCGACGCCGCTCAGGGCATCGAGGCGCAGACGCTGGCCAACCTGTACCTGGCGCTGGACCGCGACCTCGCAATCATTCCGGTGCTCAACAAGATCGATCTGCCGGCCGCGGACCCCGACCGCTACGCCGCCGAGATCGCCCACATCATCGGCTGCGAGCCCGGCGACGTGCTCCGTGTCTCTGGCAAGACCGGCGAAGGCGTCGCCGAGCTGCTCGACCACGTGGTGCGCGAGGTGCCACCGCCGACGGGAGATGAAGACGCCCCGACGCGGGCGATGATCTTCGACTCGGTCTATGACACCTATCGGGGCGTGGTGACCTATGTACGCGTCGTCGACGGCAGGATCGTCCCGCGTGAGCGGATCAAGATGATGTCCACCGGCGCCACGCATGAGCTGCTCGAAGTCGGGATCGTGTCGCCCGAGCCGAAACCGTCCGCCGGCCTCGGGGTGGGCGAAGTGGGCTATCTGATCACCGGGGTGAAGGACGTTCGCCAATCCAAGGTCGGCGACACCGTGACCACCGCACGTCACGGCGCCGCCGAGGCGCTGACGGGCTACCGTGAACCCAAGCCGATGGTGTACTCGGGGCTGTATCCGGTCGACGGCTCGGATTATCCGGACCTGCGCGACGCGCTGGACCGGTTGCAGCTCAACGACGCTGCGCTCACCTACGACCCCGAGACCTCGGTGGCGCTCGGGTTTGGATTCCGCTGTGGCTTTCTGGGCCTGCTGCACATGGAGATCACCCGCGAACGATTGGAGCGCGAGTTCAACCTCGACCTGATCTCAACGTCGCCGAACGTCGTCTACCGCGTCGTTCAGGAAGACGGTTCGGAAGGCATCGTGACAAACCCGTCGGACTGGCCGGACGGCAAGATCCGCACGGTGTACGAGCCGGTGGTCAAGACCACGATCATCGCGCCGAGTGAGTTCATCGGCACAATCATGGATCTGTGCCAGTCCCGCCGCGGTGAGCTGGGCGGCATGGATTACCTGTCACCCGAGCGGGTGGAGCTGCGCTACACGATGCCGCTGGGTGAGATCATCTTCGACTTCTTCGACTCGCTGAAGTCACGCACCCGCGGCTACGCGAGCCTGGATTACGAGGAGGCCGGCGAGCAGGAGGCCGAGCTCGTGAAGGTCGACATTTTGCTGCAGGGCGAGCCGGTGGACGCCTTCAGTGCGATCGTGCACCGCGACGAGGCGCCCGAATACGGCCGCAAGATGACCACCAAGCTCAAGGAGTTGATCCCGCGCCAGCAGTTCGAAGTGCCGGTCCAGGCCGCCATCGGCTCGAAAATCATTGCCCGAGAGAATATTCGCGCAATCCGCAAGGATGTGCTCTCCAAGTGCTACGGCGGCGACATCACCCGCAAGCGCAAGCTGCTGGAGAAGCAGAAAGAGGGCAAGAAACGGATGAAGACGATCGGGCGCGTCGACGTCCCGCAGGAGGCGTTCGTCGCCGCGCTGTCCACCGATGCCGGCGGCGACAAGCCGAAGAAATGACGTTGGCGCCCCGATCGCGCGCCGAGTCGGGTAACAATGACCCATGAGCAACAGTGCGGCGTGGCCGCGGATGTGTGTGGTCGCCGTGGCCGTCGGCGTCGCGTTGACCGGATGTACGCAGAATGTGGGCGGTTCAGCGGTGAAAGGACCGGGCCCGTCAGGTTCTAACAAGCCGCCGCTGGCGGAGTCGTCACTCGACGACGTGCTGCTCAGCGTCGATGACGTCAGCTCGATCGTGGGCGGCACCGACCTGGAGATGCGCGCCTCGTCGCAAGACCTTGTGGACAACTCCGAAGACATCGACAAGCCGGAGTGCCTGGGCGCCTTCTACGCCGCTGAGCAACAGGTCTACGAGGGCAGCGGGTGGAAGGCGGTGCGCGACGAAATCATTCGCGAACCCGGCGACTCGAAGCAGCATTGGGTGGAGCAGACCGTGGTGCTGTTCGCCAATGCCGACAAGGCGCTGAACTTCCTCGACAAGTCACGCGACCGCTGGAAGAAGTGCCAGCAGACCTCCGTGACGATCAAGGGCAGCTCCTCCTCCTACGACTGGGACTTCGGGCGACTCCAGGAGCCCAGCGAGACGATGATCTCCCTCGACGCGGACCAGAAGGACAGCAACGGTTGGGTCTGTCAGCACGCGATGTCCGCGGTGTCCAACCTGATCGTCGAAGCGTTCTCGTGCGGTAACGGTGTCGGCGACCAGGGGCAGGAGCTCGCCGAGCAAATCGTCAAGAACGCCAACGCCAAGTAGCGCTACATCGGGGCGTTGGCCGGCTGAAATACGCCGGCGCTGTCGGCCTCGTCTTCGGCGCGGATCACATGCACGACGGCGTTGATCAACGCCAGGTGGGTGAACGCCTGCGGGAAGTTGCCCAGATGCCGCCCGGTGCGCGGCTCGATCTCCTCGGCGTAGAGGTGCAGCGGGCTGGCGAACGACAACAGCCGCTCGCACAGATGCTTGGCGCGGCTGACCTCACCGATCTCCACCAACGCCGACACCAGCCAGAACGAGCAGATCGTGAATGTCCCCTCCTCACCGGCGAGCCCGTCGTCGGTCTCCTCGACGCGGTAACGCAACACCAACCCGTCCTGGGTCAGCTCGTCGGCGATCGCCAGCACCGTGTTGCGCACCCGCGGGTCGTCGGACGGCAGGAACCGGGTGAGCACCACCAGCAGCAGCGACGCGTCCAGCGCGTCGGAGCCATAGCGCTGCGTCAGCACGCCGCGCGAGTCGACGCCGTTCTTCAGCACGTCGGCCTTGATCTCCTCGGCGATCGCCCGCCACTGTTGTGCGTAGCTCTTTTCCCCTTGCAGTTCGGCCAGCTTGGCGCCGCGATCCAGCGCGACCCAGCACATCACCTTCGACGAGGTGAAGTGCTGCGGCTCGCCGCGCACCTCCCAGATGCCGCGGTCGGGCTCGCGCCAGTGCTTGATCGCTTCTTCGACTTGGTTTTTCAGCACCGGCCACAACGACTCGGGGATCTGCTCACGTGACTTGGCATGCAGGTACACCGAATCCAGCATCGTGCCCCAAATGTCGTGCTGGCTTTGGTTGTACGCACCGTTGCCGATTCGTACCGGCCGCGCGCCGTCGTAGCCGGACAGATGGTGCAACTCCTCTTCTACCAGCGTGCGCTCGCCGCCGACGGCGTACATCACCTGCAACGGGTGCCGCTCGCCGTTGTTGGCGCCGGAGACGTCGGCGATGAACGAGAAGAAGTCGTCGGCCTCGCGGTCCAGGCCCAAGGTGTACAGGCCCCACAACGCGAACGTAGAGTCGCGCACCCACGCGTAGCGGTAGTCCCAGTTGCGTTCTCCGTGAGGCGTTTCCGGCAGCGACGTGGTGGCCGCGGCCAGAAGCGCGCCGGTCGGTGAGTACGTCAATCCCTTGAGCGTCAATGCACTGCGCTGCAGGAACGAGCGCCACGGGTGATCCGGGAAATCGCCGATGTTGATCCACTGCCGCCAGCATTCGCTGGTCTTCCACATCTTGTCGGCTGCCTCTTCGTACGTCTGCGGCGCCGGGTGCTTGGACCAGCTCAGGGCGACGAAGACGTTGTCGCCTTCCTTGAGTCGCGTCCGGGCCCGCGCTTCGCGGCCCTCCAGGCCGATGCGCAGGTTGGTGGTCAGCTTCAGCTGAGGATGGGAATCGGGGTCCCGCTTGGCCCGAGCAATCGCCTCGCCGTACGCGGGGCCCGAGTACTCCCAGGTGGCACTGACGCGGTGGTAGTCGAACGACGGTTCGCAGTTGAGCACCAGCTCGACGGTGCCGCTGACGCAGCGCACCGTGCGCAGCAGGATGTGCTCGGCATCCCAGTCCATCGGGGTGCGCCGGTGAGTTCGTGAGCGAGTGTCCAAGTCGTGCCATGGTCCCATCACGAGCGCGTCGCGCACGATCACCCAGCCGGTGTGCGTCTGCCAGGTGGTCTCCATGATCAGACTGCCGGGCAGGTAACGGCGCGCAGCCGGCACCGAAACGCCGTAGGGGCCCAACCGGAAATGGCCGGCGGCGCGGTCCAGGATCGCGCCGAATACGCTGGGGGAATCGGGCCGGGGGACACAGAGCCACTCGACCGAGCCGCTGGAGCTGATCAGGCAGGTGTTCTCGCAGTCCGACAAGAACCCGTAATCGGCAATCGGCGGGAACGGGTTGCGCGTGGAGCTGGACTGGATATACGGCACCGGGCTGGTGTCGCTAAACGGTGCCTCGTGAGCCTCTTGCGCAGGCTCGGCGCTCAGAACCATTCGCTCATCATCAACTCTGAACGCGGTGCTCGTCTACCGGACAGGCGAAGTGTCACGTCGCGCGAACGCCGGAGCATGCTCGGGCAGCGGGCCGATCGCCACGGCGTACCCCGCGACGGCGCCGAGGGTGCGAAACTTGCTCATCACCCGCACGGGCAGCGGCGG
>Ga0210096_1000689_pt1 | contig 11463 bp, 9 predicted proteins | sample China_Galinas_PW_4_FD_184864 | JGI IMG/M metagenome (GOLD analysis project Ga0210096, IMG submission 184864) | Wetland microbial communities from San Francisco Bay, California, USA, that impact long-term carbon sequestration - China_Galinas_PWA_D2... | ecosystem: Environmental > Aquatic > Marine... | reverse complement strand
GCCGGAATGGCTCGGGCAGGCGGATAATCACGTCGTCCGTACTGCCATTGGTGGGCCAGAAGGTGCCGGGGAAGGGCTTGTAGCGAAACGCCCGCCAGCCGCTTCCGTCGCGCGCGAAACCCTCGCTATCGAATCCCCTGGCAAGATCGAGATCGGGCACCCAGCCGGGGTAGTCCTGACGGGCCGCGAGGTTGTTCATCAGCGGCGTGTAGTTGTCCTCACGGACATAGCGGAGGATATCGTCGTCGGAAACCGACGCGATCTCCTTGTTCCGGTCGACGAACAGGTTGGTCCAGTGGTTCTCAAGCGCCGGTTCGCTGAAGTCGTATTCGACCTGCAGTCCGGAATCGTCCAGGTAGTTCTGTCCGCGTCCCAGGGTATGGCAGGTCCAGCAGGGGTTCGCCGTTCCGTCGGTGCGCGTATAACACTGCGGCGGCACGGGGGCCTCGGGGTTATCGAGGGTCTCGCCGCTTCGACGTGCTTCGGCGAGCGGGTCATACCCTGATTCAGCCGGATTCGAATGGCCGGTTCCGATGCCGGTGAGGAGAACAAGGACGAGACCCGTTGTGCCAGGTCGCACCCTTGCCCGAGGTCGCAATCCCTTGATGCAGGTATTTCGATTCATCTGCCTTCCCAGGAGATCATCTTCGATGCAACTATTCGGTTTGAGAACACACTAATCCAACGCGTGAAACGGTTACAGGCGGTTCGACTGCCGGCTGATCAACCGTTCACCGTCCACAGTTATTGCCGGGGTATCGTATTCTGTTACCCGGTTTGTCCATGTTATGTTGGGATCATGCCGCTATAGCCACTGAGCCGACGTCAATCTTCACGATCCGGTACGACTCGTCCAGGACTCGGATGGGAGACGCTCGGAGCGGGTTGAAGGGAAGATTCATCACAACAGGGAGATCGCCATGCGCTCAGGACTCTGGCTGTTCACGGCAGCGTTGATTGCGGGGACAGGCGCCGCGCCCGAGGTGCACGCCGCTGCCGCCTGCGCCGACGAGTGCGTGCTGGGAGAAACGCGCATGCTGAGCGGCGGGTCGGAGCGCTGCCAGCTGGTCTCGACATCGAGCGGCGCCGCCGTGGCGGTTTCACCGCTCGGGATGCACGACCGGGCGAGACAGCACGACGCCTGGATCCGCAGGTTTCATCTCCCGGCGGGTTTCGTCGCGGATACCGTGTTCGCCGATACCGGCTACAACGATGCGATCGGTTTCCGCGCCCAGGGCGATGCCGCCGAGTGGACCGGCGTCTATCTCGCGAGTCAGGCACTTAGGCTGATGGTAACCGGCTCCCCCGACGCCGAACGTCAGGCGCAGATGCTGGTAGAGAACATTCACCGCCTTTTTTCCGTATCGGGTATCCGGGGCATGCTCGCCCGTTTTACCGCACCGCTGAACAGCGGCGATCCGCGTCTCGATGCCCTGTACGACCCGCAACAGCCGAGGGACCACCGGACGACGTTCGAGGGACAGGACTATTTCTGGATCGGCGACACCAGCCGCGACATGTATCAGGGTGTGGCGCTGGGCTACGGTCTGGCCTATCAGGCGCTGACCTCACCCCGGCATCGGCAACTGATCCGCGCCGACATGGCGAGGCTCCTGGTGGAACTGATGAGGGTCCGCCGGGTGCCGGTGCTGTTACGGGTCAATTTCTTCGGCGAGCCGATGGACATCGACGTCGACCTCGACGTGCGTTACAGCGTGCCCAATCCCCAGGAGTTCGTCGATGGCCGGGTGATCATGTCGATCGGTAAGGAAGACGACCCACTGAACTTCGATGATTCCTATATGCGCGGCCTGGTCGAGTTCTGGCCGGACTATGCCGCGATCGCCCGGCAGGTGCCGGGGCTTGGTTTCCTTGCCAGGGACCCGATCCCCAACCCGGAAGTCGCGGTCATGCTGGCCTCGATGTTCCGCGTCGGGATCCTCGTCACCGAGGACGTCCCCGGTTACGAGGCAGTCCACAAGGCCATCCGCGGCTTCTACGATGCCCATATCCAGGAATGGATCGGTTACATGCGCGACTACACGCGCGCCAATCCGCTGGAAGCGGACTGCGGACAACGCTACTACGGACTCAACGTCGTCTTCGAGGCGATCTACAATCTGATCCGCCTGGAAGATGATCCCGCGATCCGGGCGCAGATCCAGTCGCAGGTCCTGGAGCAGAGGGTCTGGCCCTGGGTGGATGATCACAAGAACGTTTATTTCAGCTACGTGCATGCCGCGCTGAGGCCGCCGTCACCGAACACGGCTGAGGTCGCGGACCTCGCGACCGCGCAGCTTCGCCAATTCGCCGCGCCACCGCAACCACGTCTGGCGCACGATATCAGCGCCAACGACAAGTACCCTCCGAATCCTGAGTGCCCAGGTCAATCCACGGTAGCCGTCGACGTCGCCGACCGTGCCCCACACGACTTCATCTGGCAGCGTTCACCCTTCGTGATCACTCAACACGCGGAACCGAGACTGGTCTATCCGACGGTGGACTACCTCCTGCCCTACTGGCTGGGCCGATACCACGGTTTTCTGGAGGATGATGCACCTGACACCTGCCTGAGCTGGATCCCCGCGCCTTGACGATGAGGCCGTGCGGCCTGCGATAATTCCGGGTCGACGGAGTGGTCATCGGGGATCTCCGCTAAACGGAATACGGTTCCCGCTCGTCAGTTATTCCCCCGTAGACAATGGCAGGGACTCGTTCGTTTACTTGAAATCCTTTACGAGCACGTCGTAGCCCCTGGATTCGGGGGTGGACTCGAAAAACTCGGTGAACTTGACCCATTGCTGCAGCGCCGGCTGGGTCGCGGTGTCTGCCTGTTCGGCGCTTTCGTAGAAGGAGATCACCAACCCTTCTGTGCCGTCATATGAGCGCAGGTTGATATACCCCTTGATGCCCGGGATCTTCATAACCTCCTGCCGGGTTTGTTCAATACCTGCGTTGGCCTGCTCTACGGTCTCCGGTTTCAGTTTGAATCGGGTCACCCTCGCATGCATGGCGTTCATCCCCTCTGAACACGGATCGGAAACCGATCCGATGGATATGATGGTGTCTTAGCTGAAACGCGCGGCGCCAACCCGCCTCTACGGTTGGGGAGAGCGCCGCGGTTTCCTGATAGTCCATAGTCGGTTCAACTCTCTCCGTAAATTCATACGAGACCGGATCGCCTATGAGCTTATGTCGGGCGACCCACAGACCCTCTTATGATATACAGTCGGAACCGGTGATTCTGAAAGCGGCTGACTCGGCCCTGGTGAATCGAAAAAGATGCTGCCGGAACCGTGCTCGACAAGACAAAGCCTTGTCCTGGTGTCGTGTCTGTTGTTGCACATGAGTTCCTTTCCCGGCTATTCGAAGCGATCATCCAGCACATCGACCGTGAATCCGGCCGCGTCGACGTCGATGCCTATCCGGCGCGCGGCAGCGGTGAATGCCGGACGTTCACGGGGGATATGCGGTTTGCCGTTGTGCTCCGGCGGTTTAACGCTGTCGTTCGTATTGACGAGTACGCTGAGCCCCGACAGCCGGGGAAATCGACGCGCCGCACGGGCGATGCCGATGATGATGTTCTCTGCGGCCTTCTCATACAGCAGGTCCTTGTCGTCCACGAGGCCCGCGTAGATACCGCAGGAAAGCATGGTGATCCTCAAACCCGCAATGCTGTGCCCGAGCTGGTTCCAGGCGTCGATCGCCTCGATCGCGTCGAAATAGATCTGCTGATACTGCGTCTCGTTCACCAGTCCCGTCCTGCCGAGAACCGGGCCGACCGAGTAGATCATCGCCTCGACGTGGTTTCCGACGTTGATTTCGTCAGGCTTCAGCTCGATCAGAAACGAGGTCAGTCGATCGCTCCGAGGGGGAGCTGCCGAGGAATCCGCTTCCCATGCCCCTGTTCCGAAACGATTGTCGTAGCGGGTCTTCAGCATTCCGTTGACCTCGGCCAGCTGGTGACTTGCCGACAGTCGTGCGGCGAAGAGTCCGTTCATCCCGGAACCGCCCACCTGGTAGTAGAGCGAGGCATTGATGCTGCCCGCGTTCTGGGTGGCCACCTTCGTGGAACACAGTGTGGAATCCGTGAGTGGTCCGACCCATCCCTTCGACATGGCGCTTTCGAACAGGAAACGTACGCTTTTCGATCTTCCTGTCACGTTGGCCTCCCCCTGGACTGGGTGTCATGATAGGTGAATTCGGGCTGGCGTTCACGAGGGATCGTCGTGTCCTTTGCTCGTCACGCGCTGCGGAATCGTTCCCGCCCGGGTCGATCGCGTTGCCGCCGAATGCAGCAGGACCTCCCGCACTTGGTCCGGATCGGTCAGGGGCAGATGGTTTGCTGGTTTTGGGGCCAGTCACTCTCCACGTATTCGCCCGGATGCTGGATGCTGAGGAACAGCGTGTTCATATCGGCGTTGAATGCCGGACCGGTGACCTCGGAATCGGCCGGCCCCGCCGCGACCCGGAAGGCCCTTCCAAGGGTAGGAAAAGCGATGCCCGATTCATCCTGCCGGTGGGTCTCGTCGAGGTCCAGATAGTAGAGTGCGTCGGCCGTACCGTTGGTGCTGAGGTTGCCGTCGGTGGCGAACCACAGGCCGCCGTCGCGGTCGATCAGTAGATTGTCCGGGTTGGCGGCGTCGAAGGGGCCGTCACCCCGGCTGCCGAACCAGACGGGCCAGAATGAAAAGCTGTCGGAAACAGCGGGGTTGTCGGGATTTGACTCGACCAGCGTCCAGATCGAACCTACGTCGTCGACGCGCCGGGCGGTTTCAACAGTCGACCCGGAAGCGGCCTGGGCCAGGGTGCCGTTCTGCTTCAGCCCTACCTTGCGGCCGTGTTTCGTCAACGCCAGGAAAAGACGCCGGCTCACCGGATTCCACTCCAGATCCTCGGGCCGGTTCAGTTCCGAGGCGCCGATCTTGGCCGAGGCGGTGAACAGTGCACCAAGCACGGTGTTATCGTCCGGAAAACCGCCGATGCCGTTCCACTGCGTGTCCTGCAGCGCCTCTCCGACCCGGGTCCCCGGCCCCAGGGCGGCGGCGTTCGGCGGCGTATCGGTTTCGTTGTCGACACTCAACCGGATCCAGTGCCCTGTGCCCGGCGTGGTCTCCGTGAAACGGGTGCAATACTCGAGCAACTTTGGAACATCGGAGTCGGCCACCCTGTCGTCGCAGTCAAGGTTGGCGGGGTCGAAACGCGTCAGGCCCGTACGCACGTCCAGATCCTCGAAGTGGGCGACGTACAGTGAGCCCTCGTCGAGGCGCGAGCGTACCTCGGCGCGGGTCATGCCGGCGAGGTAGGGCTGCGCGGAGACGAACTTGTAGATTCGGCCGTTGCGCCGGTCGTGCCCCGCGTAGACAACCACCGGGTTCCCGGGAATCAGGCGGTAATCTGGACCGACCACGAAGGTGGCGTTCTCCCAGGGGCCCCGGCCCATCACCCCGAGCTTGCGGTGCCCGGTCCCGTCGCCCCCTTGTCGAGCGTCGCGGTAATACCTGCCGGGGGATTGCGGGGGATCCATCTCCACCAGAAAGCCGAACAGATCGCGGTTGTGACGACGTGACACCACGGAGGTGCGGCCGAAGTTGGAACTGGTGCTGGCGAGTGCGGAACCGCCAGGGGCGAGGTCGATCTTCCCGCCGGCGCCCCAGATCGGATCGCCGAACTTGAACTGATTGCCGCGCCAGCCGGTTTCGAAGTCCCCCCAGCTATCCTGGACGTTCTCCTCGGCGCTGATCACCGTGCCCCAGGGTGTGGTCGCCCCCGAGCAGTCGTTTGCGATGCCGGTCACCACACCGGTCTCCGGGACGGGGCGGCCATCGTCCAGATGATCGGGTTCGATGGGCCGGTAGCCCGCCAGCATCAGCAGGGTGTCATCGGTCGCATCGAAGCGGCGCGCATAGGGGTGTCTCACCAGCGTCCACCGGCCGCTGCCTGGACTGCGGGTGACGCGTATCCAGCTCCCCCCGACCTGTTCTCGCTGGGCCTCGATGTACACATCCAGCGCGGGCCGGTCCCAGCCGGTTCCGCTCGTTACATCGAAATCGAGAACGCCCTGGCGAACGAGGTGGCGGGCCAGCGTCAGATGCTGTCCGTTCGGGGCAGCGCCGACCTGCGGACCGTCGTTGGAGACATATTCATGGTTTACCCACATCCAGCCCGCGTCCGGCGAGCCGTTGAACCGGGGTGCGGAGCCGACGATGTCGCCCGTCCAGTCCGCGTCCCAACCGTCTCCGAACCAGGCGATGTAGTCGTTGTTCGCGCCGAAACGCGGTCCGCTCTGCAATCCTGTGATCGGGTCCATCCAGCTGACGATCACTCCGGTCCTCAGTCCGGGCAGCACCCGCAAGGTGTCTGTCGCCTCGTTCTCCAGCGGAAATCGGCCGTCGAGGGGCGGCGTGCCCGATCTGGACCAGGAATCCACCAGCGATCTGACGAATCCCGAAATCCCGCCGCGGACGGGATGCTCGAGGTCGATCGCGACCACCGAGGAAAGCGGGGGCCGCTCCCCGGTTTCGATGCCGGTGCAGGATTTCTCAAGTCGGTTCGTGTCGTGGGAGACCCTTGGCAGGTCATCCCAGATACCCGGGAGCAGGAGCAGTACCGCGCCTGACAGTGCGACGGCGGCAATGCCTCCCGACCGGGCGTGCCCCCGGGCTCGCATGGCGTTCCGCTACTTTCGCTCGTGCTCCAGGAGCCGGATCGCCCAGGCAAGAAGGAAGATGATGAGTGCGAGCAGTCCAAGCTCGGCGATCGCGCCCTGGAACGTCGGATTGGAGAAGTCCATGTGTTCGGTGCTCTCGGCCGTGATGATCAGCATCCGCCGGACCGCAGCGATGATGCCGACGATCAGGAACGGTGAGACCTCGAGCGAGTGAGTGCGGGCGATGCGCCCCACCGTGTAGATGATCTCCGCAATCATCAACGCCAGCAGGACCCGGTCGAGCAAATGAATCAGTCCTTCGGCGTAATGAGACTCCAGGATCTTGTGGATCATCTCGATGGCTGCCGTGACCAGTAATCCGGCGGCCGCGATGACCAGGATGTAACCCGCGCTGAGGTAGATGAAGTACTCGGCTTTCTCCAGCATGCGGGAAGCGGTGTTGGGCTGCTCCGTCATTTTTCTCTCTTTAGGATTCGAGTGGACGGCGGATAGTCTAACGGTTTTTCCCCCGGGAACTCGCCGACCCCTGGGCCCGCCGACACCGCAAAGACGTGGCGAGACGGACAGGTTACACTCACGCGTTGACCACCATTCCCCCGGAACGGCGATTCCGGGTTTCATGCGATCAACCTCGGGGTGCTCGATGGCAAACGATCAGCCGACCGCACTGGTGACGGGAGTTGGGCCGGGTCTGGGCGCGGCGATCTGCCGACGGCTGGCGCAGGAAAGCTACAACGTCGCCGGGATGTCGAGGGCGGGTCAGGCGGACGCGGTGCTGGAGGAGGCACTCAATCGAGACGGGCGTCGCTACCAGGGCGTGCACTGCGACGTGTCTGATGGCGGAGCGGTCTCTCGCGCCCTGGAGGAGGTCGAGTCGACATTCGGCCCGGTGTCCGTCCTGGTCCACAACGCGGGTCTGTTTACCTCTGGCCCTTTCGATGGGACAGCGCCGGAGACCTTCGAGGCGGTTTGGCGCACGATCTGTCTGGGTGCGGTCAACTGTACGCAGTGCGTGATTCCGGGGATGCTGGCGGCCGGTCGAGGTGTACTGCTCTACACCGGTGCCACGGCGTCGGTGAAGGCCGGCGGCGGGTTCTCGGCCTTCGCATCGGCCAAGTTCGCCCTGCGTGGTCTGGCCCAGTCCCTCGCGCGGGAGTACGGCCCTCGGGGTATCCATGTCGCGCACATCGTCATCGACGGCATGATTCGTGGCGAGGCGGCCCGCGATCGGTTCCGAGCGACTGACGAGCAATGCCTTACTTCCGACGCGCTGGCGGCGACATACAGCCACCTCATCGGCCAGGATCGCTCGGCCTGGACCCACGAACTGGATGTTCGCCCGGATATCGAGAAATTCTAGCGAGCCGCTGTAGCGACTTTCTTTCGGAGGGGATGCTGGCTCAACGCCGGGGTTGACTGCGGGCTCAGTGCAGGGAGCGCCCGCAGCAGAGCAGGCGAATCTCGCTCAGTCGGACTTCCACCCGGGGTATCGGAGTCAGTAGCGTTAGGACAGGGGTTTCCGGCAGGTACGAGGCAGGTGCGGTGTTTCGCGGGCGGATGGCCGCGAAACACCGCCGGGAAGCAACGACTCGCCTAGTGGCTGCCGCCGCACTTACCTTCTGGTGTGCTCTTGCTTTCTGATGTGCTCGTGCTTTCGCCGCACTTACCCTCCTTGGCTTTCTTGTTTTCGCCGCACTTGCCTTCGCCGCATTTGCCTTCCTCCTTGGCCTTGGCACCGCCGCACTTACCCTCCGTGGCCCTCTTGTCGTCACCACCCATGGCTCCTCCACATTTGCCTTCCGCACTACCGGCGACCATATAGCCGCTGGAAAGCTCGGTCATCCCAAACGGGTTCGCATCCGCGCTGGCCGTGGGAACCGCGACCAGTGAGGTCGCCATCGCGGCGCCGACGGCAGCAACTAGGGGCTTGATTGCGGATTTCTTGCTCATGATTCATCTCTCCTCGAGTGTATGTCTCTGTTCCGTCATGGTGGCGTGGGGCCACATCATTTAACTACGTCGCCGGGGCGATCTTGGATTCATCGGCCCGCGACGTGTCTATAGGACCGCACCACGGCGCGAATTATTGCATAGCTTGCTCGAGTGCGCGGATTATCTCCGTTTCGACCTCCCGAAGGACGGGTTCGGCCATGCTTCCCGCCGCCGGCACCGTTGGTCGGGCGAAGAGGGCCGTCGTGATGCCGTCCTTGTGGATCAGGGTCACGCTCAGGGGACACAGGGCCAGCATTTCAGGGTCCTTGTTTGCGACCTGATTCGTGTACCAGGCGTTACAGACGACCATGGCGCGGATTCCGTCCAGGCCGCTTCGATTGTAGTCTTCACCCCACTTGTCGGCGAATCGCGAGATGTTTACTCCGATATTCGCCTCGAACACGACAAAGAAACGGTTCGACTCCAGCTCCCGGTAGACTTTGTCATAGGTCTCCTGCAGGGGTGCCCCAGTGGCAATACTGAAGACGGTATCCCCCGCCTGTGAGATGCCGGCGGCCAGCACAAGCGCCGCCAGAACGATCCATTGTCTGATCATCAGTGTCTTTTCCCGGGTCTGCCGAAATTCTGTGGTGCCCGGCAACGTCTGCATCAGCACGAGAGGCGTCAGGGTAAAGAGCGAGAGGAGAATTCCCGCGTCTTTCTTCCCCCCGGAGGAAATCAGCGGGTTACCCGCATGATGCAGGAAATCCGCTGACTTTCAACAGCCTTAACGCGGGTGGACTGCGCTGCGCTTGTCCACCCTGCGCCTATGCCCGTCCACCCGGCGAGTATGAGGCTCGGTAGGGTGGACAAGTGCAGCTCAACGCAGTCCACCAGAAAACCACCGACGGTGAAATCCAGACACGTCAGACGCTGTAGTAAAGGTCGAACTCGACCGGATGGGTCGTGATCCGCAGGCGCGTGACCTCATCCATCTTCAGGTCGATGTAGCCGTCGATTGAGTCATCGGTAAATACCCCCCCGGCGGTGAGAAAATCGCGGTCCTGGTCGAGTATATCCAGTGCCTGGTCCAGGGAATAACAGACCTTGGGAATCTCGGCCTCTTCCTCCGGCGGCAGGTCATAGAGGTCCTTGTCCATGGCCTCGCCCGGGTGGATCTTGTTCTGGATACCGTCCAGGCCGGCCATCAGCATTGAGGCGAAGGTCAGATACGGGTTTCCGGATGCGTCGGGGAAGCGAACCTCGATACGGCGGCCCTTGGGACTCGACACGAACGGAATACGGATCGAGGCGGAACGATTGCGCGCCGAGTAGGCCAGCAGGGTCGGCGCCTCGAATCCGGGCACCAGGCGTTTGTAGCTGTTGGTGCTGGCGTTGGTGAACGCGTTGAGCGCCCGCGCGTGTTTGATGACCCCGCCGATGTAGTACAGCGCTATCTCGGAGATGCCGCCGTACAGGTCACCGGAGAACAGGTTCTCTCCGCCCTTGGCCAGGGACTGGTGGACGTGCATGCCGTTGCCGTTGTCACCGACCAGCGGTTTCGGCATGAAGGTCGCAGTCTTGCCGTAGTTGTGGGCGACGTTCATGATGACGTATTTCATGATCTGGTTGGCGTCGGCGCGCCTGACCAGGGTGTCGAACTTGGTGCCGATCTCGCACTGCCCTGCAGTGCCGACCTCGTGGTGATGAACCTCGGTGACGACGCCCATCTCTTCCATCACCTCACACATCGCCGAGCGCAGGTCCTGCAGGGAATCGACCGGCGGGACCGGGAAGTAGCCGCCCTTGACGCCGGGGCGATGGCCGATATTGCCGTCTTCATAAACCTTTTCCGAGTTCCAGGAAGACTCATCGGAATCCAGTTCGTAAAAGGTACCCTTCATGTCGGCACCCCAGCGCACATCATCAAAGATGAAGAACTCGGGTTCGGGGCCGAAGAATGCGGTATCCGCAATGCCGGTGGACTTCATGTACTCCTCGGCGCGCTTGGCGACGGAACGGGGGTCGCGCTCGTAACCCTGCATCGTGGTCGGTTCGACGATATCGCAACGCAGGATCAGCGTCGGCTCGTTGAAGAAGGGGTCCATGACCGCGGTGCTTGCGTCGGGCATCAGGATCATGTCGGACTCGTTGATTCCCTTCCAGCCAGCGATCGACGACCCGTCGAACATCTTGCCTTCCTCGAAGAGATCCTCCTCGACGGTATGCGCCGGTACGGAGACGTGCTGCTCCTTGCCCCGTGTATCCGTGAATCTGAAATCGACGAACTTGACGTCGTTTTCCTGCATCATCCTCAAAACATCAGTTGCTGACATTGATACCCCTCCAAACGGGTCGGTGATTATGGCGCACCGTGCGCGGCGCGCGTCGCGAAAGAGCGAGCTTCGGTAAAAAAGCAAGAAAAGGGCCAATTAAGCCGTCATTATGTGATTGATTTGGCGTTGCTGAATTTCGCCAGACGGGATTATCGCCCATTTTTGGTGCGCTAACCAAAGAGTTGGCGCCAATATGGTGCGAGATTGCGATGGTATGGTCGGATCGTGGACCTGCGAGCGGTGAACGTCCGGGATCATCCCCGCATACGGACGAATGTCGCCGACCGGTTATCGGGTGCTGCAGACCCTGACGGTAATCCTGATCTCGTCTCTCTCGCCGATCGTCTCGACAATCTGGTGACCGTTGATCTTGCACCATGCCGGGATATCATTCAAGGCGCCCGGATCCGAACAGATCGCCTCGACGAGATCCCCGGGTTTCAACCCCGCTACCCGGTCCTGGACACGAATGACGGGAAGGGGACAGAGTAGCCCGCGCGCATCCACAATGTACCGGCTCATCGG
>Ga0210096_1000687_pt1 | contig 11484 bp, 8 predicted proteins | sample China_Galinas_PW_4_FD_184864 | JGI IMG/M metagenome (GOLD analysis project Ga0210096, IMG submission 184864) | Wetland microbial communities from San Francisco Bay, California, USA, that impact long-term carbon sequestration - China_Galinas_PWA_D2... | ecosystem: Environmental > Aquatic > Marine... | reverse complement strand
GGTACTTTGGTACTCTGTGTCTGTTTATTGAGGCGGTCGGCCAGGCTGGAAGGAGGCGGGTATGAGCCGGGAGATGCGACTCGATACGAGCGGTGGGGGGCGGGGGGCAGGCTTTCGCTGTCCGGACATCGTCGGGACGAGCCCCGGCCTGCAGAGTGCCCTGCAGATGGCCCGGCGGGCGGCCGAGGACGGGGAGTGTAACGTCCTGCTCACCGGCGAGACGGGTACCGGCAAGGAGCTGGTCGCCCAGGCGATCCATACACACGGCATCCGCAAGGCGCGTCCCTTCACCGCCCTGAACGCGGCGGCGGTCCCGGCCGACCTTGCGGAGAGCCTCCTGTTCGGCCACGAGCAGGGGGCCTACACCGACGCCAGTGCCGCCACCGACGGGCTCTTTGCGGCCGCCCATGGGGGCACGGTGTTCCTCGATGAGATCCAGGAGCTGGACCCACGGGTGCAGGCCAAGCTCCTGCGGTTCTTGCAGGATCGCCACGTCGTCCCCCTGGGCGGGGTGGGTGGCTGCGAGGTGGACGTGCGCATCATCGCCGCTAGCAACCAGGACCTGCTGCGGGCGATCGACGAGGGACGTTTCCGCAGCGACCTCTACTTTCGCCTCGCAGTCTTCCCCATCCACATCCCGCCGCTGCGCGAGCGCCCGGAGGACATCCCCCTCCTGGTGGACCGGTTCCTTGCGGAGTTCAATGGCCGCAAGGGCCACTACGTCACCATCGGCGATCGAGCCATGGCGGCGCTCGCCGACTACGAGTGGCCAGGGAATGTGCGGGAGCTACGTAATCTGATCGAGCGGTTGGTGATCCTGTGTCACGATTGCACGGTCCACTACGACGATCTCCCGAGCCCGATCTTTCCTGGGCACCCGTCTGCCTGCGCCGAGATCGTCGCCGCGGAGACCAACTTCAAGGTCGCCAAGCAGAAGGTGATTGCAGCCTTCGAGTGCGCCTTCATCATGCGCAAGTGGGAGGAGCATGACTGGCACATCGGCAAGACCGCGGCGGCGATCGGGGAGTCACGCGAGTGGCTGGGCAAGCAGATCCGCAAGCACGGGTTGCAACCCCGCGACGCGTCGCCGCCCCTCTCCGCCGGATCGCCTCCGCCCATGAACACCCGCGGCCAATAGCCTCCTGGCGGAGGCTCAGATGGCCGCGGTGACTCCGGAGCGGTTGGCCGCACCCAGGTAAGTGGCGACGCGCCTCTCCCCGTTGCCGCCGGTGAGCGTGTCCTCAGCGATGCGGGAGCTACACACGTTTGCGGGGTCTCGCGCCGAACCCTGCTGCGAAAATACGGCGGGAATGTCGGAAGAACGAGGGCTGCGGGATGGGGGCGGGATGGCCGCGCAGCGGCCAGCAGCATCCTCGGATTTTTTCATCCTTCTCCCCACCCCCTAGCCCCCACTCCCATTTTTCATCCTCGACCGGCGTCGCAGCGCGTCATGGGGACGGGTGGGAAATACGGTCTAACCGGCATGGTCGCCATTGTCCCGCTTCAGACCGTACTTGCGGATCTGTTTGCCCAGCCACTCGCGCGACTCGCCGATCTCCGCCGCGGTCTTGCCGATGTGCCAGGCGTTGGCGGCCCAGTGGCGGTAGATGAAATCGCGTTCGAACGCCTCGATCACCTGTTCCTTGGCGCGCTTCAGGTTGTTCTCCGTACGCAATGGCTTGCAGAAGTCCGGACAGGGATCGGGGAACAGGGGGCTGGGCAGGTCCTCATAATGGACCGTGCTGTTGGGGCACAGGATGACCAGGCGTTCGATCAGGTTGCGCAGCTCGCGCACGTTCCCTGGCCAGGTGTAGCGCGTCAGGGCGGCGAGCGCCTGCGGGGCGAGGGTGATCCGCCGGCCCTTCTTGTTGCCGAACTCCGCGAGGAAGTGGTCGATCAGGAGGGGGATGTCCTCCGGGCGCTCGCGCAACGGGGGAAGGTGGATGGGCACGACATTGAGGCGGAAGTAGAGGTCGGAACGGAAGGCGCCGACGTCGACCGCGACCTCCAGATCCTGGTTGCTGCCGGCGATGATGCGCACATCCACCGCGTGGCTGGTCTCTCCGCCCAGGGGCGAAACCCGATGGTCCTGCAGGAAACGCAGGAGCTTGGCCTGTACCCGCAGGTCGAGCTCCTGGATCTCGTCCAGAAACACCGTGCCCCCGCGAGTCGCGTGAAAGATCCCCTGGGTGGTCGTCGCGGCATCCGTGTAGGCGCCCTGCTCATGGCCAAAGAGCAGATTCTCCGCCAGCTCCACAGGCAGAGAGGCGCCATTGATGGCCGTGAACGGCCGTCCCTTCCGGCGTCCCTGATGGTGGATGGAATGGGCGATCAACTCCTTGCCGGTACCGGTCTCGCCCGTGATCAAGACCGTGCAATCCGCATCCTCGGCAGCCCGGCCTGCCACGTCCAGGGCGGCGACGAGTTGCGGGTCCTCGCCGACGACACCGGTGCAACAGAACCGGTCGCGCGCGACCGTGCTTATTCCCGTCTGGGATCCGGCTCCTCCGGCCATCACAACTCCCTTGTCGCCGATCGCAGCGAAGATCTGGAAACCAAAATGTTGATCAAATTTACCACCATTTCACTGACTAGATGGAATGCCACTCAACAGTGTGTCTTCCAATTGACCTCGGATCGCCCTTCCCACCGATGTGACACCCACCGCCCCGTCGTGGAGAGATGCTGGGTCGGCAGCGGCCCAGCCGTCACGGAGCCGTGGTAGATCGCCCGTCGCCTTCTCGGTCACGAACGTCGAGGTCACGAGTCGCGCGGCGCGGCGGTGGTGGTGAAGGCGATCTCGGCCAACCGCGGATAGGCCTCGACGAAGTGTACCGTGAGCCCCTCCCGCAGGTGGTCGGGGAGCTCGTCGAAGTCCGGGCGGTTGGCCTCCGGCAGGATCAGCTCCATGACCTTGTTGCGGCGGGCGGCGATGAGCTTCTCGCGGATCCCGCCGACGGCGAGGACCTTGCCGGTGAGGGTCAGCTCGCCGGTCATGGCCAGGGGCCGGCCGATCGCCTCTCCCCGGGCCAGGGAGAGCAGGGCCGTGGCCATGGTGACGCCGGCGCTCGGGCCGTCCTTGGGGGTCGCTCCCTCCGGGACGTGGAGGTGGATCGCCGCCTCGTTGAAGAAGGCGGGGTCGGCCCCGAGGTGGGCGGCGTTCGCCTCGATGTAGCTACTGGCGATCTGCGCCGACTCCTTCATCACCTCCCCGAGCTGGCCGGTGAGCTTGAAGGCGCGGCTGCCGCCGTAGACCCGGGTCGCCTCCACGTTGAGGGTGGCGCCGCCGAGGGCGGTCCAGGCCAGGCCGGTGACGATGCCGACCCCGGCGAGGGGCTGCTCCGGCCGGAACTTGGGCTTACCCAGGTATGCCTCCAGCTCTGCCACGTCGACGCGCACCGGTTGGTCGCCGTCTTCCAGCATCTTCACCACTGCCTTGCGAATGATGCGGCCGAGCTGCTTCTCCAAGCTGCGTACCCCCGCCTCCCGGGCGTACCCCTCGATCAACCGCTCCAGGGCCGCGTCGCTCAGGGTCACTTGCTCCGCCGTCACCCCGGCCTTGGCGAGCTGCTTGGGCCACAGGTGATTGCGGGCGATGACCAGCTTCTCGCGGGTGATGTAGCCGGCCAGGTGGATGGTCTCCATGCGGTCCAGCAGCGGGCTCGGAATGGTGTCGAGCAGGTTGGCGGTGCACATGAACAGCACCTTGGAGAGATCGAAGCGCACGTCCAGGTAGTGATCGAGGAAGTCGACGTTCTGCTCCGGATCGAGGACCTCCAGCAGGGCCGAGGCCGGGTCACCGCGGAAGCTGGCGCCGATCTTGTCGATCTCGTCGAGCATGATCACCGGGTTCGCCACCCCGACCTCTTTGATCGCCTGGACGAACTTGCCGGGCAGGGCGCCGATGTAGGTGCGGCGGTGGCCCTTGATCTCTGCCTCGTCGCGCATCCCGCCCAGGGAGAAGCGGTAAAACTTGCGCCCCAGGGCCTCGGCCACCGAATGCCCGATGGAGGTCTTGCCCACCCCTGGCGGCCCCACCAGGAGAATGATCGAGCCGGCGACCTCCCCCTTGTGCGCCCCCACGGCGAGGAACTCGACGATGCGTTCCTTCACGTCCTCCAAGCCGTCGTGGTCGCGGTCGAGAATCGCCCGGGCATTGTTCAGATCGAAGCTGTCCTTCGAGTACCGACCCCACGGCAGGACGGTCATCCAGTCGAGGTAGTTGCGGGTAACGCTGTACTCGGGCGAGCCGATGTCCAGCACCGCCAGCTTCTCCATCTCCTCGTCGACACGCTTCTTCGCCTGCTCCGGCAGGGTGAGGTCCTTGAGCCGTTGCTGGAACCGCTCCAGCTCCGCGGTCCGGTCGTCCTTGGAGATCCCCAGCTCCTTCTGGATCTCCTTGAGCTGCTCCTTGAGGAAGAACTTGCGCTGCTGCTCCCCCACCCGCTGCTGCACCCCCTTGCGGATCTCCGCCTGGATCTTCGCCACCTCCAGCTCCTTCTTCAGCAGGAGGAGCACCTTCTCCATGCGCTCGGTAAGGGGCAGGGTCTCCAGCACCGCCTGCAGCTCCTGCTTGTTGGCGGTGGTCAGGTTGGCGGAGAAGTCGGCGAACGGCGACGGCTCGTTGGTGCCGAAGCGGGAGAGGAAGATATTCAGCTCCTCGCTGTACAGGGGGCTGAGGGGAATCAGCTCCTTGAAGGTGGTGATGATCGCCATGCCGTACGCCTTCACCCGCGCGTCGTCCTCCGGCGGGATCTCCGGGTAGACCACCCGCGCCATGAACGGCGGCTCGCGAGAGATCCACTCGACGATGCGAAACCGTTCCACCCCCTCGGCGATGAACCGCACCAATCCGTCCTGGCGCGCCGGGTCATGCATGCGCACGGCCGTGCCCATGGTGTGGAAGTCCTTCCACCCGGGAATCTCCACGTCGGCGTTACGCAGCAGGATCACCCCCACCATCTTGTGGGCGGTCTTGCCAATGGCCTCCACCGTCGCCAGCCACGGCTCGCTCTTGAGCAGCAGCGGCATACCCTGTCCCGGGAAAAACGGCCGGTCCCACAGCGGCAGGAGGTGGAGGACCGTGGGCAGCAGATCCTCCGGTCGGGCGATCTCCGAGCGGACCGCAGCCTCCTCGCCCCCTGCGTTCGCGTCGTCTTGAACCTCTGCACCCTCGTCGCCGGTGTCGTGGGATCGCCCGATTTCCATGGCGCTCTATCCTTCCTTTCCCATGAAATGATGGCTACCCCGGAAGGTACGGTAACAGTCCCACGTTAGTGAACTCCGCCACCCTCGGCACTTCGCCCAACGCTACGGCGTCGACCGTTGGCCGGCGCGTCTCGCGCCTGTTCGTCGCTGGGTATCGACGGCTGCGAGGCGGAGACCGCACCACGCGCCCCGCGGCCCGCTGCCTTCTCCGTCACGCTGTAGCGAGAGCGTGGCGTGTAGTGAGCGCGGGTTGACGTTCATCCCCGGCCGGGCGTGCGCACGTCGCGAGCGAATGGCCTGTCCCCACCGTGATGGACCGCCATGATCGAGTGACTCCCGTGGCCACCGCGAGCGGCCTCACGTGGTCGTCCCCCGAGTCCCCTGTTCTCGCTGCCCAGGCTCAAGTTTGTTGAGCGTTCGTCCGTTCTTAGCCACACAGAATGCGACACTCGTGACCGGTCGGCGAGACCTTCAGGGTCGGCTACCGGCACATCGGTGAGGACTGGACACGAACACGTCAAGCACGGGTCAGCCGGGAGCAGAAACCATGCTGGAACGCCTGAGAAGTCTCTCCGTCAAGACCATCATCACCATGGTCCTCGTTCTCGGCGCGATACAGGCCGTCTCCACCTATGTTGCCTGGCGGTCGCAAGAGCGGTCCTCCATGGGCAAGCTGGAGACCGAAGGGCAAAATCTCACCGTGGTGTTGCGCTCGGCCCTGGCGAACGCGATGTTGCAGGCGGACATGGAGGGGCTGCAGACGATGCTCGACACCGTCGGCTCGATGGAGATCGTCAAACGGGTCTTCATCGTGGACCGGAAGGGGGCCGTCGTGAACGCCTCCGACAAGGCCATGGTGGGGAAGGCGACGGAGGCCGGTGCGGTCAAGAAGATCGGCGAGGATAAGCGCTATGTCTTCGGACTGGAAAAGGCCGCCGCTGGCAGGCCGTTCGTGAACATCCTGTCCGCGATTCCCGCCGCCAGCGAGTGCCTGCAATGCCACACGGACGTCAAGCAAGGGGAGGCCATCGGCTACCTCGGGTTGGAGCGATGGGCCGACCGGGACATGCAACAGCTCGCCGCCAGTCGCCGGAATGCGCTGGTGACGAACCTCATCATCCTCCTGGCCATGACCCTGGTCGTCGGGTGGATCACGCGTGCCATCACCAAGCCTCTGGCCAGGATGGCCGCCGCGGCGAGCCAGATCGCCACGGGTGACCTCGAGACGGAGATCGTTCACAAGTCGCACGACGAGCTCGGCATCCTCGCCAACGCCTTCCGGGAGCTGATCGCCTACGTCCAGCGGCTGGCAGGCGGCGCCGACGCCCTGCGCCGGGGTGATCTCAGCGCCCCGGTGGCGGCCCGCAGCGAGCGCGATCGCCTCGGCCGCGCCTTCCAGGCGCTCCACGCGACCGTTACCAAGCTGGTGGAAGAGACTCAGCGGCAGGTGGAATGGGCGCAGCAGGGACAGCTCGACAAGCGGGGTGAACCGAGCCACTTCGAGGGCGCCTATCGCCAGCTCGTCCAGGGAATGAATGACACCCTGGATGCGGTCATCGCACCGGTCAATGAGGCGTCCGAGGTGCTGAAAGGGATGGCCGACGGTGACCTCACCGTGCGCGTGGGGGGGGACTACAAGGGTGGCCATGCCGCCATCAAACAAGCCTTGAATCACGCTGTGGAGAGTTCTGCCCAGGCGATCACCGCCCTGCACGACTCCGCCCAGCAGGTGTTGCTGAGCAGCACGGAGATCTCCACGGGAAATATGGATCTCGCCGCGCGCACCGAAGAGCAGGCCGCGTCCCTCGAACAGACCGCGGCGGCCATGGAGGAGATGGCCGCGACCATCCAGGCGAGCGCGGACAAGGCCGCACGAGCGAACGAGCTCGCCCGCACGGCGCGCAAGGCGGCGGAGGAGGGTGGCACCGTGGTCGGGCGGGCGGTGGAGGCGATGGGGGCGACACGCGAGTCATCGAGCCGGATCAGCGACATCATCAACGTGATCGACGACATCGCCTTCCAGACCAATCTGCTGTCCCTCAATGCCGCGGTCGAGGCGGCGCGCGCCGGCGAGCAAGGCCGCGGCTTCGCGGTGGTCGCCGCGGAGGTGCGAAATCTCGCCCGGCGCTCGGCCAATGCGGCGCGCGAAATCAAGACCCTGATCCAGGACTCGGTGGGGAAGGTTGCCGCCGGAACGGACCTGGTCAATGCCTCGGGCGAGAGCCTGCGGGACATCCTCGACTCCGTGCGCGAGGTCAGCGCCTTCGTCGAGGACATCACCAACGCCAGCCAGGAGCAGTCGGCCGGCGTGAGCTCGGTGAACGACGCCATCGCCCAGATGAACACCATGACCCAGCAGAACGCCGCCCTCGTCGAGGAGGTGGCCGCCAGTGCCGACTCCTTGACCGAGCGTGCGCGCGACATGGAGAACCAGGTGGCGCACTTCCAGTTGGGGGATGACCACCCGAGCTCCGCGATTCGCAAGCCGGCGCCGGCCCCAGCGGCGCAGCGCTCGGCCCCCGCGGCCGCCCCTCGCATGGCCGCTCCGGCCCCGGTCGCGGCGGTCAGCGACGACGAGTGGGAAGATTTTTAGCCAGCTTCCCTCGCCCGCGTTCGCCGTGCGACCGTGCAGCCGGTCGTAGATCCTCCCCGATCCGCTAGCCCGAGCACCCAGGTAGGCTTGGGCCTGTGGAGGACTCGGGCGAAGCGGCCCAGGATCGGCGGGCGGTGGCGCACTGGAGTCTTGGAGAGAAGGCGGGTTACGCGAGGGAATCGTCCGTGAGCAATGAGACATCCATTCTCTGGGGAGTGCTGTTTGGCTCGATCGGCGTCGGCTACTTCGTCTACGGCAAGCGGCAGCGCCGGGGAGTCCCTCTGGTGTGTGGTCTCGGGCTGATGCTCTTCCCGTACTTCGTGGCCAATACGATCCTGCTGGTGGTGATCGGCGTGATGCTGGCGGTCACCCCCTACTTCCTGCGCCTCTGACTCGCGCCGTGGCCCGAGTCCGCTCGCCCGCAGCGGGTGGGGCCCGTGGGCGGTGGGTCGCCGTGTCGCAGCGGGCTGGCTCGCAGACCTGCCGAATCTTGAGCAATGGTCGGCGGTCCCGGTTTGCGACCGATGCCGCTCCTACAGAGGGATCTCATGTCGTCGCACCTGATTCGCATGGTGGTCTGTCCCTCACTCCACGCTATGATGCTGCGCCTAGGAGAAGGTATGGCACCGGATCTGCGCTCGTGAAGCCCGCCGCCAGCGGCCCCCTTGCCCATGGCAGTCCATTGACCGTCGGCTGGCGGGAGTGGCTCGCCTTTCCCGACCTCGGTATCGCCCACATCAAGGCGAAGATTGACACCGGCGCCCGCACCTCGGCCCTGCACGCCTTCTTCGTCGAGCCGTACCGCGAGGGCGGTGCGCCGATGGTGCGGTTCGGCGTCCACCCCTTGCAGCGCAGGGACGACGTGGCGCGTGAGTGCCGCGCCGCGATGGTCGACTACCGCTGGGTGAGCGACTCCGGGGGCCACCGCGAGCAACGCTACGTGATCCTCACCACCCTTGTCCTCGGTGCCCTTTCCTGGCCGGTCGAGCTGACCCTCACCAACCGTGACGACATGCGGTTCCGCATCTTGCTCGGCCGTACCGCCATGCGTGGACGGCTGCTCGTCGATCCGGCCGCCTCCTACCTTGTGGGTCACCGGCCGCGGCGCACAGGGGAGCGGCGACGCACCTTGAAAGGAAGTCCTCCATGAGAATTGCCGTGCTCTCTCGCAACCGCAAGCTCTACTCGACCCGCCGTTTGGTGGAGGCGGCGGAGCAGCGCGGCCACGAGGTGCAGGTGCTCAACACCCTGAAGTGCTATATGAACATCGCCTCCCTGCGGCCGGTGGTCCATTACCGAGGGGAGCGGCTGGAGCCGTTCGACGCGGTGATCCCGCGCATCGGCGTCTCGATCACCTTCTACGGCGCCGCCGTGGTGCGCCAGTTCGAGATGATGGGCGCCTATCCGGCCAACGAGTCGGTGGCGATCACCCGTTCGCGCGACAAGCTGCGTTCGATGCAGATCCTCGCCCGGGCGGGCATCGGCCTGCCCTTGACCGGCTTCGCCAACTCCCCGGACGACACCGAGGACCTGATCAAGCTGGTGGGGGGCGCACCGCTGGTGGTGAAGCTCCTGGAGGGCACCCAGGGCAAGGGGGTGGTCCTGGCGGAGACCCAGAAGGCCGCGGAGAGCTTGATCGAGGCGTTCCGGGCGCTGGGTGCCAACTTCCTGGTGCAGGAGTTCATCAAGGAGGCGGGCGGCTCCGACCTGCGGTGCTTCGTGATCGGCGAGAAGGTGGTTGCGGCGATGCAGCGCAGCGCCAAGGAGGGGGAGTTCCGCTCCAACCTCCATCGCGGCGGCAGCGCGGAGACCGTCAAGCTCACCCCGGAGGAGCGCTCCACCGCGGTGCGTGCGGCGAACCAGATGGGCCTCAACGTGGCGGGTGTCGACCTGCTGCGCTCCAACCACGGCCCGGTGGTGATGGAGGTGAACTCCTCCCCCGGCCTGGAGGGGATCGAGAAGGCCACCGGCAAGGACGTGGCCGGCATGATCGTCGAGTTCATCGAGAAGAACGCCCGCCCGAACCGCACCCGTACCCGCGGACACGGGTGAGCCACGTCGCCCATGGGCGCTCCCCACGCCTGTCCCCAGGCGCATTGATGGAGCGCCTCTTCAGTCACCGTGACCGCAAAGACTAGATCACCGGCGGGGTCGAGTCGGTGATGATCGCCTCTTCCTGGTTGGCGTGGAACAGCTCTACGTTTTCCGCGACCTCGTCTGCCTCGCGGAAACGCGCGATGTGGAACACCGCCTCGCCGGCCAGGACCAGGGGAAGGCGGGTGCGCCCGATGATCACCCCATTGGCGGTCGACAGCACCTCTCGCTCGCCATTGCCGGAGGGATCGGAGATCCACGCGAGTACGTCGCCGCGGCTAACCTGCCCGCCGAGGGGGGCCACCGCGCGCAGGATGCCACTCTCCGGTGCTCGCACCCAGGTGCTGGATCGGGCCACGAACGGCTCGATCGTGGAGCGGTGGCGCGCCGCGGGTGGCGGCAGCATGCCGATCGTGCGCATCACGTTGAGCACGCCCTGCACCCCGGCGCGAATCGCCACCTCGTCGAAACGTAGACCCTCTCCCGCCTCGTAGATGAGCATCGGGATCCCGAGCTCCGCGGCGCTCTGGCGCAGCGAGCCGTCGCGCAGGTTGGCGTTGATCAGCACCGGGACGCCAAATGCGTGGGCCAGGGCGGCGGTCGGCTGGTCGTCGAGATCGGCGCGCACCTGCGGCAGGTTGGTCCGGTGGCGCGCACCGGTGTGGAGGTCGATGCCGTGGGTCGTCTGGCGGACGATCTCCGAGATGAAGAGGTTGGCGACCCGCGCCGCCAGCGATCCGCCCTCCGAGCCTGGGAAGCAGCGGTTGAGGTCGCGGCCATCGGGCAGGTAGCGTGAGTGGGCGATCACCCCGTAGACGTTGACGATCGGTACCGCCATCAGGGTGCCACGCAGGCGTTTCAATGATGCGCGCCGTAGCAGGCGGCGGATGATCTCCACGCCGTTGAGCTCATCGCCGTGAATCGCGGCGCACACGAAGAGCCGCGGTCCGTCACGATGGCCGCGGACGACGTGCACCGGCATGGTGAGGGGGGTATGGGTGTAGAGACGCGGCAGGGGAAGATCCACGGTGACGTGCTCCCCCGGAGCAATCTCCTGTCCCCCCAGGATGATGAGTCCATTGCTCATGGCGCACCCAACCCTGAGCGGCTTCTCTCGGTTCGGCAAGCGCCCAGTTGCGCCATTCGCAGGGCGGCGCGACGGAGGAGCTCGCCTTGGCTACGGCGTAGACTGCGACCGCTGGCCGCCGCTTCGAGATGTCATCCGTGAACAGTGGGACCCCCCTCTCCGGGGAGCGCTGTTCGGCTCGATCGATCCCAGCGAGCCGGGGAGTACCGGTAGGAGCGAGCTTGCTCGCGAAGGGACTTGATTGCGGAGCCCCTCGGGGCGTCCCGCCTTGCGGCCGAGGTCGCTCCTACGAGCATTCAAGAACGCTGCGGGCGACCCCTGCGGCGCCGACGATTAGTGACAGATTCACCACCTTGCCGAGCACCGGATTGGTGGTAGTGTAGAAAAAGACTAGTAATTTAATTGTCTTTTGTTGTCCTCCCAGGGCGCTTGCTGCGTGATGGCGGCGAGCGTCGCGAGGAGGCCACTCCATGGCACTTGCCTTCAACCAGCAAAAATTCCA
>Ga0210096_1000686_pt1 | contig 11488 bp, 8 predicted proteins | sample China_Galinas_PW_4_FD_184864 | JGI IMG/M metagenome (GOLD analysis project Ga0210096, IMG submission 184864) | Wetland microbial communities from San Francisco Bay, California, USA, that impact long-term carbon sequestration - China_Galinas_PWA_D2... | ecosystem: Environmental > Aquatic > Marine... | reverse complement strand
GTTGGGGCCTACGAGGTAGTCGCTCATTTCGGGGCGGTGCGAGGCCATGACGATCAGGTCGATGCCGATCCGCTCCGCCGTTTCCAGAATGCAGTGGTAGATGCTGCCGGTATCCAGGTGTTTGAATACGGTGACGCCTTCGGGGAGGTGTTCGGCAACGAACGCGTCGAGCCCGGCGGCAGCTTCATGGGCAAGGCGGCTTTCGGTGTCTTCGGGCAGATACATTTGCATGCCCGGCGGCAGGTCGGGAAAAACGCTGAGCAGATGCAACTCCGCACCAAAAGCCTGGCAATATTCGAGTGCCGCCGGCAGGGCCTTCTGCCACGACGACTGCTCCTGAAGATCGATGGGAAGTAGTATTTTTTTGTACATACCTGATCATTCCCTTGCTCTTGCTCGGACGTTGCCGCGCCCGGAGCTAATTGGTTGCGCCCGCCGCCACCGCGGCGTTGATGACCACCTCGCCGATCTCCGGCTCGAACTGTTTCCACACCGGCACCATCGCCTCGCGCCATAGCGCCAAGTCCGCGGCAGACGGCGTGAAGATCTCAACCCCTTCGGCTTCCGCGACCTTGTGCCGGGTGCCCTCGGCCTGTTCACGGGCGATGCGATTGACTTCCACGGTGACCTCGGCGAGGATTTCTTCCAGCACCGGGCGCACATCCTCTGGCAAACCCTCCCAGAAGTCGTGGTTGGTGATCACCATGTAACCTTGAAAGCTGTCGTTCAACTCGATGAAGTTTTTCTGAAGCTCGTGGATCTTGCGCGAGTAGATGTTCGACCAGGAATTCTCCTGGCCTTCGACCAGTCCCTCCCGGATGGCATCGGTCACGCGGCTGAACGGCATCGGGATGCCGACGACGCCGACGCGCGCCCATTGCTGTTGAAACACCATCGAGGGCTCGATGCGGAAAACCAGGCCATCGGCGTCGGCGGGCACGCGAAGCGGCTTGTTCGCCGAGACCGCCCTCATGCCGTTATCCCAGTACGCCAGTCCCATGATCCCGACCGGTAGCACGGTTTGCAACAGCTGTTGACCGATCTCGCTCCGTTGGAACCGATGAACATGGTCGACGTCCCGGAACAGGAACGGCAGATCGTAGACCTGCAGCACCGGCGCGTAGCTGCGGAATTTCGAGAGCGACGGCGCCGCCATTTCGACATCGCCGAACAACAGAGCGAGAAAGACCGCGTCGTCGTTGAATTTCTGCGAGCGCGGATACACTTCCACCGCGACCTTGCCGGCGAGCCTTTCCTCTACCCGCTTCTTAAACATTTCGGCGCCGAGGCCCTTTGGCGTGTTCTCGCCGACCACGTGCGAGAACCGGATGAGGATCGGCTCTTCGGCCCGCGACGAGATTGCTGTCATGGCCACAAGGCAGAACAGCGCGACAGCCAACCTAGGTAACCACATCGTCGTACCCCCTCCGCGACATCTGTTCCGGCGACCGGCGATAACGAACCCTCGCCTCGCCGTCGCCCCGTGATTACATGCCTACTTGTACCCTTTCAACTGGTCGATCAGCTCCGGTAGGAACAAGGAGATCTGCGGTATATAGGTAACCAGAATCAGGAAGAACAGGAGCACGCACAGCCACGGAAACGCCGCGCGCACCGCCCAGACGATGCTCTGGCCGGTGATTCCCGCCAGCACGAAAAGGTTGAGCCCCACCGGCGGCGTAATCATGCCGATCTCCATGTTCACCACCATGATGATCCCGAGATGAATCGGGTCGATGCCGAGCTTCAGCGCGATCGGGAACAGGATCGGCGCCATGATCAGCACGATCGCCGACGGTTCCATGAAGTTGCCGGCCATCAACAGCAGGATGTTGACGACGATAAGGAACCCCCATGCCGGCAGGCCCCAGTGGGTGATCATCTCGGCGATGTGGTGGGGGATCCGCTCGGTGGTGAGCACATGGGCGAACAGCATCGCGTTGGCGATGATGAACAGCAGCATCACCGTAACCTTCGAGGCGTCCAGAACCACCTTGCGCACTTCGGGATTGCCGACCGATTGCGGAATCGCCAGGGCGACCTGCCAGGTGTTGCGGGCGACCATGCTGGCGGTCTGCTCGTCGGGCTTGCGCCAGGGCACACCTCTCAGCGGCCCCATGTCGCGGTAGCCGATCACCGCAATGCCGAAGGCGTAAACTGCGGAGACGGCGGCCGCCTCGGTGGGGCTGGCGACGCCGCCATAGATGGAGCCGAGAACGATGACGATCAACATGATGCCACCGGTGGCGCTCCATCCGGAGGCGAAGACCTCCTTGAACCCGGCGAAGGGCTGTGCCGGCAGTTTTTTGTAACGTGCGACGAAATAGATGACCACCATCAACAAGGTGCCCATCATGAGGCCGGGAATAAAACCGGCCATGAACATGCGTGCCGCCGACACCTCGGTCGCCGCCGAGTAGACGAGCATGACGATGCTCGGCGGAATCAGGATGCCTAGCGTCCCGGCATTGCCGATCACGCCGGCGGCCATGCTCTGCGGATAGCCGGCCTTGACCATGCCGGCAATGACGATCGAACCGATGGCGGCGACGGTGGCCGGCGACGAGCCGGAAACCGCGGCGAACAGCATGCAGGCGACCACCGATGCCATCGCCAAGCCGCCGCGGATGAATCCGACCACCGATATGGCGAAGCGGATCAGCCGGCGGGCCACGCCGCCGGTCGACAGAAACGCCGACGACAGAATGAAGAACGGGATGGCAAGAAGGGTGTAATGCTCGGAAACCGCCTCGAACAGCTTGAGGGCAATGGAGGCGATCGAGTCGTTGGAGAACATCAGGATCGTGGCAACGCTGGAAAAGCCCAACGCGACCGCGATCGGCATGCCCATGAACATAAAGCCAAACAGCAACGCGAACAGGGCGGCCGTGGTCATGGCTTGGCCTCCCCGCCCGCCGCTGGAGCATGATCGGCCCCGACTTCCTTGAGCGCATCCTTGGCCTCGTCGGCGAGGCGGAACCCGTCGACATCGCCCTTGTAAACCGACCAGCCGAGCTGGAGAAAGCGGATAAACAGCAGAACAAAACCGATCAGCAGAATGGAGTGGGCGGCGTACTTGGGGATCGGCAGGTCTTCGAGCTGGATACCGATCTTGTACATCTTGGCGAGGTAGACCCATGCGCCCTCGATGAACAGCCCGCAATAGACAAGACAGAGCGCGAGCGCGACCAGCGTGACGATCCGCCGGGTCTTCGACGACAACAACCGTACGATGGCGTCGACTCCGATATGCGAGCCGACCTTGACGCCGTAGGAAGCCCCGAACAGCACCAACCACGCCGACATGTGGAGGGTCAGTTCCTGGACCCATATGAAACCGGTGCCAAACCCGTAGCGGAGCAACACCTCCATGAACACCAGGAGAGTCATGGTAACGAGGAGGAGGGAAATGATTCCCTCCTCCAGGCCATCGATCATACGGACAAGCATGACAGGCCGTCCCTGTTAACGAAGGGAGCCGCTAGCTTGCGGCGTTGGATGCTGCTGCGGAGTCGATCAGATCTTTACCGATGTCGGATTCGAACTTTTTCCACACCGGCTTCATCGCCTCGACCCACTGCGCCCGCTCCTCGTCGGTCAGTTGGAGGATCTTAGACCGACCGGAATCGACGATCAGCTGCTTCTGCTGCGTGTTTAGGTCCTCGGCGATCTTGTTGCCGTAGGTCAGGGCCTCGTCGAGAGCCGCCTTCACCTCCTTGCGGATGTCATCAGGCAAGTCGTTCCAGAACTCATCGGACGTCACCACCAGATAGTCGATCAACCCGTGGTTCGACTCGGTGATGTATTCCTGCACCTCGTAAAACTTCTGGGAGTAAATGTTCGACCAGGTATTTTCCTGTCCATCGATGGCGTTCGTCTGCAACAGGATGAACACTTCGGAGAACGGCTTCTTGATCGGCAGGGCATTGACCGCCTCGAACTGCGCGGCGAGAACGTCGGAAGCCTGGACGCGGAATTTCAATCCGTCGGCGTCGGCAGGAACCTTCAGCGGTTTGTTGGCGGAAAGCTGCTTCAAGCCGTTGTGCAAGTAGCCGAGACCGAGGATGCCCTTGTCTTGCATCGACAGCAGCAACTTCTGGCCGGCTTCGCTCTTCTGGAAGCGCTCGACCGCTTCCATGTCCTTGAACAGGAACGGAAGATCGAACAACTGCAGCGTCGGCGTGTACGCTTCGAATTTCGACAGCGACGGCGCGGCCATCTGCACGTCGCCGAGCAGCATCGCCTCCAAAACCTTGTTGTCGCCGTAGAGCTGACTGTTGGGATAAACCTCGACAACCACCTTGCCGCCGAGACGTTCGGCAACAAGATCCTTGAACTTGTTGGCCATCTGGCCCTTGGGGGTGTTTTCCGCAACGACGTGTGAGAACTTGATGACGATCGGATCGTCCGCCTTGGCGACGGGCATCGCAAGCATCAGTGCGGCGAGCGCAATTCCAGCGGTAATGGTACGCATATACTTCCTCCCTCGTGGTGTTGAAGCCAAGTGCACCCTGGGTTTCAGGCCACGTTCGATGGCCTTTTCAACTTTGTTGGGGGCACAGCCCCAGACGTTATACCTCTGATCTTTTGTACAAGGAAAATCTCGGTTATGGAAGCAACGAATGCGCGGATCCGTAAAACCGACGACAGGGCACAACCTTAAGTACACGAACGACATGCTTCGTGCCCGCAAGTGCGAGAAGTCGCCGGGCAACCACGCTGGAGACACGCGCCGCGTCATGGTAGCTCCGGTCACCGTCCTACCCGTGATCAGGCCGACGCGCTGGAAAACCAGAGGAACATCCGCGATATTTGGCGCACAATCGGCGCGGTTCGCAGGCGGCGGGCAGGGCACTCCGGTAAATCCGGGAGGATCCGCCCAGCGAAAAGCGTTGGCTCGGGAGGCCTTGAGGTCCCGGCTCCATCGGCTCAAGGGTTTCGACAAGAAATAATTGAGGGAGGCATTCATGACCAAGGACCTGCGCGAGAGCGCATTGGAATATCACCGCACGCCGCCGGCGGGGAAACTGGCAATCGTCGCCACCAAGCCGATGGCGACCCAACGGGATCTGGCACTTGCCTATTCGCCCGGTGTTGCCGACGCCTGCAACCTCATCGTCGAAGACCCGCTCGCGGCGGCGAGCGTCACCACCCGCGGTAATCTCGTCGCCGTGATCACCAACGGAACCGCCGTCCTCGGGCTCGGGGCGATCGGTCCGCTGGCGTCCAAACCGGTGATGGAGGGCAAGGCGGTCCTGTTCAAGAAATTCGCCGGCGTCGATGTTTTCGACATCGAGGTCGACGCGACCGATCCAGACCGGTTCGTCGACATCGTCGCCAGCCTCGAGCCCACCTTCGGCGGCATCAACCTGGAGGACATCAAGGCCCCGGAATGCTTCGAGATCGAGAAGAAGCTCCGGGAGCGAATGAACATCCCGGTGTTTCACGACGATCAGCACGGCACCGCGATCATCGTCTCGGCGGCGGTCATCAACGGGCTTCGCGTCGTCGGCAAGGACATCGCCGACGTCAAGCTGGTCACCTCCGGGGCCGGCGCGGCGGCGCTGGCGTGCGTCGACCTGCTCATCAGCCTCGGCGTCAGCAGGAGCAACGTCTGGGTGACCGATATCGCCGGCGTCGTCTACAAGGGACGCACCGAGCTGATGGACGACCGCAAGGCGCAGTATGCCCAGGAGACCGACGCGCGAACCCTGGACGACGTGATCGTCGGCGCCGATATTTTTCTCGGTCTGTCGGCGCCGAGAGTACTGAAACCGGAGATGGTCGCCAAGATGGCGGAAAAACCGCTGGTCTTCGCCCTCGCCAACCCGACTCCGGAGATCCTGCCCGAGGAGGTCAAGGCGGTGCGGCCCGACGCGATCATCGCCACCGGCCGGTCCGACTATCCCAATCAGGTAAACAACGTGCTTTGTTTCCCGTATCTGTTCCGCGGCGCCCTCGACGTCGGCGCAACTGCGATCAACGAGGAGATGAAGATCGCCTGCGCCACGGCCCTGGCCAATCTGGCGATGGCCGAACCGTCGGACATCGTCGCCATGGCCTACGGCGGCGAGGAACTGCGCTTCGGTCCGGACCACCTGATCCCCAAGCCGTTCGATCCCCGCCTGATCATCGAGGTCACTCCGGCGGTTGCCAAGGCGGCGATGGACAGCGGCGTCGCCACCCGGCCGATCGCCGATCTCGATCACTATCGCGAGCGGCTCTCCCGCTTCGTTTTCCGATCGGGCACCCTGATGAAGCCGGTGTTCGACGGCGCCAAGCGGAATCCCGGCCGCCTGGTTTACGCCGAGGGCGAAAGCCACCGGGTGCTCCGGGCGACCCAGATCGTCTGCGACGAGGGCCTCGCCCAACCGATCCTGATCGGGCGACGCAAGATCATCGAAGAACGAATCGCCGAACTGCAGTTGCGGATTAAACCCGACGAGCATTTCCGCTTGGTCGATCCCGAAGACAATCCCCGTTACGAAGTCCATTGGCGGGAGTACCACAATATCTTGAAGCGCCGCGGCATATCGCCGGAGGCCGCGCAGCGGCTGATGCGGACGCGAACCAGCGCCCTCGCTTCAGTGATGGTCCGGCTCGGCGAGGCCGATGCCGCTCTCTGTGGTCCCCTCGGCTCCTTTCGACTGCACCTGCGTCACGTCCTTGACGTGATTGGCAAGGCCGAAGGCGTCCGCGACCTCTCCGCCCTCAGGGCGCTCATTCTCCAGCGTGGGACGTACTTCATCGCCGACACCCACGTCACCCTGGATCCGACCGCCGAGGAGATCGTCGAGATGGCCATCCTCGCGGCCGAGGCGGTGCGCCGGTTCGGTATCGAGCCCAAGGTCGCGCTGCTCTCCCACTCCAACTTCGGCATGTACGACCACCCCTCGGCGCGCAAGATGAGCGAGGCGCGCGCCATCCTCGAGCGGGTGGCGCCGGACTTGGAATGCGAGGGTGAGATGCACGCCGACGCGGCGCTTGTGGAAACGATCCGCAATCGCCTGTTGCCCGAGTCCCGCCTGAAAGGCGAGGCCAATTTGCTGATCATGCCGACCATCGAGGCGGCGAGCATCGCCTTCAATCTGGCGGCGGTCATCGGCAACGCAACGCCCATCGGTCCGTTCTTGATCGGTGTCGCCAAGTCCGTTCACATCGTCACCGAGTCGATCACCGTGCGCGGGCTGATCAACATGAGCGCCCTCGCCGTCGTCGACGCCCAAAACCGGGCCGCCGTGTCCTGAGAAGACAGTCCAAGGGGGGGAGAGAAGCGATGGCCGACTGGTGGCGTGGCGCGGTGATCTATCAGATCTACCCGCGCAGTTTTCTCGATACCAACGGCGACGGCATCGGCGATCTGGCGGGCATCACCGAGAAGCTCGACTATGTCGCCGGGCTTGGCGTCGACGGCATCTGGGTGTCGCCGTTCTTCACCTCGCCGATGAAGGACTTCGGCTACGATGTGGCCGATTACCGTGATATCGACCCGATGTTCGGCACCCTCGCCGACTTCGACCGGATGCTGGCCGAGGCCCATCGGCTGGGTCTCAAGGTGCTCATCGATCAGGTGTACTCCCACTCCTCGGACCGCCACCCGTGGTTCGAGGAAAGCCGGCGGAGCCGCGACAATCCCAAGGCCGACTGGTACGTCTGGGCCGATCCGAAGGAGGACGGCACGCCGCCCAACAACTGGCTCGCGGTGTTCGGCGGTCCGTCGTGGGACTGGGATACCCGCCGGCGGCAGTATTACCTCCACAACTTTCTCAAGGAGCAGCCGGACCTGAACTTCCACAACCCGGAGGTCCAGGACGAAATCCTCGACACCGCGAGGTTCTGGCTCGAGCGCGGCGTTGACGGCTTTCGTCTCGACGTCGCCAACTTCTTCATTCACGACGCGCTGCTGCGCGACAACCCACCGTTTGCCCACCCGAACCCGATCAAGCCCTACTGGTTGCAGCGCCAGATCTACAACCGCACGCGGCCGGAGACCCTGGCCTTCGTCGCCCGCTTTCGCGAACTGGTCGATCGCTATCCGGGGTGCATGACTGTGGCCGAGATCGCCAGCGACGACCCGATCGGCACGGTGGTCGCCTACACCGATGGTCCAGACCGCTACCACACCGCCTACAGCTTCGTGTTCCTGCGCCAGTCCTCGGGCGCCGCGCACATCCGCCGTTCGGTCGAGCAGTTGCGGGTGGCGTCGGCAGACGCCTGGCCGTCGTGGGCGTTCAGCAATCACGACGTCGAGCGGGTGGTTTCCCGCTGGGGCGGCGGCGGTGAGCCGTCGCGGGAGTTCGCCAAGGTGCTGATCGCGGCGCTAACCTGCCTGAGGGGAACCGCGTTCCTCTACCAGGGCGAGGAATTGGGGCTGCCGCAGGCGGAAGTGCCGTTCGAGCGCCTGCAGGATCCGGAGGGCAAGACTTTCTGGCCGGAGCACAAGGGCCGAGACGGGGCGCGTACGCCGATGCCGTGGATCGCATCGGCGCCCCATGCCGGTTTCTCGACCGCGGAGCCGTGGCTGCCGGTGGATCCGGCGCACACGCCGCTTGCCGTCGACAGCCAGGAGCCCAACCCGGCATCGGTGCTCCGCTTCACCCGACGGTTCCTCGCCTGGCGGAAGCGGCATCGGGCGCTTGTCGAAGGCGACATTCGATTTTTCGACACGAAGGAGCCCGTTCTCGCGTTCGAACGCTCGGGTGCCGGCGAACGGTTGCTCTGCGTTTTTAATCTCGGCGCCGAACCCGTCGAGGAGTTGCTTCGGTTCGAAGGAATACCGCGACCGCTGGCGGGACACGGGCTGCCCGGCGAGCTCGACGGCGATCGCGCGCGCCTGCCGGGTCATGGCGGTGTGTTCGCCATCCTGGAGTAGGACTAGCCCCAGCGGCAATCGCCGCGGTCGCGGGATTGTGCTAGGGTGAACGCCGACAGGGGGAGTTCTTGACGTCCCTGGAGATTGACGGATGGCCAAGGCGAAGCCGCAAACCGGTGTGCGCGAAGCGTTGCCTGTCGCCACCATCGTCCTCGCCGCCGCCGCGGTCGCCATCCTCGCGGCCCTCGCCGTCGCTTGGTTTTTGTGGGGCCAGGGATTTTCCGTCGCCGACGTCAAGAGCACCATTCTTTCGTGGGGCGCATGGGGGGTGCTGGCGTCTATCGGCCTGATGGTCCTCCATTCGTTCGTGCCGTTCCCGGCGGAGATCGTCGCCTGCGCCAACGGGATGGCCTATGGCCCGTTCTGGGGCACCGTCGTCACCTGGTTCGGCGCGATGCTCGGCGCCTTCGCCGCTTTCGGCCTGTCCCGCAAGCTCGGCCGTCCGTTCGTCGACAAGATGGTGACGAGAAAGAACTGGCGGGCCCTGGACGAGTGGGCAGGGACGCAAGGCTGGCAAGTGATCCTGGTCGGCCGTTTCACCCCGGCCATCGCCTTCAACCTGATCAATTACGCGGCGGGGTTGACCCGGATCTCGTGGTCGACCTTTACCTGGACCACCGGCCTCGGGATCCTGCCGCTGACCGTGCTGATGGTGGTCATGGGCGACAACTTCGACATGCTGCCGGTGTGGGGGTGGCTGGCGTTGTTCTCGAGCGGACTGGTTGTCTGGTTCGCGCTGCGGGCCGTTTGGCGGCGACGCGCCGGCAGGTCCACCCTCGATCGGGCGGAATCGCTGGGGAAGAGGCCGTGAGCCTGTCTTGCGGGCATCAGGTCTTGCCCGGCATCCGCTCGGGGAAGAATTTCCGCGTCATCCATTGCGCAACGTAGCCCCGCGGTTCGTCGGCGCCGGTCATCAGATAACGCAGCGTATACTCGCTGTTCAGGGTCGCATCCAGAAGGTGGTAGGCTTCGTTTCGACCGCAAAACAGGATTCGATCGCCAGGTTTCAAGGCACGTGACATCTCGGGCATCGCCGTCACCGCGTCGCCGGACTGAACGACCAGCGGCACGCAAGCAAGACGTCGGTCCCGGTCCGAGGGATCCGTCAACACCTGCTCCAACGTGACGGTCTCACCCTCGAGGAGCGACATCAGCGCGGATGCGCTTTCAGCGCAGATCTCGATCGTCCACAGGCGCGGGTTGGTTCCGCTGACGTTCTCTTGCAGCTGCTGGATGACGTCCTTGAGCACCTTGTCCCTGTCCTCGAGCTGGTGCTCGCGGATGTAGTCGAAGAAGGTTCTGAGCAGCGGCGCGATCAGATGGAACAGGATCCTGCGGGCGCTGACCAGACTCGGTTGCATGATCAGGTCGGCTTCGGCGCGTTCGAACAGCATCTGGTTGCGGTGGCGGTTCTGGCGCACCACGACGAAGATGTCCGGGTTGAGCGCCTGGGCGTTGAGGACGATGCTGAGGTTGTCGGCGTCGGTGTTGGTTCCGGCGACGATGCCGGCGGCGGTCTCCACGCGGGCCTCGCGCAAGGCCTGCTGGTTGGCGCGGTCGACGATGAAGCCGCCCGTTTCCGCCTCTTCCGGATCGACTTCGGGATCGATGACGACGGTGCGGATGCCCATGGCGGTGAGGGATTCGCGGATCTCGCGGCCCATCCGCCCGTAGCCGCAGAGGATCCAGGCGCCCCTCGGCACGTCCGGGTACATCGCCAGATTGGCGCCGGGGACTCCGATCAGCCAGGCGTTCAACATGTGGATCAGCGGGTTGCGGATGGTCAGGCCGAGGAACCGGGCGAAGGTCTGGAAAGGATCGATGATATGGAGATCGCCGCCGAGGGTGGTCAGGACCTCGTCGTACTTCTCGTGGGTCGACAGGGCGATCACCCGCGCGTTGGGGTTCAACAGACGGGCGGTGACCGAGATCTTGACGTTGAGGTCCTCGTCGGCGGTGAGCGCGACAACCGCCTGACAGTTGGGCCGCATCAGCCCGGCTTCGACCAGGCGGTCGGGGATGCGGGCGTCGGCCTGCACCGCATACATCGTTACCCGGTAGTCGCGCAGGTACACCGCGATGATGCGATCGGCATCATTGTCGAGGATCACCGCGGTGATGCCGTTGTCGCTGAGGCCGCGGGTGAGCAGGCTGCCGGTGCTGCCGAAACCGCAGACGATGACGAACGGCTCGTTGATGCGGGCGACGCTGCGGGCGAACCGGACCTCGGAGATCGCCTGCTTGAAGTGGGGGTTCTGGATCAGCTGGATGATCGCGCCGATCGCATAGAGCCAGGCGACGACGCCGGTATAGAGCGAGATAATGGTCCACAGCCGCTGGGTCTCGGTGAACGCATAGGGAATCTCGCCGAAACCGGTGGTCGTCGCCGTGTAGGTGAGAAAATAGAACGCGTGGAAAAAGCTGAGGGGCTCCATATGATTCGCCGGGTCGGGGCCGGGGATCAGCGCCCAGCCGAGCATCGACGCCGCGTAGACGGTCACCAGCACCAGGATCGGCCGGCGCATGAACCTGAGGACGATGAAGGTAACCCGATGGGAGCCGGTGACCGCGGCCATGGCGGTTCTCTAGCGGCGGAGCATCAGCGTCTCGGCGACG
>Ga0210096_1000685_pt1 | contig 11491 bp, 11 predicted proteins | sample China_Galinas_PW_4_FD_184864 | JGI IMG/M metagenome (GOLD analysis project Ga0210096, IMG submission 184864) | Wetland microbial communities from San Francisco Bay, California, USA, that impact long-term carbon sequestration - China_Galinas_PWA_D2... | ecosystem: Environmental > Aquatic > Marine... | reverse complement strand
CGGGCACATGCCGTTGACCTATTCGGATGATCCACCCGACGCCGCGGGATCGAGCCAGACGTCGACGCCGCAGCGGCCGTGAATTCGGCTGACAGGCAGATCTTCGCCTGCCTTCCAGCGTCGAACTGCGCTTCGCTTGCCTTCACCGGTTATCATGATATGAATCTCCAGAGCCTCGTTGAGGGCCGGTGTATTGATCGAAACCCGCTCCGGCGGAGGCTTGGGTGCTCCGTAGACGGGTACGACCCCCGCATGCTCGTCGTGGCGCTGGCCCGGGAACAGGCTGGCGGTATGGCCATCCTCCCCCATGCCGAGCAACACGAGATCGAATGGGAGGGCGTTGCGTACCGTCGCCCCGTATTCGGCCGCCCCGCGGGCGGGGCCGTGTTCGGCCGGGATCGGATGGATATGCACCCTGGGCACCGCGACATGATCGAGCAACGCCCGATCGGCCATGGTACTGTTTCGCTGTGCGTCGCCCGTAGGAACGCAGCGCTCGTCACCATAGTAGATCGACCAGCGGGACCAGTCAGCCGGCATCTGCGCCAGTCTGCGGTAGGCGTGCTGCGGAGTGGACCCGCCGGCCAGCACCACACGGAACACGCCGCGTGCCGAAATGGCGCGTCGCGATGCGCGCATGACCCGCTCGGCGACCGCTTCGGCAATCGCCTCGCCGTCGGGCATTACGTGCCATCTCACGTCTGGGGATGTCATGTCGTGGAGGATTCCGGATGTCTGTGTATCGTCTCTGCAATCGGCGGTAGCGCTCCGTGGCAGAGACAGACAATCCTGTCTCAGGCCACTGTAGTGACCGCCGCGTGGAAGGGGGTTGCAACCGTCCCGCGACGGCCAAGTTATCACAAGCGGCGAAACCGGCCTATGCTCCGCCGTCAGTGAGGTGAAACTCCAAACGATTCCGGGTAGGGTAGCGCAGACGCGTCGCGTCGGCCATGCACTCTAAAGCTGTATTCTGGTGACCTGAATTGCGAGAACCCACTTTCCTTTTTCGGCAGCGGCGCTGGTCCCATGCACTGATGGTACTGGCCTTTCTGTCGGCGATCTCCGCATGCGGCGACAAACAGTTGCGTGAGCGACTCGAGGAGGAGGGCTATCCCCCGGAGTACATCGACGGCTACATGGACGGTTGCGTCACCGGGTATGCCCGTGCCGGCAACCCCCAATACGCCTTCACCCGCCAGCTGAGTGAATTCCTCGTGGACGAACGATATGCCAGCGGATGGGAGCGGGGTGAGACCGAGTGCAAGCGGGCCGAACAGGGAAGACGGCGTATCGAGTGGATGTACGGCAGCGACTGAACGGCAAGACCGAAACGAGGCTGGTATCGTCCCCCGCGGCTCGCTGATCTCGCACCCGTTCACGCGGCATGTCGCGTGGTTCGCCCCTAGCGATAGTTAGGTGTCTCGCTGTTGATCCAGTGGCGACCTTCGCGGGTGAGGAGGTCGTCTGCCGCCGATGGACCCCAGGTCCCGGAAACATAGTTGGGGAATTCACGCGGCGGCAGGGCTTGCCAGACGTCGATGATGGGCTGAACCAGCGACCAGCCCGACTCGATGTTGTCGGCCCGCTTGAACAGGGTGGCGTCGCCGCAGAGACAGTCGTGGATGAGGGTCTCGTATCCCGTGCTCGGCTCGTCGCCGAAGTAGTCGCTGTAACGAAAGTCCATCTGTACCGGTCCCAGCTTGTTGAACTTCCCCGGGATCTTGGCGTTGAACTCGAACCCGATTCCCTCGTTGGGCTGGATGCGCAGGACAAGTCGATTGGGGGCGATATTCAGTCTGCGCGCCCGATGCGTGCCACGGAAAAGCTGGTTCGGGGCGTGACGGTACTGCACCACGACCTCGGTAAAACGACCCATCATGCGCTTGCCGGTCCTGATATAGAAGGGGATGCCCGCCCAACGCCAGCTGTCGATCTGCAGTCGCAGCGCGACGTATGTTTCGGTGGTGGACTGTGGGTCGATACCGGGTTCGGACCGATAGGCAGGAACGCGCGATCCGTCCTGCAGCGTACCCGCGCCATACTGCCCGCGGACCGCGTATTTGAGCACTTCCTCGGGTTGCAGCGGCTGGATCGCCCGCAGTACCTTGGATTGTTCGTCGCGCACCTCGTCGGCATCGAAGGAATTCGGCGGTTCCATGGCGATCACGGAAAGTACCGCGAGCAGATGGTTCGGGATCATGTCCCTCAGGGCTCCGGCCTCCTCGTAGTAAACGGCCCGGTTCTCGACCCCGAGATGTTCCACGACGGTGATCTGAACGTGATCGATATAGCGGTGGTTCCAGATCGGTTCGACGGTGCTGTTGCTGAACCGGTAGGCCAGAATATTCTGTACCGTCTCCTTGCCGAGGTAGTGATCGATGCGGTAGATCTGTGGCTCCTGGAAGGATTGATGAAGCTGGTCGTTCAATGCTCTGGCCGATTGCAGATCCCGCCCGAAGGGCTTCTCGATGATGATCCGCCGCCACACCCCCGCAGGTTCGTGCGACAGCCCCGCTGCGCCGAGCTGATCAGAAATGATCCCAAAGAAACTGGGCGGGGTGGCGAGGTAAAAGAGGTAATTGGGACTGACGCCTTTCTCGGCGCAGAGCTGATCCAGCACCGTGGAGAGTTTCCCGTATGCCTCGGGATCCCGGAAGTCGCCCTGGCTGTAATGGATCCGTTCACGTAAGGCGCTCCAAGTCTGCTCTGAAAATTCTTGCGGTGTGAATTCCCGGACGTACTTCTCCAGTTTGCCGCGAAATGTATCGTCGTCCGACTCCGCACGATCTACGGCGATGACCGCGAAGGCCTCCGGCAACAGGCCCTGCACGGCGAGGTGGTACAGCGCCGGAACGAGCTTGCGCTTGGTGAGGTCACCTCCGCCCCCGAAGATGACGATGACCGACGATGGCGCGGCGGATACGTTCGGATCTTCCGTCATGTTGTCGTTCATTTGGCCTTCTCGACGTGGCCGCCGAACTGATGCCGCATGGCGGAGAGGACCTTGCTCGCGAAATCGCTCTCACCCCGAGACTCGAACCGATCGTAGAGCGCGGCGGTCAGGACGTGGGCGGGGGTGCCTGTTTCGATCGCCGCCAGACAGGTCCAGCGCCCCTCGCCGGAATCCGAGACCCGGCCAGAATAGCCTGTCAGGTCCCTGTCGCCATGAAGTGCGCCGGCGGTCAGATCGAGTAACCAGGAGGCGATCACGCTGCCGCGCCGCCACACCTCCGTGACCTGCGAGAGATCAAAGTCGAATTGAAACATCTCGGGTTCTCGCAAAGGTGCGGTTTCGGCGTCCACGTCGTGTGAGGTCTTGCCGACATTGGCGTGTCGAAGGATGTTCAGGCCTTCGGCATAGGCAGCCATGATGCCATACTCGATCCCGTTGTGGACCATCTTGACGAAATGGCCCGCGCCGGAGGGCCCGCAATGCAGGTATCCGTGTTCGGACGGGCTCGCATCTCCTTCGCGGCCCTGTGTCCGCTCGATGTCACCGGTCCCCGGGGCCAGTGCGGAAAAAATCGGATCGAGGTGCTCCACCGGCCCGGATTCTCCCCCGATCATCAGGCAGTACCCCCGTTCCAGCCCCCAGACACCGCCACTCGTGCCACAGTCGATATAGTGAATTCCGGGCTTGCGAAGTCGTGCGGCGCGCGCAATGTCGTCCTTATAGTAGCTGTTTCCGCCGTCGATGATGATGTCGTTGGCAGACAGGCGGCCGACCAGGTCGTCGATCGATCTGTCCACCACGGCGGCAGGCACCATCAGCCAGACCGCACGAGGCGGTTCGAGACGGGCGACGAAATCGTCTAGGTCGCGTGCACCACTGGCGCCCGTCTGCTCCAGGGACGCGACGGCATCGGCGTTCATGTCATACACCACGCAGTCGTGTCCCGCTGTCATCAGCCGCTTCACCATATTGGCCCCCATACGCCCGAGACCGATCATTCCAAGCTGCATCGCATTGCCCCCCGTGAGCTGTTGGCATCTTCCGATACCTCTATATAAATCTGAAAAATTTCTACAACCTGTTGTTTATACGCCTATTATTATTTGATGTGTTGGACAGGATCGCGTCCTATGTCTCACCGCGTGCCGCAATGTGTCCAGGCCGAAACGCGCGCTAGGCGGGCAGGGCCCGTTCGACCATGGCCCGCAGTTGCGTTAGCCCCCGATGGGTATCGGCGGGCAGATGAATACGCAGCACCCTGCGACCCCTCTCGGCGAGGACCTCGAAGTCGCCCTGAGCCTGAGCTGCCTTGACGACACCGAACCCGTACGCGTAGCCGGGCACCGGAAGGTCCTCCGCGTCATCGCAGGTGAGCTGCAGGAAGACCCCGCTGTTGGTCCCGCCCTTGTAGGCCTGCCCTGTGGAATGCAGGAACCTGGGGCCGTATCCCAGGCAGGTAGCCGCCCGGGTACGCTCCCTGACGGAATGACGGATGGCCTGAAGCTCGCGTTCATGGACCTCGTCGAGGCGGTTCATATAGGCGAGCAGGGCAAAGTAGTCACCCGTGCCGATCCGAGCGAGATGCGCGGCGAGCAGGGCATCGGGTGAATCGTCAACGCCGGCTACGCTTGCAAGCGCTTCGGCATTGGCTGCATCGGTATACAGACGTATACCGTCGCTTTTGGCGATCGGTTCCTGTTCGGGCAGGTTTCCGCTTCGTGCATAGGCGTCAGTCAGTTTTCTGGTCTCGACCTTGCTGGCTTCCACGTCGGGTTGATCGAACGGGTTGATCCCCAGGACCGAACCTGCGACGGCGGTGGCGGTCTCCCAGCGAAACATCTCCTGTCCCATTTCGTGCCGGTTTCCGATGTGGATCCGAACGACCGGGTGTCCGGCCCGGGCAAGCGCGTCGACGGCCGCATCCTGCTCGGGGTCCGGACCATCGTCCAGTCGCAGGTAGGCGAACAGACGATCCTCACCGTAGGCCGATGGCGCGCCCAGCGACTCGGTATCGACGGGGATCAGGCCCTTGCCCTGCTTGCCGGTGGATTCCGCCACCAGTTGCTCCAGCCAGGCCCCGATAGCGGCCACACCGGGCGAGGCGATGATGGTGAGCTTGTCCCTGCCGCGTCGGGCAGACAGGCCCATGATCAGTCCGAGCTCGACACAAGGATTTTCACGCGTGGAAACGCATCCCGCGCAGGCCTCGACCATCTCCTCCGTATCGTCGAGCAACTTGGTGACGTCCATGCCTATCAGGGCGGCCGGCACCATGCCGAAATTCGACAGGGCGGAGTAACGCCCGCCGATGCCCGGCTTGCCGTGAAAGGTCTTGCGGAACCCTTTCTCGCGGGCGACCGCTTCGAGACTGGAACCAGGATCGGTGATCGCATAGAAATGATTCGGCGCCTGCTTCTCACCGAGGGCCTCGATAGCGCGCGCCATGAAGTAGGCGTAAAGGATATTGGGTTCGAGCGTACTGCCGGATTTGCTTGAGACGATGAATACGGTCCGTGCAATATCGATGAGACCCTCCACGGTACGGATCTGCGCGGGGTCGGTGCTGTCAACGATGAACAGTTCCGGGTGGTCGGGCGCCGGACCGAAGGTCCTGGCGAATGTCTCGGGCGCGAGGCTTGAACCACCCATACCCAGGAGCACCGCGTGAGTGAAATACCTTCCCTCTGCCATGTGGCGGAGCCTGCGCAGATCGCCGAGGTGGTGGATCTGCTCGCTGGTGATGTCAAGCCAGTCCATCCAGCGTGCTTCGTCGTTTCCCGTCCAGAGCCAGGCGTCGCGCCGCCACAGACGACAAATCTTCTGCTCTTCGTCCCAGTCGTCGAAAGCCCGCTCGAGGTCGGATTCGAGTTCCACGGGAAGCTGGTAGACTTGCCTGTCGATTCGAGGCTTGAGCGCGTCCTTGCGCGCCGCGTCGACCGCGGCGAGCAACTTGTCGAAGGCCTCGACGAACAACCGGACCCCGTCTTCGAGCAGTGTATCGGTGATGGTGTCCAGATCAATACCGAAGGTCTCCAGTGAGTCGACGTCGGCCTGCGCTTGTTCGACGTCTTCCGCGAGCGTAACGCGGACCTCGCCATGATCTCGAAACGCGTCCAGCGTTGCCGGCGGCATTGTGTTGACCGTATCGGGGCCGATCAGTTCCTCGACGTAGACGACATCGCGATAGGCGGGGTTCTTCACGCCGGTGCTCGCCCAGAGTAGCCGCTGCGCTCCGGCACCCTGCGATTCAAGTACGCGCCATCGGTTGCCGGAGAAGATACTCCTGCTGTCGTGGTAGGCAATCTTTGCATTGGCGATGGCGATGCGTCCGAGCGGGGCCCGCGATCCAGACGCACCACCGGCCCCCGAACCGCCGGAATGCCACTCGGCAATGGCGTTGTCTACGGCAGTATCCACGCGTGAAACGAAGAAGCTCGCCACGCTGGAGACTCGTGCAGGGTCGCCGCCATCGGCAACCAGCGTCTCGAGGCCTCGCAGGTAACGTTCCGCCACCTGGCGGTACATCTCCACGGAGAACAGGAGCGTGACGTTGACATTGATGCCCTCGCTGATAAGGGTTTCGATGGCCGGCAATCCCTCACGGGTCGCGGGGACCTTGATCAACAGGTTGGGACGCCCGACCGCGTTCCAGAGTCGACGGGCTTCGACACAGGTGGCGTCGGTATCGTTCGCCAAACGCGGCGAGACTTCCATGCTGACGAACCCATCGCGACCCGAGGTCTCCTCGTACACACCCCGCAACGCGTCGGCGGCCATCCGGATGTCCTCGATAGCCAGTCGCTCGAACAGTGCCTTCGCATCGAGGGATTCGTCCCGCGCCAGGGCGGCGATCGCCTCGCTGTAGTCGGTGCTGCCGGTGATGGCCTTTTGGAAAATAGCCGGGTTCGAGGTCATACCCGTCACGCCGTCCTCGTCGATGAGGCGCGACAGTTCACCACCGGTCAACAGCTTGCGCCGGATGTAATCGAGCCAGATGGACTGCCCCTGTGCGTGCAGGGCCTGAAGTGGGTTCATGCGACGACTTCCTCATTGGGATGATTGCGTTAGCCGACACCGCGGAACTGGTTCACCCAGGATACCGTGGGTCTACGTGGCGCGAGATCGGGTCTGAAAGGCTCTGGAGTATATCACCTGGGTTACCGATATACCCCGTTCGAATCCGCCTGCTGGACCGCGCTCGGAACGCTGGGTTGCAGTACACGGGATCGCAAATCTCCGTTATCACCGGGTCGCGGTCTGGCGCGATATCGGTATCCAGCGCCGCCACGATATGTCACCATTGGTGCCGGTCTGAGAGGATGGAATGGCCCCCTGGCCCGGTGATTGATTACTGCTAAGGAGCCATGGAGTGAGAACACCTCTGCGTGCGGCAATAGCGGGGCTTATTGCGGCCGCGCTCGCCGCGCCCCTGTGGGCCGAGCCCCTGAGCGAGGAGACCAAGCTGACGGCGGAGATCATCGAAGCCAAGAAGAAGCTCATCCATCAGATTGAGAACAAGATCGATGCGATCATCGACTACCAGTTGGTCGAGATCATCCCCCTGGTTCAGTAACCGATAGATGGCATCGGAATGGAAATCGCCATCTTGGATCTGACTCGGGCATGCGCGATGGGGGCGAGCCTTTTCGCCGCATCTGCTGTCGCGTCGCCCGATACCGGCACCCGGGAGAACACCGGGCTCAAATACTGGCAGTGGGACGAGGGGGGGATCTCGGTCCTGATCGAGCAACGCCTGCCCGATCAGACGCGGGCATTCTTCCTTGCCAGGGGATTCACCAGCGAGGCGGCAAACGTGATCGGAGACGGCTGCGTCTTCAAGATGGATGTCAGGAACCCGGCCGCGACCGGATCGGTGATCGAATACGATCTGACGCAGTGGCAGGTCATCGTCGACGATGAACGTGAACCCATGATGCTCAAGGATCAGTGGGACGAGAAGTGGCGCGCGATGGACCTCCCGTCGCCACCACGAATTGCATTCCGGTGGGCGCTGCTGCCCATTCGGCAAAAGCTCAACCCCGGCGACTACAACTGGGGGATGAGCGCGTTCGGTTTTCCCGCCGGCGCACGCTTCGATCTGGAGTTTACCTGGCTCCAGAACGGTGAGAGACGCTCCGGTACCTTCCGGGACCTCGAATGCGCCCCGGATGTGGAATCGCTGGAGACGCGCGAGGCCGAACTGTGAGGTGCGTGGTGATGCTTATCCTGGGAGTGACGTTATCGTATCCCGGGTTGTGTCCCGCGGAAGACGATCTGCGCGGGCGGCCGCTGTACGAGGTCAAGGACCGTCCGCCTGCGCCGGACTTCAGACTCGAGGATACCGAAGGCGATTTCCACCGCCTGAGCGACTATCGCGGCAAGGTCGTCATCCTGAACTTCTGGGCGACTTGGTGTCCGCCGTGCCGAGCCGAGATGCCCTCCATGCAGCGTGCCTGGAAGCATCTCAAGGCGCGGGGCATCGAGATGCTGGCGGTCAATGTCGGCGAGGACGAGGACATCATCTTCACCTTTACCGCGGATTATCCGGCCGACTATCCGTTGTTGCTGGACCGCGAGGGCCAGATCATCAAGGAATGGCCCGTGCTAGGGCTGCCCACCACCTTCGTCATCGACCGTGATGGGCGAATCGCCTACCGCGCCGTCGGTGGCAGGGACTGGGAGGACCCGCTGGTCGTGGAGCCCCTGCTGAAACTCGCGAAATAAGGCGATTGCCGGAAAATTGCGTACCAGATCGCGCCGGATTTTCGTTCGTTATCAAGGCGCGACAACAGGCGCATAGTCGAACTATGTAATGGTTGAGCGCAACACAGAGGACGGACGAAAAGACAAGCAGGATGGTATGTCATTTGACAGAAATTGCCTAAGGCGATGACTGCGTTCCCGCGCGCGGACACGCCCGCCGGCACGTGCCCCCCAATCGGGCTGGATGCCGGGCAGTAGCCAAGGCGAACACCACGGCGCAGAACACCAGAAAACCGATGACGAATTTGGCCATGTCTCGATTTCCCGTGCGCCCGTAGCGGGAGGCACTCGGCGTGGTCTACTCAAGTATCCGGGGTGGCAAGGTAAGGTGCAAACGCGGGGGTCGCGAGGTCTCGATAACCACCATCCTGCCTGATCACGAAGAATGCCGCGACGCCTTCCCTCATCGCATAGTCGTAGCCCAAGTCCGGTCCAAGCACCATCAGCGCGGTGGCGTTGGCGTCGGCGCACATCGCCGAAGCACCGACGACCGTCACCGAGGCTAGGTCATGGGTCACGGGACGTCCCGTATCCGGGTCGATCGTGTGGCTGTAGACCTGCCCGTCATCCGCCTCGAAGAAATTCCGGTAGCCCCCCGACGTCGCCACACTCACATTGTTCAGGTCTATGATTGCGTAGACCTCACGGGCGCCCGGGTTCGGTTTCTCGATGGCGATCCGCCAGGGCACACCCGCGCGGTTTGTGCCCTTGCCGCGAAGCTCCCCCCCGATCTCGACGAGGTAGTCGCTGAACCCCTCGCTGTCTAGTACGGCCGCGATCCGATCCACTGCGTAGCCTTTTGCGATCGCAGAGAGGTCTACGGACAGATCCGGCACGTCCTTGCGAACCGCGGGCGGGTCCCCACGGATTCGCAACCGCGTGAATCCCACCCGCTTCCTGGCCGCTGCAATGGCTTCATCCGGGGGTACGCGGTGAGTGTCTTCGCTCGGGCCGAAACCCCACAAGTCAACGAGCGGTCCGACGGTCGCATCAAACGCGCCGTCGCTGGCCTCGCTGATCTCCCAGGCCGAGACGAGAACCTCGTACAACTCACGCGTCACCGGGATCCAACCCGATTCGTCGCTGTGGTTCAGGATCGAGAGTTCCGAGTCATCGCGGTACGTGGACATCCGTGACTCCAGTTCGTCGAGCGTCTCCTGAATTCGCTGCCCGAGAGCACTGCCATCTGGCCCCAGCGCTCCGACGACCTTGACCGACCACGTGGTGCCCATGGTCAGTCCATGAAGATCCGTCTGCCGTCGTTGGTCTCCGGCGCGATCGCAGCCCGTAGCAAGCACCAACACAACCACGATCAGTGCCGCGCTACCCAGAGTCAGTCGTTTCAACACCGCCCGGACTCCAAGCTGCTAACGCCCAGCCCGAGGTTTGATCCCCGCTTTGGCTCAGACGCCGACCCTGCATACCGGCGACGGCCTTCCCTTCCGCCGAAATCGTCAAGCGGAATTCGATTTCCTCCCCCTCTGGCAGGGCGAGAACGCGTTCCTTGATGAAGGCGGAGACGTTCTCGTTGGAGCGTGTGGTGCAGGTCCACTGCTGGACGCCGAAGATCTCGGCGGGTACGTCGATCCTCATGTCCTGCGTGACGGCCAACTGCCAGGCCAGCCGTTCGCCGGCAGCTGCCCCCTGCCGGGTGATCTTCGAGGTCTGGGTCGGCAGGATGGCGCCGCCGCTTTCGTTCCAAAGCGCCAGCGGTGTGTCGCGCCGCTGAAACCGTCCACAGCCCGGAGGCCAGAAGGTTCTCCTTGTAAAGCCAGGCCATTCGATTGTCACAGAACTGCAGCTGAAGGTTCATTCCGTACCCCGATCAACCCTGGATCGCGTGCTTTGAAGGCCGAGGTCAACGACCGAGGAGATCAGGTGACGTTGGCCGTCCGTGCCGTTGATCCAGGCGAAGGGGACGCCGAATACCGACTCCAGACGATCAGGCGACATTGCCTTATCGACCGGACCGTTTTCGACCAGCCTGCCGTCGTCCAGTACCCACACCGCGTCGGCGAAGCCCGCGGCGATGGTGAGGTCGTGTGTTGCACATATCACTGACGCACCGGCGTCCGCGATGCGACGCAACAGCGACAGCGCCTGGCGGACATGACCCAGGTCCATGGCGGAGGTGGGCTCATCCAGCAGCAGATGTCCATCCGGCGAGATCTGCGCGAGCGCCCGGGCAAGCGCCACGCGCTGCTGTTGTCCGACGGAGAGCTCCTGCCAGGCGCGATCGGAGATGTCCCGGAGGGAGAGCTGCTCGATCGCCTCCTCGACGCGACCGGGGGCAGGAGAGAGGGCATATCGACCCAGCGTAACGATCTCCCGCACCGTGAACGGCACAGAAACTTGAGGTCGCTGAGATACCCACGCGATCCGGTTCGCCAGATGTCTCGCAGGGATTCGGTGCGAGGATTCACCGTCGACGAGGACGCGGCCCTGCCGGGGCCGCAGCGAGCCCAGGATACAGCGCAGCAGTGTTGACTTGCCTGCCGCATTGGGGCCGATGATCACCGTGATTCGTCCAGGCCGGACGCTCGTGTCGATGCCCCGCAGGACGTTCCGGTCCCGGTAGCCAGCCTGCAGATTCTGAATGACAACGGTCGTGGTTCGCTCCGGCAGTCGCGGGGTCAATGAAGATTCCGCTGCGACAGCAGCACCCAGATGAACAGCGGCCCGCCGATCAACGCGGTGAAGACCCCGGGCGGCATGCGCCCGGCACCCAGATCGATGGCCTGTCTCGCGGCATCGGCCCCGACAAGCAGGATGACC
>Ga0210096_1000681_pt1 | contig 11524 bp, 9 predicted proteins | sample China_Galinas_PW_4_FD_184864 | JGI IMG/M metagenome (GOLD analysis project Ga0210096, IMG submission 184864) | Wetland microbial communities from San Francisco Bay, California, USA, that impact long-term carbon sequestration - China_Galinas_PWA_D2... | ecosystem: Environmental > Aquatic > Marine... | reverse complement strand
ACGATGATTTTGCTCAAGGTCAGTTCTCCTTATAACAGATAGATTCGCCCGATTGCACGAACGAACCGCGCGCCGAACGCGACGCGGTGTGCGCTCCGCGGCCTCGCGAGGCAGAATCCGGGGGGGGTCACCGAGAGCCGGGGTTGGAAAACCTTTTCTGGAATCGAAATGCCCCCCCTTGGGTATCACGGCCGGCGACACGGATCGAACGTTTCGTCTGATCACCTGTAAACAGGACCAATACGTCCGTGCATTGACCGTACAGACCACCCCTCGAACGCGGGACAGCGGTTCCTGCGAGCTCCGTGCATGCGTAGGTCCAGGCTGGCCCGCGCAACGATTCACGGATTGTGCATGCGTCAGGTTCGGGAGAGTCTCAGTTATTTTATCTTCCGGGACGGGTCGTCAACCGTATCGCGATTATGCTACAGGATTATCCGGTTGGCTATGGGGTTTGTTCCGTTGATTTGTACATTGACTCGCGTGGGGTCCGGGGCGTCAGTCCGATAAGCCGCGGGGGATGCCGGGGGTTGGACCGTATGGTTTCTGCGGCTCACAGGCGCGGTGTGGGCCACCGGTCGCCCAGCGCAGCATCGAGTTCGCTCGTCGGGAAGGGTTTGCCGAGAAAGCTCTGGATACCGGACCGTGCGACACGGTGGGCCAGCCCGTTTTCCGTGCTGCCGCTCATCAGGATGAGCCTGATCCGCGGATCCGCACCTCGCAGTTCCAGTGCGAGTTCCAGGCCCGAGCCGTCGGGTAGCCGGTAGTCAAGGAGGGCGACATCGAACGCACCCGGCTCGAACAGGTGTCTGGCCCGCGCGTAACAGTCGGCCCGGGTTACCTCGTATCCGCTATCCAGCAAGTGCAGAGCCAGCATGGCGGTTAGTGAAACGTCATCATCGACGATCAGCAGGCGCCAGCCCTCGCGAGTCGTTCCCATATCAGCCGTGCCGCGTCTCGCCCGGATGTTGCCCACCCCTGATTGGTCAGCTGCGGAGCGCATGGACTTCAATGTGTTCACCGCGCTGTTCAATGGTTAGGATCTGACGCATCTTCTCGCGCGCCCGGAACAACCTTGTGGTCGCCGCGCTGGTGGAAATTCCCAAGATGTCGGCGATCTCCACGAGGCTGAATCCACCGAGCACCTGAAGCAACAGCGGTTCGCGATACTTTTCGGGCAATTTCTGCAGGCCCTGACGCAGCGCGAAGGCCTCGGGACGCGTGTCATGCTCCATCAACGCGGCGACATTGTCGGGGGAGGCCTCGGGATCGATATCCACCCTGGCACGTTCGAAAAGCCGGGCGAACTCACGGCGCACGATCGTGGTGAGCCAGCTTCTGGCCGTTTCAGGGCCTTTCAATTGATCCAGGTGCCGCCACGCCCTGAGGAACGTCTCCTGGACCAGATCGTCGGCCAGGGCACGGTTCTGGCACTTCCAGTAGGCGTAGCGGTAGAGATAGGAAGCGTGCAGTTCGACCAGCGAGTTGAAGCGATCGGTGCGTGAATCGGTCCCGCGGTCCCGTGTCGATACGGCGTTGTTCCTGGTGGATTGGACGGCCAGCATGAAGTTCTCCTTATGCGAAAAATGGTGCTTGCCAATCAGGTAATACACGAAACGTGCCAGGGCTATGTTTTGCGATAAAACAATGCGTTATAGATGTCAGTTTCAGTTTGATTCAGTACGGATCGTTAACCCGCATGACGGAATCGTAACGAATCGTTGCAATACCGGGTCGTGATACGCTGGTGGGTGGCTGGACTTTACTTGTTCACCTCGAGCTGGTATTTCTGAATCTTGCGATCGAGTGCCGGTCGGGATATGCCCAGGATCCCGCATGCCTTGCCCTTGTGGCCGAAAACGTGGTCCAGGACGGTCTGGATGTGTTTCGCCTCGACTTCGTCGAGGCTGAGCGGCAGGTAAGCCTCGCTTCGCGGCGGGGTACGCATTTCGGGGGCGGTTCCGAGCGCGGGGGCAATCAGCTCAAGGGTGAGCAGGGGTGAGACCGCGCGAACGGCAGCCTGAGTCAATACGTTATCCAGTTCGCGGACGTTTCCGGGCCAGTGATAATCCTGAAGCGCACGCATCGCCGCGTCCTCGACTTTCAGGGGTCTGCGGTGCAAAGCGATCGCGATCTTTTCCAGCAGGGCGCCTGTGAGCGCCAGAATGTCCTCGCGCCGCTCGCGAAGTGGCGGGATCTGGATATTGATGACCTGCAGCCGGTAGAGGAGGTCACGCCGGAATCGACCCTGGGCGACGTCCTCATCGAGGTTACGGTTGGTTGCGGTGACGATGCGTGCGTTGGTCGGGATCTGCTGGTTTCCGCCGACGCGCTCGAAGCTGTGTTCCTGCAGTACGCGCAGAAGCTTTGCCTGCATCGACAGGGGCAGGTCCCCGATCTCGTCCAGAAACAGCGTCCCGTCCCGGGCGAGTTCGAATTTGCCCTCCTTGCGCGAGGTGGCGCCGGTGAACGCCCCCTTTTCGTGACCGAACAACTCGCTTTCCAGCAGTGTGTCGACGATTGCCGCGCTGTTGACTGGGACAAACGGGCCGGTTCGTTTGCTGTGCACGTGAATCGCCCTGGCGACCAGCTCCTTGCCGGTCCCGCTCTCCCCGGTGATCAATACCGTCGTGTCGGTGGGGGATACCCGTGCGATCTCCTTGCTGACCTCAACCATCGCCTGGCTTCCACCGACCAGGCGGGCGGGCGATTGGCTGGCCTGTGGTTCCAGTCGCGCGGCAGCCAGCTGCCGTGCCATGCTGCGCTGCTCCAGTGCTCGGTTCGCAACGTGATTGAGCTCGTCGGTCTTGAGTGGTTTGTGTACGAAATCCAGCGCGCCACGTGAAATCGCCTCGATGGCGATTTCGAGGTCGGACAGGCCCGTCATCATGACGACGGCGAGACCGGGATCTCGTTCGAGTAATCTGGGCAGCAGGTCCAGACCGGTGCCATCCGGTAGCTGTTGATCAAGGAGCACCATGTCGGGTTCGTGCTCGGCCAGCTTGTCGAGGGCCTGGGCGCAATCGAGCGCACTGGAAACCTCGTGGCCCTGGTCCTCGAAATGCATGGTGAGCATCTTGTTCAGGGAGACGTCGTCGTCAATGATCAAAATATGACCCGGGCTGGACATGGTCTTAAAGAGGTTCCTCGATTGGGGATTGGTCCCGCATCCGGGGCTATACTTAAGTACGAACGGGAGGCGGGCTATGAAGATTTCTCAGGTACTGCGCGAAAAAGGGGATTATGTCGCGACCATCGCGGAAGATGCCAGTGTCGCGGACGCGCTGAATCAGTTAGTCGAAAAGAAGATCGGCGCCGTCGTTGCCACCAACGCCGGTGGTCAGATCAGCGGCGTCCTTTCCGAGCGGGATATCATCTTCGGTCTTTCGTCCTTCGGGGAGTCGGTGCTTCGGAAACGCGTCAAAGACCTCATGCCGCAGGAACTCCATACCTGTACCCCGAATGACACCATGTTCAAGGCAATGTCAATGATGACGGACAGGCGCTTGCGTCACGTTCCCATCCTGGAGGGTGGCGAGTTGATGGGCATCGTCAGTGTCGGGGACGCCGTCAAGGCGCGGATCGCGGAAATCGAGCGAGAGGCCGAGGCGCTGAGGGAATACATCAATTCCGCCTGAGTGGCGGGGAACGGAATGTCCCAATGGATGTCATTCATTCCGGCTAACTGGCCCGGTTCGCGAGCCCGGTGGGAGTGCGGCGCGCTGTCGGCCGCGAACTATTTGACGCGAACCGAGAGTACCGGACAACCGGCGCGGCGGATCACGTGTTCGGTCACGCTGCCAATGAGGATGTGCTCGAGGCCACGGCGTCCGTGCGTTGCCATGACGATGAGGTCCGCCCCAAGCTGCTCCGCTTTCTCGATGATCAACGAGTCCGCGCTCCCGACGTCGAGTTCGAGACGTACGTCCAGATTACGCGTCAACAACTTGAAATGTTTCTCGACGAACCGTTCCAGCGCCTGTCTGCTGTCATGCATGTAATCGTCGAAACTTTGCGGCGGGACGTACGCCGCTGGGACGTCACCGATACCCAGCGGATAGGGAAACTCATCTTCGTAACTGGCGATGTACACAACGATGACGCCTGCCTTCACCGTCGCCGCCAGCTCGAGCGCATACCGCACACCCGTCACTGACGATATCGACAGGTCGGTGGGCGCGAGTATGGTGTTGATGGAGTCCATTAACTGTTTGCCGGTGCCTTGCTCTGGAGTAAAGATTAGCACAATCGCCCGGTCCGTCCGTCGCCCGCTCGCGGCGGTACCGCTGCAGGGTTGGGTTGCGCAAAGGCCGTTCAGGTCGTGAGGTGCCCGGCCGGTCCCGTGCTGCCCAGACCCCAGGGTATCAGGGCGGTGCCCAGGTACAATGTGGCCGCAATCAGGATGACCGTACTGAACCCGAAGTGAATCGCCAGCAGGGGCGCGGTCAGACTGCCCAGGACTGAGGCGCAGCCGTTGATACCCCATGCCCAGGGGATGAACTCGGGCGAAGTCCGCTCGAGCCGCAATAGCCCCAGTGAAAACGGCATACCCATGGCGAACGCCAGGGGGGAGACCGCCAGGACGCCGACCGCCAACCTGACGCCGGACGCTGCGCCGGCACTCATCGTAAACAGCCATGGCAGAACGGCAGCATCGATCAGTGCGAGCAGCGCGATGGCCGAGGCCACGGGCGCGACGATGTCGAGTCCACGTTGCGCCACGGCCGCCTGCAGCCGGGACACGGTCACGCTCCCGAGTCCTGCGAACACGAGAAAACTGCCGAGCACGATCGCCGCGGCGAATACCGGATGACCCGTGTACATGATGAAGCGCTGCAGGTAAGCCATCTCGATGAACATGAAGGCAAGGCCCAGTAGCAGGAAATACGTGGCCGTCCCGACACCTCCGGATGCGGGCCGGCACCTGCGACGCAGGAACAGCAGTGGTAATAGGATCAGGACGACGGCAAGCGGTATGGCCTGCGCCAGGGCAGCGACCACTACCAGGTATCCCGAGTCCAGAAGCACGAGCGCGCCCTGTTCTCGTCGTTCCAGCAGTTCCGCCAGCAATCGCCAGCGGAAGAAGTTCGAGAAGTACGGTCGGTCGTCCGACGGCGGGATGATATCGAACTTGTAGGACTCGAGGAACGCTGCTGCATTCTCGCCCAACAGTGTCTTCAGGTCGTCGTGCAGGGAGGGTCCGGAGATCAGGTGGTAGCGGTTGGCCTCTTCGGGGCGCATACCGGGAATCCACGCCAGGTCGAAGCGTCGCGATTCCGCGAACCGGCGGATGCGTTCCAGATCCTGAGCTTGCCAGGGTCGTCGCGAGGCGAGCAGCGTCACGGTTTGCCATCCCCGAATCATCGCCAGGTGTGATTCCGCAGACGACGATCCGGCATGCTCCAGTGCGGTGCGGGCCGTGGCGAACAACTTCAGTGAGTCCCGGGGCGGCAGTTTGAGCCAGCGGGTGACGGCGATTATCCCGTGGTCGGTCAGGTGAGAGAGGAAGTCTTCGAACGCCTCCACGGTATAGAGGTAGTTCTCGTCCAGCGCGCGCGTCCCGGCGCTCGAGGAACCGAACGAATCCAGAAGGGAGATCTGAATGAGATCGTAGCGCCGCTCGCTGCGGCGAAGGAACGCCCGCGCCTCGGAGGCGTGAATGCTGACATCAGATCGATCGTAAAGCCCTGCGGTGAAGTCGCGGTAGGCGATACGCACCAGTTCTAACAACTGGGGATTGAGTTCAACAGCGTCGACCCGCGCGGCGCCGTGGTAGAGGGCCTGAACGACGTCGGTCCCGCCGCCCGCGCCCAGTATCAACACATCGGGTTTGTCGAGCAGGGTGTAGGGCAGGGCGGAGGGGAGTTGCTCGAGAAAGCGCAGGTGATCCTGTGACCCACCGGTCCGCGTGATGGTGGTCATCGCGTCCCCGTCGGTGAACACAGCCACCTGGGGAGGCGGTTCGTCGGTGGTGGCCAGGCTCAGACCAGGTGCATAGCGGAAGGGGATATCCGGGTTTTCGACCGCGGTGAGCATGCCCCAGGGGGAGAACGATTCGTGCACGATTCTGGCGCCCCTGATGGTCAGGGTTCGGGGGAGGGACTTGAATTCCGATATCACGGGATTCAAACATGCCTGGGGGACGAGGAGGACTGCGACACACAGCGCCAGGCCGGCGACGACCCTTCCCGGTCTCCATGGCTGCCACAGGTATGCACCGGCGGCGATTCCAGCCATGGAGACACCTTTCAGGGACCATTGCGGCGCAAACCAGGCCATCGCGACGACGATGATCACACCGATTCCAGCGCCGGCCAGGTCCCAGCCGTAAATCTGCGGCGCGCGGTCGGCATAGATCGTCAGCGCCGCGCCAACGAAATTGGCGGCGCACAAGAACGGGATTGCGAGGAGCGTGTAGAGGAGCGTCAACCAGCCGATCTCATCGAGGTTCCACACGATCTCCAGACCGTTGAACGGTACACGCATCGCCAGGACATAGCAGGGCAACGCAGTGATGCCGAACAGCAGGGCATTTCCCCACAGCCATATCGCGGGCTGCATCTTCGAGCGCTCCCGGACCAGTGTGATCAGGGTGCCGCTGAGGCCATAGCCCAGTAAGGCGAGGCTGATGATGATATAGGCGAAATGGTGCCAGTGGGCGATAGAGAAAAGCCGCATCAGGAGGATCTCGTAGGCCAGCGCCGCGGCCGAGACCAGTCCGATACAGGGATACAGACCCATATGAGGGGCCGATTGCCGGGCGCTATCGTTGCCCGGGTGCCAAGCCGGGGCGTCAGCGGGCGTCGATCGGTTTCGCATTGCGGCCGATGTCCCGGTGTCAGTTCATCACGAGTTGGACAATTCGGTACCGCCGGGTGGGGTATCCCGGCAGGTCATCGCTCATCTCCGGGATCAGTGATCGCCCGTGAGCGGAACGAATCGTACCGGCAGTATGTGCTGGGTCGTGACCTTTCCCTGGTCGTCTTTGCGCAGCACAAGGAGCTGTTGCGTGAAGAAGACCTCCCCGACCGGGATGACCATTCGCCCTCCCGGCTTGAGTTGCGTGATCAGCGGCGGGGGAATACCCGTAGCAGCTGCTGTGACCAGGATGACATCGTAGGGGGCGTGCTCCGGCCAACCGTAGTAGCCGTCGCCGGTACGTGTCGTGATATTGGTGTAACCGAGATTCTCGAATCTTCGGGCGGCGGCTTCCGCCAGGGGTTCCACGATCTCCATCGTGTAGACATGCGCTGCGATTTCCGAGAACACGGCCGCCTGATATCCTGAGCCGGTGCCGATTTCCAGCACGATGTCGTCCTTGTCCGCCTGGGCAAGGTCGGTCATCAGGGCCACGATATAGGGCTGTGAAATGGTCTGACCGTAACCGATGGGCAGGGGCCGGTTTTCATAGGCGTAGTCTCTTTCGTCGTCTGGTACGAACTGGTGCCTGGGTACCTTCTCCATGGATGCCCAGACCTCGTCACTGAGGGTGGGCGAGCCCGACTCGTCTCCGAAGCGCCTCGTATAGCGCTTGAGATCGCTGACCATCTCCTGTCGCATCTGTGCAAATTCCGCCTCGTCGTTCCTGCCGGATACCCGGGCCGGGAGCAGTGCCATCGCCAGACCGACCGCACCGATTCGAATCGCCGAATGGATGAACATCGTGATCGCGCTTGAATTCCCTCTGCCCGGGTATCGAAGAGGATGCATGTGATTTGGGACCCCTCCAAAACGAGTGTAGTTCCAAATGCAGGCGCCATCCTTGTCGGGAATCCTCTGGCCGCTACAAGGACACGGGATCGACGGGCACGCCGCCAGTGGCGAAGATCAGCGAATTTGCCGCTTCGCTTTGTCTATCCTGATATTGATCTCTTCGGCGGTCAGGGGCCGCTTCCGGGCCGGATCAAGTCCCGCGCCGGAAAGATAGCTGTGGATGCCGCTGCGCAGGTGGGCGCGCATATCGTGTCCCTGCCGTCGTTGCCGTTCGGCCCGGATCGCATCGATATCGATCGGCGCCACGACGATTTTTTCACCGGGACCGGGGTCGGCCTGAGCCAGGATTCGGCCGTCGTAGTCGACGATCATGCTGCCGCCGGGCCAGCTGAAAGGGCCGTAGTGCGCCAGCGAGGCTCCCTGGTTCGCTGCGACCACGTAGACGGTGTTTTCCACTGCCCGGGCACGGTTAAACAACGTCCACCAGTCCATCGGCGAGGTGGCACCCCAGGGATCCATGTAGGCGGAAACCCGCATAATGATCTCCGCACCGTTAAAGGCGATCTGCCGAATGCTCTCCGGAAACAGCCAGTCGTAGCAGATGGCCACCCCGATCCTGCCCAGTTCCGTCGCCGCGACGGGAAACGGCTCGTCGGGGTAGGCATCGACATCGTGCGGACTGGTATGGATCTCCCAGGGCAGCCAGGTGTTGACCTTGCGATATTTGCTGAGCACACCGCCGGGACCGACCAGTACCGTTGTATTGAATACATCCTCGGGATAGTCGGGATCGGCCTCGAGAAAGCTGCCTGTCTGAATGTAACAGCCGTACTCGCGGCAGATCTCCTCGTAGCGTCGTGTGTGTTCGTTTGGAACGGGGATGGCCAGATGGCGGCGTAGCTTGAATACGCTGTCGTACACGGGGGCCGCGTGGGCGAATTCCGGGAAGGTCAGCAGCCTGACGTCGAACAACGGCTCGTAGCCCGAGATGGCCTGCTCAGCCATTTGGCACATTCGTCGGGTACGTTCGGCAATCTCCGTGCGATGGGTCGGGCAGGGAAAGTCCGTCTGGCAGGCGGCGGCGTAGAAAGGGTCCGTCATTTCAATTCCGTGGACCGTCGTGGCCCCAGGGGCATTGACAGGGTGATATCGCTAAGCGTCGTCTCGATCCTGGAGGGACAGAGCGGACGCCGGTCTGCGGCGGACCGCCGATGGCCCTTCCGGGACTACGCCACCGGGGTCAGGTAGATGTCGACCCCCTGATCAGCAGCGACGGCGCTGCCCGGGTTCCCAACCCTGACGTCCGCGGGGAGCCCCTCGGTGCGCATTGGGTATCCTTCCAGGCCGTGGGCGATGAGGTAGTCAGCGATGACCCTGGCACGCAGGCGGGAGAGCCTGGGCGACTCGTCACCGGCGGTTTTAGCGCTGTCGTTGGAGTAGGCAACGACGTTGACGGTGAACCCGTTATAGTGGCCCAGCACGCGGGCGAGCTCTTCAAGGGAGTGCCGGGTCGGGGGTAGCAGTTGGGCGCTGTCCTGTTTGAAGGGCGCGTTGGAATTCAGTGAGATTCTGAGTGATTGAGAGAGACGATCGACGTTGATCGAACGGGTCTTGAGCGCCTGTTCCATCTCGTCGCTGATGACTGCCCTGCCGCCTACCTGGGCGACACCGGATGCGCTGCCCGAATCTGGTGTCTCGGAGTGGGTAGACTCCATTGTGGCAACCGGGGTGGAGGTCTCCCGTGCGCCCTGGTCGGGGCCCGATTGACCGTGCGGCGGTTGTTTCTCCGGAATGGACAGTCCCTTGACCTCCCGGTCCGGGACCGTACCGTTCGCACCGCTGACCCAGTGTAGCACCGCAAGCGTACCGATGAAGATCACACCGAACAGCAACACCGCTGCAACCCATGTCGGCATGGCGGTGCGAGACTGGGAGCTTTTCAGCCGCTCCCATTCGTCGATGTACTGATCATCCCCGGGTACATCGTCGCTGGAGTACATGCGGGGTTCGGTCTCGTTTCGGACCCGGGTGCTGTCCATGGACACGGTCGGGGAATCATTTTGGGGACTCTCGGGGATTTCCCGCGTCGCGACCGTCGTCAGACGCACCGGCGCCTTGATGTCCTGGAGATTCGCCAACGAGTCGACTTCATCATCGACACTCCGTGTCTCCGGGTGTGCGTTGTCGAGTTCGAGCACGTCGAGATCCGTGTCACTTAAGGCGTCGTGTGCCACGATGTCTAGTTGTTCCTCGGCAGTGCTGGATATTGCCGTTTTCGCTGACGGTTTTCCCGAGGCCTCGCCGCGCGCCGCCGCGTACCAGCGCTCGTATTTCTTGATCGACTTCGATCCCCTGCCCGGTATTCTCAATGGTGGGTTGCGGGTTGTACGGTTCGAATCCTCCGTCATCTCGAGGGGCAGTTCGTCCAGCACGCCGCGTACATCATCCACGTCCAGCAAGTGCTTTTCATCGACCGCGCCATGGAGCAGCAAACGGCTGCAGATCATATTGATCCGCCGGGGGACCCCCTCACTAAACCGGTGAATGAGCGACACCGCCTTGCCGGTGATCTCCGGATCGCCTTCCCAGCCGGCTACTGTGAGACGGTGGAGAATGAACTCCCGGGTCTCCTCCTCGCCCAGCGGATCGAAGTTGCTGATGGCGACGATCCTCTGTCGCAACTGCTCCATCGAAGGCCCTCTCACGAGACTCTGTAGCTGCGGTTGCCCCAGGAGGAAGATCTGGAAGCGTTGATTGCTGTCGCGCTGAATGTTGGTCAGTAGTCGAAGCTCCTCCAGCGAACCCTCATTGAGGTGCTGCGCTTCGTCGATGATCAGCAGGACCCTGTGACGCGCGTCATACTGCTGGTGCAGGTATTCCTCGATCCGGTTGATCGCTGTGGGTTTGTCTATTCGATCGGCGTTGATCCCGAAGGAATAGGCCACCATCCGCAGCAGGTCGTTGGTTTCCAGTTGCGTAGTCTGCAGGCGCGCAACCTGAATGTTGTGCTGTCTGGAGTACTGCTCTAAAACATCGCTGATCACCGTGGATTTGCCCATGCCGGGGGCACCGGTAACGACGACCAGCCCTTCACCTCGCAGCAATCCGTATTCGAGGTGGCTGCGAGCCTTTGTGTAGCTGTGGTGCGGATAGGAGAACCGGTGATCGGGGCTCATCATGAAGGGATCCGCGCGCAACTTGTAGAATGCTTCGTACATATTGCTCTTGCCGATGGGTGTAGTCTGTTGGTATCCGCTCGCGAGGCAGTTCGACCGGTGATCTTCTCGTCAATCCCCGGGGTTCCACCCAGCTTTCCTTACGACACACAGTATACGTAATTCCCTGGCCTTTCTGAGAGTTCTGTCTCTAATGGGTGAAAGATGAGTCCGTAGCGAACTGCCGCAACTCGAGGATATCGTCCCGATATCTTCCTGAGACGTTCGGCGGAACCTACCGGTCGCCCGCCGTCGCGCGGGGTACGGTTGCTGCCGCCTTCAGTCCCGGCCACAGCATCCACATCAGGGCATTGAGCAGGTCGTGCCAGTTTCCACACCAGGTGCTGACGAGGCCTGTGCTGAAGATGCGCACTATATAAGACATCCCGGGTTGCGGCAGGGAGTGGTCTTGCGGTGATTTGACAGAAATCGCCTAACCCATGTTTAACACCGCCCCCGGAAAATATTTGATAAATCAATGGGGTAAGATTTTTCAACGGCCCTTATGGCACTACACGGTTGTTGAGGGTGTGGTTTTTCAGAGTATCGTTTTCTCCGTTTTCCCCGGGCGGCCCGGGATACCGAGGGCATCATGG
>Ga0210096_1000677_pt1 | contig 11568 bp, 12 predicted proteins | sample China_Galinas_PW_4_FD_184864 | JGI IMG/M metagenome (GOLD analysis project Ga0210096, IMG submission 184864) | Wetland microbial communities from San Francisco Bay, California, USA, that impact long-term carbon sequestration - China_Galinas_PWA_D2... | ecosystem: Environmental > Aquatic > Marine... | reverse complement strand
CCCGCAGTTTTCCCAGCTTCCGCCTGTATGCCCGGTCCATCTACGACGTGGCCGATCTACGGGACCTCCTGTCCCACGAGGGACTGGAGGTGCGCACCCAGGCGGCCGATATCGAGGTGGTGCAGTCCATGGACCGCAACCTTACTGCCGTCTTCTGGGTGATCGCCGTGATCGGCCTGGTGGGCTTCTCCCTCTCACTCGGCGCCAGCCTCTGGGCCAACATTGACCGCAAGCGCCGAGAGCTGAGCGTGCTGCGCCTGGTCGGCTTTCGCACTGCCGACATTGTCTGGTTCCCGGTGGTGCAGTCGGCGCTCACCGCAATATCCGGGTGGATGGTAGCCTCGGCAATCTTCCTGGGCGTGGCCTACAGCATCAACGCCATGCTGGCCCCCCAGCTGCGCGCCGACCAGACCGTCTGCGTGCTGCTGCCCCAGCACTTCGGCATCGCGCTCGCCCTGACCCTGGGCTCCGCCGTCGCCGCAGCCATGCTGGGTGGACTGCGCGCGTCACGGATCGAGCCCTCGGAGGGATTGAGGGACATCTAGTACTCTTTCCCGGTAATAGCAGGTTGTTCAAGCATCAAGATAGCCGTAGTGGCGCATCCAGTCGCCGCAAATCGACTCGACCACATCGAAATCACCATAGTGGTTCACGTGGTCGATCTTGCCGACCCGCTTCACCCGAGTGTCGAAGGCCTGGTTGTCGGGATCGGGCTGCTCCAGCTCGCAGAAGTCGAAGATGCGGGCCACCGTCTCCCTGGGATGCGCCACCAAGTCCTCATGGCGCATCTCGGTGAAGCTCCCCAGCGCGTCCTTGTGGGCGTTGACGAAGCTCATGGCCTGGTTCCACAGCTTGGCCGTGGTGTGGATGTCCTCGTCGCCATGCTCGGCGACTATCTCCTCAAGATGAGGCAGGCGGGGATAGGGGATGAAATCCTGCTCGTCATAGACCCCGTGGCCCCCATTGGCGCGGATGCGCCTGAGCTGCTTGTTGTCGAGCCGATGGAGCTTGAGCAGGGAGTTGGCACATTTGCGGGGATCGCGGATCACGTGTACGAACTTGGCATCCGGAAACAGCTGCGCCAGCAAGGGCAGGTGAGGTAGGAGCGCCGGGTTCTTGGTGAAGAAGCGCCGCCCCTTTCCTTCGAAGCACCAGATCATCTTCTTGATGTCTGTGCGCATGCGCTCGATCTGCTCGGGAGCGAAGTCGTCGATGCCGCGCGGCCGATAGGCCAGCGAGAAGGGGTCCTCCTCGAGCCATTCACCCCAGAAGGCCACACCGTCGGAGGGGGTATCCGCATCCACTACTACGCTGTCCTTGAGATAGCGCTCCCCGGTGGCGTTGAGGTTGAGCTTCTTGCGCATATAGTCGGCCGCGCAGAAACAGCTCCTCAAGCCGTGCATGGTATTGGTGATATAGGCGATATCCGGGTGGGTACAGAGAAGGTTCTGCAGCATGGATCCCCCGGTACGTGGGAGCGTGACCATGAAGATAGGTCGATCGATGTCGATAGCGGAGACATCGACCTTCATCCAGGTCTTCTCATACCATCTGAGAAAACGCTCCAGGCCTTTCGGGGGCTTCTCGGGCACCACGAACTGGTTCTCGAAACGGCCCTTGAGCAGAACACGCGCCAGAAAATTCGAGTATTGAACAGCCTCGGTCATGCATTCTTCCTCTTACCGGTCGATACCCAAGTACTGACGTAGCTATTTCTAATCGAAATAGTCGCGTCCACGAGCTTGTCTCGCGGCAGGATCCAGAGGATTGTCGCACAGATGGCTGAGAGGGCCGGCCGATTTCCTCGCCAGCCATCCGCCTGCGCTCCTCTGCAGTCAGGCGGTTTCCGCAGGCCCCTGTGAGACTCGTTCCCACGGGCCCCGCGGGAATGCATACCGGAGCCTGCTCCCTCGCCGGCCCCCTGAGAGACCCGCAAGCGCAACCCACGACACCTGGCACTAGGACAACCGCGACCGCTGTATGTGTTCCCACGGAGGACCGTGGGAACGGCACGAAACGTCATGCTCGCCCCCCAGCTGCAAGCCGACCAGACCGTCTGCGTGCTGCTGCCCCAGCACTTCGCCATCGCGCTCGCCCTGACCCTGGGCTCCGCCGTCGCCGCAGCCATGCTGGGTGGACTGCGCGCGTCACGGACCGAGCCCTCGGAGGGATTGAGGGACATCGAGTGTTTCAGGCATCAAGATACCCGTAGTTAGCGCATCCAGTCGCCGCCGATCATCGTCTGGGCTGCTGACGAAGCCAAGCGTGGATAACCTCGTAAAGCTCCGCGGCCCGCGCTTGGGCTCGAGACAGTCGCTCCGATGAAGCACTGACGCAAATCGCCGCCAGCGACTTGCTCCGCCACTCTCCCGACATCACCCAAGAGTCTGCTCAGGTCTGCCGCAAGCTTGTGGGCTTCACTGGGGATCGAGTCTTGCAGAAAGGTCCCTGTGCACGCCTCAAAGACCGCAGTCAGATCGGGCCTTGCCATGTCGGCGGTCTCCGCCGCCTGGCAAGATCGCGCCACCTGGAGGTACACGAAGCTGACTCGCTACGCCCGAAGGTCCGTGGTCTGCACCGCGCTCCCTGAGACTCGTTCCCACGGTCCCCCGTGGAAATGCATACCGGAGCCGACTCCCTTGCCGACCCCCTGAACCTGAAAAGCGCAGTTATCTGGACGAAGGATCTTGGGGACAGACAGAGGATAACCACCTTTCCGGGAACGCGCCAGCCAGCGACTCGTCGTCGGGCGGCTCCCGCTTGACCGCAACCAAGTCCCTCGAAGCCGCCTGCTCAGGCACCGACCGCCCCCGGGTTCAGCTTGAATGTCGCGCCCAGAGGGCTCAGCACCGCATGTCTCTGCAAGGGCGCGATCAGCGCCAGGGGTCACATCCGTTTTCGCTCCTCGACTGCGAGCGCCAGCTCCGCGAGCGCCAGGCCCTACCGGCCCCTCAAGGCCTCCGACCGTTCCCGAAGGACGCACGCCCATCCACCCGAGCTATACCCCTTCGTGGGCGGGACGCGGGAGGGCGGGCCCGAGGGGCTGCCCTTCCACCTCGCCGACTACCTGGAGCTGCTCAACTGGACCGGCCGGGCGGTGCGCGACGACAAGCGCGGGGCCATCGTCGAGGATCTTCCGCCGAACTTGGAGCGGATCAGCTTCACCCGAGCGGCCTGGTTGGAGCTGGCCAAAGACTTCGAGACCACCTTCTGCACCTGGATCGGTCAAGCCGAGCATGTCGAGCGGGTTTGCGAGCGAGGGGGCCAGCGCTGGGTCCGCGGTATCCGTGCCTGCCGGCGGCTGTTTCCCAGCTGAGCGCCCTCAGCTCTCTCCCTGAAATCCCGTAACCGCACCCGATAGAGCATCGGGGGGAAGCCCTTGGCCGATTTCCGGTCAAACCCTCTCAATCTTGCCGGTTAGCCTGTTTTCGGCGCCATTTCTCCGCGTTGGAGTCACTGAAAGTCCCAGATAGGGGCACGAGCGCGCACGCGCGGCCCCCACTTTGGGGAGGCTCTAACAAATTGGGTGTCCAATTCTTTTGGGCCTTGAGCCGGCTCCACTGCCCCGAGAGCCCGACCCATGTATCGGATCGTGCCAGACGTTGAGACCCTGGACCAACACCTCGCCCTGCTGTACAACGATCCCGAACTCTATCGCCCGGCCGCCTGTCCCGCTTTTGGCTTGGCCCATCCGTGGGCGCAATGCCAGCCGGTCACCGATCAGAGCGCGTGGCTCATCGCCGAGCTGCTGCGCCTGATCGGCCAGCGCTGGGACGCTAACCGCGCCTCGCAGATCCGCCGCTACCTCGACGGGCATCGCCCGCCAAGGACCCCGACGCTCCTTGACTTTGAGCATAGACCTCCCTCCGACCCACCAAGCTGTCCCCCCCGGAGGGAGGCCGATGCCCGATCCACCTTCTCCCTCAGTGCGGGACAATCCTTGCTGCCCCACCTCATTTAGGTCGCGACCTAGGGGACGAGATAAGGTGGGACGTTACACCCGCCACAAAGACCTCATTGTCGTTGTGCTCCAAACCATCAAATAGCCTGCTCAGATAGACATCCATTATTGTGATTACGCTCAGCGGATTCCGGACCTCCTCATCGAGGATTGGATACGGGGTGGGAAGTGGGCGTCGAGCAAGGGGCGCAATCGGCAGACGTCGGAAGTGGGAGAAAGATGGATCTCCGCTTCTCTTTAACTCTCACAACCTCTCTCACACATCCCAGGGGTTGAACAGGGGTGCACCAGTGGCAGAGAAATCAGCGACGTTGCGGGTCACAACCGTTAGACCGTGGACCAATGCGGTGGCCGCTATCAGTGCGTCGCGCTCGGACTGAGGGTTCGGCACGTGCAACCGGGCGCAGCGGAGGGCTACCGGAACGTCTACCGAGATGATTCGCCCCTCGAAACGCGGCAACACCTGCTCGTCGATCCAACGGCGCAGAACTTTCCCGTGACGGACGTCTTTGCGCGCTACCAGCAAGGCCCCCAGCTCTATCTCCAGCACCGTGATGGAGGAAAGAAAGAACCGCTCGCTGGGCGTCTCCGACGCCCACGCCCATACGCGCGGGTCTGCCTTCTCCGGCCGGCGCAAGACCGACAGAACATTGGTGTCGAGCAGATACATCAGTCCAGGTCCGCGGGTCGATACAGATCCTTCAACCGCGACGGCTCGAACTCGAAATCCCCCCCATTCTCTTGTGCCAAGGCGTCAGCCAGGCTCATGTGCTGTTCTGTGAGCCGCCGATACTCATCGATACTCAGCAGGACATGGGCGGGTCGGCCTCGGTCAGTAATGAACACGGGCCCCTTCAGCGCAGCCCTCTTGGCATCGCTGGCGTGCTGGTTGAACTCCCGACTGGTCATGGTGGTGATACTCATGGGCAACCTCCTTGCACGATGTATGAACGTTACTACAAAGGTCCTGGGCAGGCAAATCGAGATACGGCCGACTGGAATCGGCTTCATCAAGAGCCTGAATACCTTCGCCGAAAGTTCCGAGGTCCAGATGATGCCGCTTCGCCGCACCGGCGATCCCGCCTGGTGTAGGGCAGTTCCAGATGGGGGCTATCCTCATTTCTCCAAGATTCCGATCAGAGAGGCTACCAGCCGGTCAGGGGCCGGCAGGTGTCGAGCGATGCGGGATCGGCTCGGCCGGCGAGCAGCTCGCACAGGCCCCCGGCCAGCACGAAAGATGCGTGTCCACTTCTTGCTTCTTGCTTCTTGATCGTTAAGGGCACCCTGCTCGCGGCCCTAACCTGGACGACTACTCGGAGGATATTGCGGCTACCGTGGCCCCGCTAGCGGGGTCGGCTGATGCAATTTGTTTCCTTGGAAGCTGTCCGCAAGTAACCTGAACACAAGGAGTTTTAGTGCTAAACGAGTCGTGGCAGCGCTCGGACGCTGGGCCACACCCGCTAAACCGGGGCGTCCCAGGAAGCAGCGCCACACCACGGCTGACCCGACTCCGCGAACCTGACCGCCGCAAACCGTGGTCTGTTCCCTATCGGACTGAACTGGCGGATGGTGAGGGAGTGGGCGCGCTGGATGGTGGCGCGGCTCGGCTCACGGTCGAAGGGCGGCCTCGTCCGGGAGGGCGCGGAGCTGAGGCTGGGCGAGGTGGTCCAGGACCCAGCGGCGGAAGGCCTTGGTTTCTGGCCCCGCCTCTGCTGCGTTTTCCACAGCAAAACGCGCTCCGGATGGCCACCCGATGACATCGCCCCGCTCTGCAGCCGCCACTGACTGCCAGCCTCGCAAGCGGACCTTCAGCGCCGCTCGACTGCTAAACGGGGAGGTCGATGAGCTTGTCGCCGGAGAAATGGCAAGAATCGTTTGCCCCGAGGAGCGATATCACGCGGGGTGTTGGGTCTATTGGCCGAAAGTGTCATTTCACCGGATATCACCCTACCGACCGACTTCGCGTTTCCGATGCAAGCCACTGTTCCACGGTGCTCCCATGCCGGCAAGCCGCCGCGGCCCGACGAAATCTGGTGGATCAGTCGTTGCTTACTAGCCAGCTAGAGCTTGATTAAAGGTACAGACCTTAGGATGGACGGAGATCACGACGGAATACGCTGTGAAAATGATTCACGTTTCTGACATGAAAGCGAGCGGCTCAAACACCGAATCGAAACGTGTCTGGACAGTTTTCACGTCCTGCAATCACGCATGCGCTATTGCAAGACTCGTCCCCAATCTCCTGACATCGTCGCGGCGAACCACTCGGCGCAGAAGGGGTGGTGTCGCCGGTTTTCATCCACTAGGAGGTTGCCATGGCAAGCCTGCGTCCGCCCGGACTCGGTCCGATTATTGGTCACACCACTCACGATCCCTGCCGAATCTGGATTCGCGCGAGCGACCCGGGCGACGAAAGGGCGGTGCTGGACGAAAACCGGCGTACCGTCGGTGTCCTTGGTCTTGTCGTGCGCAGAAACCAGATCGGGCGTGCCTGGTATTTCCGCCTGCAACGTGAGTTCGATCGCACTGGAACCTTTGTGGTCGGCAAGGATGTGCAGCTCGGTTACTATGCGTATGACTACTTCGCGCAGGGCAAGAAGGTGGCCGCCAAGCTACCGAAGGCCGTCGGTCCGGTTTTGCTTGAGCCGGACGCGGAATACACGGTGCGCGTCGGCACGCTGACCATAGATGACCCCATGCCAAACGACGCCAGTTTGCCGGACTGGCAACTCATCGCACGGCTGCCGAACATTGACGAACTCAAGAACGAGCTGTTCAGTTCCGCTTTCAAGGCAGAGGAGTGCGAGGCGACCTTTCGCACTTTTCCGGACCCGACCGTGATCGCCGACAGGTTGTCGTTCCTGCTCGGGTCCTGCCGGTATCCCGGCCTGTTGTGGAAGATCAAGCACGCAGATCGTATCTTCAGCCCAATGCAGCGGCATTTCCAGGCGGATGAAGAATTCGGCGAGGCAGCTCGCTTCACGATGATGTGCGGGGACCAGATCTATGCCGACATGCTCAATCGCATGCTACCGGTCATGCGTGCCGACACCTTTGAAGAGTTCCAGCAGAGGTATATGACAGCCTACCAGGCGCCGCATCTGCGTCGCCTGATGCGCACAGCGACCACGTATATGATCCTTGACGATCACGAAATCGAAGACAACTGGACGCAGGACCGCATTTCTGATGCCGGCAAGCATCCGCTCTTCAATATGGCCATCGGCGGTTACCAGAGCTACCAATGGAGTCACAGTCCCCGGACATGGGGTCAGCTGCTGTGTTACCCGTTTGAATGCGCGGGCTACCCGGTGTTCGTGCTCGACACCCGTACGCAGCGCTTCAAGGACGAACTGCCCGGCCTGGAGGACAACCATCTGCTTGGCCGTCCCAGCCTGGACATCGCGAATCACCCGGGCCAGCTGCAGCGTCTGCTGGAATGGCTGTCGGACCAGCACAATAGGGGCGGCAATGTTCACAAGTTCATCGTATCCTCGAGTGTATTTGCTCCGAATCACATGAAGGAGCGCATCGCGCCTACTGCGCAGGATGGCGAGGACGCAAACAAGCTGTGGGGCATGAATGTGAACCGGCGCAACAAGAGCGACAGTTGGCCGGCTTATCCGTCAACGCGGCTGGCTATATTGCGGCATATCGTGGAGAATAAAATTTGGAATGTCGTTTTTCTTTCGGGCGACATCCATTGCTCCAACGTGGCTGAGATCGATTTCCACGGCAGCGATGGCGATGGGCTGAAGGCGTTCTCGGTGACATCTTCGGCATTCTACTGGCCGTTTCCGTTTGCGGATGGAGACCCCAACAACTATGTTCGTAATTCGCGTCAGGAGAATCAAGCCGATCCGTTTCCGGTGCCGCCAACCGATGCTGTCATGCACTACCGCTCGTATGGCTATACACAGGAGGACAATTTCACCCGGCTGGACATCGACAAAACGAACGCCACACTGACAGTGCGCGTGTTCGATCGGGAGGGTGATCCGGTTGAGGTTGACGACAGAGCTGGGGGAAAGACCAGGGTGAATATGCTGCAGCTCGAGAGCTGGTGAAGCGACCGGGAGCCCGCTTGCGTCGGTCAGCTTTCGTCGCGATGGTTCACAATATGGAAGCCTCTCTGGGTCCCTCGACGCACCTGCACAATGGCGACCCATTGACCGGACGCACGACCCACGTACCGGCAGGTCCCCCGCGGACGAGTTCGCCATCCTTTTAGCTGAGAAGAAAGCGCGAGCGACGCCCTGCGACTGCGCAAGCTCCACCGCTGGGACGACCGGACACTCGCCGGTACCCTTTATCAGCTCGAGGGCTACAATGGCTGGGGCGTATCACCCAAACCCGTTCAAGGTGCTCATTCACCCGTGACCAGCGTAGCAGTAGAAACGTGAGGCTGGCTTGGTTCGCGCGTCGGTTTTGCCTTGGGCTTTTTGCGTCCCCTCTTGCGTAAAACGGGTAAAATGGGGACAGACCACGGTTTCTCGGTTCGGGCGATTAGAAACCGTGGGCTGTCCCCGATTTCCCCAGCAATTGCAGCCGGTCTCCCCGCCCCCTTCAGCTTGGCCCACAAACCCAGCCTGGTCCCCGGCCGCATGCGCTGGATATGATTGCGCAGATCTGGCACCTTTGGCCGCAGTACGACGCTGTCGGGAGACCCGAAGCAGCTGGATGGATGGTGCCGAAAAGTTAGGCGCTGAGGCCGGACGGAGCTACCGAGCGTTCGCCACCCCGGCAGTTTCATAACACGAGACGCTCCATCTAAGGTGAGTCGATGTTGCTCGATACCTTGCATTCGAACCGAGAGGCCATCTTGGCGCTTGTGGCGCATTACGGGGGGCGTCATATCTGTGTTTTCGGCTCGGTCGCCAGAGGTGAGGAGCGGCCGGATAGCGATGTGGATTTCCTGGTCGAGCTTCCACGCGGCTACGACCTGTTTGCGCAACGACTGCCCTTGACGCAGCGCTTGGCCGATCTCCTGGGTCGGCGAGGCGAGCCGGTACCGGTCAAACGGGTAAGGGGTCAAAGGGGTAAGGGGTAAGAGGTCAGGTCTTGCGTTTTGCCTTCCGGTTTTCGACCAGCCTACCAGCCTACTGACCAGCGAATAGGGAAAAGATGACAGATCTATTTTCGTAGCAAGCAAAAAAGGAGTCAGAGCCCTTTAAAACAGGAAGAAAACATAAAGGGGTCTGACCCCTTTTTTGGAACGCTGGCTTTCACGACACGTAACACCAAGCGTTCACTTACGTTGCCCATACCGACCATTCCCCAAGAATCGAGCAAGTGTGCCACTCACCGCCGACCTCTTACCGAGTGCTTGAGACCCCGCCGTTGCCAGCAACGCCCCCCGGTTCGGGGACAGGTGACACCATACCATGGTTAAATCAGCCTGCCTCCTGGCTGTTGTTTAACAGTAAGTCATGCGACTTCGTGTCGCAGTAACGCTCGCCATCAGCCGACCCCGAACCGCGTGGCGGTTTGGGGGCCGGCTGCATGGCCTTGTTCGCCGCAGATCACTTCAGATCGAGGCGCTTGACGTGAATCAGCCGGTGGCCCAGCATGTCGACAGCAGCTTGGCTCTGTTCCAGCACGATGTATCCGAGAAGTGGCTCGTACTGCCCGTCGTCTGGCTTCATCTCAACGAAAACCACCTCGGTAAATACGGGCCGGAATCCTTCGATCTGGATCTGTACGGGGCCACAAACCGTTCCCTCAAGCAGGCTCTGATCGGCCGTTTCCCTATCGACCCTTCCCAGTTCTTTCATCTCACCGAGGCGCCTACGCCACGCCGCAGGCAGAATCATGTGAGATGCGCCTGTGTCAACCAACGCATCGCACTCGATCCGTTTCTCTGGATCAATGGGATTCTCGATCTCTACAAATGCTGCAATCCGTCGCATTTCTCTCACCTCTATCATGCGCTTCTGTAAGCAGCCATATACGACAAACTTGATGCGACCCTTTCTCGGCGAACAGTTAAGCGTATGGAAATGGTCCGTGTTCAAACACGGAACATTTCGACATATCACGCAGCGGCGACACGACGCCGAAGTGCCGCTCCCAGGCAGGAGGTCCTACGACAACATCAAGAAAACAATGTCTTACCTGCTCTCCCGCGGTCAAAACGGCCTCCGGACGCGGATTTGTGGCTCGGAGAAAAGCGGAAACTTTCCACCTAGCACCCTTAACGTTCCGGCGAAGCCCTCTATACTGATGAGGCAGAGGAAAGCAGAGGAGAAACGTCACGAAATCCATGACAAGCGCTCTCCCTTTCTGGCGATCGCCCGGGCCGCTATTCCGGTCCGAAACTGCAGCTATGCGACTGAGCAGGCGTATCTGGGGCTGATCGCGCCCTTGCAGAGGCATGCGGTGCAGAACTCTCTGGGTGCGACGCTTGGGCTGAAGCCCAGGGCGGTGCCTGAGCAGGCGGCGTCGAGAGACTCGGTTTAGGCCAAGCGGGAGTCGCCCCGACGACGACTAGCCGCAGGGTGGCGCGTCCCCAGAAGGGTGGTGAAACGCTATCTGTCCCCGTGATCCTTCGTCATCCGTAAGTGGACGGGGGGATCATGGCGCGCTGGGGCTGGGAATGCAAGGGCGGCTCCCCCTACTGGCCTCCCCCACGCGTGGGGGAGGAGCAACAGGGTGGAAATGTAGGCCGGATGAAGAGAAGCGTATCCGGTAAGTTATCGCCTCGTTCCCACGGTCCTTTGTGGGAACGCATACTGCGGTCGCGGCTTCCCTATGGCCAGGTGTCCGGGTTGGGCTCACGGGCCTTTCAGGGGGTCGGCAAGGGAGTCGGCTCCGGTATGCATTTCCACGGGGGACCGTGGGAACGAGTCTCAGGGAGCGCGGTGCAGACCACGGACCTTCGGGCGTAGCGAGTCAGCTTCGTGTACCTCCAGGTGGCGCGATCTTGCCAGGCGGCGGAGACCGCCAACATGGCAAGGCCCGATCTGACTGCGGTCTTTGAGGCGTACATAGGGACCTTTCTGCAAGACTCGACTCCCAGTGAAGCCCACAAGCTTGCGGTAGACTCTTGGGTGATGTCGGGAAATTGGCGGAGCAAGTCGCTGGCGGCGATTTGCGTCAGCGCTTCATTGGAGCGACTGTCTCGAGCCCAAGTGCGGGCCGCGGAGCTTTACGAGGTTATCCACGCTTAGCTCCGTCAGCAGCCCAGACGATGATCGGCGGCGACTGGATGCGCTAACTACGGGTATCTTGATGCCCGAAACACTCGATGTCCCTCAATCCCTCCGAGGGCTCGGTCCGTGACGCGCGCAGTCCACCCAGCAGGGCTGCGGCGACGGCGGAGCCCAGGGTCAGGGCGAGCGCGATGGCGAAGTGCTGGGGCAGCAGCACGCAGACGGTCTGGTCGGCGCGCAGCTGGGGGGCCAGCATGGCGTTGATGCTGTAGGCCACGCCCAGGAAGATTGCCGAGGCTACCAGCCACCCGGATATTGCGGTGAGCGCCGACTGCACCACCTCGATATCGGCCGCCTGGGTGCGCACCTCCAGTCCCTCGTGGGACAGGAGGTCCCGTAGATCGGCCACGTCGTAGATGGACCGGGCATACAGGCGGAAGCTGGGAAAACTGCGGG
>Ga0210096_1000676_pt1 | contig 11571 bp, 7 predicted proteins | sample China_Galinas_PW_4_FD_184864 | JGI IMG/M metagenome (GOLD analysis project Ga0210096, IMG submission 184864) | Wetland microbial communities from San Francisco Bay, California, USA, that impact long-term carbon sequestration - China_Galinas_PWA_D2... | ecosystem: Environmental > Aquatic > Marine... | reverse complement strand
AACTCCTCAATTGGTTGCGGGATAGGTAGAGTTCTGTGAGATTGGTGAGCAATCCAATTTCTTCAGGAACACTCCTCAATTGGTTGTTGTGGATGTTGAGTTCTGTGAGGTTGGTGAGGAATCCAATTTCTTCAGGCAAACTCCTCAATTGGTTGTTGGAGAGGTTGAGTTCTGTGAGGTTGGTGAGGTTTCCAATTTCTCTTGGTAAACTCCTCAATTTGTTGTCCGAGAGGTAGAGTATTGTGAGGTTGGTAAGTTGCCAAACTTCTTCCGGAACACTTGTCAATTGCAAACCAGAGAGGTCGAGAGTTGTAGAGCACCTATTCTTAACTTTTTCTATCCTATTCTTCGCATCGGAAATTTTAGGATCTTCCATGTGTGTGTTTGGTGGAACTGTTGAACTGTTGTTTGATTGTGTTTTCTCCAGAGAAAATATCTGAATAGATTTATTGCAAGATTTCCAAAAAAAATTTATTGTTTTTCCTCCTCCTCCCTATCTTCTTCTTCCTTTTGATTTTTTCCCTCTTCTTTTCCCTCTTCCTCTCCCTCTTCCAGAACTACTGTTTGCCTCTCTTTTGTTTTCCTTTTTGGGGATTTCTAATGTCCTTATGATGGGATCTTTAAATTGTTCTGTCACTTCGAGCATCCTCTGCATTTCTGTAGAGGTAAACTGATTTCCGATGTCCAACCCCTCCGGAATCATGAATCTTGCTTTGTTTGCTATTGCGTTTTTGAGCAAATTAAAGTAGTTTTCTTCGCTTGGTCTCTCGTCGTTGTTGTTTATTTTGGCCAAATATCGGAGTGCGTCTCCCATTAAATCCAATTCGGGATAAGTGACATCACCAAATAGACATCGTTCTCCTTCAACATCCAAATCAATATCTGCAATAGTGTCGTCTGGTTTGATCACGAGAATGTCATAAATGGAAGACTTTGCTTCCAATCCTACAGATCTGAGTTTAGTTTGCATGTTTGCTCTTCTCATAAACACGTGTCTCTTCAGGACAACTTGGTCAACGTCCACCTTCTTCACAATGTCATCATATGGATCAGAGGAGGAAATAAATCCAAATTTTTTTCTTACAGGAACGGGGACCCAGCGTGCGGTGAGCATTTGGAGGTATAGAGAAAGCACACAAAGTTTGTTTACCATGTACACATGAAAAGAGATAAATATTTCATGAAGAAGTTTCGGATATTTGAAGAGTCTGTCTTGGTCCAACATAGGTCGGTTTATGTCAAAAAGAAATGATCCGTTCATAGATTCTCTGAGATGATGAGGAGGTAGTTTGTCTACATGTTCCTTGATGTCTGCTTGTATCATTCCGTGAACCTTGATCGCGGCCATTTCCATCTTATACATATTAATAGAGTCTTCAGTTTTGCTTGCAATTTCTCCCATCAAGTGAGCCTCTAAATTTACCAATTGTCTGTTCATCCAATGGTAAGACCATTCTCTGTGGAAAGCTTCACAATCATTACATTGTGGAACAGGGATTTCTTCGAGAGTTAATTCTTCCACCACATCCTCTGCTGGCATGAGCAATTCTATCACTTGGGAAGATGTGGGATATTTGAAATCTACAACTTCTTCAGGTTTTCTCCATATTTTATGCAGAACAAAGTCTGTGGACAGTTGTCCCAAAAATGTCGAAATGTTATTCACGTAAGAGAATCCTTCATTCTCCCATGTTTTCTTTAAAGAATCCAACAAAAACTCAGAGAACACTCTGATTTCTTCTTCAAATGTGCTTGGAAACAATTTATCGTGACCTCCTCTTGTTGCAATATCGAGTGTACAAACGGACTTCCAATGTTCCACAATTTGGTGTAGACAAGATGCTGTCACATACCCTCCCGTTCCAGAAGTTTGTTTTAACAACATGTCTCGATTGATAAGCTTGATCAGCCAACCTTCTCTAACAAATCGACGGAAGAAAGAAGATACCCCGGTTTTGTCTATGGTATCTCCTCCCGAGAAACAACAGAACCAATTGTGGATTGGTTCTCCCGGAGATTTTTCTTCAAAGAGATCGTCGTCATCATAAAGGACATCGCCTTCTTCTTCTTCTTCTTTCACTTCTCCTTCTTTCATAGATTCGTCTTCTCCTTCCTCTTGCATTTCCACTTCGTCTGAATGAGAAGAAAGAGGAGGAGTTTCGTCAATTTTGATGCCCCTTTCTTTTTCCATAAATCTTTTGTTTTTTTCTTCGAGATTTTTGGTCAAATGTTCAATCTCGGTGTTGGTGTTTTCTACAACACATTCAAACCATTTTTCGAGAGCTTTTGTATATTGCTCAGAAGCTTCTTTCTTTCCAAGGTGAGGACACCAGTCCATAGGGTTTATACTTTGTACACCCTCTTTCAACCAAAAGTCCGCAAGTTTCCTTTTAGGAGGTACGGTCTTTATTGTACCTTTCTCATTTCTTTCTTCAGGAGATATTTTCTCTGGAATTTTTTCGATGGGAGTGTCTTCGAGAGGCACAAGTCTTGCTTGAGGAGCTGCCTTGATCATTTCTGTGCGATCTAAAGACTCTATCCCCAATACTTTCATCTCTGATTCCTCCAAAGAAAGAAGAGATAATTCTGGAAGAGAATTTTCGACAGACGTTCCTGTTCCAGCCATAGTGTAGTCATGATCTTTGTCGAAAGAGTACATATCCACGAACATATCCTCGTATATCTTTACATATCTGAATATGTTATGAGAGTTCATGACATCCGGAAACCTGCTTGTGCTCAAAATGGAAAAGTAAGGAGGCGTCTTCAAGAGTACGTCAATTCCGACTTCCGAGACAAGCTGAGATTCATATTTGAGAGTGTTGTTGACCGAGACAAGCTTGAACATGAGTTCATCCACAGGAATACACCCACTCCTTTTGAATCCTTGTTTCTCTGGAGATGTCCCAAATCCACCAGAGAGAATTGGTAAACCTTCTGAGACAGAAGATCCTTCCTCTATTGGTCTTCTGAGAGTCCACCCCTTTTGTTTTGCCAATATCTCTATATCTTCATCATTTTCTGGAAAACGAAACTCTCCAGTTTTTGGATCTTCGAATCCATACTGACGCAACACCATTTCCTTTGCAACTGCCTTTTCGATATCTATATCATCCTCTGTCTTGTTCTTGTTGTAGAATGGATCTAACAGAGAGCGCACATGTTCACTGTCCGCCGGGATGAATTTTTTCCCTGTAGGTTTTCCGTGTTCGTCCGTCTCTTCCATGGGAATAACATAGTCTCTTCCCTCGACCGCCCCCTCGAACGGAGGTTCGGTCCGAATACCGATTTCTGAAAGAGATTTGCTTGACAAGGGTTTTATATTACCAACGCCACCGAGTGCCATGTCTGTATCTTCATCAAAAACAGAGGCAAGTTCCATAGAACGAGATTGAGACCATGTCTCAGGTTCTCCTTCAACGATTTCGATTCTTTTGTCTTTTCCAAAGATTTCTGTTGTCATTTTTTCGGAGGTGTCATCTCTTTCCCTCTGTTTCATCATGACCTCAATGGTCTTACAGTGGGCTTCATACACACTTTCGTCAGGTATTTCCAGCTCTTGTTCTTCTTCGATTTCTGCTGGAGTAGATTCTGTGTCTTTTTCTTCCATTGAAATATCATCCTTATCCATGATTATCAATTTATGTTACTCCTTGTTGTATGTCGTGTATATCTTTGCTTGGAAGGGAGATAAAAGAGATTTTGGAGAAAGGAAAAAGGTTATTTTATCCCTTTTTACTTTCTTTTTAATGAATAAATAGTCCCTTAAAGACAAATATCCAACTTTTTTTTTGGAAATCTTGATTAATTCCAACCAAAAAGTGCATTTTTTTCACTCAAGACAATCTGTACTCCTTTTTTTATTTGTACAGAAGATCACATGGAAAAAACCTCACGAAAAAGGCCAAGAATTGAAGAAGAAGGAACAAGTTCGATTGACAATGCTCCTGTATTCGACATAAGTGATGGTGCACAGATGATGTTTGTATCCGACCTGATTTTGAACAATGATAAATCCGAAAGGATTATCTATTATCTCAGATGCGCCAACTTGAAGTTGGATGATGTATTCTCCGTTGCAATTGCAATGGCTACTGCAGAACATGGGTTGACTTTGGACGAGAAGGCATCCAAAGTCTCTAAGTTAATCGCAAAAAAATCCCACATCGACGAGATGCAACGAAATGAGGAACAACAAAAGGAATATGCAATGTTGGCCAAACAAAACTTTCTGAAAAAATTCTACTTTTGTGCTAACTTGGACAAACACAAAAAGAAAGGGGATGGAATCCTTGGCGCTGGATGGGAAATAGACAAGACTTTGGAATCATACAAATACATCAAAAGTAATCCCAAATTACTCAGTATTCAAAAAACATTGTCTGGTCGTGTGACATGTAAGGTATGCAAGAAATGCTACCCAAAGTACCATGGCAAGGGAACAATTGAAATTTGTATTCCGTGTATCAACAAATATACCGATTACAAACTTGAGGAAGAGAGAGAGAAAATGAGGAATGAGACCATGGGAGATGTGCGCGATTTTATGGAGATGGTGCGTCTTTATTTCGATGATCCTCTTCCTGAAAAACAGACGAAAGAATCATAAATCTGTCTTTTCAATGTCAACAATCTCCAATGTCCCATTTTCTTCGATCATCAAATATGAATCATTTGTCATATCTGCCTTTTTCTCAAGAAATCCCAATAAATGATCATTTGCTTCCTTAACACTTTGACACGGAATATCTATCCATCCAGTAGATGGTATTAACCCGTACAAATGCAACATCACTATCCCGTCTTTCTCTGAAGATGTCACAGAGGAGAGATTTGCCAAATTATACAATGTGAAATTTTTCTTCTCCCCAAACAAAGTAGATTTTTCATCGGAAGACTTTGTTCGAAAAACAGACTTTAAAGCATCCATCTTTTTTTCCCCCCTTTCCTCTCTTCCCTAAAAAGTTGGTAGTTTTTGCTCTCAGTGACCCTATTTTTCTTTTTACAATCAACAGACAAGGGAATTTTTTTATTTTTTTTTATGTTGAACTCATTCCAGTTAGCAATTCGTCTATGTCTCCAAATATTTCTCCACCAACTCCCGGATTTGCGTTTGATTCCAACGCAGTATAAAAGGGATCTGTGATAGATTCTGATATATTTTGAGGGTTGGTTTCCATGTCCAACATTCCAATGGTATTTGAAGTTTCTTCTTGGGGAAGATCGTCTGACGTCCTCGTGATGTTATCTGAAGATATTCCTGCTTTTCTGGTGTGTTCATGAGATTTTGGGGCAACACGGATCTCATGTCTCCTTCCTACATGAACTTCAAACTGTTCTGCCGATTCTTGTGTACTTTTGTCCATCGGGAGGAACGTGAAACTTTTTTCAGAAAGCTGAGTATCGTCAACACTATTGATTGCATGTCTCCACATTTCTTCACTCGAATCTTTGGGATAAACGTCCACTTCTCTTGGTAAAAACCTCAGAGCACAGTACGCATTTAGCTTTGTGTCCACACGCGAAGAGTCAGACAAATCCCTTTTAAGTTTTGGAATGGCACCAACACCGGATTTCTCTGTGATTCTTCTCCACCTGTACACATCAACCTCGTCAAAGTGTTTGAATATTCCGGGAAATGCATCATCAAAATGAGTCTGCCTCCACAAAAATGAGTCTGTAAATTCTCTTTTGATTACAGGAGGAAGAGGAACTTCAATTTCTCTTCTATTTCCCTTTGCAAGTCCCCACGATTCTGTCCTGTTCCAATTCTCTGTTGCAAATTGTTCGTGGGTCAACCTGCTCGGTGTCCATCTGACATTATTGTCGTATTTTGCGATCACCTCTACTTGGAGTCTTCCTCCCTTTCCTTCACCTACAGCCATATTTGGATCGAATATTCTTGTTGCGGGCCATTGCAACTGTTGAAACAACCCGTGTAATTCAGGGACAGACTCGAACCCAACAATAATGTCCTCTTGTCCCTTGAGTGCAGTGGGAAGATTTTTTCTTCCGTTGTAGTGAACTACTCCCCCAAGAGAGGATCTTCCAATCAACGACCTTATGTCACAAAATGCCACTGTTGCGGATCTCGTTGCTATTCCTTTCTTTCTTATTGAACTCTTTGTAAAATATGGGTTTTTTGTCTTTACCTTGCTCGATTTTTCTGTTCTGTGGGGAATATATATGTACCTATTGTCAGGATTGTTCATAAACCTGACAGTTTCTTCCATCTCCATATCATCATCTGGAGGGAGAGAGTTTGCTTCTTCTTTCATCTGTTCCAAATCGTACATATAATTCTCTTTATCGTCTGAAGAGAACAAGTTCAAATCAATATATCCGTCTACGTCATATTCTACGTCATAAGACATTGGCATGTTCTCTTTAGGGTAGGAGTCTGCATCGACCCAATACTTTGTAGGAAAATCTCGAAAGTCTTGTTCCTCTTTTAATGCCACCATGGGATCATAAAAATTTTCACTTTTAGAGATTTTGGATTGCACAGTCCTCGCGTCAGGTGCTCCAGAGTCAAATAACACAATAATAACCGGAGGGGGGTTTGTAGAAGCAATCTTTCTGAAGCGAATTACGTCGTCTTTTGTGGTATTCAATTTACCTATTCCTAACGGGAGTTCTACGTCTTCCATTCCGGGTTTTGAGAAATATTTTGTGTCCATGGAAAACTGTCTGGTGTAATACTTTGAAAAGATATCCCGTATATATTTCTCTTCTTCGGTCCTTTCATGCTCGGTACTCTCCCCATATTGGTATGTCATATCTTTTACGATTTCGTCCGTACTCTCTGGGACATTCACAAAGAGATCTTGCTTGGTTTTTCCGGATGCAAGAGAAATTGATTTGTTGTGGATTTTCCTTGCAATTTTATGGGTATGGTATTCCACCAAGTCTGAGAATGCAGTCGTGACGTTCCTGTACAAAAAGTAATCCATGTGATATCGCCTCGTATGGTCTGATAAATCAAAGGTCGTTGCATCCCCCTCGTTTATGTGGATTATATTCCACATGTTGTTCTTGCACAATCCCAAAAATCTCACCAATCCTATTGGATTTACAATCAGCGGGTTTCCGTCATTCGTGAGTGTGTCCAAGGAATCGTCATTAATCAATTTTTTAGCCATGGTGGATATTTCCTCTGAGCGCCTATGTATGTATGTACCAACTCTCCCAGATCCTTGTCTACTTAAATCAGACTCTATTTTGTAGAGTATGGATTTGTATTCGCGTTCATCCATTACTCTCTCAAGAGAATGCGTGAGACAAAACCTGACGAACGCAATGAACAGGCTGATTTTATACCTAACTATGGCGTCAGGTCCTCTGTTCATAGTAATTGGGCTAATCCCAGAGCGAATCCACTCCATCTCTACAATGTCCTCTCTGACCAGATCTACTGCAGCTGTAAGCACAGTGACAGGAGAGATAAGTCTGTATATTTTTGCTTCGTTCGGAGGTTTGTAAACTAACTGGAGGAGCTTAAATTCTGATTCTGATATCTTCCATGGTTTGTCGGTGGGGATTTTCTTTCCTTCGGATTTGAGATGTAGATTTATCAACAAGTCTGACCTGAACGTGTCCATGTGCCTAACCAATTTTTTGTTGTAACCCCTATCCCCTATGTTTGATTTTCCTCCGACAGGTCCTTTAGAAGGTCCTCCCACCACAATTCGTATGCCCCACACATATTTGTAAGTGGAAGGGCGTTTTCCCGGACGGATGTCTTTCAGATCATCGTGCTCTGGGAACGGAATTTTAACGCGAACATATGAAGATCTCAACCACCTGTCTGCTTGGGCCGCACCAATGGGAGATGGCATCTCCGAAATAAACCTCTGAGAAAAGTTTTTTGGTATTTTGACTGTTGGTCTTGTCCCAAGGACACGGTTTATATGGTCAAACCCATGTATTGCATTGGAGCCTAACACTGTGGTATATTCCATCCGAGGGACAATTGCATGCAAATGCCGAGACGAAATCTCTTGGTGGGTGTATATCAACAATTTGTTGATCCAAGATTCTTGATCGTCTCCGATGCTCGTGTAACTCACAGTCAAGGGTTCTCCTTCGGAAGATTCACCCCAGCGAGGATATATTCTTGTTATATCGTCAAACAGTTTTTTGTTCACTCTGTCGCCTCCTCTGAATGTCAAGAGCGAACCAATTCCTGAAGCCATAGCATCTTGAATACTTATCATGGATATGAACATCTGGTATTGCACAGGGATGTTCTCAAAGAGAGACCAAAGGGAATCAAGCATAATTCCTGTGATGTCTCCTTGAGTCATTATGCCCATCGGAGAAATGTTGTTTCTGTAATAAGATTCCAAAGCATTTCCCACCGTGTCACCTCGGTCAATCAGCTTCATTATTTCTTCTTTTGTTGTTTCGATGTCTCCATAGAAAGAGGACGTCTGCTCCACTTCTCTGACCATCGATTCTATTTCTTTGACGTTGTCGTTCATGATTGGTCTTACTTTTTCATCAAATTCCTTCAAGAATTTTCCAAATAGCTCTACACCTTCTTCTGAACTACCGGAGCTTCTGGCTTCCACTTTTAACTGTTCGGCCATCCTTCGGTATTTTTCGGAGATTCCGGTAAGATATCTGTCCAGAGTGCGAATTTTTCCTCTTTGATGCATTTCGAGAGATTCCGGTTGCACTCTGAGCAACCCCGGCCCCCAAAACTTTCCCTTTTTTGCTTTGGAATCTGATGAGTGCAACATGGCGTCTTCCAATGTTGTCTTTGTTTCTTCTTGAACAAGTTTTCTTACATTGTTTATGTTATCTCCTGCAGTAGCAGAAACAACAAGAGCACTCTGTTCAACCGACATATTCTCTGTAATGATGAGTTTATGAAGAGAAAGAGAGAAAGAGAGAGAAAAAAAACCCCCCTTATCTTCCACTCTTTTTTTTTGTCGCTTATTGTTAAGTTTTACCACGGATACAAACAAGAAATATATCTCTTTATTTTTTTCTTTCATTGAGAATTATTTGTAAGGTACAATATAAACCCAATGGAGAGTAGAAAGTCGTTCGCAAACTACTTTGTGTTCTCTTCTGTTTTTTCTCTGACACGAAGTACTACAATACCGGACTGTGTGGCATTTCGAACATTTTTGGAAATTTTTCCCTTTGTCTGGTTTCTTCTCGCATTTGGTGCACCTTTTGTCTTTAAATATCTCCAAAAAAAGAGTCTCTTGCATGGAGGGAAGCGTTGCGCAAAACAGCTTATGAAACTGCCAATCTATCTTCTGACATTTTTTACTACAGTACCATTGTGATTTACAACACGCACAAACTTTTAAAGAAACTTTTCTCATGTGGGGCATGGGGGCATAGGGTCCACAACCACATATTGCACACTCCTTTTCCATAGAATGTTCTATGCAACATTTACATATTTCAAAAAAATTCCATTTGGGTTGTGTTCCACAAGCAGTGCATGCCATAAACAAAAAAAAATTTTTTTAACCCTCTCCTGTATGTGACTTTTACAGCTTCTCTTTCAAGAATGTGACCTCCTTTTTGGCCTTTTTCATTTTTCTTAAATCGTCAATAAATTCATTTTTTTGGTCAGACCTCATGTCTACACAGAGCATATTTCTGTCTTTAGCATATTTTATGGCAAACATTCGCCTTGGTTGTGCTCCTCTGTGTTTTTTCCATTCCATGTTGAAATCTCTGGAGTCGTCTTCAGAGACGAAAGGTCCAATAAATAATTCCAACCTGTATTTTGTAGGGTCTGTTGATCTGTTACCCTTTGCATTCAGCCAACAGTTTTGGTGATAAATCATCTTACACACAGGCCTTCTGCTCGAACCTACTTTGGTCGAGGTGTCTATGTCCATGGATTCAATCGTTGTTCTCAAATAAGAATAATAGAATTTGGCAGGATCGTGTGTCGGGTTGCTTCTGTCTTTTCCGTCCAAGTGTTCCTTCTTGACCAAAAATTTCAGAGGGACTCCATACTTTTCTGCATCTTTTTTCGCTTGGTATATCCTGTTTCTGTACGAGATATCAGCGGCTACGATCTCCTCTTCTACCAATTTATCATGAACTTTAAATCCTCTGGGTTCGTTCCATTCGTTCAGAGCATTCACACAAGCATTGTACTGATCCCAAAATGTACATTTTGGGTTGCATAAATAAAACCACATTTCGTACCACTTTCTTGAAGCTTCTTCACTTCTTATTCTCTTGTCTGTAATCATCCTGTTCAATTGTTGTTGTAGTGCACTCGGGGGGACAACCTTCTCCATGATTGTCATTATTGAGTATGATTCATCCAAATATCTGAATGTGTAATCAAAATTGTTAGTTGCAGGAGGGGATATTCTTTCTACAGGAACAATTTCCTTTTTAGAGGAAATCTCTTTGTCTTGAATTTCTTCATCTTCACTTTCAGAGGATATTAGGATATATTTGCTCGTATCCTCTGATTCTATGGGAATAAAATCCATTCCTTCTTCTTCTTTCTCTAAACAAAAAAAATAGTTCTGGGTCGGCAGTGTTTTTTTTGTTTTTATTTAGATGTATTAAAAAGGATCAATAGAGACTATATTTTACACTACAAAGATCACAAAAATGTGTGAAAGTTGGAGATATCTTACAGATGCACTTGTATGCCACCGAACACACCAGAAGATTCTCGTGTTTTAAAACATACGGATATGCACTCGTCAATACCAACCATCCAAGGTTTAGTATGTTGAAATAAATAAAGGTAACATAACCAATTTATATTTTATGAGTAAAGTATAAAATATACGTAACATGAATACTTTTTGTTTTTTTTTACTTGAACAACAACACATGCCATCAAGAAGAGGAAGAAAGGGAAGAGGATTACAAAAATCAAAATCCTTTGATAAGGGGGGAACTCTCATCGACGCGATTTTCAAGAGACGACATCGCGCAAAGAATGTGAAAAAGGCGTATCTTATATGTCCTGGAGAAGGAAAAGAAAAAAAAGATTCCCTCACAGAATTTGTTTTTCCAGAGAGTGGAGAGTCCATAAGAGGAAGTAGAGACGCAAACGACTTTTTCACTGTGTTCAGAGATTCAAAGAGTAAAGACTTTGCATTTGTTGCCAAAGAAATACTTGAAGATACGTTGGGTCTCAGAGGCTACAGAACTCTCATAAGAAAATATTCAGACAAAGAGTTCACTTTCAAAAAAAAGATTGGAAAAGGGAAAAATATGTTATGCATCACTTCCCCCGGTTTGTCTCAGCTGTTTGCTGTCACGAAAGCAGACAAAAGAAAGGAGACGATACAATACTTGAACGATAACTATGATGTTGTATTCTCCATGTCAAGAGATAGGGATGTTTATCCACGAAAACGCAAAGAGAAAAGACTGGCGGTAAAGAATTCCACCAATTCCATCATGGCAATGAATGAACGTATTCTCAAAAAATTTCAAGAAGAATTATCTTCGATTGACAACAAGCTGGAAACAATTAAAGATATCATTGTTCGCGATCTGGCGGATGCTTCTGTCCGCGCTTTAAATTCTCAAAGCGAAAAATAAAAAGTGTACTGGTCACTC
>Ga0210096_1000674_pt1 | contig 11591 bp, 10 predicted proteins | sample China_Galinas_PW_4_FD_184864 | JGI IMG/M metagenome (GOLD analysis project Ga0210096, IMG submission 184864) | Wetland microbial communities from San Francisco Bay, California, USA, that impact long-term carbon sequestration - China_Galinas_PWA_D2... | ecosystem: Environmental > Aquatic > Marine... | reverse complement strand
CGTTCGGTGGAAGATCAGATTTTCCAGTTTGGCGAACTTGGAGTAGTCAGCCAATGCATATGAAAGCGCCTCCGGCTGGGCCATCGCTTCGTACATTAGCGTCTCCACCTTGTCCTGAGCCTCTTGTTCCTCGGAAGCCGCTTGAAACCTTGCGATAAATTGTTGGAGCCTAAAACTCATGAAGGACACCTCCTGCTCGACGATTCCCGTCCGTATAACGCACCGCTCAGGCGCGCGAGATACGAGCGTCGTCTGGAGCGGGATGTGATGTCATTGGTGTCTCACGCAACTTCGATTCGGGAATAATGCAGCACCATCAAATCTTCTTCTTTGATCCCGAGCATCGCGTATGCCCTGCCATCGTCTCCGCAAAATTCGACCTCGTAGGCTAATTCTCCGAGCGTCTCAACGACGGTGCCGACTTGTCCTTGGACGAGGTTTGCTTCAGGTATATCTCGAAGTAAGGCGACTACATCCAACTCTTTGATTTTGCTTGACATGGCAAGATTACCTCATAATACGAAACAGGATGTAAGGCGATGTGTATCCTCGTCGGCCTTGATGATCCAGATGCTTCTTACCATCGCTTCCCTGTCGCCTCTAGCGTAAGTGAAATCAACAACGTAACGAGCACCGTACTCTTCGACGTCGCCCATAGCGCATCCCTCGGACCTCACCTTTTGCAGCAGTGTGTCTCGGAACGCGCCTGCGTCAGAGGTTGTCATCCCCAAAGCAGATAGAAACACCCGTGCTTTGTGCTTACCTCTGGGATGCTCATGACTCAAGCAGTAATCCGTGAGTTTCCGGATGTCGACAACTGCTCTGTCTGCGTTTGGAACTTTCACTTCATCACTTCAGGACATAACAGTTTAGTGATTTCCGAATAACCTACAATGTGCGGGATATCCCTGCGAGCAGATACAGCGCTAATCGGTATCTGCAGGATAACATCTCAAGTGGGACGTTATCCCGCAAGGAGCCCAACCACTCCTTCTGTTCTCCTGATGTCTCGGGAGAACCTGTCCCTTGCTCAGGTCGCGGGTGAGAGGAGACGTAGTTTTACTGACCGGGATCAGCATCTTGCCTATCTTCAACGGGAATCGGAAACTGATGTGGGAGTTCGTATGCCGGCGTCTCACAAGTAGCTACATTGCTGTGAACCGGTCGGACTGAAAGATGAAAAGCGGCCCTGTGCGCCGAAATAGCCCATTGACATGAATCCCTCTACCTTCCGACTCATTTCCATCGATCTCGACGAGACCGTCTGGCCGTGCAAGCCGGTCATCGAGGCCGCAGAGCAGGCCCTGTATGCGTGGCTGTCCAGGAACGCGCCGAGATTGATCGAGTCCCATGATGTCCTGACGATGCGGACGCATCGCCGTGAGCTGATGCGGCGGCAACCGGGGATTGCGCACGATGTGTCGTCGGTCAGGCGTGCGTCCCTGAGGGAACTGCTGGCTGAATGCGGTTACGCCGAATCACTCGCCGACGAGGCCATGGCGGTATTCATGGCGAACCGCAACCGCGTCGAACCGTTCGTCGACGCCGTTCCCGGCCTGTGGCCACTGCGACAACGGTACTGCCTGGTGTCCGTGACAAACGGTAATTCCGACCCGGAACAGACGCCGCTGAAGGGGATTTTCCATTACTCCCTCACCGCGGCGGACGTCGGAGCGGCTAAGCCGGAACCGGCCCTTTTCGAGATGGCGATGGCGCTGGCGGATGCGGCACCGGCAGAGACGCTACACGTCGGTGACGATCCCTGGGTGGATGTCGAGGCTGCGAGGCGGATCGGACTGACCGCGATCTGGGTCAATCGGGCCGCAAGGCCGTGGCCAGTGGAGCTGCAACCACCCGCGGCCGAGATCCCCGACCTGATCCAGCTACAGACCTGGCTCACAGAAAAGCGCGGCGGCCTGTGAGCGGATGCTTCGATACCTGTCGATTCGCTCGTAGCATGGGCATAATGGGCGAAGGCGTCATATACCTCCGAGTGCCCTCACGTTTAGGCGAACAGGAGTATATGGGTTATTACGACCGCCGCAAGAACCTTCGAAGGCCGTAGTGTGATCTTGATTGAGCGATTGATTTCGACCATGAAAATTCTGGAATCCCGGAAATTGAGCATGAAATGCGGTGCGGTGGTTACGCAAGTACCTGCTTCGCGAACGGTCATTGGCGGTCGGTGCTCGTGTCGCGGGATATGGACACTGGTAAAACATCAACGTTGCGTGCAATTCGCATAAGAGGAGACTGTCGTGCATCTTCACGAACAGATCAGGAGAGAGATTGTTCCGTTGCTCTTTTTCGGTACGGTAATAACAATAAAGCTTTATTTTCTTGTGGACGCACTCTTCATCGAGGCGAATTACAGGAAGATAATACAGGCGATTCATATATTGAATCAGTATCCCGACGAGGAAGTCCGGCATTGGTTGATCAAGGTGCTTGGCTATACCTTATACAACGTGGTAGCAATTCTGTTCGACGCCCTGGTTTTCGTGAGTTACCTGATACGTAGGCAGGCGAGGGAAAAAGCGAAGGGATTCTGGGAGAGCGCATTTCCACTCACTGTGATCCTGTTTCCCGTGGTATTGTTCACGATTTGGTCGATACCATCGGTACGCGAATCTGCACAGCGTTTCGATCCGGCATACGCAGAAACGTTTTTCATTCTTGGTGTGGCTTTGGGATTGATCGGTGCGACATTGAGCATTGTCGCACTTTGGTCTCTAAGGCGCTCCTTCAGCCTCATGGCAGAGGTAAGGGAATTGGTGACTACGGGTATGTATAGCAGAATCCGTCATCCACTCTACATGTCTGAGTTGATTCATATGACTGGAATTGCGTTTCTGGCAGGCACTCCGGTGGCACTTTGGCTGATGTTCTTGGGACTTGGTATTCAGGTTGTACGCGCAAAAATAGAGGAGAGTAAACTCCAGAGGGTTCTGCCGGAATATGCCGTGTACAAGAGGCAGACAGGGTTTTTGTGGCCGAAAATTCTGTAAATGTAAATCGAGTCAGCTTCATCCAACAGGATATCGGGTCCAGACAGCAGATAGTTCACTACGTAATTTCCATGTCGGCAAAAACCGGAAAATGATCCGATGCAATCCATGAATTGGGCGAGTGGTGTCGCGAGCAAGACAGAATCACCGCTGGGGTACGAACGAAAATCCGGTCCAGTGGCAACATTGGAAAAAGCCAGGTTGGGAATGTGCGTATCCTGGTGTGGATGAAACCAAGATTGCAAAGTTCCATAAAAGGACGCTTGGTCAACCAGACATTGAAGTCGCCCAGCAATACCGTAGGATGCAGATCATCGGCGAGCAGATCGGCAAGTCTCCCGAGCTGATTATTCCGTTCTGGAGTGTTCAAACCCAGATGAGTGGCAAGCACCCTGAGGGAATAACCGTCGATCATCAGTACCGCATCGATCACACCTCGCGGTTCACGACCCGAGAAAGACAGATCATGCAGTCTCTGCTCGCGGATACCATATCGTGACAGCAGAACATTTCCATAACGGCCCAGACCACGACCGAAAATCGTGCCGTCTACAGAGATCATCCCGGTCGTTTGTTCCAGGTGATCGGCGAGATCACCCGCATGATCAAGGGTGATTTCCTGCAGCGCAACAACGTCAGCCCGCATCTCCATAATCACATCAGCTATGCGTTCTGGTAAGTATTTGCCATCTAATCCTACGCAGTCATGGGTGTTGTAGGTCGCTACTCTCAGCATCACACTGACTCAACTCGTGCGCAGCCAGCGCTTTGCCAGCCAGGCGGCGCCGACAAGCCCTGCCCCCACGCCAATCGCAATGGTAATGCTCATCCACGATGGTTCTGTAAGCGCCTCCCAGAGTGAGCTGGAAAACAATGTGATAGCACCAAGGCCAGGCGTCAAACCCAACAGGCTGCCTACGAGAAACTGGCGAGCACCGAGATGAGAACTCCCGGCAACCAGATTGAACACGGCAAACGGCGCCACCGGGACCAGGCGCAGGACAGCGACCGCCACCGTGCCGCGTTTTGCAAGACGTTTACTCAGCTTTTCGATCGGTGAACCGCTCAGGCGCTCGATCGCACCTTTACCGAGAATCCGACCGGCAAAGAAGCCAATCGCCGAAGCCGCCATAGCACCTGTCATTACATACAGAAAAGCTTGCCAGCCGCCGAATACCAGGCCTCCGATAACGGCCAGCAGCGTAACCGGCACCATCAGCAAGCTGGCAATAATGAAGCCGCCGATGGCAACGAGAGCACGGACCTCAATCGAGGAAATCGACGCAAGGTATTGCCCGATCCGCTCAGGGGACAGGTACTCATGCATCGGACTCCAGCGCCAGGCAGCAGCCAGCACCAATAAAATCCCAACGCCACCAACGAACAAAATCAGGCGTCGCCGACCCTTTTGCTTGCGGGATTTTGGTACATATTCCTCGACGAAATAGTCCGGACTGAATGGTTCAGACGGATCAATAAGACTGGTATCCGGTACCAGCTCATCGACCTCCGCCGCCACCTCACAATTCAGAGGCCGCAAGCTGCGCTGATCGCTTCGCAGGCTTTCTATCGCCTCTATCAGCCCAGACTGCGTTTGCATGGCCTGAATGACATCCTCCGCATCACAACCCAGATGCTCGGCCAGCAGACTTGCACGTATGTGCCTGATATACCGGGCAACCTCGTCATCCGGCTTGTCCGATTCAATTGCCAGGTCACACTCGGTATCCAGCCCCATGGAGCGATTACTGGTATTCGACGAACCGATGCGCAACAGACGGTCATCGATTACCAACAACTTTGAGTGCACGCTGATACAGTCGTCACCGAGTCCAGGTTGGTAGGGAAAATAGATCCTCAGGCGATCATGCTGATCCGCCTCGTGTAGACGACCCACGATACGACCTCGCACCACGTCCATCGTGACCTGCTCAAGCCAACCTCCCGTTTTTTCCGGCAGTACCAGAATAACCTGCGGACCGTCTTCCTCGGCCAAACGTATGACGAGGGCGTCAGCCAGAGCCTGGGCAGTAAGGTATTGATTCTCGACGTAAATAGTCTTTCGCGCCGCCGCGATGGCATCGACATACAGCGTGCCCACTTCCTTGACCGCTTTGCATCCGCGGTATGCAGGTTCAGTTCTGGCAATGGCAACCCGAACGGCATCCAGACCGCTTGAGACGCTTTCCGGCCAGGGTGAGCGCTCTACGTCGGCCGGTGGTTTGATCTTCCAGCCGCGCGCACGCCGCCAGCGTTCTCGTGCCAGTCGCCCAAGGCGGGCAGCAGCGTCCCCTTCGACCACCATCATCATGTCGTGAAAGGGCGGATAAGGTTTGCCATCGGGATCGATGCGGCGTGGATCATCGGGTTTGTGCTCCGGTGTATCCCAGCGCCAACGGGACAGATCGATGCCGCCAACAAACGCGACCCGATCATCGACGACGACAACCTTCTGATGATGTGATGCGCCCTTCGGGTGCAGACCATCGAGCCGGAAATGAAATCGAGGTGGCGCATGTATACGTAGCTTGAGCGCGGGCAGCATTTCGCGCTCCGCGGCATAGATCATGTTGAAGTCCCAGGACAGCAGGTAAACGTTCAGCTTCGGATTGCGCCTGACCAATGCGACGAGGAATGCGCCCAGCTTATCGGGAAATTCATCACTCGGCTCAACACGATGTAAGCGCTCGTGTCGATCGAAATCCCACCCTAGTATCAGAATCTGTCGCTCAGCGGCCCGGCAGGCCTCGGCGAATGCAGAAAAGTAGTCCGCGGCATCCACCAGGGTGGCGAGACGAGATGCGTGTTCGACCCTCCAGCAGTTTCTTCCTGGTTCGAGAATCGGTCTGTCAGCCCATGATTCGGTATTCATTGCAGGGTTTTCCGCTCGACTCCGGCAGTTTCTTGATCCTTTATCGACACCAGAGAAAGTAACCCCAGGGTAAGCTTTGTAGCAGCTTGTCAGGGTTAAAGCGTCACTCGCCGGGCTCATCCCTCCAAAAGCGCAGCGCGATATATCCGATGATGGCGGCGACCGCTGAGACAGCGACGATCGCTAATTTTGCCGATTCAAGTATCGCGCTTTCCGGATCGAGCGCAAGGTGAGCGATGAAGGTCGACATGGTGAATCCGACGCCGGATAAAAGACCCACGCCGAGCAGGCTGCGTTGACTGAGTTCATCAGGCCGTTGCGCGAAACCGAGCCTTATTCCTAGCCAGACTCCGGCAAGGATGCCGATCGGTTTGCCAAACAGCAGTCCGATAATGATGCCAAGTGCAACAGGTTCGACGAGCAGCCTGTTCAGTGTGGAAGCGTCGATCACTACGCCGGCGTTCAGAAACGCGAACAGGGGCAACACCAGCAACACGACCGGGAGCTCCAAACCCTCCTCCCACCGTCGCAGTGGCGTGGTCGCCTCTTGCGCGAGCTTTTCGACCCCAACGATCTGATGGTGAAACTCCTGATCAGCCAGAACTTCCTTGTGGTCCGCAGCCGGATCCAGGTCTGAAACCGCCGACTTGACCTCATCTTTCAGCATGGCCGGTTTGATCCTCGGTCGTGCGGGGACGGTGGCCGCAACGATCACGCCGGCGATGCTGGCGTGAATGCCTGATTGTACGATCGCCGCCCACAATCCCACGCCGACGACAGCATAGACAAACGGATGTCGAAATCCAGCCCGATTGAGTATCAGAAGCCACAGCATCAACAGGCCTGCCATTGACATCGCGCTCCAGGACAGTTGTTCTGTATAGACGAATGCAATCACCAGAATCGCGCCGATATCGTCGAGAATGGCGACTCCGACGAGAAAGGCCACGACGCTCCTGGGTATCCGCGTGCCCAGAGACGCGAGTACACCGATTGCGATGGCCGTATCGGTCGCCATCGGGATACCCCAGCCATCGACTATGCCGCCGTCAAGATTTGCATTGATCGCCAGATAGAGCCCGGCCGGAACGACCATGCCACCCATTGCGGCACTCAGCAGCAGACCGACACGCGCCAGATCCCGCAACTCTCCGGCAACAAGCTCTCGTTTAATCTCCAGACCGATCAGGAAGAAAAACAATGCGATCAGTCCGTCATTGACCAGGTGTAAAAACGACCATTCGAAGCTCCGTTCTCCGATACCCAAGCGCAAAGACAGGTGCTGGAGTGCGGTTAGTTCATGTGCATAGGGAGAGTTGGCGATAATGAGGGCAGCGAACAGTGCAAGCAGCAGAAAAGTACTCGCCGTCGTCTGCGCCTTGACGAAGGACGCAAATGGCCCACGCAGCTTGTCCACCTGTTTTTCCAGTTCCAGTTTCACTTGTTCTCTGTGCAGCTCGAGATGGCCGTAAGTCTGACATCACCGAAATTATCTAACAACCACATGTGATCGGGGTTAATGCGAAACAGTCAGGGCACGCGGACAAGCGCTCACACGACGCGGCGAACCGGTCTGCGTAAGTCCATTTGCTGCGGCGCGACAGGCAGCAATATGCCAGTTGCACTAAGATGGGCGCATGGATAAATATTTCGACTACCTGCGCAATCGACTGGATACCAGCATCTGGTTCATCCCTGTCACTTTCTGTATTGCAGGTTTTGCGTTGGGCCTGCAGATGCTCTGGCTGGAGCGCCACATCACCTACCTGTCTACGAATTTGCCGACGTCGGCCATGCCGGTCGAATCAGCACGCCAGGTGCTGAGTGTTATTGCCGGCTCCGTTATCAGCGTTGGCGGTGTTTCGTTCTCGGTAACGATGGTCGCGCTGACACTGACATCGGGCCAGTACGGACCCAAGGTCCTTCGGCAGTTCCTCGAGGACAATAGCAGTAAAGTCAGTCTTGGCCTTTTTCTCGGTACCTACGTCTATGCGCTGGTCGTACTTACCGGTTACAGCGAGACCGACAAACCCAATGTCACGGTATTGGTGGCGTTACTACTCGCCCTGTTGGCGCTGGTCGGTTTCATACGCTTCATTCACCGCACTGCAACTGATCTGCAAGCCGACGAGATCGTCGAACGCATCGGCAACCGACTACAGGAATCGCTCGTTGAACTGGCAGGCGAAAGCGCGCAGCGCGGGAGATCCTGCGACGTCGCCGCATGGCGCCATACCGCCCGCGGACACCGGCCAAAGCGTATCGCCTCAGACAACCAGGGGTACGTCCAAGCCATCGATTACAGGGGATTGGTCGTGTGGTGCGTGGAACATGATTGCCGGATGCAGGTGCGAGCCAGGGCCGGTGATTTTCTCGTCAAGGGTGTCTGCGTTTTCAAGGTATTCGGTTGCCCGTCAGCCGTTATTGAAGCGGCTTTCGATAAGCTTAACCGTCACGTGATCACCGGACCGGTCAGGACCTCGGTGCAGGATCCGGAATATCCGATTACCCAGCTGAATCAGCTCGCGGCACGTGCCCTGTCACCGGGGATAAATGATCCAGGCACTGCAATAAGCTGTGTCGACTCGTTCACCCTCGCCCTCTCCCAGATTGTCGACCGAGATCTGCCTGGCAGTGTTTTCATGGACGATGAAGACGAGGCGCGCCTGCTGATGCGAATCACAAATTTCGACGGCATCGTGAAAGCCGTATTCGCGCAACTGCGCCAGCACGCCAAATCCGAGGTCTCGGTTGTTGTCAGCTTGCTCGACGCCTTGTGCCGTCTTGCACAGCTCACGACACGCCGAGAACGGTTGCAGATACTCGGCCAGCACGGAGACCTTATTCGAGAAGCGATCGATGATCGCGCACTTGCGGAGTATGACATATGCGACATCCGCCAACGGCATAAGCGTCTTCAGAGACTGGCGCAGCGCCTGGACTGCCATCCTGGCGTCTGAGAGATCCAGTCGATGCGCTGGTCATGGGCAGCAGTACCAAAACCGAGTCACCGCCAATAACTCGCGCCAGGCAGTCAAGGCGATTCACCATGAAATGCGTCGATCGAAGAAAGCCCGGGCAATGATTGAGGTGCCCGGGCCGAGAGAACAGCTGTTCGTTGAGCGGTCAGATTCCGACCAACGGCTGTAACAACCGACTGAACATGTCCGAGAATTTCAAACGGTCATCGGTCGCGATCAGGCAGATACAGGTCTCGTCGGTATCCGCCACCGGCTGGTGTTTGACCGAGTCGTCAAGGTCCGCCATGTCGCCGGATCGGAAGCGCCCGATCTCGTCACCGTAGGAACCCCTGAGCACCAGCGTGAGCTCGGAACCGCAGTGGGTATGCTGCGGGATGGAGGTGCCGGGCGCGATCGAAAGCAGACGAACCGTACCGGATCCACTGTCGATATCCCTGAACACGTATTGCCGGATGCCTGGCACAACGGTACGCCAGTGTACGCCGGAAAGCCCCTGTGGCAGGTATGCCTTGAGTACACCGGGCAGGTCATAGCGACTTTCTACCTGTGCCGCCGAAGGGAGCACGACAGCATCCGAGTCGGCCGGTTCCCGATCGATCAGGTCCCAGACCCGGTCCAGGCCGTCTGCGGACATCTGCGCAGCCGGCAGTACGCCGAGTAGTTCGCCGCCGAGTGCCTCGGCTTCGGCCACCTTCTGCCTGCACTGCGGGCAGGGATCCAGGTGGGCCGCAACGACCAGGTTGAACCCCTCAGTCAACGCGCCGGCAGAATAGGCCATCAACGTGGACTCGTCAGGATGATGACAAATACTCATGACTGCTCTCCGATCGCTGCACGCAGCTTGCCGAACGCGAGCCGCATGCGTGACTTTACCGTTCCCAGCGGCAGCTCCAGCCGCTCACCTATCTCAGACTGGGTCATTCCCTCGAAGTAGGCCAGTTGAATGACTTCGAACTGTTCTGCAGGCAGTTCCCGCACCATGGCCGGCAGTCGCGATGCGTCGATCCGGTCCGTTGACCTGGTGTGACTGTCCATGCCGTCGTCGGCAATTTCAGCGGTCTCCGTGAGATCGACTTCGTGAAACCGTTGCCGACGCAGGCGGTCGATACGCAGGTTTCTCGCGATGCGGAAAATCCATGCGCCTGGTGCAGCGCGCGACGCCTCGTACTGTGTGGCCTTACGCCACACCTGCGCCATGGTTTCCTGGGCCAGGTCATCCGCTGTTGCGGGATCTGCGCCCTGTCGCTGCAGATAACTCTTTACCTTGGGTGCGAAATGCTCGTACAGCTTCTCGAAGGCGAGGCGGTCGCGATCATTCGCGACGCAGACAAGCCACTCAACCGACTGGGAAGCGAGCAGGTCGGCTTCAACGGCAGTGTCCTGCGGGGTGGATTCTAGTGTGGTCACCGCCAGCATGGTAACTCCAAACCTGCTTTAGATATAGGTTCTACGGCGACTGCGATGACCTGGATCACAGTCAGAAATTGTCTCCAAGGCATTGATCCGCGCGGTGTTCTGACGCGTAACCTGACCAAATCCTCATAAACAGAAGCGATCAAGCGATGAATGGAAACAGCAGCAGTGACGGTAGACTTCGAATCGCGGTTGTCGGTAGCGGCATCTCGGGTATGGCCGCCGCCTGGCTGCTTTCTACCAGGCACGACGTCACTGTATATGAGAAAGACGATAGGCCAGGGGGTCACACCAACACAGTGATCGTAGAAGACGGTGTGAATCCAGTCGCGGTCGACACCGGCTTCATCGTCTACAACGGTCGCAATTATCCCAACCTCGTCAAGCTTTTCGACTACCTTGGAATCGAGACCCGCACGACCGATATGTCGTTCAGCGCCTCGCTGGACGGCGGCCGGTTCGAGTATTCCGGCGCCAGCCTCTCCGGGCTCGTCGCACAGCGTCGCAATCTCTTTCGCCCAAGGCTCTGGCGAATGGTGCGCGACATCCCGCGCTTCTACCGGGAGGCTCCCGTCGATCTGGCGGATGCGGGATCGGAGGAGACGACGCTGGGAGAGTATCTCGAGCGCAGGGGGTACAGCCAGCCCTTCGTACGCGATCATCTGCTGCCCATGGGGGCGGCAATCTGGTCGACTCCGGCCGATCGAATGCTGGACTATCCGCTCGCGGCTTTCGTGCGCTTCTGTGATAACCACGGGTTGCTGCAGCTGACCGATCGTCCGGAGTGGCGCACGGTGGTCGGTGGCAGCCACGAGTACGTCAGGCGTTTGATCGAACCGTTCAGGGACAGGATCCTGCTGAATACGGCCGTGACCGCGGTGCGCCGGTACCCGGACCATGTATTCGTCGAGGATCGTCAGGGCAATGCGCAACGCTTCGATCATGTCGTCATTGCCGCCCATGCGGATCAAGCGCTGTCGATGCTCGCCGATCCGGATCCCGCGGAGAAGCGCCTGCTGGGCCGGTTTGGCTACCAGCGGAACCTGGCGATTCTGCACACGGACACGTCGCTGATGCCGCGGTCGCGCCGTGCATGGGCGAGCTGGAATTTCCTCAGCAACGGGCGCGGTTCCGAGCAGCAGGTCTCGGTGAGCTACTGGATGAACCAGCTTCAGGGATTAAAGACGTCGAAGCCGCTGATCGTTACCCTGAATCCGCTGACCCCACCCGGCCATGGTCATGTTCTGCGCAGTTTCATGTACGAGCATCCAGGGTTCGACCTGGACGCCGTTCGCGCGCAGCGAATGCTGTGGAACC
>Ga0210096_1000673_pt1 | contig 11616 bp, 12 predicted proteins | sample China_Galinas_PW_4_FD_184864 | JGI IMG/M metagenome (GOLD analysis project Ga0210096, IMG submission 184864) | Wetland microbial communities from San Francisco Bay, California, USA, that impact long-term carbon sequestration - China_Galinas_PWA_D2... | ecosystem: Environmental > Aquatic > Marine... | reverse complement strand
GCCAAGGGCGATTTTCTCGGACGTGGCCTCGGCATGAACGTCCACTATGATAATGTTGGTCTCCTTGGAAAGCCTCTCGATCTCCCTGTCGGCGGCCCTGAACGGGCAGTCTATGTAGGGCATGAATATCCTTCCCTGCAGGTTCAGCACTGCCACGGTACGCCCGCCCACAGGGTATAGCAGACTCCCCCTGCCCGGGGTGCCCGCCGGGTAATTAAAGGGCCTCAGCACCCTATCTTCCTTATCGAGGTATGGAACGGCCTCTTTCTTGTCCCAGATGTGGTTGCCACTCGTAATAACGTGCACGCCCATGTCGAAGAGCTCAGTGGCGGACTTCTCGTTGATGCCGAACCCGCCGGCCGAGTTCTCGCCATTTACTATCACGAGGTCGAGCTTGTAGCGGTCTATCAGCTTGTGCAGGTGAGCCCTGAGCGCCGTCCGCCCGGGCCGTCCTATGATATCGCCTACAAATAATACCTTCATCGTCTATCGTCCTTCAGAAATTATAACAGGCCGGGAGCGCCGCAGTTCTGGCATTCCCGGCCCGTTGCAGACTCCAAGCTCACTACTTAGCGTACTCTACGTATCTTGCTTCCCTCACCACGGTAACCTTTATCTGCCCGGGGTAGGTCATCTCCGACTCTATCTTCTTTGAGAGATCCTTGGCTATGTTCCACGCCATGTCGTCGTTGATGTTGTCGGGCTTCACGATTATCCTAAGCTCGCGCCCGGCCTGAATGGCGTAGCATTTATCAACGCCTTCGTAGGACATTGCCATCTCCTCGAGCTTCTCGAGGCGCTTGAGGTAGTTCTCGATGCTCTCGCTCCTAACACCGGGCCTCGCGGCCGAGAGAGCGTCCGCTGCTGCCACAAGGGCCGCCTCGGTGGACTGAGCATCTACGTCGCCGTGATGGGCCGCTATGGCGTTAACTACAAGTTCCTTTTCGCCGTGTTTCTTGGCCACACGTGCGCCGATGTCTGCGTGGGGCCCCTCTATCTCGTGGTCCAGTGCCTTGCCAATGTCGTGAAGGAGGCCCGCCCTCTTGGCGAGCTTGGAGTCCACGCCGAGCTCGTCGGCCATCATACCGGCGAGGTATGCGACCTCGCGCGAATGCTGAAGCACGTTCTGCCCGTACGACGTCCTGTACTTCAGCCTGCCTATGGTTCTGATGATGTCGGCATCTACGCCTGATAGCCCCAGGTCGAAGACTGCCTTCTCACCCTCCTCCAGGATGGTGTTATCGACTTCCTTGGTGACCTTGCCCACGACCTCTTCTATCCTTGCCGGATGAATCCTGCCGTCGGTGAGGAGCCTTTCGAGCGAAAGCCGGGCTATCTCCCTCCTTACGGGGTCGAATGCCGACAGTGTGACAAGCTCAGGTGTGTCGTCAACTATCAGGTCGACGCCGGTGGCGGCCTCTAGGGCGCGGATGTTTCTGCCCTCTCGGCCGATGATCCTGCCTTTCATGTCGTCGCTGGGCAGGCTGACGGCGGTCACTGTGGCGTCGGCGATGTAGTCGCTCGCGTAGCGTTGCACGGCGCCCCCGATTATCCACTGCGCCTTTTTCCCCGCCTGAATCTTGGCCTCGTCCTCTATCTCCTTGGCGAGCTTGGCGGCATCGAAGCGGCTTTCTTCCTCAACCTTCCTGAACAGCTCTGCCTTGGCGTCCGCAGCGCTCAGGCCCGAAAGCTTCTCGAGCACGGCAGTTTGCTCGCCGATGAGACTGTCGATCTTGCGCTCCTTGTCCTGAAGGGCCTGTTCTCGCTGGCCCTGTTCGCGCTCCCTCTTCTTAAGCTCCGAATCTCGTTTTTCTGCCTGTTCGAGCTTTTTATCGAGGGTATCGTCCTTTTGTCTCAGACGCCTCTCGGTCTGGTTAAGCTCTTTCTGTCTTTCTTTGATCTCGTTTTCGGCATCCTGCTTGGCCTGATAGACAATGTCCTTGGCCTCGACCTGCGCCTCCCTTTTGATGGTGGCGGCCGCTTTCTCGGTCTCCCGTTCGATGTTCTGGCGTTCTTTCTTCACTGCCGTCCACTCGGCCTTGAGAGTCTTCTTGTAAAGCAGGCTGAGCACGACACCGGAGGCAATACCAGCTACAATCGCAATCAGAACGTACCCGATTTCCATGAGGCAGTCCCTCCTTATACCTTTCAGTTCAGGGAAGGACAGAAGCGAGGCTATTTGGTGATTATTTGGATTTTATTGGTAAAAACAGGGTTTTATGTTTTCATGCCCTGGAGGGTCCGTATCCCTCTCTGATAAATCTATTGAATCAATAGGCTCAACCAGCAACCCAATAAAATCAAAACCCGCCCTGCCGTTGGGGTGATGAATTAGATCCGCCTGCAGACAGGTGGGTGCTCTAAATGAGCCATAAGGCTTTCTTCCCGTTACCGGGAAGACCTGCTCACCGGTCTCACTACCCGAGCTCCCAAAAGATCTAATTTGATGGATCAACATTATCACCCTATCACTAACAGGGCAGGTTATTCTGTCCAACCCTTACATATTTTATAACAGATATCAAGGTATAAACACAATGAAAAAATTAAAGTTCACGCACGCTCAACCGTCATAAAACAGCCCCTGAAGCGCGGCGAGAAAACTGTACACATGGCTGGGATTTCCGTGGCTCATCTGGCCGCCTACTATCCTTGTCATATCCCCTTATTTATGTTACTCTTTCTGATGCTTAAGAACGACCGCTGGATACTCGAGATGGCCCGTAAAGGCATGATAGAACCCTTCAATGAATCCCTCCGCACCGAGGGGGTTATATCGTCGGGTGTGGGCTCTTACGGGTATGACATGAGGATAGCCGACGAATTCAAGATTTTCAGGGGCCGCCCGAATGGCATTACCGACCCCAAGAACAACGACCCCGAGAGCTTCGAGGACTACAAGGGCGAGGTCTGCGTGATACCTCCTAATTCGTTCGTCCTGGGACGCTCCGTCGAGTATTTCAGGATTCCGAGGGATACACTGGTCATCTGTTTTGGAAAGTCCACCTACGCCCGTTCCGGCGTGGTCGTAAACGTAACCCCGCTTGAGCCAGAGTGGGAAGGAAACGTAACCATATCCGTATGCAACACGTCGTCCTCACCAGTTAAGCTCTATTCTAACGAGGGAATCGCCCAGCTCGTCTTTTTGGGTGCCGATGAGCCCTGCCAGACCTCCTACGCCGATAGGTCCGGCAAGTACCAGGCTCATAAAGACATAACACATTCGAGGACCTGATGGGCAAGGATAAGATAATACTGGCGCTCGACGTCAACGACCCGGGCTACGCTCTTGAGATAGTGGACAGGTTTAGCGAGCACATCTCGGTCTTCAAAGTGGGTCTCGAGCTTTTCACCACGGCCGGGCCATCCGTAGTCGCCGCCATCCAGGACCGCGGGAAGAAGGTATTCCTAGACCTCAAGTTTCACGATATCCCCAATACCGTAACAAGGGCCGCGCTTACCGCCGCGAGGCTCGGCGTCTATATGTTCAACGTCCACGCCTCAAGCGGTCTTCAGGCTATGAAGAGGTGCCACGACCAGGTCGTTGAGACCTGCCTCAAGGAGAACATCGACCGCCCGTTGATGCTCGGCGTGACAGTGCTCACAAGCATAGCGCCCGAGATGCTCCGAGAGGAGTTTGCGATACAGCACAGCCTCCGCACCCATGTAAAACACCTCTCAACGCTCACTCAACAGGCCGGGTTCGATGGCGTCATAGCCTCGGGGCACGAGGTCTCCCTCATTCGCAGCCGCTGTGGCGACGATTTCCTCATAATTACACCTGGCATACGCCCCTCATGGTACCCGCCGGACGACCAGCAGCGAACCATGACCCCCAGGCAGGCCATTCGCGAAGGGGCGGATTATCTCGTTGTGGGCCGCTCGATTCTCGATCAGCCCGACCCCCTCAAAGCACTCGACCTCATCACCGTCGAAATGCTCACTGCAAAATAGGTAAATATACTTTATTTTTCGGGGCTTAAGTAATTTTCCCACTACTGTATTTACCTTATTTTGTGTTATATTACATCTCTGGCGCATAACGTATGTCTACCTTACTAATAAACAAACGTTTTATCACAGGGATTGCATTCATTGCGATTGTGGCCGTCATGTGCCTTGCTCCAGCAAGCGCGCTCGCCGAGACTGTTGGCGTCATCCTGCCTCACGGGGCATACGACTACGAACGCATCCAGCAGGTCCTGAAAGCCAGCCTTGAAAGCGAGAGTCTCACAAGCAACATCAAGTTCCTCCTGCAGCGGCCCTATCCCGACCCCATCGCCTACAGTAACGCAGCGCGTAAGCTCATTGCCGCGGACGTGGATATTATAGTTGTTTACGGGGCCTCGCCCACCTTCGCAGTGCTAAGGGAAAAGCCCAACATACCCGTGCTTTATGCTGGTGTGTACGAACCCGTCGCAGCGGAGATAAAGGGCAAAAAGGTGGTAGGCGTTTGCACCAAGCTCAACATGTCAAGCCTCGTCAGATATCTCAGGGGAAGCACAACCATTAAAAACATGGGCGTGGTGTATTACAGCTTGGAGAGCGATTCCAAACAACAGCTCGCGGAACTCCAGGAGATAGGCTCCAAGTACGGGTTTAACGTGAGCCCCATTGACCTGAAGTACAGGGCGAACCTGACGGAGCTTCTCGATAAATCCAACGCAGACGCTTTCATCATAACTTCATCCATAATGGCAGTTGACTATCTGCCGACAATCTTAAATGTGGCCACCGCCAACAAGATTCCCACCGCGTCAATGATTACCAGAGAGGACTCCGCCGCGCTGATAACGCTTACCGCCGACCCCGTGGACCAGGGCAAACGCCTGGCGCAAATGGTCACTCAACTGAGCAATGGTAAAAGCGTGGGCCAGATAGACGAATATTGCGCAAGGAAGGTTGAGCTCGTGTACAACGTCAAGGAGGCCACCCGCATGGGCCTGAAGATATCGGTGGACCTCGTGACTGAGGCAACTAAGCTGATAAATAAATGATGAAGAAAATATTTCATATAAGCCTATGCGCCATTCTTCTTGTGGCAACTATACTTGCCGTACCGCGGATATCGCACGCCGAGGACGAGTTTCTCATCGGCCTCATACCGGAGGAGAACATCTTTAAGGCAATAGAAAAGCACAGGCCGCTCGAGGCATATCTGAGCACCGAGCTCGGCGTTAAGGTGAAGTTCACCATTCTGAGCCGCTACGGTGACATCGTGGACAGGTTTACATCGAGGGATATGGACGGGGCCTTCTTCGGAATATACACATCCATGCTCGCCGCGGACAAGCTAAACGTTGAACCGGTAGTGAGGTCAGTCAACCTCGACGGGAGCACCACGGCAAGGGGCGTGCTCTTCGTTCGAAAGGACAGCGAAATAAGAACGCTCAAGGACATGAAAGGCCGCCGTGCCTCTTTTGTTGATAAGGCTACGGCCGCGGGCTACATATTCGTGATGGCATATCTTAAGAACCACGGAGTCCGCGATACGGAGAATTTCTTCAGCGAATACTCCTTTACCGGGAGCCACGACTCCACTGTGTACGCGGTGCTTGACGGCAGGGCCGACGTGGGGGCGGCAAAGAGCAGAGTGCTCGACAGGCTCATCACCAAGGACCCGATGATCGGCGAGGAACTCTACATCATAGCCGATTCACCTTTCCTGCCCGACAACACCCTGATGATACGAAAAGACCTCGACCCGGCACTTAAGCAAAAGCTTAAAGACGCTCTATTAAAACTCGACAGGACGCCCGAGGGGCTGAAGATACTGGAGACACTCGGCATTAAAAGGTTCATAGACGCAAGCGACGAGGATTTCTCGGCGGTGCGCTCGCTTACAAATGAGGCGGGGATAACTCCGGGAGAATGAGCACTTGAGGAATAAACTGATATATTCGCTTTTCTCGCTATTCGCCCTGTTCCTTCTGGGTGCGGTGATAAGCATGCTCTACATGTACAGGACCACCGAGCATCTGAAGAGCGTTATCGCCCTGCACCGCGTCGAGATAATCAGGCAGGACCTCGTCATCAGCGCCCAGACGGTCCAGTCGAACCTCTATACCTTCGGTACCGTCTTCGGCCCCGAACTGGACATCATCGTTGATAACGTGATAGACCTGGGCCATTCGGCCAACCGCTGCCTCGATTGCCACCACAGCCCGGAAATCACCGAGCGCCTGGTAGAGGTCAACAGCATCGTGGACCAGTACAAGGACGCCTTGAGCCACCTTATCACTACATCGGCGAACCCCGAGAGGGTGGACAGGCTTAGATCGGTAGCAATCAACATAGGCGCCACACTTCTGTCTAAAACTCAGGAAATGGCTGTAATCGCAGGCGAGCGCCTCAACAAAATGTCTATCAACGCCATAGCAGAGATAGAGAACTCGAGGATCATCCTTATCGCTACACTTGTGCTCTCGTTCTTCATAGCCCTTGCCATCGCAATTACCATGACAAGGCAGATAACGGAGCCCATATACGAGCTCGTGGACGCCACGAGAAAGATCAAGGGCGGGGATTACGGCTATACGACTAATTTCACCGCTAAGGGCGAGTTCGGCGAACTCATCTCCTCATTCAACGAAATGAGCGTCTCGCTTAAAGACGGTAACGAAAGAATAATGCATAACCTCCAAAACCTCTCGAACCTCTACTCCACCACCCTCACCTTCCACGCCATCACGAGCAAAGACGATATTTTCCGGGAGGTGGCATACGGGGTTTCGGAGATTGTGGGCGCGGAGCAGTGCGGTCTGATGCTACCGGAGGGAGACGAATTCCTCCATATGGCGCCCGCAGTGGGCCTCGACGACGCGGCCATATCCAGTCTGCGGGCCCCCCTCGAAAAGGTCCAGGAGCTATACCAGAGCACCAAACGCAGGGCGCTGGTTCTTAACGACGGAATAGAGGAATCTCCCACCGTGGCGGCGGATACGCAGCTTGGGGTCAAAAACGTGATGTTCGTCTGGGTCAGGCATAAGGGCGACCTCATAGGCGCCATAAGAGTGGCCAACAAGAAAAACGGAGGCTTCACCGAAGAGGACGTTAACCCGCTCGCTATATTGGCTAACAACTTATCGGTCGCTCTCGAGAACGCCAAGCTATACGAAGACCTGAGGCTGCAGATGCAGGAGCTAAGGAGCGCGCAGGAGCAGCTTATTCAGGCCGCAAAGCTCGTCGCTATCGGAGAGCTTGCCTCAAATGTCGCGCACGAGATAAACAACCCCCTCACGAGCATTCTCGGCTACGCAGAGCTTATCAAGGAGGAGACCGAACTCGGGAGCATCATGCGGGACGTGGAAGTCATCGAAAGCGAATCTCTTAGAGCGAGGGATATTGTTCACCAGCTTCTCGAGTTCTCGCGCGAACGTCCCGTTGAGATGAAACGCATCGAGATCAACGACATTCTTAAGGAAGTGATCGGTCTCGTCCAACTCCAACTAAAAGACACTCATATAGTCGTCAATGAAGACTTCGGCACCATCCCCACCACACAGGGAGACCCGAACCAGTTAAAACAGGTATTCTTGAATATAATCAACAACGCCACATTCGCAATGCAGAAGGAAGGCACCCTCGATATTATCACCAGGGTCGTGGGCTCTAACATCAACATAGCGATATCAGACACCGGCAAGGGGATACCCAAGGAAGTGGCAACGCGAATATTCGAGCCCTTCTTCAGCACCAAGCAGGAAAAGGGCACCGGCATCGGGCTATCGGTAAGCTTCAAGATAATCCAGAGCCACAACGGTCACATCACGGTGGACAGCGAAGAAGGAAAGGGAAGCACCTTCACTATCATACTGCCTATAGTCTGACATTTCACCTATCTAAAGAAACGCTCTTCAGAAAGGCAGCAGCGGAGAGAGCACCGCGCCGAAACTCCTGCGGTGTATCGGACACGGGCCGTGCTTTTGGAGGGCGTCAATATGGTCCCTCGTCCCATATCCCTTGTGCTTATCGAAGCCGTACTCGGGGTACAGGCCGTGATAGTCTTCCATGATGCCGTCCCTCACGACCTTGGCCACGACCGAGGCTGCCGCTATGGAGGCACTCAGCGACTCGCCCTTGTAGGGGCTCTGCTGCTCTATGTCCACGGCAGTGAGCTTTACCGCGTCGATAAGGAGCATCGTGGGCCTGCTCTGGAGTTCCTCGATGGCCGCGGACATGGCGAGCTTTGTCGCCTCGAGGATGTTAACGCGGTCTATGGTCTCGACGTCTGATATGCCCACGCCTATGTGGGCAGCATGGCAGAGTATATCACGGAAGATGGATTGCCTCTGTTTTGCGGTGAGCTTCTTTGAGTCCTTGAGTCCTTCTATTCTGATTTCTGAGGGTAGGATAACTGCGGCGGCTACGACGGGTCCTGCTATCGGGCCCCTGCCGGCTTCGTCCAAGCCTGCAACCAGGGGCCCTTTATCTTGTCTGAAAGATTCGTCGTAGCCGTAGATGTCCATACGGACTTAAACGGTTCTTTCCTTCTCCTTGATCTTGGCGGCCTTGCCCTTCTTGTCCCTGAGGTAATAGAGCTTCGCCCTTCTCACGGAGCCCTTCCTGACCACCTTGATGCTGTCTATGTTGGGCGAGTACAGTGGAAATATCCTCTCCACGCCTACTCCGAAGGAAACCTTCCTGACCATGAAGGTCTCTCTCGTACCGCCGCCCTTTCTGCCGATGACCACGCCCTCGAAGGGCTGGAGCCTCTCCTTGTCGCCCTCGACGACCTTCATGAAAACCTTCACGGTGTCGCCGATGTTAAATGGAGGCATCTCCTTCTTGTGGGCCTCTTCGACCATTCCGACGAAATCCATCTCAGTACTCCTCCTCTTTTATGCTTTCTAACAACTTCAAATCTTCGTCCGAGAGAGCCGCCTTCTCAAGAAGGTCAGGCCTCAGCTTCAGAGTGCGCCTCAGGGCCTCTCTCCTTCGCCAAACGTCTATCTCGCGATGGTTGCCCGATAGCAGCACGTCCGGCACGCCCAGTCCCTTCCATTCGGGCGGTCTCGTGTAGTGGGGATAATCGAGAATGCCCCACGAAAACGACTCGTCGTCAAGCGACCTCTCGTCTCCGACCGCCCCCGGCAGGAGCCGAGCGACAGCGTCTATTATAACCAATGCGGCCAGTTCTCCGCCACTAAGCACGTAATCTCCCACCGATATTTCGAGATCCGCGTATGTCTCCCTGACGCGATCGTCTATCCCCTCGTAACGCCCGCAGAGAAAGAGCAGCCTCCGGGGCTCCCGCGAGAGCTCCTCGGCCAGGACTTGGTCGAAGGGCCGCCCCTGGGGCGTCGGCATTATGGTGCGGGTCTCGACGCCGTCGGCCTTGATCTGCTCTATCGCCCGTTCGAAGGGCTCGGGCTTCATTACCATGCCGGGCCCCCCTCCGTACGGGGTGTCGTCCACGGTCCTGTGGCGGTCGGTGGTAAAGTCGCGGAGGTTGTGGTTGTCCACCCTCAGGATGCCGGCCTCAATCGCCCTGTGGACAATGCCGTGGGCGAGGTACGCCTCGAAGACGTCGGGGATTATGCTTAAGACCGCTACGTGCATGGGGCCTCTAAACAATTAAGGGGCCCTTAAAGCCCCTTTTAAAAAGTGTACCTTCTTATGTCCTCTTCCGGTTACTCGAGAATCTCTAATACGCAGCGCTTGCCGATCTTCGTGCCCGAGGCGCTCAGGATGGTCCTCATGGCTCGGGCCGTCTTGCCCTGCTTGCCTATTACCTTGCCGAGGTCGCTTGTGGCGACCCTCAGCTCGAATACGGTGGTTTTCTCGCCGTCGACTTCCGCTACCGACACGTCGTCAGGATTGTCTACCAGAGCCTTAGCCATAGTCTCGACCAATTCCTTCATGTCCACCTCCGTAAGATCCGTAGGTATCTCAGGCTGCCTGCAGGCCAGCACTCTTGAGCAGTCGCTTAACGGTGTCCGTCGGCTGAGCGCCCTTGTCGATCCAGCTGCGAGCTTTATCGGCATCGACCTTGAAGTCGGCGGGCTCTTTCATGGGGTCGTAGGTGCCGAGGATCTCTATGAAGGGTCCGTCCCTCCTGGATCTCGAGTCAGCCACGACAACCCTGTAAAAAGGATTCTTTTTTGCGCCCAATCTCGCAAGTCTTATTTTGACCAACTGGTGAAACCTCCTCTAAAAGTAAGTCTAAAATTTTAATACAACTTACATACTAATGTAAAGCAAGCCTCCCGTCCAGGCGGGCCCCGAAACTCCCCTTGAAACTTAAAGTTTCTGGGTGAGGTCAGCCACCAGGTCGCCCACCTCCGAGGTGGACATCCCCATCTTGCCGGCCCCCAGGTCCTTGATGTGCTTGCCCGTGACCTCCATGACCGCCTTTTCGACCAGGGCCCCTGCCTCCTCCTGGCCAAGGTAGTCGAGCATCATGCCACCGGCGCAGATTGCAGCCAGCGGGTTGATGACGTTCTTGCCAGTGTACTTCGGGGCCGAGCCGCCTATGGGCTCGAACATCGAGACGCCCTCGGGATTGATGTTGCCTCCGGCCGCTATGCCCATGCCGCCCTGGATCATCGCGCCCAGGTCGGTGATGATATCACCGAACATGTTATCGGTCACTATGACGTCGAACCACTCCGGGTTCTTGACGAACCACATCGTGATGGCGTCCACGTGGGCGTAGTCTGCCCGTATTCCCGAATATTCCTTGGCGACCTCCCTGAATGTGCGCTCCCAGAGGTCGAAGGCGTAGGTGAGAACGTTCGTCTTTCCGCAGAGGGTGAGCTTGCGCTCCTTGTTGCGCTTCTTGCAGTACTCAAATGCGTACCTGATGCAGCGCTCCACGCCCTTGCGGGTGTTTATGGACTCCTGTACGGCGACCTCGTCGGGCGTGCCCTTCTTGAGGAAGCCGCCCGCACCGGCGTAAAGACCCTCGGTATTCTCCCTGACGACGACGAAGTCGATGTGCTCGGGCCCCTTGTCCTTAAGCGGGGTCTCGACCCCCGGGTAGAGCTTCACCGGCCTCAGGTTGATGTACTGGTCGAGCTCGAAGCGGAGCCTCAGAAGTATGCCCTTTTCCAGAATGCCCGGCTTCACCTCCGGGTGGCCTATGGCGCCCAGGTATATGGCGTCGAACTTTTTAAGCTCGTCGGCCGCGCCCTCGGGCAGCACCTCGCCAGTCTTTAGGTATCTGTCGCCGCCGTAGTCGAACTCCGTGTAGTCGAGCTTGAAACCGAACTTCCCTGCCACGGCGTCCATGACCTTCCTGCCCTCCCGAACGACTTCCGGACCCGTGCCGTCTCCGGCTATGACCGCTATCTTGTATGAGTCCATATTCTTCTTTAAGTCTCCTTGTAGATTTATTTGGCCGCTAACTTCTTCTTCGTCCACTCGACCAGGCCGCCCGACGAGATGAGCTCCTGCATGAAAGGAGGTATGGGCTCGGCCCTGTATTCCTTGCCGCTTGAATCCCTGATAACGCCCGAGTCGGCGTCAATCTCGACCACGTCGCCCTCGCCTATGCTGTCGGGCAGGTCCGGGGACTCGAATATAGGGAGCCCGATGTTAAAGGCGTTGCGGTAGAAAATTCTCGCATAGCTCTTCGCCACAACCGCGGCTATACCAGCGCCCTTGATGGCGATG
>Ga0210096_1000668_pt1 | contig 11650 bp, 9 predicted proteins | sample China_Galinas_PW_4_FD_184864 | JGI IMG/M metagenome (GOLD analysis project Ga0210096, IMG submission 184864) | Wetland microbial communities from San Francisco Bay, California, USA, that impact long-term carbon sequestration - China_Galinas_PWA_D2... | ecosystem: Environmental > Aquatic > Marine... | reverse complement strand
TGGAAGCCGCAATACGGTGGTCACCGCTCAGCTCCATCGCGCCTATTCCTTCCTAGTGGTCTGGCCTGGTGGTCTGGTTCAGCTCCCACAACCGGTTGGGGCTGAGGGGGATCTCGAGGATGTCCACCCCTCGGGATGGGAGCTCGAGCGCATCCTCGACCGCCTGCGCGAACAACGGCCCGACCGGGATCGCGCCCGCTTCGCCGACACCCTTGATGCCCATCCGATTGGTCGCCGACGGCGTGACCGTGTGGTCGAGGGTCATGTGGGGGATGTCGAGCGATGTCGGAATCAGATAGTCGACGAGCGTCGCGTTGAGGAGCTGGCCCTGGTCGTCGAAAAGCAATTGCTCGAAAAACGCATTGCCGATGCCTTGCGCGACACCGCCGTGGATCTGTCCCTCGACCACCAGCGGGTTGATGACGGTGCCGCAGTCGTGAACGACGACGTAGTTCTTGATGTCCACCATCATCGTCTCCGGGTCGACCTCGACGATCATCGCATGGGCTCCGCTGGCGGTGGTGCCGCTCTCGGGGCCGAAATACCGCGTCGCTTCCAAACCGGGCTCGATGCCCGGCTGCACCGCGCCGCGCATCGGATTGGCCTTCCTGGCCAGATCCCCGAGGCCGATGGCGTTGCCGGGATCGCCGGCCACCGAGACCTGCCTGTCCTCGACGACCAGCTTGTCCTCGCCGCATCCGAAGTGCTCCGCTGCCACACTCAGAATCTTTTGATGGACGGCCTCCGCCGCCTCGTTGACCGCATTGCCGGCGACGACGGCGCCGCGGCTGGCGAAGGTGCCGGCGCCCCAGTAGAACTGGTCGGTATCGCCGGTGATGACGTCGACGTCTTCCACGTTGACGCCGAGGTGATCGGCGGCGATTTGGGCAAAGCTGGTGTAGTGGCTTTGACCCTGGGTGCCGATCCCGGTGGTCACGCACACCCGCCCGTTGGCCTGGATCTGGACCTTCGCGCCCTCGTACGGCCCGATGCCGGTGCCCTCGATATAGCACACCACACCGATCCCGACCCGCTTGCCTTCCGCGCGCAGTCTTGGTTGCTCCTCGCTCACGAACCGCCAGTAGTCGATCATTTCGAGAAGGCGATCGAGGATCGGCGCGTAGTTGCCGCTGTCGTAGGTCAGCGGGGCGAAATCCTGGAAGATGATCTCGTTGCCGAACGGAAACGCGTCCGCCGGGATGAAGTTGCGGCGCCGGATCTCCGTCCGGTCGATCCCCAGTTCGCGCGCCGCGATGTCGAGCAGGCGCTCGATCACGAACACCCCGTGTTGCCGGCCGGCGCCGCGGTAGGGCGCGACGATCGGCTTGTTGGTGAACACCGCGGTGAAGGCGCTATCGTAGTTTGGAACGACGTAGGGGCCGAGGATCTGGCACTGGCTGTTGATCGGCACCGTCAGGCCGTAGGGGTTATAGGCGCCGGTGTCGTGCAGGAACACGTCCTTGATGCCGAGGATCTCTCCGTCCGCCGCGAGGGCGATCTCGGCGTCATGGATCTGCCCCCGTTCCTGGGTCGTCGCCAGGAAATGCTCGCCCCGGTCCTCGATCCATTTGACCGAGCAGCCGAGCTTGATCGCCGCCCATGGGACCAGGAGCTCTTCCGGATAGTACATCAGCAGCTTGGCGCCGAAGCCGCCGCCGACGAACGGGGCGATCACCCGCACCTGCACCGGGTTGAGCCCGAGCAGATCGGCGAGGCCGTTTCGCAGCGACGTCGGCGCCTGGGTCGTCGCCCATACCGAGAGCCGCTCGGCCTTGGCGTCCCATTGGGCAACCACGCCGCGGGTTTCCATCGGCTGCGCCATGCCGTGGTCGTAGACGAAGCGGCGCTTGACGACCTTGGCGGCGCGTCCAACCACGGCGCCGTAGTCCCCTTTGACCTGGTGCACTTGCGCCGCAACGTTGCCGGCGACGTCGTCGTGAACGCGCGGCGCGTCGCCCGCCGCCGCCTTTTCCAGATCCGCGGCGACCGGCAGCGGCTCGTAGTCGACGCCGATATCGTTGAGCGCGTCCTCGGCGACATAGCGGCTTTCCGCCACCACCAGCGCCACCGCCTCGCCGACGTGTCTCACCTTGTCCTTGGCCAGCGGGACCTGGGTCCGCTTGTTGAACACCAGGCCGTCGATCGGCGGCGGCGGCACCACCAGCGGCACGGTCTGCCAGAAGTCGCCGAGATCGTCGGCGGTGATGACGGCGACGACACCGTCGCGTTCAAGCGCCCGCGAAACGTCGATACGGACGATGCGGGCATGGGCGTTGGGACTGCGCAGAACCGCCGCGTGCACCATGTCCGGCAGGCTGATGTCGTCGACGAACAGCCCGCGGCCGGTCAGTAGAGCCCTATCCTCGTTTCGCTTCACCGGCGAGCCGACGTATCGGTTGGTCATTTCCTTCAACTTTTCCGGCCCCCTCCGGCGATCCGCGTCGCCGCCAGCGTCACCGCCTCGACGATGTGCTGGTAGCCGGTGCAGCGACAAAGGTTGCCCGAGAGCGCCTCGCGGATCTCGGCTTCGCTCGGTGACGGGTGCTCGTCGAGAAAGGCCTTCATCGTCATCAGGATGCCCGGCGTGCAGAAGCCGCACTGCAATCCGTGCGCATCGCGAAAAGCTTCCTGCAGCGGATGCAGTCGATCGCCATCGGCGACGAGGCCTTCGACCGTGACGATCTCGTGGCCGTGCGCCTGTGGGGCGAACATCAGGCACGAACGCATCGGCAGGCCATCGAACAGGATCGTGCAGGCGCCGCAGACGCCGTGCTCGCAGCCGACGTGGGTTCCGGTTAAGCCGAGTTCGTGGCGGAGGAAGTCGCTCAGCAGCAGCCGGGGCTCAACGACCCGGGTGTAAGGGCTTCCGTTGACCGACGTGGTGACCGTGAACAACCCCTCGATCATCCTCCCCCCTCTACTTTCCCGACCTCCGACAGCGCGCGTTTCACAGCGCGAACGGTCAGTACCGCGGCTAGGTGCCGCTGGAACGCCTCGCTGGCCTGGGCGTTGCCGGTCGGACTGATCTCTTCGCGGGCCAGATCGCCGGCCGCGCGGAGGTGCTCGTCGCCGATCCGCTCGCCGACCAGCGACCGCGCGGCCCGGTCCGCCGCCACCGGGACCTCGCCGGCGTTGCAATAGGTCAGGCGCGCATCCACGCAGGTTCCGTCCTCGCCGAGGGTGATCACCGCCGCCACCCCCATCATCGCGTAGTCGCCGGGCCGCCGCGCCAGCTCGATGAAACAGGTCCCGGTCCGCGGAGCCAGCGCCGGCAGCTCGACCTCGACCAGCATCTCGTCTTCTTCGAGCGCGGTGGTGAACAGGCTGACGAAGAAGTCCCGTGCCTCGATCCAGCGCTCGCCCGAAGCCGATTGCGAACGCAGCCGTGCGCCCAGGGCCAACAGCACGGCAGGCTGTTCCGAGGCCGGGTCGGCATGGGCGAGGTTGCCGCAGAGCGTGCCGCGATTGCGGATCTGGGGATGGGCGACATGGCCGGCGGCCTCGCGGACGAGGGACTGGTGCCGCGCGATCGTCGGGTCGCGCTCCAACGTGCGTTGGCGGATCAGCGCCCCGATCCGAATTGCGCCGTCGCCGCTCTCCCTGACGTAGGCCATGTCGGTCAGTGCGTTGATGTCGATGAGAAGGGCGGGCTCGGCCAGACGGAAATTCATCGCCGGGATCAGGCTCTGTCCCCCCGCCAGGAATTTGGCCTCGTCGCCATGCTCCGCTTTGACCGCCAGCGCATGATCGAGCGTTTCGGCGACCAGGTATTTGAACGCAGCGGGCTTCACGGCCCGGGCACCTGTCGCGGGGGGATAGAGCTGTCCGTTACCACTCGTGGCTCTCCGTGTCCGGCGGCGGCGCGGGCCGGCGGCAAATCGGATCCCTGTTGCCTCTCCGTTGTTTGCATATGGTCGCAAGCCTCTTCGTTCAAGTCCAACCCCGATTTCCGATCCCGATATCGGAGATGCCGATAGCGGGACCCGGTTCTGCTTGTGATCGGCTCGCGCGCAGCCACACTAAATGGTAGTATCTTCTAATCGCGAGCGGGATTGTGATGGATTTCAAGCAAATCCGATACGCCGTGGCCGTCGCCAGGGAGCGCAGCTTCACCAAGGCGGCGAACCAGCTGAACGTCTCGCAATCGGCGATCAGCGAACAGGTGAAACAGCTCGAGGAACAGGTCGGGTTCCCGCTGATGACCCGCATGGGCAGCGGCGTCGAGATGACCGAGCGGGGGCGGGTGTTCCTCTACGAAGCCGAGATGGTTGCCAACGACCTGATGTATCTGGTCGACGTGGCGCGGCGGCTTCGCGGGGTCGCGGTCGACAAGGTCAGTCTCGGCATCATCTCCGGCCTAGGTCAGATCATTCTCCCCAAGATGTTCGCGAGCGGCGGTCTGACCGACAACGTCCAGCTCGAGATCCGCACGGCGCCGACCCGGGTCATCTTCAGCGAGCTTCACAAGGGCCGCCTCGACATCGGTATCGCCATCGAGGTCGATCCCGATCTGGTGCCGTCCGGGTTGACCGTGAAACGGTTGCTGGAGGTCGATCTGGTGCTGATCACCCCGCCCGGCCACCCGCTGGCGGCGGAACGGTCGCCGCTCGACATCGGCCTGATCATGAACGAGCCGCTGATCATGAGCGAGCTGTCGGTGGGCTACGGGATGGCGGTGCTGACCATGCTCCACAACCTCGGCGTCCGCCCGCCGATCCGCGCCGTCGTCGACAACGTCGAGACGATGAAGGTACTGGTCCAATCGGGGATCGGCGTCGCCCTGATCCCGGCCGGCGCGGCGGACAACGAGGCGAACCTCGGCCTGGTCAAGGCGCTCCCGTTCGCCCCCGCGCAACGCCTCTCGATCGCCTCCTACACCCCCCGGCGACGGCTTTCCCGGCATACCGAGAAGCTGCACGCCCAGGTCATGGGCGAGCTGTAACCCCGACCCAGCCAACGGCAGGCGTCGATTATCGGCGGCGGCCGGTGAGCGTCGAGTCAGGCGGCCCGGGGGGTTCCGGCGTCGGGTTTCGCCGTGGCGTACAGCTCGCTCAACGGCACCGAGCGGCCCGGGGCGGTGACGATGCGGCAGTGCTCGCGGCGCAATTGGCGCGGGTCGTCGACGCCACAGGCGTGGGCGATGATGCCGACCTCCTTGATCATGTTCTCCACGTAGTGGCGCACCCGCTCGGCCTTGTCCGCCGGGTCGAGGCCGCGCTGCAGCCGGGGATCATGAGTGGTGATGCCGGCGGCGCAGGTGTTCTTGTTGCATTGCATCGACTGGACGCAGCCGAGCGCGAACATGAACCCGCGCGCGGTGTTGACGAAGTCGGCGCCGACGCACAGCGCCCAGGCGACGTCGGCGGGGGTGATCAGCTTGCCCGACGCGACGACGCGGACGCGCTCGCGGAGCCCATGCTTGGTCAGGGTGTCGACGACCAGCGGCAGACTCTCCTGGATCGGCAAGCCGACGTAGTCGAGAAGGCTGAGCGGTGCCGCGCCGGTGCCGCCGTCGGCGCTGTCGACGGTGATGAAGTCGGGGACGCCGTCGCGGCCACGGCGCAGGATCTCTGTGCACAGATCGTCGAGCCAGGCCGGCTCCCCGAGCACCAACTTGAAGCCGGTCGGCTTGCCGGTGACCCGCCGAACCCGGCCGACCAGGTCGAGGAGGTCGCCGGTGTCGTCGATGTCCGGATGGCGGCTCGGACTGAGGGAATCCTCGCCGACCGGAATGCCGCGGATTTTCGCGATCTCGGGGGTCACCTTGACGGCGGGCAGAATGCCGCCCTTGCCCGGCTTGGCGCCCTGGCTGAGCTTGATCTCGAACATGCGAACGCAGGCGTGGTCCGCGACCTGGCGCAGCTTGCCGTCGTCGAGCCTACCGCCTTCGTCGCGCACGCCGTACTTGGCGGTGCCGATCTGGAACACGATATCGCCGCCGCCCTCGAGGTGGTAGGGCGACAGGCCGCCCTCGCCGGTGTTCATCCAGCAGCCGACCATCCGCGCACCGTTGGAAAGGGCGAGTATCGCCGGCCTGGAGATGGCGCCGAAGCTCATCGCCGAGATGTTGAACAGGCTGGTCGCCTCGTACGGCGTCTCGCATTCGGGTCCGATGACCATCGGCGCCGAGCGTGCCGGCGTTGCGGCGAGGCTGGGGAAGGTTGCGTTGGCGAACAGGATGGTGCCGACGGAGCGCAGGTCGCGGGTCGATCCGAAAGGCTGGGTGTTGTCGATGTCCTTGGCTGCGCGGTAGACCCAGGTGCGCTGGGCGCGGTTGAACGGCATCTCCTCGCGGTCCATGGCGAACATGTACTGTCGGAGGAAGACACCGAGGTGCTCGAGCAGATAGCGCAGCCGGCCGATCACCGGGAAGTTGCGGCGGATGGCGTGTCGGGTCTGGGTGACATCGACGACATACAGCACGACCACCGCCAGAACGCCGACGCCGACCGCGAAGACGAACAGGGCGGAGAGCACCGCCAGGAAGGTCATCAGGAACTCGGGAACGGTCAGCGCATCCATCGGTCAAACCCTCTCAATCGGCCCGCCGCCCCGCGCACGTCCGGCCGAACGCGCGGCCGATCAACCGGAGAGAGTTTAACAGATTTTTGCAGTGCAGCAAAGCTGCGCCGACGCCCTACGCCCCGGTGAACGCCTGCAGCCCGGTCTGCACGGGTTCGATTCGTCGTATCGCGAAGCGGGAAGCACATCTGTATGCTGGACCGGAATGCGACAGACAAATAAGAACAGGGTTTTCCGCAGGGACATCGCGATGGGGGCTATGGCATTGGATCGGAGACGACGGGAAGGGTTTGGGTGTCTGGTGGCGTTCATCGGTTCGATACCCGTCGCCAACTGGATGGTCGGCAACGTCGGGACGGTCTGTGTTCCGCAGGGTCCCTGCCTGATCCCGGTGGCGCCCGATGTCATGGCCCCCAGTGGCGTACTGATGGTTGGTATCGCCCTCGTCCTTCGGGATTTGGTCCAGCGCCGTCTTGGCAAACTATGGACGGCCGGTGCCATTCTGATTGGCGCCGCGGCGTCAGCGATTCTATCGCCGCCGATGCTCGTGGTGGCTTCGGCCTCCGCTTTCCTGCTTTCCGAGTTTACCGACTTTGCCGTCTATACGCCCTTGCAGAAGCGGCGGTTGATCACGGCCGTCGTCGCCAGCAGCGTCGTTGGTCTCATCGTCGACAGCATCGTCTTCCTCTACCTGGCCTTCGGAAGCCTCGACTATCTTTTGGGACAGGTCATCGGCAAGTCGTGGATGGTGGTGCTGGCGATTCCGGCGATCTGGTGGTTGCGGGAACGGGACAAGCGGCTTGGATTGGCTCCGGTATAGGAGCCCGGCACGATGATGTTTTGGTCTCAGATTTTGCAGACTGTTCGCCAGAAGTCCGGATCCTCGTATGTCGTCGGGTCGGGAACGCCGGCGAGGTAAAGCGCCTCCCGGCGCTCGACACAGGTTCCGCAGCGACCGCAATGCCACGTGCCGCCCCGGTAGCAGCTCCACGTCCTCTCGAACGGCACGCCGAGTTCGGCCCCGACACGGGCGATGTCGGCCTTCGTCCGATCGACGAACGGCGCAAGCAAATCGATCTTCCACATTCCTTCGAGCGCACAATCCTGCATCGCCCGAAACGCATCGACGAACGCCGGCCGGCAGTCCGGATAGATGAAATGGTCTCCGGCATGGACCGCCGCGGCCACCGCCGACGCGTTTTCGCCGGCGGCGATGCCGAAGGCGATGGCCAGCATGATGGCGTTCCGGTTGGGGACGACGGTGGTCCGCATGGTCTCTTCGGCATAGTGGCCGTCGGGAACATCCACGCTGTCGGTCAATGCGGATCCGGTGAGGAACGGGGCGAGGGTCGAAATATCAATGATGTCGTGTCGAACACCCAGATCGAGAGCCGCCCGCGCCGCGTATTCCAGCTCGTTTCTGTGTCTCTGACCGTAGTCGAATGAAACCAGCCGGCTCAATTCACGCTGTTTTTTGACATGGTAGGCGAGCGTGACCGAGTCCATGCCGCCGGAGCAGACAACAAGGGTTTTCATGGAACGGATTGCGGTCCGCTCTTCCCGATCGTTCCGCCTCTCCCCTAAGCGCCGGTGAACGCCTGCAGTCCCGTTTGCGCGCGGCCGAGGATCAGGGCGTGGATGTCGTGAGTGCCTTCGTAGGTGTTGACCGTTTCCAGGTTCATCACGTGGCGGATGACGTGGAACTCGTCGACGATGCCGTTGCCGCCGTGCATGTCCCGCGCCATCCGGGCGATGTCGAGGGCCTTACCGCAGGAGTTGCGCTTGACCAGCGAGATGTTCTCAGGCGCGCAGCGGCCCTCGTCGAGCAGCCGGCCGACGCGGAGGCATGCTTGCAGGCCGAGGGTGATCTCGGTCTGCATGTCGGCGAGCTTCTTCTGGATCAGCTGGTTGGCGGCGAGCGGCCGGCCGAACTGGCTGCGGTCGAGGGTGTACTGGCGGGCGGCGTGCCAGCAGAATTCCGCCGCGCCCAAGGCCCCCCAGGCGATCCCGTAGCGGGCCTTGTTGAGGCAACCGAACGGCCCCTGCAGGCCGCTGACTTCGGGGAAGATGTTGCCTTCGGGGACGAACGCCCGGTCCATGACGATCTCGCCGGTGATCGAAGAGCGCAGCGAGAACTTGCCCTCGATCTTCGGCGTCGACAGGCCCTCGGTGCCGCGCTCGACGATGAAGCCGCGGATCTTGCCGTCGAGCTTCGCCCACACCACCATGACGTCGGCGATTGGCGAGTTGGTGATCCACATCTTGGCGCCGGTCAGAACGTAGCCGCCATCGACCTTCTCGGCGCGGGTGCGCATGCCGCCGGGGTCGGAGCCGTGGTCGGGTTCGGTGAGGCCGAAACAGCCGACCCATTCACCGGTGGCCAGTTTGGGCAGGAACTTGCGGCGCTGTACCTCGGTCCCGTAGGCGTGGATCGGATGCATCACCAGCGACGACTGCACGCTCATCATCGAGCGGTAGCCGGAATCGACCCGCTCGATCTCGCGCGCCGCGAGACCATAGGACACGTGGTTGACGCCGGCGCCGCCGTACTCCTCGGGAATGGTCGAGCCGAGCAGCCCGAGCGCGCCCATCTCCGGGATGATCTCGGCGTCGAACCGCTCGTGCCGGTTGGCCTCGAGAATGCGCGGCATCAGCTTTTCCTGGGCGTAGTCGCGCGCGGTATCGCGGACCAGACGCTCCTCCTCGGCTAGTTGGTCTTCGAGCAGGAACGGGTCCTCCCAGGAAAACGTGGCTTGCGCCTTCATCGACTCCTCCCTTTCTTCCCTTGGTTGTGGGCTGTCGCAACCATTCGGCATTCAACCGGCAATGACTTTTCCGTTTCCGTTGCTAAGCTGTTATACTTCCAACATCGTTGTTTGTTATACAGCCTCCAAATTTACCATCTTGCGCAAGTTGGTGATGTCGCGTAACGGCGGGGCGCCGAACAGACGGCTGTACTCCCGACTGAATTGGGACGGACTCTCGTAGCCGACTTCGAATGCGGCCGTCGAAGCATCCATGTGTTCCGTCAACATCAGCCGCCGCGCTTCATTCAACCGCATTCTTTTCTGGAACTGAAGCGGGCTCATGGCCGTCGTTGCGCGGAAGTGGTTGTGAAAGGCCGAAGTGCTCAAACCCGCTTTGTTTGCCAAGTCCTCGATCCGTAACGGCTTGTCGAAGTTGTCCTTGAGCCAGTCGATCGCCCGGGCAATCTGATAGCTATGGCTTTCGACGGAAGCGATCTGCCTTAAGCGGGGGCCCTGCTCCCCAACAAGCAGTCGATAAAAGATTTCTTGCTGAATGAGAGGCGCCAAGGCGGGAATGTCGTTCGGATGGTCTAAAAGGTCGATCAACCGCCCGATGGCGTCAAGCAGGGGCGGCGAAACCTTGCTGACAGCCATACCAATGCGGTCTTGGGACGGGCGCACGGTCGGCCTGTCGCTCTCAAGCATGAGCAGCGCGATCGCCTGAAGGTCAAGTTCCAGCGTTAATCCCAAGTAGGGCTTTTCAGCGCTGGCTTCGATAATTTGCGCCACCACCGGAAGGTCGACGGAGGTAATGAGGAAATTGTGCGTATCGTAGACATAGGCTTCCTCGCCTAGGTATACGCGTTTGCGTCCCTGGCCGATCAGGCAAATGCTGGGCGCGAGCATATAGCTCGTCGGCTCGGTCGGCGTTTCCCAACAATGAAGGGTCAGACCGGGGATTGAGGTCTCGACCGTGTTCTTACCCGCGGTCCATCGGGAAATCCTGTCCGCTAGGAACGCCCGTCCTCCCTCAATGCTGTCCGTGATCTCAAATGCGGTCGCACTTTCAAGATTCATTGCGATTCCATCCGTTGCAATGCTGCGCTCGCGCGCTCTACGCCGTTGAAGCTATCAGCGCTGTGTCCGATCCGACAACCCAATAATTAGGGCCAGAATAGGATTAGGCAAGAATCAAAAAGGAATGATCTACCCGCTTCCGGGAGCATGCCCGTACTATCGATCCAACACGAAACGAAAAGCGAAGTACCCCAATCGCACCGTTTCCGAACGCCGATGGAGATTGAGACATGAGCAACCACAAAGAAATTGAGAATACCGCACACCAACCGGGCGACCTCGACGTCGACCGGCGAAACCTCTTGAAGCTGACCGGCGCCGGCGTCGCCGCGCTCGGTGTAGCGTCACTGCTCAATATCCCATTCACAAAGTCTCAAGACATGTCAAACGGCGCAGATAACTTCTATACCAGCGACAGGGTGACCCTGCAGAAGGTCACCTTCAAGAACCAGTTTCAAATGAACGTCGCAGGCAATCTTTTCACTCCCAACAGCCTTGATCGGAATGCAGCGAACGCGGCGATCGTCGTCGGCCATCCGATGGGTGCGGTAAAGGAGCAGAGCGCGAATCTCTATGCCACGAAAATGGCTGAACAGGGATTCGTTGCGATGTCCATGGACCTGCCCTTCTGGGGCGAGAGTGATGGCCAGCCCCGCAATCTGGTTTCGCCGGACATTTATTCCGAGGCTTTCAGTGCCGCGGTGGATTTCCTGGGCACCCAGCAGTTTGTCGACAGGAACCGTATCGGTGCGATCGGGATTTGCGGCAGCGGCAGCTTTGTCATCAGTGCGGCCAAAATCGATCCGCGCTTGAAAGCCATCGCGACGGTCAGCATGTACGATATGGGCGCTGCCAACCGTAACGCGCTGAAACACTCGCTGAGTGTCGAGCAGCGCAAGCAGATCATCGCAGCGGCAGCCGAGCAACGCTATGTGGAATTCACGGGCGGTGAAACCCAGTACACCAGCGGGACGGTGCATGAACTGACTGCGGACACTCACCCCATTCAGCGTGAGTTCTATGACTTCTACCGCACGCCGAGAGGCGAATATACTCCCAAGGGCGGGTCGTCACTGCTGACAACGCACCCGACCCTGACCAGCAACGTCAGGTTCATGAATTTCTATCCGTTCAATGACATCGAGACGATTTCTCCTCGCCCGATGCTGTTCGTCACCGGTGATCAGGCTCACTCCCGCGAATTCAGCGAAAATGCTTACAGGCTTGCAGCCGAGCCGAAGGAGCTGCACATCGTCCCGGGGGCCGGACACGTCGACCTTTATGATCGCGTGGACCTCATTCCG
>Ga0210096_1000661_pt1 | contig 11731 bp, 10 predicted proteins | sample China_Galinas_PW_4_FD_184864 | JGI IMG/M metagenome (GOLD analysis project Ga0210096, IMG submission 184864) | Wetland microbial communities from San Francisco Bay, California, USA, that impact long-term carbon sequestration - China_Galinas_PWA_D2... | ecosystem: Environmental > Aquatic > Marine... | reverse complement strand
CCAGCCCGACCAGCGCGGGCGGCTGGCGCAGGGAGATGGCGGTCTCCTCGGCCAACGGCCCATAGGCCAACCGCTCCAGATAGGGACGGAATGCCGTCAGGGTCAGGGTCTGGCCGTCGGGATAGGTGAACGGGATCTCCTCGACGCGCAGCAGGCTCCGGGCCTCGGGCTTTACCTTGACATTGCCGTTGATGGCGATCTGCACCCCGTAGACCGGGTCCGGCACGCTGTCGTGGAAAGGGGTCTCGATATTGTCGATCTCCCCGCGTTGCGCGTGCCGCTCCGGTTGAGTGAGCTTGAATACCAGGGCCCGCAGGGGCTGGCGGTCCTCGCCCAGGGTCTCTCCTCCCCCGTTGTCGACGTGACAGCTGGCGCAGGTGTTGGCGTTGAAGTGGGGTCCCAGCCCGTCCCGCGCGGTGGTCGCGCTGGGGGCCTCGACCCAGGGAACGGAGAAGAAGGAGCGGCCCAGGATGAATCGGTCGTAGGCCTCGTCGTCCATCGCGACCGGCTGCGCGAAGGGGTGGGCGCCGGCGGCATCCGTAAACCATTCGGACGGCCCCGCGATGGCGGAGGTGCTCAACAGCATCCAGACGACGGCACTGGCATAGATCTCCCGACCGCTGTCACTGTTTCGTTTCATGGGACCCCTGTTTGGCGAGGCCCGTCCCCCCGTGGGGGAGCGGGCCTGCAGTCTTATGCGCGACGCGACTTATCCGCCAACCTGGGTCTCCCCCGTATCGGTCACGTCGTCGGTGGTCAGGGAGATGCCATAGGCCTTGGCCACCGCGACCATCTGATCCCCCAGCTTACGCAGCCGATTCTTGAGACTCACGATATTCTGCACACTCGCCTCGTTCTCCGGATGGATCTGATAGTCGAAGTGCATCCGGGTGGTCGCCAGCTCATTGATCGCGGCGATCCTCTTTTCGATATCGGCCATCAGCCCCTTCACTTTCTCCTGTTCGGCCGCGGGCAGCTGGTCGAAGAAGGAGGGGCCCACCTTTTTACCCTGGTATTGGCCGAGCAGGACGTTCTTGATGCCCAGGTAGTTCAGCGCGATATCACGGTGGGTATTGTCGGAGAAGCAGGAGTGCTCATCCTCTTCACTGGGGGTCAACACGGCCACCGCGATGCGCTCGTTGGCCAGCTCCGATTTCGAGAATACCCCCATGCCGGCAAAGATCTGTTTGAAGGCCTGCGCGTGCGGGATGTCTTTCTCCTTGTCCCTGCCGGTCAGCCGGTCCAGCAGCGCGGCGCGGTAGAGGCCGTTGTTGCCGTCGACCTGCTCGTCCCAGGCGCCGGCGACCACCGCGAGATCGTCGACCAGCTTGTCCGCCGCCGCGACCAGATACTGGAGACGGCGTTTGGCCAGCTTGTCCGTGGTGAAATCCGAAAGCGGTCGCTCGCCGGCCGTCATCGGGCCGTGGGTGACCTTGTCCTCGATCATGTTGGCGTAGTCCTGGTCCTGGCCCCAGAGCAGGAACTCGATGGCATGGAAGCCGGTGCTGACGTTGGCCTCGCCGCCGTTCGCGTTCAATGCACCGAGCACCTCCGGGGTGATAGTGGTCACGTCCACCGGTTTCGTATCCTCGCCTCCCGGGGTGAACGCCCCTGTACTGTCGATGATGTTCCCATGAGTGTGCTGGTACCTGGCGTCCGTCGTGTAGTCGATCATGCTCTCATCGAGCGGCCAGGCATTGATCTCACCCTCGTGATTGCCGTAGGCCCTCGCCACCCAGCCCTCCTCAGCATCGATCGGCCCTCCGGAGAGACGGAAGACCTCCGTGGTCCCATAGCTCTCCCGCGAGGCCAGCCAGGCATCCTTGGCGGCCTGCAAGGTGCCGGCCCCCGGTCTTTCGGCCAGCGCGTGAACGGCCGATTGCAGCGCCTTCGTGTCCTTCAAAGCATCGCGGTAGTTGGCGCCGGCGATGGTGGCGTAAGTGGTCAGGGTGGCTTGCTGCATGTCCTGAGGCACTACTGCCAGGGCGTTCAAGGAGAGGGCCAGCGCGATGCCGGCGACGAGGCGCTTGAAGGTCAGTCTCATGAATGTCAGCTCCTGATATCGTGACGAGAAAGAACATGCACGGGAATGTCGGAATGCATAGCCTTCGATACGAATGAGAATGCTTCTTATTGTTATTACTATCCCTAGTCGCTCGCTGTTTGTCAAGTCGCGCTGGTGGTCAGAGAAAACTCCGTAGGCATCCGAGGTTGGCGGTGCCCCAAGCAAGACCCTAACCTGGGACAGAGTTGGAACTACCGCCACGCGAGGTCGACCAGCTGCTGGAGCTTCGATAGGTGATCGTGCTCTTACTATCGAAATCGAGCTCCATGGCCCGCCTCCTGCGTCCGAGCGTCGGCGATTCCAGGGGACTTGTGGGCGGACGCGGCGCAAAGCACGCCCGTCGGCCTGTGGGCGGAGCGGGACGGGTTCCGAGAATACGATGCCTGGCAGCGGAAAGAAGTACAAGAGATGTTGCGGAGGATAACCGGAAGAACGGCTCGGCCATTTCGGTCTTTATTCGACGGGAGTACCAGGATCGGATCATTGCTCTGTCCAGTTTCATGTCTGGCATCGCGGTCTGGCGTCGCCCCGCGTAACCTCGGCGCCGTACCCCAGCACGGAACCGGCTCCGAAGATCGCACGTTGGGTTGCCAAACAACGGCAGCCCAACCAACATTGCGTTTCCATCTGGTTGAGCAAGGGTACGCTCGGGGGGATTCTTGATATGAAGAAACGCTATGCGAACGCGCGTTACGCCGGTCTGCTGATACTCCTGGCACTAACCCCTCTGTCGGCCTCTTCCGTCGAGACCGATCCCGCACCCCTGCCTCCCGGGTTCGTGGATGCAGCCACGATGGTGCCGGGGCTGGTCTTGGAAATGCGCTATCTCGGCTCGCATAATTTCGTCGGGGAGCCGGTCCACGGCTATCACGCTTCGCGCTGTCTGCTCACGGTGCCGGCGGCCCGGGCCCTGGCGGCGGTTCAGGCCGAGCTGAAGCCCATGGGCCTCGGGCTCAAGGTCTACGATTGCTACCGTCCCCAGCGGGCGGTGGATCACTTCGTGGACTGGGCCAAGGACCTGGACGACAAGCGCACCAAGGCCGAGTTCTACCCAGGCGTGCTCAAGAAGGACCTCTTCGCGGAAGGCTACATCGCCGCCAAGTCCTCACACAGCCGGGGCAGCACCACGGATCTCACGATCATCCCCCTGCCCCCTCCGACGCAGACCACGTACCTGCCGGGCCAGAAGCTGACCTCCTGCTCTGCGCCCGCGGGACAACGCTTCGGCGACAACAGCCTGGACATGGGCGCCGGCTTTGACTGCTTCGATCCCTTGGCGCACACGGCCAATCCCTCAGTGGGCACTCAGCAACGCGCCAACCGCCTGTTGCTCAAAACGCTGATGCATGAGCACGGCTTCAAGAACCTGGACGTGGAGTGGTGGCACTACACCCTGGCGAGCGAGCCTTTTCCCGATACCTACTTCGACTTTCCGATCCGTTGATCCTCTGCGCGAGCACCCGCGACCGGACATTACCCGTAGACCCCTCACCCGGACCAGGGCGAACCAACGACTGAATCGGGACAGTCCGATGGACTCCAGGCTACGCAAGCAGCTGCCCCTGATTGTCGAGCTTCTGGCTCAATCTTTCCGTGAGCCCATGTTGCGGAGACAAGGCCTGCAATATGTCAAGGCAGCGACGCGCCTTCTCGTTCTCGCCTTTCAGCGCGTGGTAATAGCCAATCACGCCGTTGAATCCAATGACCTCGCTAACATGAAATACACGACGGCTCGGGTAGAGGTCAGCCAGATCGAAGTGGTTGTCGAGCATCTCCTCGACCTTGTCCATCCGCCCGCGCCTCGCCAGGTAATCGGCATAATTGATCTTGGCAAACAGGTATGACGGGCTTTTCTGATAGTGCACCTTGAGCACCCTCAGCGCTTCTGCCTCCCGCCCAGCGTACCCGTACGCATTATAAAGGTAATTGTATAACTGGTTGACATCTGGAAATTTCCGTATCAAGGCGGTCAGCTCTTTGATCGCTACGCGCGGAGCGACTTGGACCTCGCCGCAGAGATCGTTAATCCGGTCTTGAATTGCGTTCGGAAGCTTGTCGAACGCATCGTCCGATATCGCCTCCTCCGTAATTGTGTAGCCCAGCGACTCCAATGGGCTTGACAGACCATTTCTCTCCACCGGGGCACTTGGTGCGGCGCGCGCCTTCAGCCCTTTACTTTTCTTGCCGGTATCTCTTATTCGGCTCATAGTCAATAGTGCCTCATTCAAAGTGGTCTGCAGCGAAGGGTAGACCGCGTCCGCCACTACGGTGACTTGACGCGGGCCGAAGTACCAGTGCGTGGGTGACTAGACTCATCGCCGCAAGAATATCAACCCGGACTCGCCGTGGGCAATTCGATCGACACCCCTGTCTTCCCGGACCGGCGCCACATGATACGCCAGCGAGCCACACAGTCAGGCCATGAGACTCGTTCCCGCGGTCCCCCGTGGGAATGCATACCAGAACCTGCCCGTTCGCCGACCGACCGACCGACACGGAAGTCCAACCCACTGCACCTCCCACTGGAAGAGCCGCGACCGCCGTATGCGTTCCCACGGGGGACCGTGGGAACGAGATTGACCCACTGCACCTGGCTAGGGGTCGGATGTCCCCTGGACGATTCGGGTCGCTGCCATGGTCGAGGACGGTGTTGGCGCCTATCCCCTTCCGCTTAACGCGGGATGATGGACCTGCCATAATCCCGCACTTGCGGGCACTTGCACCCGCCGGCCGTGGATAGGGGACCATGAGCCTAAGGGCAAAATTCAATCTGATGCTGATCCTGGTGTTCCTGGCGGGACTGCTGGTGGCGGGCTATGTGACGCGCTCGCTGTTGCAGGCCAATGCGGAAGAGGAGGCGATGGAGGTGGCCCGCCTGATGATCGAGGGCGCGCGAGCGGTGCGAAAATACACGGTGGACGAGGTCAAGCCGTTGCTTGCCCGGCTGCCGGGCGATGAGTTCCTGCCTCAATCGGTCCCCGCCTATGCGGCGGGACGCAACCTGGACCACATCCGCGAGCTGTTCACCGAGTACAGCTACAAGGAGGCGGTGCTCAACCCCACCAACCCGCCGCACCGCGCCACCGATTGGGAGACGGAGCCTGGACAACGCGCTGAATCTGCTCAGCCGCGGCTGACGGGGAATGGAAGCGGTTAACCCATGAGCCTCCCGTCGCGCCTGGGCAAGTATCGTATCTTGACCGACCTAGGCGGCGGGGCCATGGGCCGGGTCTATCTAGCGGTGGACGAGGACCTGGATCGCCGGGTCGCCATCAAGACCATCCACGAGCATCTGCTGGGGACCGAGTCCCGCCAGGTGCTGCTGGAGCGGTTCCGAAACGAGGCCCGCGGGGCGGCCCGCTGCCTGCATCCGAACATCGTCACCGTGTTCGATTTCGGGACCCACCGGGACGCACCCTATATTGTCATGGAGTATGTCGAGGGCCGCGAGCTCTCGGACTATCTGCGAGAGCGGCTGCGTTTCCCGCCCAAGCAATCCGTCGAGCTGGTGCTGCAGGTCCTGGCCGGGCTCGAATACGCCCACAGCCACGGAATAGTGCACCGGGACATCAAGCCGTCGAACCTGTTCGTCATGCCCAACGGCACGGTCAAGCTGGGTGATTTCGGCATCGCCCGGGTGGACAACGCCAGCCTGACCCGGGAGGGCGCCTCGGTCGGCACCCCCCACTACATGTCCCCCGAGCAGTTCAAGGGCGAGACGGTGGACGCCCGCTCGGACCTCTTCTCGGTGGCCCTGATCCTCTACGAGCTGCTGACCGGCGAACGGGCCTTCTCGGCCGACAGCGTCAGCGCCACCATGAAGCGGGTACTGCTCGACATGCCCCTGCCCATGCGCACCTTCAACCGGGATCTGCCGGTGGAGCTGGACATCGCTGTGGCCCGCGGCCTGTCCGAGGACCCGGCACGCCGCTACCAGAGCGCCGCAGCCTTCGCCGACACCCTGCGCAGCGCCCTCGGCCTGGACAACGCCGAGGTGGGCGACGAAACCCCCACGCGTGCGATCGCCTCCCAGGACCTGACCCGCTACCTGGCCCGGGCCGAGCAGACTCTGGCGGTGACCGACCGCCCGACCAGCCGAGACCCCGACTGGACGGCGGAGGACCTGGCCCGTCTGGAGCACGACCTGACCAGGGACATAGGCCCGGTGGCCAAGATCCTGGTTAAGCGGGCGGCACGTAGCGCCAGGACACTCGAAGAGCTGATGAATTCCCTCGCCACCGACACCCGGGACCCGGAGATGATCAGCAAGCTGCGCGGCCGCCTGACCCACACCACAGAGGCGGGTCGCAGCACTACCCGGGGAGGCATGGCCGACCCGGGTGGACCCTTCGGCCCTGGTCAGCTCAAACAGATCGAGAGCCAGCTGACCCTGGTCATGGGCCCGATCGCCTCCATCCTGGTGCGCAATGCCATGAAGGGGGCCGGCTCGCCCCAGGAGCTGGTGCTTCGACTGGCCGACGCCATCCCGACCGCCGTCGAGCGCGAGGAGTTCCTACGCCACTGCGCCAGCCTGTAGACTTGAGCCCGTAAAGAGCATTTGCACCGCCAGGCGCCAAGATCGCCATTCTTTTCATCGAAGTATCCTGAGCGGTCGGAACGGCCCCAGCGCATCAGTCCAGCATCACCACGCGATTTCGCCCCTGGTCCTTGGCGGCGTAGAGGGCCTCGTCGGCCCGAGCGATCAAGCGCTCCAGGGAATCCGGCTCCGGGCGGAGCACTGCATGCACCCCTGCCGACAGGGTGATGCGCATGGCCAGTCCCTCGTAGCGGACCCGCCCCTTCTGGGTCAGGTCCCGCACCCGCTCGCAGAACCTCCTCGCCTGAGACGCGGACGTCCCCGGCAACAGCACCACGAACTCCTCACCCCCGTAACGCCCCAGCAGGTCCCGGTCGCGCTTGGCGTCGGACCGTGATCGCGCGACCGACGCGGATCGGCCGCTGCCCGATCGGGACCCGCAGCAGGGGATGACGGGGAAAACCACCGTGAGATAGGCTTGGTGGCCGCTCAGGCCGGGGCGCGGCCCCGCCCCTGAGCCCACCTGGGTATCAAGGGTGCAGTCCCGGTCGGTGGTCGCGTCGTGCCGATGGGTGGTCAATGATTCAGTCTCTGGGGTACAGGGCGCCTGAGTCCGCATACCAGTCTATACGGTCCGGGTCCGAGCAGCGTCAACACCCGCGCCCCTCGGGCGCCCCGCCGCAGCGAGCGGCTCAGGCCCCGAGCCACTCGAAACCGGGGGGCCGTCCGCCTGTAGTAGCATTGGAGCGGGCGCGCTCCAACACTCCCGGCGCTCTTGTATACCCGACGGGTATACAGCCAGCCGACGACACAACCATTATCCCCGAGACCCTCCATGCACTCTCCCGCTGCAACCCTGCGCGCTCTGCTCGCGACCGAGGCCATCCAGGTGATGCCCTGCTGCTTCGATGCCCTGTCCGCCCGGCTGATCGAGCAAGCAGGATTCGCGCTGACCTTCATGAGCGGATTCGCCACCTCCGCCGCCCGGCTGGGTCTGCCGGACACGGGTCTGATCTCCTACGGCGAGATGGTCGATCAGGCCCGCAGCATCTGCGGGGCCGTCTCCATACCGGTCATGGCCGACGGCGATACGGGCTACGGCAATGCCGTGAACGTCAAGCGCACCGTCAGGGGCTATGCCCAGTGTGGCTGTGCCGCAGTGATGGTCGAAGACCAGGTCTGGCCCAAGCGCTGCGGCCACACCCGGGGCAAGCAGGTGGTCGAGGCCCGCGAGGCGGTCGCCCGCATCCGTGCCGCCGTCGACGCCCGAGAGGAAGGGGCGGACATCCTGATCCTCGCCCGCACCGACGCCCGCGCCACTCACGGGCTGGACGAGGCACTGCGCCGCGCCGAGGCCTTCCGGGAGGCGGGCGCCGACATCCTGTTCGTGGAAGCGCCCAGGAGCAAGCAGGAGATGCGCCGAATCTGCACCCAGGTAGGCGGCTTACAGATGGCAAACATGCTTGAGGGTGGCGAGACCCCCTTCCTGGCGCCCGCAGACCTGGAAGCCATCGGCTACCGCATCGCCGCCTACCCCCTGACGCTGCTCTCCGCGGCCGTGAAGGCAATGCGTGGTGCGCTGGCCGACATGAAGGTGGGCCGGCAACCAACCGACAGGCTCGAGAGCTTCCCGGAGCTGAGAGAGATCCTCGGATTCGAGGACTATTACAGGGAAGACGAGCGGTATCTGTAGGCCTGAATTATTGGACGTCTAGCTCGCCCGCCGGCCAGCCGGAAAGTCTCGACGGTGTCCAGGGGACCCTTCGGGCTGCTATGTGGACTTCCCGAAAAGGGCCTGGGAAACGAGCCGTAGCCGCTGGGTGAAATCTTCGGCGCCGAATCCGACCAGCATGGATATGGCGAGCCACCAGTGGGTCTCGGGCACTATGCCTCCTTCGGGCACGAAGAGACCTGCTTGAATCACCAGCACCGCGAGCAGCCCGAGCATGAAACCCTGCAGCGGGCGAAGCAGATACCAGGGCCACCACCGCCGGACATCGAGCGTGTTCTTGAAGCAGGAAATCCCGACGAAGCTGATGATGGAGCGGATCTGCACGCCCAGCACCCCGGACAGACCCGCCAGCACCAGCAGCCAGCCGAAGACGGGGGCGCTCTTGCGGTTCGAGTCATACGCCAGCTGGTCGATCGCCGCCCAGTAGGCACCCTGTTCGCGGCTCACCGCCGGTTCGGGAGGCGAGCCGACCGCTGTGCCGCTGTGGTCCGCCGCCGCCCGCTCGCCCTCCCCCTCCAGCCGGGTCAGCAGGGCTGCGAGAATCTTCTTCCTCGCGTCGTCGATGGGTCCGGCATGGATCAGCTGCTCGGTGTCCGGGTCGTAGCGGAAGGTCTTGGGACCCGGGCGCAGCGTATAGCCGTCCGGCTGCTTCCAGCTCACGCGGATCTCTTCGGACAGCACCCCCTGGTACTGGCGAAAGGCGCCGAGCCATGCGACCACCAGAATAATGGTGGCGACGATCAGCAAGGCGGTCAGCCCGATGGACTGGGCCGTGGTCGCGGGTGTGAAGGCCTCACGCCGGTTGTCCATGTCCCCCAGGCCCATCACGGTAAGCGTCAGCGTCTTCGAGATGGACACGGGCTTGCCGGCCCCGGGGCCCCATGCGGTCACGACCAGCTCGATCTGTCCCGTAAAGCCGGCAGGCGGCTTCAGCTTCAGGCCCAACAGCTCGTCGGGCTTCAGCTGCCAGGCGCCCTCGCCCCATTGTCCCGCGCTGAGCTCGGCGTCCGGCGGAAGCCCCGAGATGCGGATCGTCTCGGCACCCGAGGTACGAATCGTCAAGGGAATGGCACTGCATGCATTGGCCGCCGAGGTGGCCAGCTCCAGCGTGGGGCCATGCTTGGGTATGGTGTCCTGCGAGCTGGGCTCCGTCATGCGGAATCTCCTCCGGTGATGTTCCTCGCCTAGTACTGCTGCGCGTCAGTATCGGCACCACCAGCCGATACTGACGCGCAGCAGCATTAGAATGCCGCTCTTAAGATATTAAGGCGATATCTGTCAACCTGGCATACCCGCGTACTTGCCTTTTCGCCCACCTTCGGCGTTCCGACCGCAGTGACATAGCGGTGCCCCTGCCGCCACGCGTTGAGGACGAACTAACATTCTAAGCACTCCGGTATATTCGTTTCCGGCAATCGCCTAACCCTTTCTCGAGACAGGCGCTGTTCGAGCCGTCGGCTTTCGTTGAATGTCCCCGCTCAGCCGATCGAGTGCGTCCAGCAGGCCCGGCAGCAGGATCGGCAAGGGCGTTCGCGCCCCGCCCGTGGGGAGAGGCTCGCCCGCGTAGGGTGCGATGCGCAGCGCTCGAAGGAGTGCATAGAAGGCTGTCCTCTCTTGAAGCCGGCTCGCGTCGGCCGCTGGCCAGGCATCCCAAAGAGATTGGAAATAGGCCGTGTCCCGATGGCCTGCGAAGACATAGCCGAGACTGGCGACCGGCTCCACAGCCAGCAGGCTCTCGAAATCGATGATAGCCGCCAGCCGGTCCCGCTCGTCCAATAGGATGTTGTCGGGCGAGGCATCCGCCCATACCAGCCGCCCCTCGCCCGTGGGCTCGAAAGCTTTCGCGGCGATGCTGATCCTCTGGAGCTGTGCCTGCCGATGCGCCGGCAGCAGCGCCAGCTCACGGACCGCTCGAGCCCCGGCCTGGAATGACGACTCGACGAAGCCGAGCCAATCCGGGTATCTCGCGTGCCCGGCATCCTCCAGATCACCGAAACCGCTGACCGGGTAGCTGGCCATCTCGCGGATCGCGGAGACCAGCTGATCGGTCAGCCGGTCCAAGGCGCCTCGGTCCAGGACGGCGAGCCGCTCGCGTAGCGAGCGCCCGGGAACGAAGCGATACACCAGATAGGCGAGCTCCGCGGACGGTCCACGGCTGGAGCTCGCCACCAGCTCCGGCACGGGCAGGCGCTTATCGCGACCCAGAAGCGCCATGACCGGGGCCTCGTACTCCACCACGTAGCTGCGCGACGGCGGGTAGAAACGCACTACGTAGCTCTCGCCCGACTGGGTCTCCACCTTGAGCTTGACGGTCATCACCCCCTTGGGGATCCGATCCACCTTCGCCGGGGCACTGCCGGTGATTGTGCGCACAAGGGCGCCAGCCCGGCGCTCCAGGGCCTGGTCCGGGGGAAGAGGACGCTGCGCGGTCATTTCAGCCGATCAACCCGAGGGCATGCGAGTGGAGCGGAAAGAAGAGCGACTCGAACTCGGCGGCATGGCGGCTGTAGGACACATGGGCGTCGAGCCAGGCGCGGGTCACCGGCTCGATGGTCAGATTGCAGGCGGCGGCATAGTGCAGCATCCGGAGCCAGACCACCGCGGGCCGGGTCAGGGTGCAGTCGGCATTGATCGGCTCATCCGGATAGTCGAAGCGAACGGCCCTCATCTGCCTGCGCGCGAGATCCCGGAGACCATTCACCGGGTCGAGCAGTCGGCCGGTGCGCAGATCCATCGCGATCGCGTTGCCCGTGAAGTCGAACTGATTGAGCACGTCGCTCATGTCCTCACATCGCCAGAGCCCGTTGTAGAAGCTGGCAATGGGGATCACGTCCGCGTAGCAGGCCGGGTCCTTCCCAGGGTGCCAACGAGGCGAGCCGAAGGGACCCCGGCTGAGGCTCCCGAGCTGCTCCAGCTTGTGCAGAAACCGCTCCGCGCCGCGATCACCGATGAACAGATCGATATCCTTGGCGGGCCTGTCGATCCCCAGGAGTCTGTCGCGGATGGCCCCCCCGGCCAGGTAAATGTCCATCTCGGGAAGCTCACGCATCAACCTCCGCACGTCGGGGTAGCCGCCCCAGGCGAGCAGCACGCGGCGCAGCTGGCCCTCGAGCGTGGCAGTCGCGCCGACATCCTCGACGGAGCGGCTCAGCGACATCTGCCCCTTCCAGGGGTGCCTGGTCCCGATCCACAGGGAACGCCGACCGATTCGGCGCTTGGTACGGCGCCGGCACGGCCACGCCCAATGGAATGCGTGTGCGGCCTCATACAGAAATCTCCGAAGTCGTGGTCGTATGTCCAGCAATGTAAGCCATGCCGCGCACCGCAGTACACTGTCGCCCATGACATCCCGCGTCGAGCACGACCCGCCCTCGCTCCCGACGGTGCGTCTTGAAGG
>Ga0210096_1000660_pt1 | contig 11731 bp, 9 predicted proteins | sample China_Galinas_PW_4_FD_184864 | JGI IMG/M metagenome (GOLD analysis project Ga0210096, IMG submission 184864) | Wetland microbial communities from San Francisco Bay, California, USA, that impact long-term carbon sequestration - China_Galinas_PWA_D2... | ecosystem: Environmental > Aquatic > Marine... | reverse complement strand
GCCGCTTCTTCCTGACGACTACGACTTCGTCGTCGGCGAGGGGCCGTCGCCGTTTGCGCGGCACGGCGATCGGGACGCCGCTGCTCTCTTCCTCGAAGCGAGGCCCCTTTGACTTGCGGCCGCGCTTCCGTGCGGGACGCGCCGCGGCGGCCGGTGGTGCGGCGCCTGCCTGTTCCGCTGACGGTTCGGCGGCGGCACCGGCACCGCGCGACTCCGTCTGTGCGGGCGCTTCCTTCCGCCTGCGCTTCTTTCCTGCCTTCCTGGTCGCAGCGTCACCCTTCGCCCGAGTGCGAACGGCCGACGCTTCGACGATCTCCTTCGTCGACTTGCCGGGGTGGGCGGCCTTCCTGCTCGCGGCCTTCTTCGGCTCGGCCTTCCTGCCCGACTTCGCGGGTGCGGCCGTCGATGCAGCTTTCTTGCCTGTTGTCCCGCCCGACGCTGCGGCTTTCTTCGCGGACTTCTTCCGCGCGGCCGGTTTCCGGGCGTCCGGTTTCCGGATGGAGGCGGCCTTCTTCTTCGGCGTCACCTTCTTCGCGGCCTTCTTCGGCAGCGCCTTGCGTGCCCGGGCCGTCGAGCCGGTAGCAGCCGACTTCCGGGTGGCCGGCTTCTTCACCGTCTTCTTCGGAGCCGTCTTCTTCGGAGCCGCCTTCTTCGGAGCCGCCTTCTTCGGAGCCGCCTTCTTCGGAGCCGCCTTCCTCGGTGCCGCCTTCTTCCGAGCCGCCTTCTTCCGAGCCGCCTTGCCGGGGGGCGCTTTCTCCCGGGCCGTTGCCTTCCTCTTCGCGGCCATGTCCCGAGTCACCGCTTTCCTGGTGGCGGTCTCCTTCCTGCCGGCCGTGGCACTTGCACGCTTCGTCACTTTCCTGGTTGCCTTCCTCGCAGACTTCTGGGTGCTGGTGCCGGAAGCGCGTGTCTTCCGGCCGGCGCCGGTCCTCGTTGCGCCGGCCGATCGTCTCGATGACGCGGGCGCTGGCTTCTTCCGGGCCGACTTCGTTGTTTGCGCGGCCTTCTTCACGGCCTTCGTTTTCCGCGGCGCAGTCGTTTTTCGGGCGACACTGCGCTTGGTCGTCGTCTTCTTTGCGGCCCGCTTCAGCGTCTTCTTCGCGGCGGTCTTCTTCGTGGTCTTCTTCGCCGCTGTCTTCGTGGCGGTCTTCTTCGTGGTCTGCCTGGCCTTCGTAGTCGTCCTTGCCGCAGACTTCTTCGCGACTTTGCTTGCGACCTTCTTCCTGCCGGTACCGGCCGAGGAAGCGCGTTTCGGCGCCGACCGGCGAGTCGAGCCGCCGGCCGCCTTTCGCGTGGGGGCGGCCTTGCGTCGCGTGCTGCCTGTCTTCCGGCTGCCCGAGCGGGCAGACGAACCGGCTGAGCTGGACTTTTTCCGTTCGGCCATGTTTACCTCCCACCGGGGTATCGCCGTGGACTCGACCGGGGTCGGGCCGGGGCGCGCAGGTGCGGCCACGGCCGGAAAAGCGCCAGATTATAGCGAATCGTATGGTCCGGGCCAGTGCTGCGACAGGCGAGCGCACATTTCGGGCGGCTCGACTGAGCCGCCCGAGTGGATGCGACGCGGCCCCGGGCAGGGGTGCCGGAGCGCATGAGGGCGAAGGAGCGGGTCGAGGGACGTGGTCCTCGAAGTGCATGCCTTGACTCGTGGGATCTGCCGTTCGGCTCGCGGCGCTCGGTTCGTTGGGTTGGAGCGGCGGTCGGCTGGCGATCAGGCGGCTGGTGCGCCCTCGAGGGTGATGGCGGTGTGGTCCTTTCCGTGTGGAATGACGGGTCCGCAGAAGCGGAGTCCCGTGATGCGGAGCTGTTCGAGTTCGGATTCGGAGAGTTCGGGATGGCGTTCGGCCATGTAGCCGAGCGTTTCGCCCATCCACTCCTCGCGTTCCTGCTGGCCGGCGTCCATCACGCCGCACTGACGAATAGCGCTGAACAGCTCGTCACGAGCGCGATCGAAGGTGCTGGGTTCTCGCCTGCTGGGCTGACTCTTCTTCCGTGCCAATGCTTGCCTCCTTCTCGGGTAGCGCTGATCCTTCGTGGATCGTCGAGTGACTGCAATCCTGCACTCACGGCGGGCAACATAACCGGGCAACATACGTCGTGGAAAGGCCGGTTGTTCCGATGAATCCGATCCGGCTCGAGATCTATCGCCACCTTTTCACATCGCTGGCGGAGGAAATGGGCGCGGCTCTGCGGCGTTCCGCATGTTCGCCGAACATCAAGGAGCGTCGCGACTATTCGTGTGCGGTCTTCGACGCCGCTGGCCGGGTCATCGCCATGGGTGACCACATGCCTGTGCACCTTGGCGCGATGCCGATGAGTGTGGCGGCTGCGATCCCGGCCTTCGGCGAACCGGCGCCGGGCGATGTCGTGATTCTGAACGACCCGTTCGAGGGCGGAACGCACCTGCCGGACATCACGGTCGTGTCGCCGGTCCTGTCCGGACGGGATGTCGTGGGTTACCTGGCGGCACGCGCGCACCACGCCGATGTCGGCGGCATGGCGGCGGGATCGATGCCGCTGGCGCGGGAGATCTGGCAGGAGGGTCTGCGGATCCGGCCGGTGCTGCTGATGCGTGGACACGAGCGGGTCGAGGCGGTATGGCGGCTGATCGGCGCGAACGTGCGGACGCCGGAGGAGCGCGAAGGCGACCTCGCGGCCCAGCTCGCGGCGCTCGTGACGGGCGAGCGTCGACTGTGCGAGATGATCGAACGGCGAGGCGTCCACGAGGTACGGTCGGCAATGGATGCACTGCTCGAGTACGCTGACCGACTCGTGCGACACGGCATCACGCGAATACCCGACGGTGAGTACGAGGCTGCGGACCTGCTCGATGATGATGGATTCGGCGCCGATCCGTTGCCGATCCACGTCCGCGTGCGTGTTGCCGGAGACCGGATCACCGCGGACTTCACGGGCACGGCGCCCCAGGCGGTGGGCGGCGTTAACGCGGTGGCGTCGATCACGATGAGCGCCGCACGCTACGTGGTGCGCTGTTTCGTCGAAGCCTTGATCGGCCAGCCGTTGCCGGCCGGTGGCGGTGAGATGGCGTCGCTGGACCTGATTCTGCCGGAGTCGTCGCTCGTGAATGCTCGCCCGCCCGCGAGTGTGGCCGCCGGCAATGTCGAGACCTCGCAGCGGATCACGGACGTGCTCCTGCTCGCGCTCGCTGCCGCACTGCCGGATCTCGCACCTGCGCAGTCCCAGGGCACGATGAACAACCTGACGGTCGGCGGTATCGACCCTCGCGATGGAAGGCCGTTCGCCTATTACGAGACGATGGGCGGCGGCCAGGGCGCGTCCGCTGCCGGTGCCGGCCTGGACGGGGTGCACGTGCACATGAGCAATTCGCTCAACACGCCGATCGAAGCGCTCGAGCACGCCTATCCATTGCGGATCCGCCGGTATTCGTTGCGGCGAGGCAGTGGCGGACGCGGGCGACACCGTGGCGGCGATGGCATACGGCGCGATGTCGAGCTTCTGGTCGATGGCGATGTCAGTCTGCTGACCGAACGGCGGCGACATCCGCCACGAGGGCTGAACGGTGGCGATGATGGAGCTTGTGGCGAGAACCTGCTGCTGCGTGACAGCGAGACCCGGCCGCTACCCGCCAAGACGACGTTCCGGGCCAGAGCCGGCGATGTGATCAGCCTGCGCTCACCCGGCGGAGGCGGATGGGGAGCAGCCGCGGCGGAGCCGCATGCGTGATCTGCGCCACTCACGACGAGCTCGCGGAAAACCGGGGTCCGGACCTGACGGCCCGGACCCCGGCTGCCGAATCGCGGCACAATCAGAGTTCACGAGCCGCGGATCCTGCCCCGGATCTCGTCCCGATCCTGCCGGGTGAGGAGCGGCGAATGCGAGAGTCGCTCGGCCTTCGTGGCCATTGACTCGACCACATCGGCGTCACCCAGCTCGTGGGCGAGTACGGCACCGTCCATGAAGCGGTGCGCCGCAATGATGACATCGCCGGTCGACAGCGCTTCCGACGCCGCTCGCTGCATCAGGTCGAGCGCATTGCGGACATTGCCGTGGTAGTATGTAAGTCTCGAGGCCATGACGAGGTCCTCGACGCGCAGCGGGTCACCGATATCGCGCTGGCCGGCGGCTCTGGCGAAAAGTCGTGCGGCCTCTGCATATCGGGTCGGACTTGCGAACATCTGCCGCGCCCTCGCCTCGAGCGTGGCCGGGTTCACCGGTGCTGACTCTGATACATCTTCGTGTATCGTCGACCCGGCCACCGCGACCGGGCTCACCAGAAGCACACCGGCCGCGAGCAGGCGCATCCATGCATTGGTAGTCCGCATTGGGCACTCCTTCGGCTGGCAGTGTATGTCGATTGCGAAGGTGGCTTCGGGCGGCGGTCGCCGCGGCGTGACCCGGAAACACGGTTCCCGGCCGCCCTCGGCCACTCTTCGCGCTGCACTATTTCCGACGTCATGAACAGTGCGAAGGATTCGGCGGCGGGGCGGTCGGCGCGTGACTGCTTGTGAACCTCCGCGTTCGAGGGACGAACGGCAGCCGGGTCGCATCGGCTCTCGCGGGTTGCGGAGCATGTCGCCGCCATCGAGAATCCCGCACGGATTCGTCCGTCACCCCGAACAGGGAATCAACGCCGGACCGGACTCATGATGTTCGACATTCGACAACCTGTGCCCGACCTGCCACCCGGGCATGACATGCGGCGTGGGCCGCGCGAACGGGCCGGTTCGCCGCTCGCCCGGATCGTGCTCTGTGCGCTGGTCGGCGCGCCCCTGTCCGCCGGCTCGGTCGGAGCACAGCTGACAGTCGATCAGATCTTCTCGACCGACTATTCGACGGGCGTGCCCGCTGTCTCCTACACGCCGGACGGACGGTACCTGATCAGTCTCGTGCGCAATGCGAGTCTGCTCGATGTCTGGAGTGAGCGGATCGGAGCCGGCGCCCGCAAGCTCATTGATGCGGCGACTCTGATCCCGGAAGCCGAGGCCTCGCCGTTGCTCATCGACGACATCACGTGGTCCGATGACGGCAGTCGCGCGCTCATCCTGTCGAACTCGCAACGTGTCTGGCGTCGCCACACGATGGGGACGTACCACGTCTGGGACAGGGCGAGCGGCCGTACAGTGCCGGTGTCGCGACATCCGGGGCTCCAGATGTTCGCCACGTTCTCACCCGACGCGCAGCGCGTCGCCTTCGTGCGCGACAATGATCTCTTCGTGGCCGACCCGTTCGCCGGTCGCGAGATGCGTCTGACGCAGGACGGCGGTGACGACGTCATCAACGGCACCACGGACTGGGTCTACGAAGAGGAACTCGACCTGCGCAACGCGTTCCGCTGGAGTCCGGACGGCACGCGCATGGCGTTCTGGCGGTTCGACCAGAGTCCGGTCGCGACGTACTACATGCTGAACGAGCTGGAGCCATACTCGCGACTCGTGCCTGTCAGGTACCCGAAGTCGGGTAGCGCCAATTCGCTGGTCGAGATCCGGGTCATCGACATTGAATCGGGTCGCGTCACGACGATCGAGAACGGCAATGATCGTGACTTCTACCTCGCACGCATGGACTGGGCGGGCAACAGTGAGCTGGTCATCCAGCGACTGAATCGTCGTCAGAACAGGATAGATGTGCTGCTCGCCGATGCGGGATCGGGCCGATCGCGCGCGATATTCGCCGAAACCGACAGTACGTGGGTCGATGTCGACAACGACCTGACCTGGATTCGTGGCGGCCGCCAGTTCCTCTGGACCAGCGAACGGGATGGCTTCAACCACATCTACCTGTTCAACCGGGACGGCTCGATCGCGCGCCAGCTCACGAGCGGCGAGTGGGATGTGCGCGATCTCGTCGGCGTGAGTGAGAGCACCGGCCGGGTGTGGTTCACCGCCGGCGTGGACTCGCCCCTCGAGAAACAGCTCTACACGGTGGACCTGAACGGCCGCGGCATACGCCGTGTCTCGAACGAGCCCGGCTGGCACGAGGTCGTGCTCGCGGCCGATGGACGGTCCTACATCGACACGCGGTCGCGCGCGGGTGAGCCGCCCGTGACCACGTTGAACGCGGCCGATGGCAGTGTCATTCGCGTTCTGTCGGACAATGCGGCTCTGGTCTCACGGCTGGCCGACCAGCGACTCGGCGAGCACGAGTTCTTCCAGTTCGAGACGAACAGTGGCGTGACCCTTGACGGCTGGATGATCCGACCGCCCGACTTCGATCCGGCTCGCCGATACCCGGTGCTCATGTACGTCTATGGCGGACCGGGTTCGCAGACCGTGACGGACGCATGGGCTGGCAGCCGCTGGCTCTGGCACCAGCTCCTTGCCCAGCACGGTATTGTCGTAGTCAGTGTCGACAATCGGGGCACGGGTGCGCGAGGCCGCGCGTTCCGCGAAATCCCGTGGCACCGACTCGGCGGGCCCGGGACACAGGACCAGATCGACGCCGCCCGATGGCTGGCCCGGCAGCCGTGGGTCGACCCGGCACGCATCGGCATCTGGGGCTGGAGCTACGGCGGGTTCATGACAGTGCTCGGCATGGAGAACGCCGATGTGTTCCGCGCAGGCATCGCGGTTGCCCCCGTCACCGACTGGCACCTCTACGACACCGTCTACACCGAGCGCTACATGGGGCGGCCGGCCGACAATCCCGACGGCTACGAACGGAACTCGACCGTCCGACGGGCCGCCGACCTCACTGGCCGCCTGCTGCTGGTCCACGGGACCGGTGATGACAACGTGCACGTCCAGAACACGATGCAGCTGGCGAACGCGCTACAGGAAGCCGAAAAGCAGTTCGACATGATGCTGTACGCGAACCGCACGCATGCATTGTCCGCCGACAACGCACCGATCCACATGTTCCGGATGATGACGGAGTGGCTGATGCGACATCTCGTGTCGCCGGACTGATCAGCCACCCCGCCGGCGCGGCGCGATCAGCGTTTCCGGATTTCGATGCCTCCGTTGACCGTCGACAGCTTCAGCGTCGGGCCGCCGCGCCCGATCGTGCCGTTGATGCGCTTCGGACCCCAGCGGCCGCTGACCGTCAGCGGAAAGTCCGTCTCGAGACTTCCGTTCACTGTCGTGGCGGTCACGTCGGCATTCGCTTCGCCCCGTATCCGCAGCACGATTCCGCCGTTCACCGTCTTGAACGACGCACCGCGATCGAGACTGCCGCCCGCGATCGTCGCATCAATGCTGCCATTGACGGTAGTCGCATCCACCTGCCGCCCTGACGAGACGTCGATGTCGCCATTGACGGTGTGTGCGCTGACCTCCGCATCGAGGTCATCCGCCGTAATGTCGCCATTGACGGTATGCGGGATGAAGACGATGCCGGCGGGGACTTCGACGGTGAAGCGGACTCGCGTGTCGTTGTCCTTCGTGTTCATGTGGTACTGGTCGCCGGGTCCGCAGCGATTCTCCCGCCCACCCTCGCCGGGTGGGTACATGGCGCAGATGGTGACGCCGCCATCGCGTTCGACGACTTCGACAGTGACGTCGTCCATGTTGCCACGCCGGCCTTCTTCCATGACGGCGGTCACGCGGACCTGATTGCCGGACGACCGTGACGCCCGGATCTCGCCGTTGAGTCCTCTGATCTCGAGGGCCTGGCCTCGTGCGACCTGGCCTCTCCAGGAAAAGTCCTGGGCGCGGGCCGCGCTCGCCGGCACGACCAGCAGAGCGAGCGTCGCGACGACAGTGGTCTGCTTCATGTGAACGACCTCCTGTGGATTGTGTGCTCCATCCTTCATTTGCCCTTGTCGGACGGACGGCGCAGTCGGACCCGACCGCCGAAGGACTCGATCTTCACTCTCGCACCGCCACCACCCAGTTTGACGGTGAGGCGACCGCTGCCGCTGATCGTGCTCAACTGGACGGGAAAGTCGGCATCGAGTTTTCCCCGCCACGTCTCGACGGACAGTGTAGCGCTGGTGTGCTCGGGAACGAACAGTGTCACATCGCCGCTGTGCGAGGACAGGTCGTAGTGTCCGTCGGTCCGTAGCTCTCCATCGTACTCGATCGGCCCGTTGACGGTTTCGGCCTCGACCTTGCCCGACCGGATCCGTTGCAGCGAGATCGGTCCGTTCACGGAATTCACCTCCAGCTGGCAGTCGCAGGCCGAAATCGTGACCCTGCCGTTCGTGTCATTGGCTTCGATATCGCCACGCGAATCGCGGATCGTGATCTCGCCCTGCACGGTCGAGGCGCGGATGCGCCCGTTCAATCCACTGCCCGTGATGTTGCCGTTGAGGGCCTCGACGGTCACATCGCCGGCGACATCATGGACTTCGACGTTCATGTTGAGACCCGTGACATCGATGTTCGTCGAGGTGGGCACGGTGATTTCGAGGTCGATGTTGCCGGACCCGAATCGCGTGCGGTTCTCGATGTGGACGGTGGACCCGGACTGATCGATTCTGAGGCCGCTGATCGAACGGGCCCGCACGCGGAGCTGATCGCGGTCCCAGCTCCGGAAGACGAGCGAACCTTTGACGTTCTCGACCGTGAGCCGGGAACCGCGGCCGACATCGAGCGTTGTGTCGGCCTGCTGGACCGGTGCGGCCGCGAGAATCGCGACCAGAAATGGCGTGATCATGGCGTTGGTTCCCCCTGTATCGCGGCTCCGTGCGATGCGCGGCGCAGCAGTTCGACCTTCTGATTGAGCGTGTTGTCGAGGTGCCGATAGAGGTAGGGATTTGCCGGATCGTCATCGAGCGCCGCCTTCGCCTCGGCGATGGCGGTGTCGATGATGGCGAGGTTGTGCTCGATGATGGCGATGGTGGCGGGATCCAGTCGATCCCGGCGCGCCGCGAGCGATGCCTCGAGCCGCTCGATCGCGGCATCGTACCCGAGCTGCGTTTCCGCCACGAACATCGCGGCGACCGCCTCGGGTCCGGTGGCCGCCGCGTCGGTGGGCGAGGTCGCGCCACCGGCTGGCGCCTCGGCCACGCCCGGCGCCGGCGACTCGGGCCGCATGGCCAGCCAGACGAACCCGCCAGACAGCGACATGATCGCGATCGCGGCCGCCGCCAGCTGCGGCAACGTGAACGAGAAGCGGTGCCGCCTGTCGTGCCGGATCCGCTCGATGATACCCGGGAACAGATCGGTGGCCGGCTCATGGTCCTCGAGCGCGGCGGCCGCCTCGACCACGCGGTGCAGCGCCTCGAGTGTCGACCGGCATGTCTCACATGCGGCCAGGTGCGCTTCGAGCGCCGCGACCTGCGTGGCGTCCAGTGCACCATCGATGTAGTCGGACAGTCTCTCGTCCGGATGCTGCGTACTCATGTCCTGCCTCAGCTGAAGAACTCCCTCAGCAGCATGCGCGCCCTGTGCAGCTGCGACTTCGATGTCCCGGCCGTCACGTTCAGCAGCGCGCCGATCTCTTCGTGTGTGTAGCCTTCGATATCGTGCAGCGCGAACACGTTCCGTGCGCCGTCGGGCAGCAGCTGCATGGCCGCCTCCAGGTCCATCCGCAGTTCGGGGGTGGTACGCCGGGCGGTGATCGGCATGGCCGCGGGGTCGACACCGGGGAAACGAGACCGGTACGACCCGATCACCGTCCGGCGCCCGAGTATCCAGTTCACGGCCAGCCGGTAGAGCCAGGTTCCGAAGGCGGAATCGCCGCGGAACTGGCCGACCTTGCGCCACAGGCGGACGAACACCTCCTGCGTCACGTCGTCCGCATCGACATTGCCGACCATCCTTCGGCACATCGAATGGACATGGGCGACGTGTCGCCTGTACAGCCGCTCGAACGCTTCGGTGTCGCCATCGGCGGCCGCGGCCGCGTCGGCGAGATCCTGTTCGGCGGCGCCCTCCGGCTTCCGCCTCGTCGCCAGGCTCGACTCCCGCGTTGCGTGGTCTCGTTTCCAGCTGTTTGGACAGCCCTGCCCGCGTTGACGGTTGGAAGGGTACGTCGTTCCATGGGCCCCGGTCGAATCGCAATGTTGTCCAGTGGGAAGTCTGGCGGACCGCGAACGAAGACCGAGGTCTGTCGGCCACCGGGCGGTCAGCGGCCCTGCGCCATGCGGACTCGCCGGCGAGCCGACCTGCGGCCTGACCCTCGAATCGGCCGGTGCCTGTCGTCGCGGGCGCTCCGGGTGCTACAATCCAGCGCGCTCACGGTATCCGGACCCGACATCGAATCGAAGCCTGCGCAACGGCCAACATGCTGATCCACGTTGTCGACGCCTTTGCCGACCGTCCATTCACAGGCAATCCCGCCGCCGTCTGTGTTCTCGAGAGGGACCGTGACGACGCGTGGAAGCAGGCGGTCGCCCGCGAGATGAACCTGTCGGAAACCGCGTTCCTGCGGTCCGAAGGCGCTGGCTGGCGGCTGCGCTGGTTCACGCCGGCGGTCGAGGTCGATCTCTGCGGGCACGCTACACTCGCCAGTGCGCACGTTCTCTGGCAGACCGGCCGGCTGGCGGTGGACGAAGCTGCCCGGTTCGAGACGCGGTCGGGTCGGCTCGAAGCTGTGCGTGATGGTGCGACGATCGTGATGGACTTTCCATCGGAGCCGCCGGTCGAGGCATCGCCGCCGGTTGGTCTCATCGAGGCGCTGCGCGTGCAGCCGCTCGCCGTCACACGCAACCGCTTCGACTTCATGGTGGAGGTCGAGAATGAAGCGGCGGTCCGTGCCGCTGCCCCGGATTTCGGGCGACTGCGTGAGATCGATGTTCGCGGCGTGATCGTGACCTCGCCGGCCGCGGATGGCGACTACGATTTCGTCTCGCGTTTCTTCGCCCCTCGTGCCGGCGTCGACGAGGACCCGGTCACCGGTTCGGCGCATTGCTGCCTCGCGCCGTACTGGGCTGCAAAGCTCGGCCGAACGGAACTCCGCGGCTACCAGGCATCCGCGCGCGGCGGCGAAGTCGGCGTCACCATGGCGGGTGATCGCGTCCACCTTCGTGGCCGCGCAGTGAGCGTGTTGCGCGGCGAACTCGTCTGCGAGACATCGTGACTTTGATGAGAGGGAGAACTAGCTACGTGATCGACCGGGACAGAGGCGAATTCGCCACAGAACCGAATACCGGAAACGTCGCACCCGTGCGCGGCGGCAAACACGGCTCGTACCGACGCCGATTCGACGGGAACGGTCCGGCGAGCCGGCGGCCCCGCGGCGTGCGTGTCATTCTGACCTGTATCGCGCCGTTCCTCGCGGCCGTGATTTCCGGCCTGCTCCCGGCCCGCGCGCACGCACAGGCCGATGCCATGCGGACCACTCCGGAGAAGACGAACTACGAGGAGACGACGCGGTACGCGGACGTCATGCGGTTCGTCGAGGCCGCGGCACGGGCGGCGCCGTCGGTGATTCACGTCGACACGTTCGGCTACACGTTCGAGGGCCGTGCACTGCCTGTCGCGGTGGTCGGCCACGTCAGCGACGCGTCACCGGAAGCCGTGCGCGCCGCGGGCCGCACCGTGGTCTACATCCAGGCGAACATCCATGCGGGCGAGGTCGAGGGGAAGGAATCGCTGCTGATGCTGCTGCGTGACTTCGCCGAGGGCCGCCGCACCGAGTTGCTCGATTCGCTCGTGCTGCTGGTCGTGCCGATCTACAACGCCGACGGCAACGAGCGGGTCGCGCTGACGAACCGGCCGTCACAGCACGGTCCGGTCGGCGGCATGGGTCAGAGGCCGAATGCCCAGGACTACGACCTGAACCGTGACCACATGAAGCTCGACTCGCCCGAGGCGCGCTCACTCGCCATGCTCTTCTCGCACTACGACCCGCACGTCATTGTCGACCT
>Ga0210096_1000659_pt1 | contig 11758 bp, 9 predicted proteins | sample China_Galinas_PW_4_FD_184864 | JGI IMG/M metagenome (GOLD analysis project Ga0210096, IMG submission 184864) | Wetland microbial communities from San Francisco Bay, California, USA, that impact long-term carbon sequestration - China_Galinas_PWA_D2... | ecosystem: Environmental > Aquatic > Marine... | reverse complement strand
AGGTTATCCGCGCATCCGCGAGTGGTCAAGGCGTTTCCCGGCGTCGGACACCGCAAAACCCGAGCTTCGCCATGGTCAATTACCCGCGCCGCCGCCCCGCCGAACCGGCACGGCCGGCGCCCCCCCGATGTTTGGCCGATACGGCCACCCGCCACGAACCATCCCGTGTAAAGTCAAATAGTTACGTCGAAACTCATCCCCGAGGGGTGCGTCGCCGGTTGAACAGCGCCCAGAGCGTCGCATCCCCGGTGGCGGCGAGGTCGCTGGCGTCCTGAAACTCGAAACCGTAACGGATCGACTCGGCCTCAGCCGCCATCCAGCGTACGGTCGCCTGGATCTTGAGAGGCGCCTTCCCGCCGCGGGCCTGGAAGTTGAGCTGCACCGTGTCGCTCAGATCCAGCACGGGGGTCGTCGCCAGCGGCCAGCGCAGACAGGCGCCGCTCGCGCTGAGATCGACCAACTTGGCGGGAACCTCTCGTCCGCCTTCGAGCGCCAAGGCCACCGTGAGCAACGCGTCGAGCCCGGAAGCGACGCGGTAGTGCCGGCGCTGATCCGCAGCCCCGGGCCTCCCCTGCCGCATCATCGCGGTCCTCGGAGAGTCGTCACGGCTGCCACCAACCATCCCTCAGGCGCGGCCCTTGTCGCGCTGGGCACCCACGGGCCGGTAAGCACAACGGCCTTCTCCCTAGAACGAAACCGCGGAACTCCTCGCCAACGCCAGGAAGGTGTCGGGCATCAGCCCCAGTGCAAAGACGCCGAGCACCGAGACGGCGAGCCCCCAGGTCATCGGCCGGGAGAGGAGGATCTGCGCCTCGCCCTCGGGCTCGCTCATGTACATGATCATGATCACCCGCAGGTAGTAATAGGCGGATACCGCCGAGTTGAGCATGCCGATCACCGCCAGCCACACGAGGCCGGCCCGCACCGCCCCCATGAAGATGTAGAACTTGCCGAAGAAGCCGGCGGTGGGCGGAATGCCGGCCAGGGAGAAGAGCAACACGAACATGATGAAGGCGAGCCCCGGATGGACCTTCGCCAGGCCGCGGAAGTTGTCGAGGCTCGATGCCTCTCCCTCGGTACGGTTGAGGGCCGTGATCACCCCGAAGACACCCAGATTCATGAAGGCGTACCCGAGCATGTAGAACAGCACCGCAGAGGTGCCGATCACGCCCCCGACCACCACCCCGACCATCGCGTAACCGGCGTGCGCGATGGACGAGTAGGCCAGCATCCGCTTGATATCGCTCTGCTGGATCGCCAGCAGGTTGCCGACGATCATGGTCAGCACGGCCAGGCCGGTGAACAGTTCGGACCACAGCGCTCCCTGCCCGGCTAGGCCACTGCCGAAGATGCGCAGCACGGCAGCGAAGGCGGCCGCCTTGGAGCCGACCGACAGGAAGCCGGTGACCGGCGTCGGGGCTCCCTGGTAGACATCCGGGGCCCAGAAGTGGAGCGGCGCCAGGGCGAGCTTGAAGCCCAGGCCGATCACCACCATCACCATGGCCAGGACCAGGGGCGCACCGACGGCGGCCGGATTGGCCGCCAGGAAGGTGTGGATACCGGGGATGCTGGTGGTGCCAGTGAGACCATAGAGCAGCGAGAAGCCGTACAGGAGGAAGCCGGAGGAGAAGGCACCGAGGAGGAAGTACTTGAGCGACGCCTCGTTGGACGAGAGGCGTGCCCGGATCAACCCCACCAGGGCATAAAAGGTAATGGACATCAGCTCCAGGCCGACGTAGATCACCATCAGATCGCGGCCCGAGGCCATCACCATCATGCCCACGACCGCGAACAGCAGCAGGGCGTAGTACTCGCCGTGCTCGCTCCCCTCCTGGCGCAGGTAGGCGCCGGAGTGGAGGATCGCCAGCCCGGCGGCCAGCAGGAAGACGGTCTTGAAGAACAGCGCGAAGTTGTCGACGGCGTAGGTCCCGGCGAAAGTGATCACCGGGTGGTTCCAGAGGGGCACCATGCAGACCCCCGCCACCACCAACGCGGCGACCGCGACGCCGGCGATCGATCCCTTGTTCCCCTCCGGGACTGCGAAGTTGAGCAGCAGCAGGGCGAGGGCCAGGACCGACAGGCAGATCTCCGGCAGCAAGGCGGCGTAAGCGATGTCCGGCATCACGGCAGGATCTCCAGTTGGGCCACGTGGACGGTGCTCGCCTGGGCGAGGAGGTGGTCGACCGAGGGATGGAGGATATCCAGGAAGGGATCGGGGTAGAGACCGATCCAGAAGGCCAGGACCACCAGGGGTGCGAGTACCACGAACTCCCGGAAGCTCACGTCCTTGAGCCCCTGGTTTGCCGGGTTGTCCAGCTTGTTGAACATCACCCGCTGGAACATCCACAGCATGTAGCCGGCACCGAGGATGATGCCGAAGGCACCCACCACGGCGAACAACCGGTACGGGCTATTGAAGACCCCCACCAGGGTAAGGAACTCCCCGACGAAGCCGTTCAACCCCGGCAGGCCGATGGAGGACATGGTGAAGATCGAGAACAACACCGCGAACAGCGGCATCACCTTGGTGAGCCCGCCGAACTCGGCGATCAGCTTGGTGTGGCGGCGCTCGTAGATGATCCCCACCAAGAGGAACAGGGCGCCGGTGGAGATTCCGTGGTTGATCATCTGCAGGATGCCGCCCTCCATCCCCTGGATATTGAGGGCGAACAATCCCAGGGTGATGTACCCCATGTGCGAGACGGAGGAGTACGCCACCAGCTTCTTCATGTCGTCCTGCGCCAGGGCCATGAGGGCGCCGTAGATGATCGCCACCCCGGATAGGCCCATCACCCACGGGACGAAAATGTGGAGCACCTCCGGGCACATGGGGATGGCGAAGCGCAGGAAGCCGTAGGTGCCCATCTTCAGCAACACGCCGGCGAGGATCACCGAACCGGCGGTGGGCGCCTGGACGTGGGCGTCCGGCAGCCAGGTGTGGAACGGGAACATCGGCACCTTGATGGCGAAGCCGAGGAAGAAGGCCACGAAGATCCACCCCTGGAAGGCGGGGGAAAAGGTGCGCGCCTGGGCCGCGATGGACTGGATATCGAAGGTGCCCCCCGCCTTGAAGTACAAGGCAAGGATGGCGACCAGCATCACCACCGAGCCGAACAGGGTGTAGAGGAAAAACTTCACCGCCGCGTACAGCCGCTGCTCCCCGCCCCAGATCCCGATCAGCAGGTACATGGGGATCAGCATCACCTCCCAGTAGAGGTAGAACAGGAAGAAATCCAGGGCGCAGAACACGCCGATCATGCCGGTCTCCAGGACCAGCATGGCGATCATGAACTCCTTCACCCGCTCGTGGACCGCGGTGAAGGCACCGAGGATGGCGATCATCGACAGCAAGGTGGTGAGCAGCACCAGCAGCAGCGAGATCCCGTCGACCCCGACGTGGTAGTAGATGCCGAAGCTGGGAATCCACCGCACCCGCTCGACGAATTGCATCGCGGCGGTGGTCCGGTCGAAGGCGAAGACCAGGGGCAACGACGCGGCGAAGGTGACCGCCGAGATCGCAAAGGCAACCCACCGGGCCACCCCCGGGCTGTTGCGGTCCACACCAAAGATGAGGATCGCCGCCCCGGCCAGGGGCAGGAAGGTCACGAGCGACAGGATCGGGTAGTGCATTCGAGGTGTTCCCGGCTTCGAAAAAACAGCTAGAAGAGTCTTAGCCGCGTATGGACGCAAATAGACGCAAATCGCTTTTCAGAAAAGTCGGTACAACGCTGTGGAGCGGTGGTGCGAATCGCGCGGATGGGCGCTCACCCAACCAACGACAAGATTCGCGTCCATACGCGTCCATTTGCGGCTAGCTCTGCTCCGTGTCCTCTGTGTCTCTGTGATAGACGGAACCGTCACAACCACGGTGCCAGGGCGACGATGGCGATGACCAGGAGGGCGGCGACCATGATCGCGGCGTAGTTCTGAACCCCGCCGGTCTGGGCCGGGCGCAGGCCCCGACCGGTAGCACGGACCAGGGAACCGACGCCGTTCACCACGCCGTCGACGATCAGGAGGTCGAAGGCGCGATACAGGAGGCGGGCGCCGGACTTGACTGGGTTGACGAACATCGCGTCGTACAGCTCGTCCATCAACCACTTGTTGAGCAACACACCGTGCAGGGCGGGAAAGTCGCGGCCGAGGCGCACCGGTCGCTGGGGATCGGCGACGTAGAAGGCGTACGCCAGGGCGATACCGGCAAGGCCGATGGCGACCGACACCCCCATGAGGCCGAGCTCCAGGGCGTGGCTCAGGTGCTCACCATGGTGGGCGCCATGGCCGAAGGCCGGTTGCAAAAAGTCGATCAGCCCATCGCCGAAACCGAACAGCTTGGCACCACCCAGCAGCGCCGGCCATCCGACCAGACCGCCGCCGATGGAGAAGATCGCCAACACCTGCAACGGCAGGACCATCGACGGCGGTGACTCGTGGAGGTGCTTCGCCACCTCGGGGGCAAAGCGCGGCTGACCGTGGAAGGTCATGAAGATGAGGCGGAACATGTAGAACGCGGTCATGAAGGCCGCGATCGCGCCGACCGCCCACAGGCCGTAGCCCAGGGCCCCGCCGTGGGCGAAGGTCTTCTCCAGGATCAGGTCCTTGCTGACGAAGCCGGCCAGGGGCGGCACCCCGGCGATCGCCACCGCGCCCACCACGAAGGTGCGGTAGGTCCACGGGATGTACTCCTTCAGACCGCCCATGTTGCGCATGTCCTGCGGATCCTTGTGGATGCCGGCACCGTGGAGGCCGTGCTCCATCACGTGGATCACCGAGCCGGAGCACAGGAAGAGCAGCCCCTTGAAGAAGGCGTGGGTCATGAGGTGGAAGGCGGCGGCGCCGTAGGCCCCCATGCCGGCGGCGAGGAACATGTAGCCGAGCTGGCTCACGGTCGAGTAGGCGAGGACCTTCTTGATGTCGTTCTGCACCAGGCCGATGGAGGCGGCGAAGATCGCGGTGAAGCCACCCACCACGGCGACGGTCTCCATGGCCACGGGTGCCAGGTCGAAGAGCGCCGCGCAACGCGCCACCATGTAGACGCCGGCGGTGACCATGGTCGCGGCGTGGATCAGGGCCGAGACCGGCGTCGGGCCCTCCATCGCGTCCGGCAGCCAGACGTGGAGGGGGAACTGCGCCGACTTGCCCATGGCGCCGACGAACAGCAGCAGGCAGATCAGGGTGAGGGTCGAGATATCGCCGCCGAACAGGTGGACATGCTGCCCGACGATCTCATGGGCGCGACTGAACACCTCGTGGTAGTCGAGGGTGCCGAAGGTCACCCAGATCAGGAAGATGCCGAGGCCGAAGCCGAAGTCCCCTACCCGGTTGACCACGAACGCCTTCTTGCCGGCATCCGCCGCGGACTTCTTCTCGAACCAGAAGCCGATCAGGTAGTAGGAGCACAGGCCCACCAGCTCCCAGCCCACGTAGAGCAGCAGGAAGTTGTTGGCCAGCACCAGGATCAGCATCGAGAAGGTAAACAGCGACAGGAAGCAGAAAAACCGCCGGTAGCCCGGGTCCGCCGCCATGTAGCCGGTGGAGTAGATGTGGATCGCGGAGCCCACGCCGGTCACCACGCACAGCATCATGGCGGTGAGCGGGTCGACGTTGAATCCGACCGTGACCCGGAACCCCCCGGAGGAGATCCACTGGTAGACCGTGCCGTAGAAGTACGCCCCGTGACCGTGGTGGCCGAGCACTCCGGCGAGGGCCTGAAGGGAGAGGATAAACGCGGCGACCACCGCCAGGACCGATAGCCAGCCAGCCCACCGCTTCGGATAGAAGGCCCCGAACAGGCCGTTGATCACGAAGGCCAGGAGCGGCAGCGCGGGGATCCAGACGATGGAGTTCATAACCCCCTCGCCGCCACCGCGTGGCCGTCTTTAACGCCAAGACGCAAAGGCGCAAAGGCGCCAAGGTCTATTCCCAGGGGCCCGGCAGCGCAGTCTTCGCCGTGGTTCTCGGTGTACGTGCGCAACAAAACTGCCTCCTCCCAATTACCAGCAGGGACTCCTCGTGTACGCCGCCTTGTCCCGCTCTCTTTGCGTCTTTGCCTTGTGCTGTTCCCGTTACCACTTGAGCAAGTTGAACTCGTCCACATTCAACGTCTGCTTGTTGCGGTAGAAGGCGATGATGATCGCCAGGGCCATGGCCGCCTCGGCCGCGGCAACGGTGATCACGAACAGGACGAAGACCTGGCCGGTCATGGACTCGAGGTGCTGGCTGAAGGCGACCAGATTGATGTTCACCGCGTTGAGCATCAGCTCCAGGGCCATGAAGACCTGGATCATGTTGCGCCGGATCAGCACCCCGACGACGCCGATGGTGAAGATCACCGCGGACAGACCGATGCTCCAGTGGATGGGGATCGCCGCTTCCATCACAGCCTCTTCTTGGCGAGGAGAATCGCCCCGACCATGGCCACTAACAGGATCAACGAAGCGACCTCGAACGGCAGCAGGTAGGTGGTGAACAGTCCCCTGGCCACCGCCTGGACGTTGCCACTCTTGGCCATTGCGGCCGCCGTGGCCATGCCGTGGCTGCCGCCGAAGTCGGCACGCGTCAGGACCAGGAGCATCAGGCCGCCCATCACCGCCGCCAGCAGTACCCCCATGGGCGCCGAGGCGTGGCTCTGGCGCTGGGCCGCCAGACCCTGGATATCCAGGAGCATGATCAGGAAGAGGTACAGCACCAGGATCGCCCCGGCATAGACCATGATCTGCAGCGCGGCGATGAACTCGGCGTTCAGCAGCAGGAATATGCCCGCCACGTGGATGAAGAAGGTAAGCATCCACAGGACGCCGTGGAGGAGGTTGCTGCGGCTGATCATCATCCCGGCGGAGACCACGCAGGCGAAGGCGCAGTAGAGAAAGAAGACCTTCTCAATCACGGGGCGTCCCCCCGCTGAAATCCATCCCCGGCTCGGCCGCCAGGAGTTGCGCCATGTTGAGCTTCAACCCCTCGCGGCTGTAGGCGCAGACATCGAGAATCTGGGTATCCATGCGAATCGCGTCCTCCGGGCACACCTCCACGCAGAAGCCACAGTAGACGCACATCCCGAGATCGATGTCGAAGCTCACCGGGCGCTTCTCGATGTTCGGGTCGGGATGCTCCTCGGCGACGATGTAGATGCAGCGCGCGGGACAGATCGTCTCGCACATCATGCAACCGACGCAGCGCGGCGTGCCGTCCTCGCGCCGCGTGAGGCGGTGGCGGGTGCGCAGGCGCGGGGCCAGGGGGCGACATTCCTCCGGGTACTGCCACGTCACCGCCGCCTGCTTGTCCTTGGCCAAGCCGAAGAGGTGCAGGCAGTGGTACCACATGTTGCGGAAGAAGTGTTCGGAGGTGATCGCCACCCCGCGTAACGCCTCCACCACGTAGATCCGCTCCCAGAAGTCGAGCGGCCCGCGCTTCAGGGTCATCTGGTTGGAGCGTGACCGAGAATCGACAGTGGGCTGGTCCATAATTGACTCGTGTTCTCTCGCCAAGACGCTAAGAATTCCGGGTTCTTTGCGCCTGGGCGTCTTTACGAGAGGTGCTTTTCAGTCGGTTCGGACGATCCGATCGCCGTCCGGGAACGAAGGTAACGAAGGACTACAGCGCCTCGACCAGCAGGATCACCAGGCCGGTCACGGCGATATTGGCCAGGGAGACCGGCAGCATCCGCTTCCAGCCGAGGTCCATGAGCTGGTCGTAGCGAAATCGCGGCAGGGTCCAGCGGATGGTCATCAGGAGCCAGCAGAAGGCGATCACCTTGATGAGGAAGCTGAGGAACTGCATGAGCACCACCCAGCCGTGGCCCACCGCCACCTGGCTCCCCCAGGGGAAGACCCAGCCCGATGCCTCCAGGTACGGCACCTGCCAGCCGCCGAGGAACAGGGTCGTGCACAGGGCCGCCACCATCACGGTCTCGATGAAGTCGGCGAGCAGGAACATGCCGAACTTGGTCCCCGAGTACTCGACGAAGTAGCCGATGATCTCGCTCTCCCCCTCCGGCAGGTCGAACGGCACCCGCTTGGTCTCCGCGATGGCGGCGGTCATGAACAGGATGAAGCCGATCGGCTGGCAGAGGATCCCCCACTTGGGCAGCCATCCCCACAGCATGGCGCCCTGCCCGCGCACGATCTCCTGCAGGTCGAGGGTGCCGTAGATCATCACGATGCCGATGATCGTCGCCCCCAGGGTAACCTCGTAGGAGATCATCTGGGACGAGGCGCGTACCCCGCCGAGGAACGAGTAGTTGTTGTTCGACGAGACCCCGGACAGGACGATGCCGTACACGCCGAGACCGGCCATGGCGAAGATGAACAGGATGCCGACGTTGAGGCTCGCCACCTGCAGGACGATGTCGCGCCCGAAGACGTGCAGCACGTCGCCGAACGGGATCGCGGCAAAGCCGATCATGGCGAAGACGATATAGAGGAACGGCGCCACCGCGTGCAGCCAGCGCATGCCGCCCGGCGGCGACCAGTTCTCCTTCACCGCCAGCTTGACCAGGTCCGCGATCGGCTGGAACAGGCCGAGATAGATGATCGGGCGCAGGATCGGGTTGAGCCAGCGCAGGGGCCACCAGCGAATCGTGAAGCCCGCGCGGTTGGCGCCCCAGCGGTCCTGGATGACGGCGCTCTGCTTGCGCTCCACCCACGAGTGGATGCCGCCGATGTTGATCACGATCAGCATCATGACCATGGCCAGGGCGGCCTTGATGGCGAGATCGATCCACATCACCCCACCTCCGCCGGCTGCTGGCTAGCGGCGCCGAGGAGCACGCCTCGGCCGCCGAGCCCCTCGTGGGTCAATCCGGCAAAGGCCGGCACCTGGGTCGCGAGGTCGGCGAAGATGTCATCCTCGAAGCCGTAATCGAACGGGTGGCCGAGGCGCTCACCGAGCTCCATGAGCAAGCGCCACGTCTCGACCGCGTTGCCCAGGGGCGGTACCGCCACCCGGATACGCTGCACCCGCCCCTGATAATTGGTGAAGGTCCCCTCGACCTCGGCGTGGACCGTCCCCGGCAGCACCACGTGGGCCTGCTCGGTCGCCTTGCCCGGATGGGTGGCGATCACCGTGAGGTGGTCGAGGGTCGACTTCATGCCGGCGAGATCCGCCTCGCCGATGACCACCAGCGCCTTCACGCCGTTCTCCTTTACCCACGCGACTGGATCGGCGGTCTCCCGGCCGATGATTTCCTCGGCCCCGCGGCGATTGGGGCTCTTGTCGGCGCGGATGAGGAAATCGTCCGCCTCGCCCTCGGGCGGGGTGAGGAACGCGACCTTGGCAGCGAGGCGGTCGGCGAACAGGGTACGGGCGAGGAACATCTCCTCGTTGGTGGCGGTGGTGGCTACTAGCAGGCCGATCGCGTCGCCGGCGGCGCGCAGCGCCTCGGCGCTCGCATCGAGCGCCCGTTCCACGGCGACGATGCGATCATCGACCAACGGCTGCTCCACCCGGTCGCCGTCGATCGCCTTGTAGGAGTAACGCCCCGCGTCGCAGATCCACCAGCGGTTGACGTCCAGGTTTTCGCGCGGCTTGTAACGCATCACCCGGTCGCCGTCCGCCTTGTGCGGCCGGTCCCGGTTGACATGGATGTGAATGTTGCATCCCTGGGCACAGCCGGTACACACGGAGTCCACGGCGGTGAGGTACCAGACCCGGCACTTGAAGCGGAAGTCGCGGTCGGTGAGCGCCCCGACCGGGCAGATGTCCACCACGTTGCCGGCATAGCGATTGTCGAGCCACGCCCCGTCGGCGAGGGTGATCTCCGAATGGTCGGCCCGCTCGATGATGCCCAGCTCGTGGGTGTGGGTGATCTCATCCGTGAAGCGCACGCAGCGCGAGCACAGGATGCAGCGCTCCGAGTCGAGCATCACGTTGGGCCCGATCTGGGTCGCCTTGGCCCGCTTCTTGACCTTGTTCTCATCGACCCGCGAGCCGTCGGTGCCGTGCTCCATGTAGTAGTTCTGGAGCTTGCACTCCCCGGCCTGGTCACACACCGGGCAGTCCAGCGGGTGGTTGACCAGGATGAACTCCAGCACCGCGGCGCGGTACTCCCGGCACTTGTCGCTGGTAGTGTGCACCACCATGCCGTCCGCCACCTGAGTGTGGCAGGCGATCAGCATCTTCGGGACCTTCTCCACCTCCACCAGGCACATGCGGCAATTGCCGGCGATGGATAGCCCCCGGTGGTAGCAGTAGTGCGGGATCGAGATCCCCACCTGCCGCGCCGCCTCGATGATGGTGGTCCCGGCCCCTACCTCGACCTCCCGTCCGTCTATGTTCACCTTAGGCATGGGTTCTCTCGGCTACTCACCACGAAGGACACGAAGTTCACGAAGGGTCCGTTAAGGATCGGGGAGATAGCGTTTGGCACGGGGCACAACCCGTAGGGGAGGGGTTTACCCCCTCCCGTGGTTGGATCGGCTGGATGTGTACCCCGGGGCGCGGGCGGGGATAAACCCCGCCCCTACGGTCTGAGTCAATAACCATCGTAGACGGAACAAGGAAGCCGTAACCGATGACCTAATCCACCCTTCGTGCGCTTCGTGTCCTTCGTGGCAAGAAATCCTCTGCATCTTTGCGTCTCTGCATCTTTGCGTTGTGCAGCTTGTAGTCCTCACGCCGCCACCGGCTCGCCGGTCACCATCGACCGGCCGTGGCGGGCGAAGTACTCGAACTCCTCCTGAAACTTGGTGACCCAGGTCTGCACCGGCCACGCGGCCGCGTCCCCGAGCGGGCAGATGGTGGTGCCCTCCACCTTGGAGGCGATGGTGAAGAGGTTGTTCGGATCGTCGAGGTGGCCGTGGCCCGCGAGGATGCGCTGCACGATGCGGTGTAACCAGCCGGTTCCCTCGCGGCACGGGCTGCACTGGCCGCACGACTCATGGGCGTAGAAGCCGATCACCCGTTCCATCATCTCCACCATGCAGGTCGTGTCGTCCATGACGATGAGGCCCGCCGAGCCGAGCATCGTGTTGACGACCTTGAGGCCGTCGAAGCTCGCCTCCACGTCGATCTCGTCCGCGCGCAGGATCTTTGCCGACAGGCCACCGGGCACCACCGCCTTGAGCCGTGCGTCGCCGCGCATGCCGCCGGCGTAGTCGTAGATCAGCTCGCGCAGGGTGGTGGATAGCGGCGCCTCGTAGACCCCCGGCTTCTTCACGTGGCCGGAGATGCAGTACAGCTTGGTACCGCCGGCCGTCTCGACGCCGAGCTTCAGGAACTCCGCCGCGCCGAGGCGGAAGATGTGCGGCACCAGCGCCAGCGTCTCGACGTTGTTGATCACCGTGGGGCAGCCGTGCAGGCCGACGATCGCCGGGAACGGCGGCTTGAGCCGCGGGTGGCCGGCCTTGCCCTCCACCGACTCGAGCAGCGCCGTCTCCTCGCCGCAGATGTAGGCCCCGGCGCCGCGATGCACCACCACGTCGAAGGCGAAACCGGTGCCCATCACGTCGGGGCCGAGATAGCCGCGCTGATACGCCTCGTCCACCGCCGCCTGCATGCGCTCGATCGGGAAGTCGAACTCACCGCGCACGTAGATATACGCCTTGTGGCAATTGACCGCCTTGCCGCAGATCAGCATCCCCTCCAGGAGCATGTGCGGCTCGTAGGTGAGGAGGTACTTGTCCTTGAAGGTGCCGGGCTCGCCCTCGTCCGCATTCACCGCCAGGTAGACCGGCTTGTCGCCGCCCTTGGGAATGAATCCCCACTTCACGCCGGTGGGAAAGCCGGCACCACCGCAGCCGCGCAAACGGGCCTGCTTCACCTC